>Ga0114129_10000226_pt1 | contig 62744 bp, 46 predicted proteins | sample RhiMetdeltSRZDD1_FD_80071 | JGI IMG/M metagenome (GOLD analysis project Ga0114129, IMG submission 80071) | Populus rhizosphere microbial communities from Tennessee, USA - Rhizosphere MetaG P. deltoides SRZDD1 (version 2) (version 2) | ecosystem: Host-associated > Plants > Roots > Rhizosphere >...
TCAGGCCGGCATGCCGTGCAGAAACGCTGCGAGCAGCTGGGCCTCGTGCTCTCACGGCACGACCTGGACCAGGTCTACCGCCGGATGGTCGCGCTCGCGGATCGGACGAAGCACATCTCGGACGAAGATCTTTTCGATATTGCGGAGGCGGTCACCGGCCGCGCGCGGCCGAAAGAAGCGCGGGAAGCAGTTCTGCAGGAAGCCGGGTACGGTTTTGGCGTTTAAGACCTCGGGCGTCTTTTTGACGACTCAAAAACGCACCCAAGCCGCGAATGCGTTTTTGAATCGTCAAAAAGACACCCGAGGTCATTTCACTCCACGGTGACGCTCTTCGCCAGGTTTCGCGGTTGATCGACGTCGCACCCTCGTCGAACGGCCACGTGGTACGCGAGCAGCTGCAACGGAATTACCAGCAATAGCGGCAGCATCAGCGGATGCGCGTCGGGGACGTCGAGCACGACGTCCTTCGACGCGTCCACGATCTCGTCGAAGGCCCGCCGCTTCGATGCGTTCGTGACGACAATCACGCGCCCCCCGCGCGATTTGGCTTCCTGGATGTTGCTGATCGCTTTCTCGAACACCACGTCGTCGGCCGCGAGGGCAACGACCGGCAGGTCGTCGTCGATCAACGCGATGGGCCCGTGCTTCATCTCGCCGGCCGGGTACCCCTCGGCGTGAATGTACGAGATCTCTTTGAGTTTCAGCGCGCCTTCGAGCGCGATCGGATAGTTGATCCCTCGTCCGAGGTAGAGAAAGTCGCGGTGCTGGTAGAGCGCGCCCGCCAGCTTCTTGATCTGATCGTTCAGCTTCAGCGCCTGCTCCATCCGCAACGGCAGCTGATCGAGCTCGTGCAGAAGCGGACGCGTCGCGTCGGTTGACAAGGTTCCGCGCGCCTGCCCCATCGCGATCGCGAGCAGGTGCAGCGCGACCAGCTGCGAGGTGAACGCCTTCGTCGAGGCGACGCCGATCTCGGGCCCGGCGTGCGTGTACACGGTTCCGTCGGCCTCGCGCGTCGCCATGCTGCCGACGACGTTGCAGATCGCGATGCTGCGTGCGTGCCGCGACTTCGCCTCACGCAGCGCGCCCAGAGTATCCGCCGTCTCGCCGGACTGCGTGATGACGATCGCGAGCGTGCGGTCGTTCACGATCGGCTCGCGGTAGCGGAACTCGGAGCTGTAATCCACCTCGACCGGAACCCGCGCCAGCTCCTCGATGAGGAACTTCCCCACCAGCCCCGCATGCCACGACGTTCCGCAGGCAAGGATCACGATGCGCTCGACAGAAGCGAATGTCGCCGCGTCGATCTGCAGCTCTTCGAGGAAGACGCGGCCTGATTCGACCGAGGTCCGTCCGAGCACCGTCTCGCGCACGGCCCACGGCTGTTCGTGAATCTCTTTGAGCATGAAGTGCGGGTATCCCGCCTTCTCCGCCATCACGGGATCCCAGCTGATGTGTTGAGGGACCTTCGTGACCGGCCGGCCGTCGAACGACAGGAACCGGACGCCGTTGCGCGAGACGACGGCGATCTCGCGATCGTCGAGAAAGACGATCTCGCGCGTGTGGTCGAGAATCGCCGGCGTATCGGACGCGACGAAGAACTCGCCGTCGCCAAGTCCGACGACCACCGGCGGGCCGTTGCGGACCGCCACGATGGTTCCGGGATCGTCCGCGGAGATCAGCACGAGCGCGAACAGCCCGCGGACGCGCGCGAGCATGCGCTGCACTGCCGCCGCGAGTCCATCGCCGCGGCTCTCCTGCTCGACCAGGTGCGCGACGACTTCGGTGTCGGTCTCGGTGACGAAGCGGTGGCCGGCGGCTTTCAGCTCGCGCTTGAGCTCGAGGTAGTTCTCGATGATGCCGTTGTGCACGACGACCACGCGGTTCTTGCAGTCGCGGTGCGGATGCGCGTTCTCTTCCGTCGGCCGGCCGTGCGTCGCCCAGCGCGTATGGCCGATGCCGAAGTCGCCCTGGACGGGGTCCTTCGACAGCACGTCCTCGAGGTTCGAGAGCTTGCCCGCACTCCGCCGAATCTGGAGCTGCCCGTCACGCACGAGCGCGATGCCCGCCGAGTCGTAGCCGCGATACTCGAGGCGGTGCAATCCATCCATCAAGACCGGCAGGACCGGTTTGGGGCCGACGTAGCCGACGATGCCGCACATGCTCAACTAGTCTCGTTTCTTCTTGGATTCGGGGGGCTTCGCCCCCGCGGACCCCCCGACCCGCTCACGCGCGGGGGCCCCTGATTCCCCGCTCCGTTCGCGGGGGCTCACTCGCTTCCGCTCGTTCGCCCGGCGCGCCTGCCGCACGGCGACCCAGTCAGCCTTATTCTCCTGGCGTCCGCGCGCAATGCCGAGCGCGCCTGGAGGCACGTCGTCGGTGATCGACGATCCAGCCGCGACGTATGCGCCTTTCCCGATCTTCACGGGCGCGATGAGCTGCGTGTCGCTCCCGATGAAAACGCCGTCCTCGATCACTGTCCGGTTCTTGTTGACGCCGTCATAGTTGCACGTGATCGTCCCGGCGCCGATGTTGACGTCGTCGCCAATCGTGGCATCGCCAAGATACGCGAGGTGACTGGCTTTGGAATGCCGTCCGAGCCGCGTTTTCTTCAGCTCGACGAAGTTGCCGACCCTTGCGTCCGCTTCGATTTCAGATCCGGGCCGGATGTGCGCAAAGGGACCAACCGATGCGCCCGAGGCAATCGACGAGTCGACGATGACCGAGTGATCGAGAATCGTGACCGCGTCTCCGACGGTCGCATTCGTCAGGCGCACGTTGGCTGCAATGCGGCAGCCCGCGCCGATCGTCGTCCGTCCCTGCAGCGCGGCTCCGGGACCAATAACAGTGTCTGCGCCGACCGTGACCTCCTCGTCGACGAATGTCGTGGCCGGACTTTCGAGCGTCACGCCGGCGAGCATCAGCCCCCGGTTCTTGCGCCCGCGAAGGATCGCCGAAATCTCGGCGAGATCGCCGCGGGTGTTGACACCCCGAAGCTCGTCGGGGCGGTCGAGGCACACCGTCTCGACGCGAAGCCCGCGCTGCCGGTACATGCCGACGAGATCCGTCAGGTAGTACTCGCCCTGGGCGTTGTCGGTCGCCAGCTCGTGCAACGCGGCGAACAACGGTTCGAGTGAAAACGCGTAGATCCCGCTGTTGATTTCCTTGATCGCGCGCTCATCGCCGGAAGCGTCCCGTTCTTCGACGATTCTGACAATTTCTCCCGCCTCGTCTCGCACGATCCGGCCGTAGCCGTACGGCTCGTCGACAACGGTGGTGAGCACCGTTGCCGCGGCGCGCGCGGCCCGATGCGTTTCGAGGAGACGAGTAAGGGTCGCCGCCTCGAGCAGCGGTACATCCGCATACAAGAGCAGCACCACACCGGACTTCCCCGCCAGCGGCTGCTCTGCCTGCAGCAGCGCGTGTCCCGTGCCCAGTTGCGGCGACTGGACGGCAAAGTCGAGATCGCTCCGGCCGGCAAGCGCACTGCGGACCTCGTCGGCACCATGGCCGATGACGAGGACCGTTCGAGTCGGTTTGAGCGCGTCCACGGTTCGAAGGACATGCTCGATGAGCGGACGGCCGGCCAGGGAATGCAGCACCTTGGCGCGCGAGGACTTCATGCGCGTCCCTTTCCCGGCCGCAAGGATGACGACGTAGAGATGCATCGGTGAATCGAAGACCTCGGGTGTCGTTTTCCGCTCTGTTCTTCCAGAAAACGACACCCGAGGTCTTCGATTCTCAATTATCTCTCGCCCGGCGTCTCAGTCGTCTGTACGGGGTTGAAGGGGCAGAGTTGGCCGGCGGGTCGGTCAACCGGCGGAATGTTTCGGTTTCCCGGAGCGACTCGAAATCGCCGTCGAACCTGGCCTGCGCGCCAGCCTCCGGGGAGATCTCCACGGCTCTCTCGAGGTACGACAGCGCCGAGTCTGCGGACCCTCGCCGCGCCTCGATCACGGCGAGGAGGTACAGCGCCAGATCCTGGCGCGGGTCATCGAGGAGAACTACGCGCGCCAGCCGCTCAGCCCCGTCGTCGTCGCCGTTATTGAGCGCTGCGGTAGCCGCCGTCAGCTGTTCTTCGATGGTGTTCGGAGCAGCCGGCCGCCGGCGAAGTTCCCGCTCACAGAGCTCCAAATACACCCGGGACCGATCGAGTAGCGCCCGCTCCAATGGATAGCGCTCGAGGAGGGTTCGAAATCCCTCTGCCCCATCCCCGTAGGCATGCCGCTGCAGCGCCTGCATTGCCCCCTCGAACAGTTGAACCGCCTCGGCTGGCGGCCCTGGAGGTGGCGCAGGAACCGCTACAGGTCGTTCGCCCGCGGCAACTGGCGTCGCGGGCTTTCCTGCCGATTTTCGTGAAGCCTGATGCGTCTTCCTGTCAACAGGCCCGCGACGAGGCCGCGGCCGCTTGGACATCAACGGGTCTCCGTGGGCAGGGGAAAACGCCGAGAAATTAACAAAAACCTGCGATCGAGGTCAAGACGGGCGCTCGCTCTGCCGTTTAACAGATATTTTGTGCTTCTTGATTATTTTGGCGATCTGTCTGGTCTTGGCATCGAGGAGAAGACTTGTCAGGCGGATTGCCGTCTGCTCGTCGAAGCCAGCTTTGTCTGTCATACGACCGAATGCGTCAATGATGCGAGTTTCGTCGAGTTTCGTGCGTGTCTGCCTCTCAATTGGGCCTATTACGACCGTAAACTCACCGAGGCTCTTGATTTGAGTGCCATTGTTAGGTGATATGACGAATTCTTCGTTGGCCTTTGTCAGTTCACGAGCGACGATAATTGGTCTTTCAGCCAATAATTGATGAAGTTCACTCAGGGTGGATTCAATTCGATGCGGTGCTTCGAACAGAACCAACGTCCTCTCGTCGTCGCACAGCGCTTTAAACCACTCATGCCTCGTCTCGCCGCCCCGCGGTGGAAACCCGGCGAAGACGAACTCGTCCGCGGGGAATCCGGACGCCGAAAGGGCAGTCGCAACGGCGTTTGGGCCGGGAATCGGGATAACCCTGATGCCGTTTTCGCGCGCCGCGCGGACGAGCCTCGCGCCGGGATCCGAGATTCCAGGTGTGCCAGCGTCCGAAACTAGGGCGATCGACTGACTTTCTTGAAGACGGCTGATCAGCCTTGGCGTTTCGCGCGCCTCGTTGTGCTCACGAAAGCTGATCATCCCGGTCCGTATCTCATAGTGGGCAAGGAGTTTGGCGGTACGCCGCGTGTCCTCGGCCGCGATCAGATCGACCTCGCGCAGCGTCCGCAGCGCCCGGAACGACAAGTCCTCGAGATTGCCGATTGGTGTGGCGACGATGTAGAGCACGGGAACGGGTTAGTTTTCCACAGATTTCAACAGGTGGGGAACGGAGGTCACAGGGGCCGATGCCGGCAAACCGCACCTTCTATAATCAGATTCGGTCATGCCCCTGTACGAGTATGAATGTGACTCCGGCCATCGGTTCGAACGGATTCAGAAGTTCTCGGACCCCCCAATCGAGAATTGCCCGGTCTGCGGCAAGCCGGTGCACCGCCTGATCTCGTCGCCCGCGATTCAGTTCAAAGGCTCCGGCTGGTATGTGACCGATTACGCCCGCAAGTCCGAGAAGACCGAGTCGACAGGGAAGTCTGAAGGCGGAACGTCGACCGAAACCGCGGGCGCCAAAACCGCTGATTCCGGCTCGTCGGCGAAGGAGTCGCCCAAGGACGCGGGCAAGGAATCCGCGAAGGAATCGAAGGATTCTCCGAAGCCCGCCGCTGACAAGCCTACGCCGGATTCAAAGTCTTGAGGTAGTCGCGGAACGGTTCCGCAAGATCCGGGCGCCGCAGCGCGAAGTACACCACGGCCTTCAGAAAACCGAGCTTGTTGCCGGTGTCGTGCCTCGTGCCCGTGATTTCGCAGGCATAGAGCGGGCGCTTCGCGAGGAGCCGCTTCAGGCCGTTCGTCAGTTGGATCTCGCCGCCGCCGTCGCCGGCCGTCGCTTCGAGCGCGTCGAAGACGTCCGGCGTGAGCAGGTATCGGCCGATGATGGCGAGGTCGGACGGCGCGCGATCGGGCGCCGGTTTCTCGACGAGATCCAGAATTCGATACACACCGGGCCGGACCGGCTCGGCCGCGATCACGCCGTATCCGGAAATCTGATCTTTCGGGATGCGCTCGACGAGAATGACCGGACCGCCGACTTCGTCGAACACGGCAATCATCTGCGCCAGCGCCGGCGGTGTCGCGTCGATCACATCGTCGGCCAGGATCACGGCGAAAGGCTCGTCGCCGACGAGATGCCGCGTCACGAGCACGGCATGGCCGAGGCCGAGCGGCTCGCCCTGGCGCACGTAAGCGACGTTGATCAGGCTCGAAATCTGGCGAATCTCCTGGAGCAGGTCGCGCTTGCCGCGCGTTTCGAGGAACGTCTCGAGCTCGACCGAGACGTCGAAGTGATCCTCGATCGCGTTCTTGCCGCGGCCGGTCACGAGAATGATGTCGTCGACGCCGGACGCCACGGCTTCTTCGACGCCGTACTGGATGATCGGCTTGTCGACGAGCGGAAGCATTTCCTTGGGCTGGGCTTTCGTGGCGGGCAGAAAGCGCGTGCCGAGGCCCGCGGCGGGAAACACGGCTTTGCGCACGAGAGTTTTCACGAGAGCGATCGTACTCGTAGGGCGGATTGATCCCCAAATCCGCCTGCGTACGGCGGATTTAGAAACCAATCCGCCCGACGTACCCGATATAGGATCACCTGATGCTCGATGCCGCGCTCGTGAGAGATCGTCTTCCGGACGTCGAAAAGCGGCTGAACGCTCGCGGTCTCGACCTGTCGAAGGAGCTCGCGGACCTCGGGTCGGTCGAGGCGGAGCGCCGCCGCCTGATTCCGCAGGTCGAGAATCTCAAGCGCGAGCAGAACACGTCGAGCGAGGCGGTCGCGCTGGCGAAGCGCGAGGGGCGGGATCCGAGTGGCATCTTCGCGGAGAACAAGGCGCGCGGCCAGCGGATCAAGGAGCTCGAGGCCGAACTGGCGGACATCGAGCGCCGCCGCGACGCGCTGTTGCTGCGACTGCCAAACCTGCCGCACGAAAGCGTGCCGGTGGGGAAGTCGTCGGCGGACAACACCGAAATCCGGCGATGGGGAAGTCCGCCGACATTCGGATTCACGCCGAAGCCGCACTGGGAGATCGGCCAGGCGCTCGGCATTCTGGATTTCGAGCGCGCGGCGAGGATGTCCGGCGCCCGCTTCTCGGTGCTCCTTGGCGCCGGCGCGCGGCTGGCGCGCGCGCTGATTCAGTTCATGCTGGATCTGCACGTCCGCGAGCACGGCTATCAGGAGGTCGAGCCGCCGTTTCTCGTCAACGCGGCCGCGCTCACGGGCACCGGCAACCTGCCGAAGTTCGAGCAGGATCTCTTTCGCGTGGCAGGGGACTGGGATCTCTATTTGATCCCGACGGCCGAAGTGCCGCTCACCAATCTCCATCGCGAGGAGATTCTGGACGGCCGGCGGCTGCCGCTGAAGTACACGGCGTACACGCCGTGCTTCCGCAGCGAAGCGGGGTCGCACGGCGCCGACGTGCGCGGGCTCATCCGGCAGCACCAGTTCGACAAGGTCGAGCTGGTGAAATTCACGACGCCGGAGCAGTCCTACGACGAGCTCGAAAAACTCACGCGCGATGCCGAGCGCGTTCTCGAGATCCTCGAGATCCCGCATCGCCGCGTCGCGCTCTGCACAGCCGATTTGGGATTCGCGTCTGCGAAGACGTACGACATCGAGGTCTGGCTGCCGAGCCAGGAGGCGTACCGCGAGATCTCCTCCTGCAGCAATACGGAGGCGTTCCAGGCGCGGCGCGCGCAGATTCGCTATCGGCCTGAAGGCACGGGCAAGACGCAGTTCGCGCACACGCTGAACGGATCGGGTCTCGCAGTCGGCCGAACGCTGATCGCGATACTCGAGAATTTCCAGCAGGCAGACGGTACCGTGCAGATTCCCGCGGCGCTGCAGAAATACATGGAGTCAGACAGGATCGCGTAGGAGCGCAGCCAAATTCGAAGTTCGACGTTTGAAGTTCGAAGTTGCTCTGCCGGAGGGATGTGTGAGTGGTTGAAACAGGCGGTCTTGAAAACCGCTGTGCTCGAAAGGGCACCGGGGGTTCGAATCCCTCTCCCTCCGCCAACCTTCGCCGAGCGCTCGCTTCGCTCGCGGCTACGGTTGGCAGGCCGCGTCACGCGAGCACCATGCGAAGGTTGTCCACCGTAGCGCGTAGCGCGAAGGTGGACCCTAGAAGAACACGCCGTGGTCGGACAACTGCAGAAGCTGTACGACCAGTGCCCACGTCAGCGCGCAAAGGCCCGCCGTCATCGTCAGTGCCGCTTGCCACGATTCCTTCGCGTCCAACCGGAGATACACGAGCGCTGATCCCGTGATGCCGATGACCAGGCCGAAGAGCCAGGCGTTGGCGACAAAGAACACGAACCAGGCGAGCCGGACGAGATGGTCGACGGCGCGCGATGGCGGCCGGGGCGCCGATTGGACGGACGCGACCTTGCGCCATGACCGTGTGAGCTGCAGGAGTGAAAGCCCTAACGTCGCGCCGAAGGCGATGCGCGGAAACACGCTCGCGCGGCCGGTCAACGGAAGGCTGAGCGCCAGGCCCGCGACGCCGACGACCGCGAAACAAATGCTCATTAGTACATCGGCTCGCGACGACGACGCCGTGTGGGTCATCGGCCTGCGAGCTCCCTTCAGCCGGCTCGCGCGTCGTGCGGCCAGGAGCAATGCGAGGGCCACGGCCGCGAGTACCAGGACGCTGGGGCGCAGCAGCCACGACCAGCCGTAAAGCGTCTGCGACAAGAGGACTCGACGCTCGACCAATGGGCCGAGCACGAACGCGAGCATCAAGGGCGCCCTCGGCCACTTGAGGGTCGCCATCGCGTAACCCAGGCCTCCGAGCATCAACAGGACGCCCAGGTCGGCCCGGACATGCCGCTCGCCGACGATGCCGATCAGGACGAACATCAGGATGACCGGAAACAGGCGTGCCGGACGCACGCGCGCGAGACGCGAGACCCAGCCGAGCGAGACCATCCCGATGAGCGCACCAAGCGCGCTCGCAATCACGATGCACCACACCAATGCGAAGACCAGCGTCAGGTGTCCGCCGGCCTGGCTCGGCAGGAGCATCGCCGGACCCGGCGCGATGCCCTTCAGAATGAACGCGCTCAGCAGAAACGACGATGCCAGGCCGCCGGGAATCCCCAACGCCAGTGTCGGCACCATCGCACCGCCGTGTGTGGCGGTGGTGGCGGACGCCGGCCCGATGACGCCTTCAATCGCGCCCGACCCCGGTGCGTGGTCGCGGCCAGGAGTGTCAGCTGGCTTCGATGTCTGCGTGGCGTGCGCGTAGGCGATCCATTGCGTGACGGCAGCGCCCACACCCGGCAGACTGCCGATCACGGCGCCGATCGCACTGCAGCGAAACACCAGGCCCGCTTGCCGCGCGGCCTCTTGCGCGCCTCGAATGAGACTGCGGCCGGCTTCAGTCGATGCGCCTCCCGCGGGCTGTCGGCTTCGGATCATCGCGAGCGCCTCGGCAACCGCGAAGATGCCGAGCGCCACCGGCAGCAGTCCCAAGCCGTCCCACAATGAGAGTTGCGCGAAGGTGAACCGAGGTTCCGCGTGAAATGGATCGAGCCCGACTGTGGCGAACGCCAATCCGAGAGCGCCGCTGAGTAGACCCTTCACTGGATCGGAGAGCGACAGGGGTACGAGAAGGCAGATGCCAACGATCGCGAGGGCAGCCAGTTCAGGTGAACCGACGTGCGCCAGTACGCGTGGCGCGAAAGGAATGAAGGCGACCAGCACGCCCACGCCAAAGAGCGCCCCCATCATCGAGGCGGTGATCGCCGCGCCCGTCGCGTATCGGCCCTCTCCGCGCACGGCCAGGGCATGCCCGTCGACGACGATCGCCGCGGCCGTGGCTTCGCCCGGCACGCCAAGCAGAATGGAGGTGATGTCGCCCGCCATGGCGGTCACCGCGGATGTGGCTGTCAGCAGGACGAAGCCGTCGATCGGCGGGAGCGACACGACGACTGGAAGCAGAAACGCCATAGCTGCCGCAGCGCCGAGTCCGGGCAGCACACCCACGACGTAGCCGATGAGAACACCTGCAATCAGGTACCCGAGCGTCGGCCACGCGAGCAGTTGCTGTAGGCCCCCGAACGCTGCGGCGAGGCTCTCGAACACCTCAGTGACGCTGGAGGATCGAGCGCAGGGCGCTGATCGTCGCCGGCCGCGCGGCGATCTTGGCCACGATCTGCTCCAGCGCGCCGGCCGTGACCGGTTCGATGGTCAGCCCGGCCGCGCGCGCGTCCGTCAGAAATTGCGGATCCACCCACGTCTTTTCCAGAGCCTCTCGCAGCAACCTCAGACGGGCAATCGGAACGCCGCGGGGCACGACGTAAAAGCGGACCATGGGGGCCATCATGTAGATGCCCGTCTCGAGCAACTCGTGTGCGCGTTCGGTCGTGCCGAACGACATCGCGTCAGGCGCGTCGAGGCCAGGAATTGGGGCCGCCGAGAATCGAACCACGGCGCGCGCGTCCGACGATCGGAACGTGTTGTAGTAGGCATCGACGCTCAGACACACAGCATCGATCTCGCCTCCGTCGAAGGCGAGCCGGACGTCGGCACTGTTGGCGTAGCCCGACACCATCTGAATCGGCAACCCGAGCGCCGCAGCGGCGACCAACGGCACGACAAAAGGCGGAGCGGTTGCGCCGCCGCTGCCGAAGCGCGGGGGCCTCGACGCGTGCTGCCAATCCTCGATGGTCGTGATGCCACTGCGGCCGTTGAACAGGATGACCTGCGGCGGCGGCCCGGGGCTGCCGAGGACGTCAAAACGTCCGAGCACGTCCGACCCGATCAGATCGGAGGCGCTCGTTTCTGAGAGCTGACCGATCGTCAACCCGTCGGCCTTGGGCAGGTTTGCCAGGTGCTTGACGGCGAACGCGCCGTTGGCCGCAGGCATGTTCTCGACGATCACGTCGGGATGCCCGGGCAGATACTTGCCCAGATGTTTCGCCAGTACTCGCGCGTGCACATCGTACGGTCCGCCGGCCCGGTGCCCGACGATGATGCGAAGAGCGGATCCGCTGAAGGTGGCGGACGATGCGCGCCCGTCCTGGCAGGCGGCGCCGCAGGCAAGAGCCGCCAACGCCGTCACGAACCGGACGATTGCGCGCCGGACGCCCACGACCGAGCCATGGTATCAAATGACCTGCGGCCGCCCTATGTCGGAGCGACACGAGTTGCCCGCCGGAACCAGTCCGGCCCTGCGCGCCCGGTTTGATCGACTATCACCTGGGGATCAAGCGCGGGTGCTCGCGCGCCTGGGCCGCGCGAATCCGGACCGCGCCGGCAGCTTTCACATCCCTCGTCGGGGCGAGCCCCGAGCGCCGCTGACATTCGCGCAGCAAGGCATCTGGTTCCTGCAGCAACTCGCCCCCGGCAGCCCGGCGTGGAACCTCAGCCGCACGTGGAAGGTGAGCGGCTCGCTCGATCTGCCGGCTCTCGAACGCGCCTTGTCCGAGGTAATCCGGCGTCACGAGTCGCTGCGCACCCGCTACGTCGTCGTCGCCGGCGAGCCTGTCCAGGAGGTGATGCCGGCGACGACTGTCGCGATCGAGATCCTCGATGCGCGGGAACCATCGAACGCCACTCTGCAGGCGGCGGCAGACTTTCGCGGCCGGCTGGCGGCACGAGCCTTCGACCTGACCTCACCGATGATGATTCGAGCCGGCGTGGCCCTTCTCGCCTCGGGCCGGTACGAGCTGACGCTCGTCCGTCATCACATTTGCTCGGACCAGTGGTCGTCGGGAATTCTGCGGCGTGAGCTTTCGAGCGTGTACGACGATCTGGTGGCCGGGCGTGAGCCTTCGCTCGCCGATCTCCGTCTGCAGTTCAACGACTACGCCTGGTGGGAGAGTGCCGCGTCGACAAGCGAGGCGGCCGCCGCCGCTCTGGCCGAGGCGGTCGAGACTTTGAAGGGCATGCCGGATGGATCGTCATTGCTCCGAGCCGTCGACCGCTACGCGCCCGCGTCTGGTCCCGGTGGCCGCGTGACGGGGGCCATCGACGCGAGGGTCGTTCGCGAGCTGCGCGCGCTGGCACATTCGCGCGAGGCCACGCTGTTCATGGCTTTGGTGGCGATCTTCAACGCGGTCGTGCATCGTTCGACGAGCCAGACGGACCTCGTTGTCGTCACCCCCACGGCGGGACGAGTGCACCCGGATCTGGAGCCGCTGATCGGCCTCTTTGCGAATGTCTTGCCGCTGCGCACGGACCTCACCGGCGACCCCTCGTTCCTCGATCTGCTCGACCGCGTGCGGCAGGGCACCGCACGGATCCTGTCGCAGCAGCACGTGCCGATCCAGCGCCTGCAGGCGGCGCTGAGACCGGGCTGGACGCAGACACGGATGGCGATGTCGTCATTGCTCTTCGCGCTGCAGAACGTGCCGCGCGACGACTTGCGCCTCACCGGCGCGGATGTGCAGGCCATCGAGTCCGGACCTCATGCGGTCTTCGAAGACCTCAGCCTCTTCACGTGGGAGGTTGCCGATGGTGGTCTGATCCTGCGCGCCGACTACCGGACGGACCGTGTCGACGAGCAGACGATCCGAGGAATCGTTGACGACTTCGCCGTCATCGCCACGCGCGCCGTCGATGCGCCGGAGACACGGCTATCCGAATTGCCGCCGCTGGCGGCGATGCCGGCGCCACGCCTTCCGCCACCCCAATGGAACGACACGGCCACGGACTATCCGCGCAATGCGTGCGTGCAGGAACTGATCGAGCGCCAGATCGAGCGGACACCCGACGCGGACGCGGTGGTCGACGGCGCCGCGCGCCTGAGCTATCGCGAGCTGAACGTCAGCGCCAACCGGCTCGCGCATTTCTTGCGGGCGAGGGACGCGGCGCCGGGAACCGTCGTCGGCTTGTGCCTGGGACGATCGATTGACCTCGCCATCGCGCTGCTTGGGATCCTGAAGTCGGGCGCCGCCTACGTGCCGCTCGAGCCAGGCCTGCCGGTCGACCGGCTGAGATTCATGCTGTCGGAGAGCACAGCTGCGCTCTGTGTCACCAGCCGCGCGTTGACCCAGAGATTGCCCGATGATGTGGTTCCCGTGGTGAGGGTGGAGGCGGATCGGCCCGCCATCGACCGGATGCCCGCCGACAATCCCATCTGCACCGGAACACCGGAGGACCTGGCGTATGTGATGTTCACCTCGGGATCGACCGGCCGGCCGAAGGGCGTCGCGATGCCGCACCGGCCGCTGGTCAACCTCCTGTCATGGCACGCGAGGCATCCGCGCCTCATGCAGCCGGCCCGCACGCTGCAATTCGCACCCGTGAGTTTCGACGTCTCGTTCCAGGACATCGTCGCCACTTGGTGCACCGGGGGCACGGTCGTCATGGTTGGGAATGACACGCGCCGGGATCCGGCGGCGCTGCTGCGATTTGTCGAGCAGCAGGGGATCGAGCGTCTGTATCTGCCGGTGGCCGCGCTGACATCACTCGCGGACGCGCACGCGGTTTCGCCTCGTCCGCTCGTGCGACTCCGCGACATCATCTCGGCCGGCGAAGCGTTGCACGTGACGCCCAAGATACGGACCCTTTGCGCCGGCGCGCCGGGGTGTCACCTCCACAATCACTACGGCCCGACCGAGGCGCATGTCGTGGCCTCGTATGAGCTCGACGGCGCACCAGAGACATGGCCGGTCGCCGTGCCGATCGGCAGACCGTTGTCGAACGTGCACATCGAGATCCTGAATGACGGTCGGCAACGAGTCGCCGAAGATGCGCCGGGCGAACTCTATATCGGCGGCGACTGCCTTGCGCAGGGCTACTACGCGCGGCCTGATCTGACGGCCGAACGGTTTGTGGACGATCCCTTTCGCGCAGGAATGCGACTCTACCGAACCGGTGATCGTGCCTGCTGGCGGTCGAACGGCACGCTGGAGTTTCTGGGCCGGCTCGACGATCAGGTCAAGCTCAGCGGATACCGCGTCGAACCCGGCGAGATTGAAGCGGTCATGGCCCAGTGCCCGGGCGTCAGCCAGGCGGTCGTGGTCCTTCGGGAGGATCGGCCGGACGACAAGCGACTGGTGGGTTACTACGTCGCCTCCTCTGCCGGCGCCGTGACTCCAGGAGCGCTTCAAGCTCAACTCCGGCAGCGGCTGCCTCGGTACATGCTGCCGGCCACGCTGGTCGAACTGACGAGCTTGCCCGTCTCAGCTCACGGCAAAATCGACCGACTCGCGCTTCCGCGCCCGGCGACCGATCGCGCGCCGCATGACGCTCCGGCGCCGCCAAGGGATGCGATCGAGGCGTCGCTTGTGGCGTTGTGGTCCGATGTGCTGGACCGCACGGGCGTCGGCATCGACGACAACTTCTTCGATCTCGGTGGTCACTCAATCCTGGCCGCCACGATGCTGCTGCGTGCCGAACAGACGTTTGGCCGGGCGCCCGGCTTAAGCGTCCTCTTTGAAGGGCCGACGATCCGGCAACTTGCCCACGCATTCCGCGGCGAGCCGAGCCAGTCAGCCCGCATGGTGCTGACGTGGATCACCGACCCCGCGTCAGATGAGGATCGCGGCCGGCCTCCGCTCATCGCGATGCCGTCGATGTTTGGTGCCGTGGACGAATGGCGGACGTTTTTTCATGGACTCCACGTCGATCGGCCGATCTACGGCCTCGAGCTCCTCAGCAGCGGGGCCTATTGGACCAAAGAACCGACGATGCAGGAGATTGCGGCCCGTTGTCGCGAGGTGCTCCAGCGGGATCTCTCCAGCCAGCCCTTCCACCTCATCGGCCACTCCTTCGGCGGGCGCCTGGCGTACGAGCTTGGGCAACAGCTCGAGGCGGCTGGCCGTCCGCCCAATGGCATCGTGATCCTGGACACGACGTCGACAACGGCGCCACGGAAGATGCGTTGGCGCGATCTACGCTCGATGGCGGTGAATGCGCCCCGCTGGCTGAGGAACGAGCTGCTGGTGAATGGCGTGGCGGAGCTGGCGCACCGAATCCGGAACCGCTGGCCATTTCGCCTGCAGGCCCATGACCGTGGCGTCGCCGGCATCTTCGATCTCTCGAGGTTTCCGGATGGGTATCGCCGTCGACTGTTGGACAGCCACCGCGCGTTCACCGAATACCAGACTCATCCGACTCGCAATCGGGTCGTGTACTTGCGCAGCCGCGTGCGATCGCTCATTCACTACCACCGTTCAGATGGCGGCTGGGGAGAGCTCGTGCCGGCGCCGCGCCTGACCGTTCTGCCGATTCCTGGCGATCACGGCTCGGTGCTCCATACGCGATGGCGCGAGGACGTGGCCTCGGCGATTCGGCGGGGGCTGGAGCAGGTTGACCGCGTGCCTCCAGACTAGAACGACGACGTGAGCCCTCACACGGACCCGGGCAGCGTTGACTTGATCTCTCGAGCGGGCATCAGTCGGTACGATGGGTACGGCGGGTCCGAGGAACCGAATGCTTGTCGCTGTTTTCAGTTTTGAGCGGGCCCGGCGTTCACGCTCGAGCTGTTCCGCGTAGCGCTGCGACGCGGCTGCAAATTGTGCGTATCGCCTTTTTGAACAAACGCGGTCGCGGCCCTACTCCCCGCGCTCGACCTCGTCCAACAATCTGGCGAGTTCCGCGTCACTCGCCCGCTGGCTCTCTGCACGCCGGTGCTCCAGAGCGAGCGAGAGCGCTGCGACCGTGGGCTCGCTCAGAAAGTCCGGGAGCGCGATCTCCACGCCGAATTGCTGCCGCACTCGCGTGAGCACGCGCATGGCGAGCAGCGAGTCGCCGCCTGCCGCGAGAAACCCATCGCGAGCGCCGAACTGATCGTGACCAAGCAGCTCCCGCCAGATGCCGGCGACGGCCTGCTCGACTGGAGAGCAGGTGGACCACGAGGCCGGCGGCTCCTGCCCTGCCGTTGCCTCCTCGAGGGCGTTCAGCGCGCGGCGATCGACCTTGCCGCTGGCAGTGAGCGGGAGCGCATCGAGGAGGACGAACCGGCTTGGTACGCTCCCTGCCGGAAGGTGGCTGACGGCAAACGCGCGCAGTCGCTCGACATCGATGAGACGACTGTCCCCGGCCGCGTACGCGACGAGCATCGATTCGCCTTGAGTGTTCTTCCGCACGATGACGGCTGATTGCGTGATCCCGGGGGCTCGCACGAGCGTGGCTTCGACGCCCTCGATCTCCACGCGAAAGCCCCGAACTTTGACCTGGAAATCTCGACGGCCCAGCAGGAACAAGAGGCCGTCGGAATCCATGCGTCCGAGATCTCCAGTCTTGAACATCGCCGGTCCTGACAGCCCGGGTCGATCGGGACTCGTCACGTACGGGTTCTCGACGACGATTTCCCCGGCGACGCCCGGTGGAACTGCCTCACCGGCCTCGTCGACGATGCGGATGTGACGCCCGGGCCGCGGATACCCGACCGGAAGGATGTCGTCAGGCACGATGCTGTCGTGCGTGAGCACACTCATCGTCACGTTGCCGGTCTCGGTCAGGGAGTAGGCGTTGACGAAGCGGGCGCCGCGCACGAAGTGGCGCTTGAACGACGCGAAGTCCTCGGGCAACACGCGCTCCCCGACCAGGCGGAGGACCCGGACGGTACGAAGCTGATCCGTTGGAGCGAGGTCGGCGATGAAGGTCCGGTAGAGCGTCGGTGAGCAGAAGAGCACCGTCGCGCCTTCCGACTCGAGCCAGTCGCGCAAGCCAACCACGCCCTCATCGCTCACGCGGCGCGGGAGCAGTGACCCGCCGGACAGCAGCGCGCGCCACAGCGTCCCTCTGCCAGCGCCGGCGGCCAGTGAATGCAGCAGCGTGTGGCGATCGTCCGGACCCTGGCCGAGCGCTTCGGCGCTCACCCGTGCCTGCGTGACAGTCTTGCGATGGGTCGCCACCACGCCCTTCGGATCGCCGGTCGTACCCGACGTGTAGCAGACGTACGCCGGCTCGTCCGGTGAGACGTGGGCCACGATAGGAGTCCCTGGCGCGGCCTCGGCCGGGATCTCGCGCACCACAACTCCAGGAGCGACCGCGACCGCCAGTGGCAGGAGTGCTCGACTCGTGAGCACGGCAGACGGTCGGCTTTGCCCGACAATGCGGGTCAAGTGCCGGACGGGTTCGCGGGCGTCGATCGGGACGGCGACCCCGCCGGCCGCGATGACGCCGACGATGGCGGAGATCTCGGCAACCGGATCGGTTCCTACCAGCACGACAACGGCGGGCCGATCGCCCTCCGCCGGCAGATCGAGGTGCCGCGCCACGCTTTGGGCTCGCCGATCAAGTTCCCCGTACGTGCAGCTCTCGCCGCCGCGCCGAATCGCGATCGCGCCAGGGTCGCGCGCGACGATCTCCTGGAAGCGCTGGTAAATCGTCTCGTCCACGTCGGGTCCGACGATACCGCAGGTTGCTGGCCCGCGCACGATCTCTTCAGCCACGACATCGCCGCGGTCACTGTCGGGTCGTCGATCGAGCTCGAAACTGAAGTACCGGCTGCGGGTGCCGCGATGATCTCGTCGGGATCCACCTTCTCGCCGTACTGCTTTCCCGTGCGATCGGCTTCGATCGCGGTCGTGAGCAGAATCATTGCGCCGTCGGGCAGCGGGAACGTCCCGTTCGCGCTGGAGAGACCGTTCGTCGGCTGACCGAAAGAGCGCGTGTGCGGGCGGCCCTTGAACGCAATCGTCACGGCCTCGCCGGAACTGGCCGTGCGCGGACCCGTCAGCACGGCGACCCACGCCTGCTCGAGTTTGCGAAGCCCCACGGGCGGTTCGACCCCGACGGCCTGACCGGCGCGCCACGGCGGGCTCGTGTTCTCCCGACTGACGAACGTCCCAAGCGGCTCATCGCCGAGAAACGGCTTGAGGCCGGCGAGCATGGGCCACATGTTGCCGCCGGTGTTGCCGCGGAGATCGACCATCCAACCGCAATCGGCCTGATCGATCGTCGCCGCAAGCTGCTCGTGAGCTTTCGTGGCGAAATTCTTCGCGGCCGCCGCCTCCACCCCGCTGTAGCCCGGCACATTGACGTAGCCGATGCGATCGCTGAGCGCTTTGACGTCGATCGGTGGATTGGCAGCGCCACCGGTGCGGAAAGCGGTCGTGGCAGCCGGTGGCATGAGAAAGCTGTGACGATCGTTCAGCGACGCGAGCAGATATCGAACGGCGGGATACACGTCTGCACTTTTGTCCGCACCCGCGGCGAACAGACGCACTTCCGGTTCGACCGCCGTCCAGTCGATGTTGTCGCGCATCCACGCGTTCTTTCGCACGATGTCGATTGCCGCATCGACCACCGCCTTCGCATCGGCGGCAATCGGCGCGTCGGCACGGAGTGCCGGCCCGGCTTCGAAGCGGACCGAGCGAGCGGTGACCGATCCGAAGCCTTGCAGCATAAGGCCTATCACGACAGAGCTCGCTGACGACGGTACCGGGAGCGTGACCGCGAACGGCGTCCATTCCGAGTCGCCTCTTAGCGCGCGGTCCAGCCCGTTGTCGAGCATCAGCATTCCGGCAGGCCTGTCGACGCGCATCCAGAGCGACGCGCCGCCGGCATTGCGCGTCTGGAGCTCGCCGCGCAACGTCACCCGCTGCCCGCGCAACATCTCTGCGGGCACGGTGGCAGACACGACGGCGAATTGAGCGCCCGCCATCGACGTGCCGCCTGCGGACGCCGCGGATTTGGCGAGCGTCAGCGTCGCCCCATCAGCATCGATTGCGCGACCGAGGGCCGTCGCGCTGTACGTCGTCGCCGCGTCAGGCAATGTCCACGCCGATTGGCCAGGCGGGGACTGTGCCTGAACCAGCGCCACAGCGATGAGCGCGGAGCTCAGCCGGAAGAACCGCGTTCTGTTCCTGAGGCGCAAGCCGACGGTCACGGCCGTTCCTGACGTTGTGCCGCGCGCTGCCAATTGCTGAGCACCGTGAATGGCGCCAGACGTCTGTCGGTCTTCGGCACAATCATGATGAAGCGCTGGCCGTCCGGCGTGACGTCGTAGTGATTGCGCGTGTCTCCGATCCAGACGTCATCGAGCTGAGTCTCGAAAAGGGCGGCGCCGCGGCCGAAGGTAAACGTCGGCTGCAGCGTCGTACGAACGGCCATCATCTTTCTGTCGGACGCGATGTAGAACAGCTCGCGGCCATCTCCGCGCCATCGGGGATCGGCGCCGCCGCCCGATGAGACTTGCCAGCGCTGACGGGCTGTCGGAAACGACTGAACGTACACCTCGAATCGGCCGGTTTCATCGGACGCGTAGGCCAGGTAGCGGCCGTCCGGCGAGATTTGGCTTTGTCCTTCTTGTGCCGGACCGGTCAGAATCGGTAACGCCTCGGGAGGATCGGTCAACTTCCACGCCCAGACATCGGCCTTGGTTGCGCGGCTCAAAGTCATGACCGTCACGTAGCGTCCGTCACGGCTCCAACTGGTCGGGGACTGATTGAATGATGTTCGCAGCACGGGGGCGGCAGGTGTGCCATCCGCGACGTGTTTCTCGAAGAGGCCGCTCGCGTCGGCGAAGATGATCCGGTCTGCGTTCGGAGACCAGACCGGTGCGAACTGAGTGCCGGGACCCAGCGTGATTCGCCGGCCGGCGGGAGCCGCCCGATCGAACACCCACAGATTGTCTGAGGTCGCGCCGTCGCCGGCGGTCACGGCGAGCTGCGTGCCGTCTGATGACAGCGTCGGATTCGAATGCCATGCGCACTCGCCAATCGAGGCCGTCTCCCTGCCAGTCCGCCGATCGATCCACGCGAGACGATTCTCGTCGGCGCCCGCGCTGCGAACCGCAACGACGCCGGTGTGAGACATGGAGAAATCCGATTTGAAGCCGAGGTCGTATCGCTGCCTGACGGACTCCGCAATCGGCGCGGCGGCGCCGCGAAATTCGCGCTGCTCTGCATCGAACGGCTGAGCCATGAGGGAGCCGTTGAGATTGACGAAGAACAAGTATCCGTCCGGTGAATATCCGGCGCTGGAGTAGACGCTCAACAGACGTTTGCTGGCCCTTGTCTCGGCATCGGCCGCATAGATGCCATATTGACGCTGATCGACGCTGTAGTCGGTGTAAAGAAAGTGCCGGCCGTCAGGCAGGAACTCGGGCCAGGCGTGACCGACTCTCAAGCCTGATCCGAGAACGGTCACCGCGCGAACGTCGCCTCCGGACGCTGAAACGTGCGACACGGGCGCATTTGTGTCCGCGACGAACAGGATGTCGCCGTGATCATTCCACGTGCCGCCATATCCATCCGGTGCGGGGGCGATCTGCCGAACTTCGCGCGTGGCGAGGGCGACGCGCTTCAGCCATCCGCCCGCGAAGAACCCGACGTGCTGGCTCTCGGGCGACCAGAACGGATGCGTCGCGCCCTCCGTTCCGGGAACAGACTCCGCGGCGGTGGAGTCGAGCCGCTGAATCCACAGCCGCATGCCGCCGGCATTCTTGCCGGCGAACGCCAACTCCTCGCCATCCGGTGAAATCACGAGGGAATCGACGATGACGCCTGATGGCGGCGCCACCGCAACGCGGATCAACGGGTTGCTGCCGCCACGCATCACCGTCTTGCTGCCGCCGCGGGTGTGTTCCGTCCGCGGGCTGACTGTCGCGGCGACGATCACCGCCAAAGCCGCAAGCCCGAGCCTAAGTCTCCACGGGCGCAGCCGGCGCGATTCGGATGCGTGAACGCTCCGCGGCGGCTCTACGCCCAAAGGCGGAGCCGCCGGAAGCTCGACGGAGTTCGGAAGCCCGGCCTGAATCGACCGACGCTCGGACCAGGCATCGATTTCATCGGCATAGGCGTAGACCGAGCCAAGCTTGTCGTGCAAATGACGGTGAACGGGTAAACCCTCACGCTTTTCCCAGCGGCGGACGGTCGTGACGTCGCGGCCGAGGTACTGGGCGATCTCCTTCCAGGCGTCGAGTCGACGTCGGGCCATGGACGTGTCTCCTGACGGGGTCTTTCGGTGCCGTTCACTCTAATGCCGCCTGTCGCACCCGGCAATGCTCCACTTTGCCGTTCCTTGCCCGTTTCGCGGCGAGCGCCCGGCAGGCCAGCATCCCGCCATGTCCCAGCTGATACGACGATCTCTGTTCTTCGCGGCGTTATCGATCCTGGCTGTACCGCTCCTCTACAACGATCTGCAGGCCCGCGCGACGTGCCTGGTCACCACGACGGCGGGCGACGTGCAGGGACTCGACGTCGGGCCGTCCTGCACGTTTCTCGGAATCCCATACGCCTCGCCGCCGACGAACGCCCTGCGATGGAAGCCGCCGCAGCCGCCCGCGCGATGGTCGACGCCGTTCAACGCGACCGCGACGCCGGCGACCTGTTCGAACAGTGAGAACTGTCTGACGTTGAACGTCTGGGTCAGGAATCCACTCCCCGTCACGCCTGCGCCCGTGATCGTCTGGCTGCACACAGGAGCATTCGTGGCCACGTCGGGCAACTTCGCGCCGCACAACGGCCGCCGGTTCGCGGAAGAGACGGGCGTCATCATCGTCGCGCCCAACTACCGGCTGGGACCGCTGGGTTTTCTCACGCATCGGGCGCTCGCCGCGGAAGATTCGCTGCGGCCGGTTTCCGGCAATTACGGCTTGATGGATCAGCGGTTCGCGCTCCAGTGGGTTCGCGACAACATCGCGGCTTTCGGTGGAGATCCGGACAACGTCACGATTGACGGGACTTCGGCCGGCGGCCACAGCGTAGGCCTGCATCTGGTTTCGCCGGCGAGCGCCGGCTTGTTTCATCGCGCCATCATTCAAAGCGGCGCGCCGACGATTCGCTGGCCCACTGAAGCCGAATCGTTTGCGCAGGGCGATGATTTCGCGACCGCGCTCGGGTGCGTCAATCCCGCCACCGTGCTGACATGCCTCCGGAGCAAGACGCAGACGCAGGTTCAGGCGGCGTTGACGTTGGGATCGGAGGGCGTCGTGGAGCCGGCGGCCGGCAGCGGGTTCTGGCAGCCTGTGATCGACGGCGTCGAGCTGCCGGACCAACCGCGCAGGCTCTTCGAGTCAGGCAGGTTTCATCGCGTCCCGACCATCGTCGGCTTCATGCACAACGAAGGCGCCGGTCAGTTCATCACGCGGAGCTTTGCGTCGGGTGTCACGCTCGCCCAGTACGAGGCGTGGTTGAGCACGGAGTTCGGACCTGACGCGTCCGCGGTGGCGACTCAGTATCCTGCTTCGGATTTTGCGCTGCCGTTCGACGCGATGGCACAGGTCGTCGGCGACGGTCAGTTCGTATGCGAGGGACGGCGGCTCGCGAGCGCGCTCAGCGATTTCCACACGCCCGTGTATTACTACTCGTACGACTACGTCATCGACGATGTCTTTCCGGATCGGGCGATTCACGGCCTGGAGGGCAACATCCTCTTTGGCAACAACTACGCGCAGCCGCAGTTCCCGAATCACCCGCTGAACGCGGCGGACCGGGCGCTGCACGCGCAAATGGCGGGATACTGGGCGCGGTTCGCGGCAACCGGGAATCCCAACACCGACGACGACTTTGCGGTGCACTGGCAGTCGTTCAAGGCTCCCCAGGGCGAGGGGCGCGGCGCGCCGCGCTACATCGTGTTCGACGCGAAGATTCGCACGGACAAGCGGCTGCGTGAGACGGCGTGCGACTTCTGGGAATCGTACTTTTTCAAGTCGATCGTCGGGAAAGTGCCGGCCTGGCGCTGAGGATAAGATCGGCGGCGAATGCCGCCCCGCGCATTGCGTCGCGCCGTCAGTGTGGCCGATCTGCGGCTCGCGGCGAAGCAGCGCCTCCCGCGCGTCGTCTTCGACTACATCGACGGCGGCGCCGACGCCGAAGTGACCCTGCGCGAAAACAGCCGGGCGTTCGAAGACGTCATGCTCCGGCCTCGATCCGCCGTCGCCACCCGGACGTGCGATCTGCGAACCACCGTGCTCGGCACGACGCTCGATCTGCCCGTGCTCCTCGGGCCGGTCGGCAGCAGCCGGATGTTCTACCCGCGCGGTGAAGAAGCCGCCGCTCGCGCGGCAGGCGCGGCGGGTACGGCGTACGTTCTCTCGACGCTTTCGGGCTGCCCGGTGAAAGACGTCGCGGCCGCGTCACGCGGTCCCGTCTGGTATCAGCTCTACCTCGTCGGCGGCCGCGACGTTGCACTTGGCGCCATCGAACGCGCGAACGCCGCCGGATGCTCCGCGCTGGTCGTCACAATCGACACGCCGGTCGCGGGGCTGCGCGAGCGCGATTTCCGCAACGGCATGAAGGAGCTGGTCTCCGGAAAGCCGCTCGTCATGCTGCCGTTCATCTTTCAATTTCTGACGCGGCCGCGATGGCTGGTCTCCTATCTCGGCGACGGCGGCTTGATGTCATTTCCCAACATCGTGCTGCCGGATGGGCCGATGCCGTACGCTGACGTCGCCGCCGCGCTCGAGCAGTCGATGGTCAGCTGGTCCGACCTGCGCTGGATCCGCGACGCGTGGAAGGGGAGAGTCGTCATCAAAGGCGTGCACACCGGCGACGATGCACGGCGGGCGGTCGATGAAGGCGCCGACGCGGTCGTCGTGTCGAATCATGGCGGCCGGCAACTGGACGGCGTGGCGCCGACGATCCGCGTGCTCCCGGAAGTCGTGGCGGCGATCGACGGGAGAATCGACGTGCTGCTCGACGGCGGCATCCGGCGGGGAAGCGACGTCGTGAAGGCACTGTGCCTCGGCGCCCGCGCCGTGCTCATCGGCCGGGCTTACGCGTACGGCCTCGGCGCCGCCGGCGGCGCAGGAGTCGCGCGCGCGCTCGAAATCATCCGTCACGACATCGTCCGCACGCTGCAGCTGCTCGGGATCGAGTCGACCGGCGCACTCGATCGATCCGCGGTCGACTTTCCGAGCGAGTGGCTTCGTCAGCGTCTATGATGTTCATGCCAGCGTCGGGAGAGGACCCATGTCCATTCGGCCGCCATTGCGCGTCAATCCCGGCGTCCTATTCCTGACCGTTCTCACCGCGGCCGCATTCGCGCAGAATCAGCCGCAGTTCCGCACCGGCACCGACGTCGTGCCTGTCTACGCCACCGTGCGCGACAAGGATCGCGGCTTCGTGCTCGATCTCACACAGGACGACTTCGAGCTGTACGACGACGGACGCAAGCAGACGATCACGCAGTTCACGACCGCCGTCCAGCCGCTCAGCGCCGTGGTGCTGATCGATGGGTCTGCCAGCATGATTCGGGAATTCAGCCGCGCCATCGAGGGCGCGCGCAATTTCGTGCTGCGCATGCAGCCCGACGATCGCGCGAAGATCGGCAGCTTTGCCGATCGCGTCGTGCTCGGGCCGCGCTTCACGTCGGACCGCGATGCGCTCCTCGCATTCCTGGACGACCAGTTCAATCTGCGCATCGGGACCGAGACCCATCTGTGGGAAGCACTCGTCGAATCGTCGCTCGCGCTGGCGGGCGAGTCCGGCAAACGCGTCGTCGTCGTGATGAGCGACGGCTACAACTTCGTCCTGCCGCCGGGATATGCGCCACAGTCGCCGGGATCGAGCGGCGGGTATCCTCCGCGCGTACCCGCCCCGCCGCCGACCGGTGGTGGTACTCCGCCGAAGCTGCCAATCCCGATCAAGCCGCCGACGCCCCCGCCGCCGCGGCCCGGGACCCCCGGTCGCGGTGTGCCGCCGCCGTCCACGCCCCCGCCGCCGAGCCCAGGATCCTTCGACCCGAGGACCTTCGGCGTGACGATGGCCGACGTCGATGCCGCTGCCTCCGAGCGCAACGTGATCGTGTACGGGTTGTCGATGTGGGTACGGGACTCGCTGCACGCCGAGCGTCCGAGCCGTGACCTCGAGCGCGTCGCGCTCGAGACCGGTGGCGCGTTCTACGAAGTCGGCCTGAACGATGATCTGGGTCCGGTGTTCACCGAAGTCGTCCAGCAGCTGCGGCAGCAATACGTGCTCGGATTCGTCCCGGCGGCGTTCGACGGCAAGCGCCACTCACTCACCGTGCGCGTCAAACGCCCCGGTCTCAACGTTCAGTCACGGAAAAGCTACATCGCGCTGCGCGAGAGCAGGAAATAGATCATGTTTCGCGCCTTCCTGATTCTCGGCGCGGTGTTCGACATTCTCTTGGCTCTTTTCCTCCTGCTCGTGTTCGGTTATGTGCTGGATAGCTGGCACGACCCGAACGGCGCCTGGGTCGGATTTGCCGTGACGGCGTGCTGGCTGCTGGCCTTCGTGCCATCGGCCGCGGCGCCGCTGGCCGGGTACGTTCTGAATCGCCGGCAGTCGACGCCTGGCCGTATTGCGCTCGTCGTCTGGCTGCCGGCGATCGTGATCGGCGCCGTCTCGATGGTCGGGTTCGTCGCCGCCGTGGGCGACAGGTGACGCCGGCCCCTATTTCTTCTCGACAATCTGCGCCTTCATCGGGCCGAGAATCCCCAGTAGCGCTTTCTGATCGGCCGGAGCGACCTTGAGTTTATTGAGACTCTTGACGAGGTCCTCGACGAGCGCGTCGAAGTCGGCGCTGGTGATGCCCATTCCCGCGTGTGCGGTCTTCATGTCCTTGCCGGTGTACTTGCAGGGGCCGCCTGTCGCTTCGCAAATCTGATCGGCCAGGTTGTCCTTGAATTTCGCGAGCCGGGCGGCATCCTTGGCCGTCGCCGCAAAGAACTTGTTGATCCGCGTGTCCGCGGCGCAGTTGGCGACGAAGTCGTCGACGACCGCGACGATCGCCTTCCGCTCGCCGAGCCGCTGGTACAACGTCTTTTGCGCCTGAGCCTCCAGCCCCGCGATCGATACCAATACGAACGCCGCCGCCAGCACTTTGTGCAGTCGCATGAGCACCCTCCTCGGAATCGGAATGCCGGAATTCTATGCGACGTGAGCCTGCCATAGAATCAATCTTCTACCCACGATGACCGCGAACTTCAGACGGGTCTTCCTCATCCTGCTCGTCGCGGTGATCTCCCTGGCGTTCCTCTGGATGATCAGCCCGTTCCTGGTCACCATCCTGCTCGCCGCATTGTTTTCGAGTGTGGCCTACGGTCTCCACCGGCAGATTGTTCGCGGCCTTGGGGGTCACGAAAAGGCGTCGGCCGTCCTCACGCTGCTGCTTCTACTCGTGGTGGTGGTGACGCCGCTGTTCTTCGTGGGCGCCGCCGTCGCCAATGAAGCGTTGCGCATCAACGAGACGATCGGGCCGCGCATCGACCGGCTGCGGCAGCCCGGCGAGCTGGATCGATGGCTGCAGCATGCGCCCGGATACACGTACGTCGAGCCCTATCGCGTGCAAATCGTCACCCGGGCCGGCGAGCTCGTCGGGAGCGTCGGCGGGTTGGTGTTCAACGCGCTCTCAGCCACGACCAAGGCGACGGTGCTGTTCCTGTTTCACTTCGTGGTGATGCTCTACACGATGTATTTCTTCCTGACCGACGGCCCCAGGCTCGTGCGCAATGTGCTGGCGCACCTGCCGCTCGCCGAGGCTGACAAAGAGCGCATGCTGGAAAAGTTCGTGTCCGTGACGCGCGCGACGCTGAAGGGCACCGTGTTGATCGGCCTCGCGCAGGGTGTGCTCGGCGGCCTCGCGTTCTGGGTCGTGGGAATCGAGGGGGCGATCTTCTGGGGAACGGTGATGACCGTGCTCTCGATCATCCCTGGCGTCGGCGGAGCGCTCGTCTGGGTGCCGGCGGCGATCATTCTTGCGTCGACCGGCTCGTTCTGGCAGGGACTGGGTCTCGCACTCTTCTGCTCGCTCATCATCGGCAGCGTCGACAACGTGCTCCGCCCAATCCTCGTCGGCCGCGATACGCAGATGCACGAGCTGATGATCTTCTTCTCGACGCTCGGCGGGCTGCTTGCTTTCGGGGCGATGGGGTTCATCCTCGGGCCGATCCTCGCTGCCCTCTTTCTCACGGTCTGGGAGATGTTCGGTGTCGCGTTCCGAACCGAGCTGCGCGAAGCCCCGCCGGTCGTCGTCACGGATCGAGAGGCGCCAGGACCGGAGCGAACATCCTGAGGGCGAAGAACATCCGGCCGAGTGTCGATTCGGCCCGGCCTCATTCGACGTGTAATTGAAGGAGAGCGAACGATGCGCGTCATGGTGATTGTGAAGGCGACGAAGAATTCCGAGGCGAGCGTGATGCCGAGCGAGAAGCTCCTCGCCGAGATGGGAAAGTTCAACGAAGAGCTGGTGAAAGCCGGCGTCATGCTGGCCGGCGAGGGGTTGAAAGCCAGCAGCAAAGGCAAGCGCGTGCGCTTTTCGGGCGGGAAGCGGACCGTCATCGACGGGCCTTTCGCGGAGACGAAAGAGCTCATCGCCGGCTACTGGATGTGGCAGGTGAAGTCGATGGAAGAGGCCGTCGAGTGGGTCCGCCGGTGTCCCGATCCGATGCCCGGTGAGGAGGCCGAGATCGAGATCCGGCCGGTCTTCGAGGCTGACGATTTCGGCAAGGAGTTCACGCCGGAGCTGCGGGCCCGGGACGAGCGCCTGCGTGCGGAGCTGGAGCACCAGCGGCGCCAGAAGGCGTAGGCTCCAGCGCCCAGACTGACTCGAGCCGCCGGGCCCACTATTGACAAAAAGTCTAGAGACGAAACAGAATCAATCGAGGCCGGTATCGATCAGTTTCTCCCGCTCAAACCCGATGTGTTCGAGATCCTCCTGGCGCTCAAAGCCGCGCCGCGGCACGGTTACGCGATTCTCAAGATCCTGGAATCGCGCGAGATCGCGCTGCCGGCGAGCTTGCTCTACCGCAAGCTGCGGCGGCTGATGGACGACGCCTGGGTCGCGGAGTCGAAGGCGAAACCGCCCGCCGGCAGCCACGACCCGCGCCGGCGGTATTACCAGCTGACCCCCAAAGGCGAGAGCGTCCTCCGGGCGGAAGCCGCGCGGATTGTCGAGCTCGCGCGAAGCGGACACGTACGCAGGCTCGCGCAGGACGCGAAGACCGATCATGCGTAACGACGACGCCGCGCGGCGCGCGCTCAGCCTGTTGCTGCGCCTGTACCCGGTGACGTTTCGGCGTGACCTGGGACAGGACCTCGTGGAGACCGCGCTTCATCGGCGGCGCGAATCGCTGCAGCGCCATCCGGCGACGGGCGGCGCGCGATTCTGGCTGACCGAAGGCGCGCGATTCGTCTTCGATGGCCTCGTCGAACGCTTCCACACGCGGCATGCGCTCTCGAACGACTTTCGGCAAGCGTGGCGTCAGCTCCGCCGTGCGCCGTCACAACACGCGCTGGCGATCGTGACGCTCGCGGTGGGCATCGGCGCCACCGTGGCCGTGTTCACGCTTGCGGACACGGTCGTCTTCCGGCCATTGCCGTTTGCCGATTCCCGCGCGCTGTATTTGATCCACGCGCGATTCGGCAGCACGGAGCTCAGCTCGAATTCGCTGCCCACGCTTCAGGAGATACAGACGTCCGCGTCGACGATGACCTGGGTGGCCGGCGCAAGCGACAGAAGCCCGGCGCTCACCGATCCGGCGGCCGACGCCGAGCGAATCTCGGTTCTCGACGTCACGGAAGGCTACCTGCCGGGGCTGGGCGGGCATGTTCAGATCGGGCGCGATTTCATAGACGCCGATCGCCTTGCCGGCGCGGCTCATGTTGCCATCGTCAGTCACGCGCTCTGGCAGCGACGGTGGGGCGGCAATCGCGGCGTCGTGGCCGGGTCGGTACAGCTCAACGGCGTCCCATACACGATCGTCGGCGTGATGTCGCCAGCCTTCCGCGATCCTGAGCCGATTGAGTCGGGCGCACTGACCGGGATGTGGATACCTGTGCGCGCCGGCGATTTCAAGGATCGGGACGACTTCGGGTTCCGTGTGCTGGGACGCCTGTCCGGCCGGGCGACCGAGTCGGCGGCGAGTCAGGAGCTGTGGCAGATCGGCAAACGGCTCGCGGCCGCGTATCCGGAGAACCGCCTGGAGGGTGTCGATCTCGATTTCGTCCTGCACTCGTTGCACCAGATGACGGTCAGCCGCGCGCAGGACAAGATCCTCCTGCTGCTCGGCGCGGTGCTGCTGCTCCTGATTCTTGCGTGCGCGAACGCCGCGAGCCTGTTTCTCGCGCGCGGCGTCGCGCGATCCGCGGAGCTCGGAATGCGCAGCGCGCTCGGCGCGACACGCACGAGGCTTGCGCTGCAGCTCTTCTCAGAAACGCTTCTGACGGCTGCCATTGCGGGGATCTTCGGCGGGCTGCTCGGCGCGCTCGGGCTGCGGGCGTTCGTCGCGGCCGCGCCGGCCGGCATACCCCGGCTGCACGAGCTCGGCCTTGACGTTCGCGCGCTCTTCGGCGTCGTGGGTCTCACGGCGCTCACGGCGGTGATGTTCGGCATCGTGCCCGCGTTGCGCGGTGCGCGCGCGGCTGCACCCGGCGCATCAGCGGATGCGCGGGTGACCCTCTCGAAGCGAACCCAGCGCGTGCAGTCGCTGCTGGTCGCCATTGAGGTCGCGATTTCCCTGGTCCTCGTCACGGGCGCGGTCCTCCTCCTCGCAAGCGTTCGACATCTACTTCACGTACCGCCAGGCTTCGAAGCGGCAAACGTTGTCGTCGTCGACATCAGGCCTCCGTTCACCGCGAGATCGATGGAGGCCGATCGAATCTTTCATCGCACGCTGCTCGAGGGGGCGCGGTCGGCGCCCGGTGTCGTACGTGCGGCACTGGCGCACGCGGTTCCCGGGACGCCCGGTGGCGCGTGGACTCGAGTTACGCCCGACAATGGCGTGCCGTTCAAGCGCGGAACGGAGAGCGGCAAGGCTCCGGCCTATGGCATGTCGCCGGGTCCCGATTTTTTCTCGTTCAACTCCGTCAGCCCTGAGTTTTTCGAGCTTCTGCGGGTTCCGCTGCGCGCCGGGCGGCTGTTCGATGTCAATGAAGGCGGCCCGTTGGAGGTCGTTCTGAGCGAGAGCGCGGCGCGCCAGTTCTTTCCGGGCGTGAGCCTGCCGCTCGGACGGCGGCTCCTGCTCGGGTCTCCAAACTCAGACGCGAAGGTGCCGATGCGCGAAGTCGTGGGGATCGTCGGCGATGTCCGGCAGCACGGTCCGTCGAGCGACGTCGAACCGCAGATCTACCTGCCGTACCAGCAACGATCCGTCAACCGATTGAGCCTGCTGATCGAGCAGGCTCCCGGCGTCACCGTCAGTCCGGAAACGATTCGCCGGATCGTGCGCGACGTCGCCCCGGAGGTGCCGGTCGATCGCATCGACTTCCTCGCCGCCCGGTACGCGTCAACGAGTGCGGAGACGCGTCTGCTCGCGTCGCTGGTGACGGCCTTTGCGGCGATCGGACTGCTCCTCGCCACGATCGGCACCTACGCGACCGTCTCGCACGCCTTTTCGCGGCGCGTCAGGGAAATGGCGATCCGGCTCGCGCTCGGTGCTCATGCCGCCGACGTCTTTCGGCTTGTCTTGACGCGGGCGCTTGCGGTGGCCGCGATCGGCATCGGGGCGGGGCTCGTCCTGACGATGGTGCTCGCGCGATTCCTCGAGGGGCAGCTTTTCGGCGTCACCGCCCGCGATCCGCTGAGCACGGTCGCGGCGGTCGTCGGCATCACCGGCGCGGTCATCGTCGCCGCGCTCGCACCCGCCATCCGCGCGGCGCGCGTCGATCCGAAGAAAGTCCTGAGAGCGGAGTAAGATCGGCGCCGGTCATGGCGCTCCCCGCCGGGTCACGGCTCGGTCCGTACGAGATCCTGACGCCGCTCGGGGCCGGCGGGATGGGCGAAGTCTACAAAGCGCGCGATACCCGGCTGGACCGCACCGTCGCCATCAAGGTTCTGTCGGATCACGTCGCCGCCGACACCGAGGCGCGGACGCGACTGGAGCGTGAAGCGAAAGCGATTTCGCAGCTGAACCATCCGCACATCTGCACGCTCTACGACCTGGGCCGGGACGCGCTCACGGATTCGGCTCAGCCGGTGGATTATCTCGTCCTGGAATATCTCGAGGGCGAGACGCTCGCGCGGCGATTGGACACCGGTCCACTGAACGTCGCCGATGCGCTGAAGCTCGCGATGCAGATCGCTGACGCGCTCGACAAGGCGCATCGGCACGGCATCATCCATCGCGATCTCAAGCCCGCCAACGTGATGGTGACCCGCAACGGCGCGAAGCTGCTCGACTTCGGCCTGGCGAAGGCCGCGACGGCCGGGCAGGATCTCCTCATCACCCGCACGACGCCGCTGACGGCGCAAGGCACGATTCTCGGAACGTACGTACATGTCGCCCGAGCAAATCGAGGGCGCCGAAGTCGACGCGCGCAGCGACATCTGGGCGTTCGGGTGCGTGTTGCACGAGATGCTCACGGGCCGCCCCGCATTCATCGGCAAGACTCACGCGAGCCTGATCGGCGCGATTCTGAGAGATCAACCGGCGCCGGTCTCGACGGTGCAGCCGCTGACGCCGCCGGCGCTCGATCGCCTCGTGCAGTCGTGCCTCGCGAAGGATCCGCATGAGCGCTTCGACACGGCGCACGATCTTCTGCTGCAGCTCCGCTGGATCGCCGAAGGCGGATCGGCGGCCGGCGTCGCGGCGCCCGTCGTCGTGCACCGCAAGCGCCGTGAGATCGTCGCGTGGTCTGTCGCGGCGCTCGCCGCAATGGCGCTTCTGGGTGCCGTCGGGTTCATCGCCAGGCGGCCCGCTGCCAATCCGCCGCGCGCGGTCGCGCTGACGATTGCGCCACCCAAGGGCGCGTCATTCAGAGGATGGGCACTCTCGCCCGACGGCACGACGTTGGCTTTTACTGCTAACCCACCGGGCCAACCGACGCAGCTCTGGACCCGGCGGCTCGACGAACATGAGGCACGGACGCTTCCAGGTACTGATGGGGCGAGCTACCCGTTCTGGTCTCCCGATAGCAAGCAGGTTGCGTTCTTTGCCGGCGGTTTCCTCAGGAGGATCGACGTCGCCGGCGGGCCGCCGACCACACTGGCCGGCGCGTTGGGGAACCGCGGTGGGGCGTGGAATACACGCGGTGAAATCCTGTTCGGAACAGCGACGGGCTTCCTGAGCGTGCCGGCCACGGGCGGGAACCCGGTCACGGTCACGAAAAACGCCGAACGGTCGACCGCTCATCGCTGGCCGCAGTTCCTCCCCGACGGACGCCATTTTCTGTTCTTCGTCACGACGTCCGGCGCGGGACAAGGTCTGGCCGTTGCGTCTCTCGATGATCCCACGCCCCGATTGCTGATGGCGGGCACGTCGAACGGCGTGTACGTCGAATCGGGACATCTCCTCTTCGTACAGAAGGACACATTGTTCGGACAGTCGTTCGATCCCGCGACCGCGCGCCTCAGCGGGACGCCGTTTGTCGTGACTCAGGGCGTCGGCGAGTCTCCCGGGGGCTTCAAGAGCATGCTGGATTGCGCAGCCGGCGTGCTGGCATATAGCGCCTCACCGCTCCGTGAGTTCGTGCTCCCGACCTGGTTCGATCGCTCGGGGACGAATCTCGGACCGGCTCTGCCGGCCGAGCAGTACTTAGCGCCTGTTCTGTCGCCGGATGGAAAGCAGCTGGCCGCTCACCGCGTGGACCAGACGACCGGCAATTGGGACATCTGGGTAACCCGGATCGACACGAAGATTGCGAGACGTCTGACCACCCACGCCGCGGACGACCAGGCGCCGATCTGGTCACGGGACGGCCGGCAAATTGTGTTTGGGTCGCTGCGGGACACGCTGCAACGAGATCTGTACGTGATCTCCACAACCGCACCTGACACCGAAGCGTTGTTGTTGCGGACGCCGAACTACAAGACGGCGACCGACTGGTCCCGGGACGGGAAGCACGTGCTCTATACCGAGGTCCTCAACGGTCAGAGCGACCTGCTCGCGTTTCCCATCGAGGGCGACCGCAAGCCGATTGCCGTGGCGGCGACGAAGTTCGTCGAACGGAGCGGGCATTTCTCGCCCGACGGCAAGTGGGTGACCTACGACTCGAACGCGACCGGACGAAATCTACATCACGTCGTTCCCGCCCTCGCGCGACGTCGTCCAGGTGTCGTCCGCCGGCGGCACGTGGCCCATCTGGAGCACCGATGGACGGGAGATCTACTACCTCAGTGGTTCGGACGAGGTAATGGCCGTGTCGGTGCGCTTCGAGAACGGCGTTCCTGCGCCGGGCGTTCCGACGCGCGTCTTCCAGGCGCGTATCGGCGGCGCGCGCGTCGTCCGCAACTACTACGACTACTCGCCGCAAACGCGGCGATTTCTCATCGTCGCGCCCGCGGAGAATCAGACGGCGGACGACACGCCCATCAAGATCGTGGTCAATTGGCGCGCGACGCCCCGGCGGTGAGAGCGCGAGCGACCGTGCCGGCGACGGAACCTGTGTCGCCGCCGGCACGGCCGTCTACGCCCTCTATCTGACTTTGAATCCCGAGATCTTGAGCAGCGAGCCTCGATTGCCACTCTCATCGACAGCGCGATGCTGCAGCGAGACGAAGGCTTCTTCTCCCGACCCCAGGAAGATGAATCCCGTCGGTTCAGAGCTCGTGTCACGGAGCGACGCGAGCCGCACGCAGCCATCCGACTGAATATCGTCATCGGATCCGTCCGGCAGGCAGATCCAGATGTCGTTGCCGCGCGGTTGATTGCCCGATCGCGTCGCGATACTCGTCGGACCATCTTCGAGCACGACCAGGTTGCCGGTGTGCGGCTGGAACGCGACGTTGTCGTACATGCCGCCTTCGCGGCTCCCGGCGATGAATCGCTCGATGACCGGGATCGCGCCCGTCGCGACGCCGCCGCTCGGTTCTTCCGTCAGGCACATGACCTCCGGGACGACGGCCGAGGTCTCGGTCAGGCTTCCGCCCCCGTGGCTGAGGCGGCCCGTGTTCGCCCAGCAGGCCCGAAACACGCCGTTCGCCTTGGCGATCGGATCGATGTCCATGTCTTCGGGCCGATAGTACCCAGTGAATTTCTGGTTGACCTGGGCGTTGCGCAGGATGATGTTCTGGTTGCCGTCGACCACGCCGCTGCCGCCCAGATCCACCGCCACCCAGAGTCCCTTGCCCGTCTCCGCCCCCTGGCCCCAGTTGTTCGATCCTCCAGCGCCGGCCACGCGCAGACCGAAGAGTCTGCCCGACGCAAACGGCGAGAACGGCGCTCCGGTGATCTGCCCGCCGCCGGCGAACAGCTGATCCGGCACGAACTTGAAGATGCCGCCGCCGACCGCGCCGCCGATGGGCGCCAGCTCGTCGCCGAAGATCATCGTGCCGTTGTCCATGATGGCGAAGCTCTCGAACGACAGGCTGCCGACGGCCTTCCGCTTGACGAGATGAGCCGGATCGCTCGTCGTTCCCGCCGCACGATTCGTCACGGCGATCGCCGAACTGACGTTCAGCGGATCGAGAATCTCGTAGAACCCGCCGGTCGCTCCCGCTTCTTCGGCGACGATGATCGATCCCCACGGCGTGCGCCGGACGGGATCGCACGAGGTCAGGCCGGTCACGATCGCCGTCGCGTTGCTGGCCGCCGGTTTGGACAGGTCGACGCGCTGCACTGCCGGATTCGACGATTCCTCATCGCACACAAAGAGGTGAGTGGGGTGGTCGTCGTTGGGCCACAGCGCGATTTGATCGGCGGAGTGGTGCACGGCGCTCGACACGAGCGTGGCTCTCAAGCCGTCGGCCAGCTCGAGCGCGTCCACGCTGTTGCCGTCGAACGGACCCACCGCGCTCTCATCGAGCGGGTGTGAGAATCCGAAGAGCTGCTCGGAATGAGAGCGCAGCTGGTCGGCGACGAACGCCCCGAAATCATCATTCGGGCCTGCCACGGTGGACCGCGCAGTCAACGCCGCGACCGCCAGACTTCCCACCGCGAACACCCCACACATGCGGACAAACAATGGATGCATGACCGTCTCTCCAATCGATGGCCGCGAGATTTCGCGGCATCGGGCATCCTTGTCCTCGCGTGTGGCTCTTCTGCGACAGCGACGTCAAATCGGTGCAACTGTTCAATGCGAGATTCGAAAAACGTTCGCGTTGCGAGACTGGCCCGTTGGTGGCCAACCCCGCAACGCCTAATACTGGGTTCGAAGTTCGTAGGTCGAAGTTTGAAGTCCGAAGTTTGAAGTTCGAAGCTCTTCAGTTCCTTCCCCTCGGCTCCGCGTAGATGAAGTCGTCCATCATCACGATGTCGAGGTCGTCGTCATCCGGGCCCGGCGCGGTGTCGCCGGTCAGAATCCGGATGCTGGCGATCCGCGCGTCTCTGAACAGCACCGCGAAAAAGGTCAGGCTGGCGTTGCCGGGTGACGCCGGCACGAAGCTGCTGTAGAGCACCTTGCCGTCCGCGCCATAGTACTGAATCAGCGTGCTGGCGCCGCGATTGCCGCGCTTGTTGCCCGGACCGCTGCCGTCCGGCTGGTCGACGTCCGCGAAGACCGCGCCGAAGCCGGCGGTGACGGCCGGCACGGGGCTGTTGCAGGGAAGGGTGCAGGGAATAAAGAACTGCACTTCCGTGATGTTGCTCCCGACCGGGCTGAAGAGGCGCTGCACGCTGAACGGCTGAAAGATTGTCGCGTAGCTGGCATTGCCGAACGTCGTCGCGAGGCCGCTCGGCGGCGCCTGCACGAAGTCCGTACCCGGTGTCAGAAACAAAGTGCCGCGGTTAAGAAAAGTCGAGAGCGGCGTGGGGGTGACTGTGGTTGCGGACCCGCCGCCATCCCACCCGATTTCGCGCCGCCCGCTGTTCAACGGACCCGCGGTGGTGCCGTTGCTGTTCCCGCCGATCGCGAGCCGGAACTGATCGACCAGTCCCTGAATTGACGACTGATTGGGCCCGGCGCCCTGGAACACGATCGGCGCGTCGAATCCTTTGCCGGATTGACCTTGCGCGCGCGCCGACTCTCGCACGGAGAACATGACCGCCAAGCCGAGCGTCGCGATACTTATGATGATGCCGTAACGAAGATGTTTCTTCACCTATTTACCCTTCCTGTTCACCTGTTCACCTGTTCGAAAACGAGACCCTGGGGAACCGTCCCACGTTAGCAAGCTGCGCACGTGGATTCGTACGGTTCAGGTGAGAAAAGCGTGAGGAATGCGTCGGCCGCGCCGCGACGCGCCTGGCGGAGGGATAATCTAGGGCTCTGGCGCGATGAACACCCAGCCAGTTCTCAGCTTCGCGGACTTCCGTCTCGACGCCGAACGCGGTGAGTTGCTGCGAGGCGCGTCTTCCATCGCGCTGGCCCCGAAGGCGTTCACGCTCCTGCAATATCTGGCAACGCGCGCCGGGCGGCTGGTGCCGAAGCAGGAGTTGCTCGACGCCGTCTGGCCGGACGTCTTCGTCGGCGAGGCCGTTCTGAAAGGGACGATTCGCGACGTCCGCCGCGCGCTCGGCGACGATCCCCACGAACCGCGCTTCATTCAGACCGCGCATCGCCGCGGCTATCGATTCGTCGCGCCGGTCGAGGCCAGCCGCGACGCCGAGCCGCCCGCCGTCCGCGCCCAGGGCCCTCTCGTGACCACGCTGGCCGCGGTGCGTCCGCGTGTGCGCTACGCGCACAGCGGCAACGTGAACATCGCCTACGAGGTGGTCGGGTCCGGTCCCGTCGATCTGATCTTCGTGATGGGCTGGGTCTCGCACCTCGAGTACTTCTGGAACGAGCCGTCGTTTGCGACGTTTCTGAACCGGCTCGCGTCGATCTCCCGGTTGATCCTCTTCGACAAGCGCGGCACCGGGTTGTCCGATTCGGTGCCGGTCAGTCAGCTCCCGACGCTCGAACAGCGGCTCGACGACGTGCGTGCCGTCATGGAGGCGGCGGGATCGAAACGCGCCGTGCTGCTCGGCGTGTCCGAGGGCGGACCGATGTGCAGCCTCTTCGCGGCGACGTACCCGGAACGGACCGAAGCGCTGATCATGATCGGCAGCTACGCGCGGCGGCTCCGCGATGCCGATTATCCCTGGGGACCGACGCGCGAAGAGCGCGACGCGTTCTGTCAGAAGATCGTCGATGAGTGGGGCGGACCGGTGGGCGTCGAGGAGCGGGCGCCCTCGAAAGCCGGCGATCCTGCCTTCCGCGAGTGGTGGGCGTCGTACCTCCGGATGGGCGCGAGCCCCGGCGCGGCGGTCGCGCTGACCCGGATGAACGCCGAGATCGACATCCGCGGCGTCCTGCAAAGCATTCAGGTGCCGACGCTGGTGCTCCATCGCGCCGGCGACCGCTGCCTCAGGATCGAAGAGGGCCAGTACCTCGCGTCACATATTCGCGGCGCCAAATTCGTCAAGCTCGACGGCGAAGACCACCTGCCGTTCGTCGGCGATCAAGACGCGATCCTCACTGAAATCGAACAGTTCGTCGCCGGCGCCCAGGGGCGAAGTCCGGCGCCGCTGGTCCTGGCCTCCGTCGTGACGATTCGTTCCGAGGCGTCGGCCGAAGATCTGGTGCATCTGCGGCAGGTCTTCGAGCGCGAGGTCGCGTGGGGCCGAGGCAGCCAGCTGGCCACAGGGAATCGAGATTTCGTCGCGGCTTTCGACGGACCTGGCCGTGCCGTCCGCTGCGCCGCGTCGGTCGTGGAGGTGGCGAGGCGGTCGCGCATCGCGGTCCGCGGCGGCGTGCACATCGGCGAGTGCGATCTGTCCGGAGGTACCGGTCCCATTCTCGATCTCAGCGCGCGCCTCGCGGACGCGGCTGGCGCCGGCGAGGTCTGCGTCTCGCGCACCATCGTCGATCTCGTGCACGGGTCGGGGCTCGAATTCTGCGATCGCGGCATCCTTGCGGTCGACGGTCTGGCTCACGAGATCCCGGTACTCAGAGTCGTTTAGCCTTCAAACTTCACGGAATCATCACCACAGCGTGACGCATTCCGAAGAGCGACTGTTTATCCTTTTCTTCATATGGCGCCGCTCCTCACCTCGCTGCCGGTGGTCGTCAAGCAGGGCGAAGGGCTCTCCGCGCCGCTCGGGTCATTGGCCGCGATTCACAAGATTCCCGGCGCCGTGACGCAAGGGCGCCTGGCAATCGTCGAGCACTCGCTGCCGCCGCGGCACCTGGCGTCGCCGATGCATCGCCATTCACGTGAAGACGAGCTGTCGATCGTGCTGTCCGGCCAGCTCGCCGCCAAACTTGGCGACGATGTCGTCATCGCGCCGGCTGGAAGTTACGTCCTCAAGCCTCGCGGACAGTGGCATGCGTACTGGAATGCCGGCGACGTCGAGATGCGATTCATCGAGTTGCTCGTTCCTGCCGGAGTCGAGGGATATTTCGAACGGTTGTCGCGTCTGTTCGCAGAGGACAGCGCGCCTGGCGCGGAACAAATCCAGGCGCTGGCGGACGAGTACGGGCTGCAGTTCGATTTCAATAGCGTGCCTGCACTGTGTGAGCAATTCGGATTGCGATTCTGAGAAGCCGGAAAGCTGGAAAGCCCGAAAGCTTGAAAGCCGGTTAGGAGCGATTGGTCCCGTCCAGGGACCGGACGTTAATCCCTCAACTGCTCGGCGGCTCGAGGTAGAGCAGCCGCATGAACTCCTGGAAGCGGCGGAAGAAGTCACGCATCCATGATGATTTTACTCCGCGCCTCATGGCCTCATAGCCTCGCCCTAGCTCCCCCCGCATCGCCGCGTCACCTGGGCCGTGATGTCGCGGCTCGACGGCGGATTCTCGCCGAGTCCGAGCGTGTGCAGCATCTCGTGGATGACGATGATCTCGGCCGCGACGCGCTCGCGCTCGAAGCGCTGCGCGAAGCGTGTGCTGCACACGCGAATCACGTGATGTCCCGGCACCGTGAATGCCGCTATCGTTCCATCGCGGCGGCACTGCGGCGTGTCGCCGCCATCGACGAACCAGACCTGCTGCGCCAGATATTCGGCCGGCGCGTTCAGCGAAGCATTGAGACGCTCGACCAGCGGGCGGCCCTCGACATCCTGAAAGTCCTTGAACACTTTCTGACATTCCGGCCGGGCCAACCGGATCGTCGCGCCGAGTACTGCGCTGGTGATTCCCGACTGCGCCCGGCTGTCCGGCACATTGACCCGGGGACCCTGCTCCAAACCGAGGATTCCGACCATCGCGACCCACAGCAACATGGCCCGCCTCCACTGGGCCGACGCGAGAGGCGGGGGCAAACTTGCTCATGGGGAGAGGCGATGAGGCCATGAGGCCATGAGGCTCAGAGGGTTTGGGGGGCGGTAAGACTTTCAGCCTTTGCGCCTCATAGCCTTGACATGTTCCAGGCACCCGACCACGATGACCCGCGTGGGCGACTCGCAAGAGTCCGCGGACGTCACCGGGTTGCTCCACGCGTGGACCGGCGGTGATGCGGCCGCCCGGGACGAGCTCATGGCGATCGTCTATCGCGAGCTGCATCAGCGCGCGGTCGCGCGGCTGAGGCGGGAGCGCGGCGATCACACGCTGCAGCCGACGGCGCTGGTGAACGAGGCGTACCTCCGGCTGATCGATCAGAAACGCACGGCCTGGCAGAATCGCGCGCACTTCCTGGCCGTCGCGTCGGAGATGATGCGCCGCATCCTCGTCGATCACGCGCGGCGCCGGAAGATGGCCAAGCGATCCGGCAAGTGGGCAAAGCTGACGCTCCATGACGGCGTCGCGTTCGAACGCCAGCGGGACGTCGACGTCATCGATCTCGATCGCGCGCTGCAGCGCCTCGCCGAATTCGATCCGCGAAAAGCGAAAATCGCCGAGCTGCGGTTTTTCGGCGGCCTGTCATTGGAAGAGACGGGACAGGTGGTCGATGCCTCCGTCGCGACGGTCGAGCGCGACTGGCAGGCGGCCCGCGCGTGGCTCTTCGTCCAATTGAAAGGTGACCAGCGCCATGACGCCTGAGCGATGGCGGCAGGTGACGGCAATCTTCCATGCCGCACGCGGGCGTGAGCCGGCGATTCGCGCGGCATTCCTCGATCAGGCTTGCGCCGGCGATGCGTCGCTGCGGTCGGAAGTAGATTCGCTGCTCGCGGGGCACGAGGACGCCGGCCGCGCCGGGACGTCCGCCGTGTCGACCGGCGTCCTGCCGCAGCTCTCACCGGGAACGGCATTCGGCCAGTACCGCATCGAAGGACTCGTCGGCAGCGGTGGAATGGGTCAGGTCTACCGGGCTACCGATCCGCGTCTCCATCGTACGGTGGCCATCAAAGTCCTGATGCCGACACTCGTGCCGGATGGCGAGACGGACGCGCGCTTCCAGCGCGAAGCGCGGCTGCTCGCCTCGCTCAACCATCCGAACATCGCGGCGATTCACGGCCTCGAGACGGCCGGGACCGTGCAGGGACTGGTCCTCGAGTTTGTCGACGGCCAGACGCTCGCCGCGCGTCTGTCGAAGGGCCGCGTGCCCGTGCCCGAGGCGCTGACGATCGCGCGGCAGATCGCGCTCGCGCTCGAGGCCGCGCACGAGAAGGGGATCGTCCACCGTGACTTGAAGCCGGCCAACGTGAAGATCACGCCCGCCGGCGTCGTGAAGGTGCTGGATTTCGGCATCGCGCGCATCGCAGCCGACGGCCAGATGCCGGCGGCGACGACGATGGGCGCGACCGGGACGGGGATGATCCTGGGTACGCCGGCGTACATGAGTCCGGAACAGGCGCGCGGCCAGGCGATCGACAAGCGGACTGATGTGTGGGCGTTTGGGTGCGTGCTGTACGAGATGTTGACCGGCCGCGGCGCATTTGCGGCGGACACATCGTCTGACAGCGTGGCGCGAGTGCTCGAACGCGAACCTGACTGGGCGAAGCTGCCGCCTGACGTGCCGCCGTCGATTGTCCGGCTCTTGAAGCGCTGTCTTCAGAAAGACGTCGGCAATCGCCTGCGTGACATCGGCGACGCGGGGATCGAGATCGCCGACGCGATGACGCCGGGGCGGCCGGAGGTCGCGCTCCACGACGTGCCCGCCGTTTCTCGCCGCGTGGTCGCCGGAATCGCCGCGGCCATCGTCGCCGCGCTCGCGCTGGCCGCCTTTGGCGTCTGGAGCCTGACGCGCACGAGTGCGACCTCGTCAACCGCGCCTGCCGCCGTCGAGTTTGGCGTGATGTTTCCGGGCAATCTGCTGCCGTCGTTCGGCATCGCGGTGTCGCCGGACGGCAAGTACATCGCCGCCGGTGTGTTTGGTGTGGCCTCTCAGCTCTGGCTGCATTCCCTCAATCCAGACGAAACGCACGCGGTACCAGGAACAGAGGGCGCCAGCTATCCCTTCTGGTCTCCTGACAGTTCGACCGTTGGCTATGGCGTGCGCGACCAGCTCTGGACCGTCGCGGTCGCGGGCGGCTCCCCGATCCTGCTCGGAAAAATTGGGCCGGGATACCGCGGAGCGACGTGGCATTCGAACGGAACGGTCCTCGTCGCGACGCAGCGGAAGATCTTTCGAATGCCGGCGGCCGGCGGCACGCCAGTCGAAGTCCCCCTTGGCGCCGTGACAGGTGTACCGGCCGCGCCCAGATTCCTGCCCAACGGCCGGCACTTTGTGTTCACGGCGTGGAAGCGATTCAGCGGAGATGTCTTCCTGGCCTCGATCGATTCCGACCAAACGACGAAGCTGCTCGAATCGGACTCGCCGGCCACGTTCGCGACGCCCGATCGGCTGCTGTTCGTCCGCGGCGCGTCACTGTTCACGCAAAGGCTCGATCTGTCTGCGTTGACGCTCACCGGAACTCCAGAGCTGGTCGACTCGGGGATCGTCCCGAGCCACCTGTTCGAGCGGCAGCAGATGACGATCTCGGCTTCGACCAGCGGCGTGCTCGCATATCCTGCCCCTCGCGGCGGCAGTGCCGGCCAGTTGCGGTGGTTCGATCGCGCGGGTAAGGCCGGCGAATCGATCGAATCTCCACCGGACGCGGAGTACATCAATCCTGCGATCTCTCCCGACGGCACAATGGTCGCTGCCAACCGCGTCGATCCGCAGACGGGGCGGTGGGACATCTGGTACGTCGACACGAGGCACGGCGGGCCGTCGAAGCTCACGACGAATCCCGCCGATGATTTCGATCCTGTCTGGTCGCCTGACAGCAAGGAAATCGTCTTCGCGTCCCGGCGGGGCGAACGGCTGGGACTCTATCGACAAGCCATTGCAGGCGGGCGTGGCGCCGAGCTGCTGCTGGAATTCGACGACTCCGATCTGGTGCCGACCGACTGGTCGCGCGACCCGCAGTACATCCTTTATCAAAGGGCGGTTCTGAGAAGCTGGGCGATCTGGGCGTTGCCGCTCTTTGGCGACCGGAAGCCGATTCCGCTGGTGGATGAAGAGTTCGCGCCTTACGCCCCGCACCTCTCACCTGACGGACAGTGGCTAGCCTACAACTCTTTCGAATCCGGTCCGGCCGAGGTCTTCGTACGCCGGTTCCTTTCCGACGGTCCGAAGAAGCAGATCTCGCACGACGGGGGCGTGCATCCCCGCTGGACGCGCGACGGCAAGGAGCTCGTGTACTGGTCACCGCCCGGCGGCATCTACTCGCACACGATGTCGATGACGTCGTCGGGTATCACCGTGGGACCGCGTCAGACGCTCCTCGATCGCCCGGTGCTGAGCCTGATTGACGGCCGCACGCACTACGACATCACACGCGACGGCACGCGCCTGCTGGTGCGGCAACCGGCAGGGCCAACGGGGCCTGGGATCAAGGTGATTTTCAACTGGACGTCGAAGCTCAAGAAGTGAGACCAGTCTCATAGCCTCAGCGCTCATAGCCTCAACGCCTCATCTTTAAATGCCGGCACGAATCGCATACCATGCCCAAACGCGGCTGATGCAAGACCGAGCCCGTGCAACCCCGCGGAACCCGGCCGGAGTATCGGACGCATTCCACCTCAGGAGGGCGACTCGCATGAAAGGCATGTTCCCGCGGACGATCGCGGCAGCCGTGCTCGCGGTCGTCGCGCAGACGGGCGCGGCCGCCCAGACCGGCGTTGCCGCGCAGACTTCGCCACCCGATCCCAAACCGCGGCCCGACCTCGTCACCCAGCCCTACAACCAGGCTGACGTCGAGTTCATGTCCGGGATGATTCCGCACCACGCGCAGGCGGTAAAAATGGCCGGATGGGCGCCGACACATGGCGCGAGTCCCACCGTTCAAATTCTCTGCGAGCGGCAGCTCGTGTCGCAGCGCGACGAGATCGCGATGATGCGAACGTGGCTTCGCGACCGCGGACTGCCCGTGCCGGCGGCCGACGCCACGCGCCATCGCATGGTCATGAACGGCATGGAGCACGACATGATGATGCCGGGCATGCTGAGCGACGAGGAGATGGCCCAGCTCGACAAGGCCCGTGGCCGCGAGTGGGATCAGCTCTTTCTGAAATTCATGATCAAGCATCACGAAGGCGCGCTGAAGATGGTGGAGGACTTGTTCGCCTCCTCCGGCGCCGTGCAGGGTGACGACATCTACAAGTTCGCGTCGGATGTACAGGCCGACCAGTCTGCGGAAATCGAACGCATGCAGAAAATGCTCGCTGGAGGGGGAAATGATGACCGTTGAGAAAATATTCAGGCACCCGGTCGCCCGATGGTCGCTGGCCATCGGCGTGTTGATTGCCGTCGCGTGCGGTCCGAAATCGCCGCCGTCTTCACCGCCTGCGGCGCCGGCCAAACCCGCGCCGACCGTCGCGACTCCGCCGGCGACTCCACCGCCGACCGCGGCGCCGCCGCCGGCAGCGGCTCCACCGCCGGCCGCCGGGCAGCCGCCGGCTGGTGCTCCGCCTGCGGGCGCGCCAGGCGCCGCCGGCGCACCCGGTGGTGGTGGACGAGGAAACGCGGGACCGCCACCGCCGCCCCCCGAGCCGATTCCTGCCGTGATGCCGACGCCGGTCACGCCGATCGTCTCGGCGACGATCCCGAGCCCGGATCCGCGCATCGGTCTCAAGGCCGGCATGTGGGACGCCGCGCAGGCCGCGTGGAACATCCGGATGATCTCGACGACGCCGCCGTCGAAGGATTCGCTCGGCGCGACGCATTCGGATCTGGCGTTCACCGGCAAATATGCGATCCAGGGCAACTACAACGGCTTCGAGATCTGGGACATCTCGAATCCCGCCAAGCCCGTGCTCGGGAGCGCGTACGTCTGCCCGGCGTCGCAGAACGACGTGTCGGTCTACAAGAACCTGCTGTTCATGTCGTCGGAAGCGACGAACAGCCGCGCCGACTGCAAGTTCGGCGGATTCCCTGACGCGGCGCCGGGGGCAGCAGTCAAGGAGAGGGTACGCGGCATTCGCATCTTCGACATCACGGACGTGAGGAATCCGAAGCTCCTGACCAGCGTGCAGAACTGCCGCGGGTCACACACGCACACGGTGGTCGAAGATCCGAAGGACCCGAACAACATCTATATCTACATCTCCGGCAGTTCGGGCGTGCGGCCTGCCGAAGAAGTGCCTGGCTGCGTGCAGGACGCGGCCGATCCCAACACCTCGCTGTTCCGGATCGAAATCATTCAGGTTCCGGTGAAGGCGCCGCAGAACGCCAAGATCGTGAACGCCGCGCAGATCTTCACGGGCCTCACGCGTGCGCCGCAGAACCCCGAGCGGCAGGCGGCCGATCAGGCTGAACAGGCGGCTCGCGGCCGTGGTCGCGGCGCTGCCGCGGCTGGGGGCGGCGCGGCTGGTGGCGGCGCTGCTGCCGGTGGCGCAGCTGGTGCCGCGGGCGGCGCGGCTGGTGGCGCCGCGGCCGCGGGCGGCGCTGTTGCCGGTGGGGCGGCGGGTGCGGCTGGCGCAGCGGGCCGCGGCGGCGCGGGTGCCGCCGGCGGACGCGGCGGTCTTCCGCCGAACGCGGGCCCGACGCAGTGTCACGACATCACGGTCTATCCGTCGATGGGGCTTGGCGGCGGCGCGTGCGGCGGCTACGGCCTGCTGCTCGACATCCGCGAGCCCTCGCATCCGGTCCGCATGGACTTCGCCGGCGATCCGAACATGGCGTTCTGGCACTCGGCGACGTTCAGCAACGACGGCACGAAAGTGCTCTTCTCGGACGAGTGGGGCGGCGGCGGCGGACCGAAGTGCCGCGCGACGGATCGCCCGGAATGGGGCGGCGACGCGCTCTTCACGATCGAGAAGAACAAGCTCGTGTTCCACAGCTACTACAAGATCCCCGGCACGCAGACGTCTGAAGAGAACTGCGTCGCGCACAACGGATCGCTCATCCCGATCCCGGGGCGCGACGTGATGGTGCAGGGGTTCTATCAGGGCGGCATCACGGTCTTCGACTGGACCGACGTGAAGAAGCCGACGGAGATCGCCTTCTTCGACCGCGGCCCGGTGGACGCCACGCGCCTCATCAGCGCCGGCTCCTGGTCGGTGTACTGGTACAACGGCGTGCTCGTGAGCTCCGAGATCCGGCGCGGCCTCGACATCTTCGAGCTCGTGCCGAGTCCGCATCTCTCGAAGAATGAGATCGATGCCGCGAACACCGTGAAGCTCGAGTACCTGAACGCTCAGGGGCAGCCGAAGTTCGTGTGGCCGCCGAGCTTCGCGAAAGCACGCGCGTTCGTCGATCAGCTCGAGCGATCGAAGGGACTCGCGCCGGCACGGATCACCGCGGTGCGTTCGGCGCTCGACGCCGCCGAGAAGCAGTCCGGCGGGGCCCGCGCGACGGCGCTGAATCAGCTCGCCACGTCGTTGAACTCCGATGCAGCGGGTTCGTCGGACGCGGCGAAGGTGAAGATGCTGTCGGCGGCGGTCACTGAACTCGCGAAGTAAGTGCGAGGCGATGAGGCTATGAGGCTAGGAGCCTGAAAGCCGGAAAGCGTGAGAGGCACAAGGCAGGACACCCTGCCTTGTGCCTTTTTTGTTGACATCAGACGGCATTAACTTGATATTGCAAAGGAATCTACGGAAGGTGACGTGGGCCCTCGTCCCGCCGGTTTTCCCGTCGTCGTAATCTTCCTTGCTGCCGCGGCAGCCTGCAGCAAGTCCAACAACCTGCTGCTGGGACGCGTGCAGGCCAACGTTGGCCCGCATCTCGTAGTCGTTACAGATTGCTACCGGACTTCGGTTCCCCCTCCGGAGACGAAGGTCGAGGCCAACGGACAGACGACCTACCGGTTCATGCCGTGCAGGGACGCCGAGATCGTGATCAAAGGCGATCAGTTGACGGTGAATGGACGGGCGTACGGCCGAATCGGTGCGACCGACGGCGTGCTCGTCGATCACGGGGTGGTGTCGGTAACGAAGAGGACGGGTTAGTTCTCCTCAGATTTGCCGGAGCACGAAGAGAGGAGCCTCTGAGGAAGGGCTAAGTGAGGCTAAGACGCCAAAAGCGACGCGCACTAAGCACAAATAGACTCTGCCTTGTGCCTTTTTCCTTGGAATCACATTTGTGCGTCCATAATTGACCGGGATTCGTGACGGGATTCGCGGCCGGGCATGAATAGGCGATGCGACGCCCGAAGACGTTCGCCATGAGCGGCCGTTGAGTTGACGGACAAAGTCATTTTGGTGCGCGCCACGATTTCCCTTTCGTCCTCCCTGATGGAAGTCGGCCTGCAGCAACTCTAACAATCCGCCGCTTGGACGCGTGCAAGCCAACAATCGGCAGTTACTTTGTCGTTACCGCTGCTACCGACCTCCGGGCGCCGCGTTGAGATCGAACTTTCGGAGTTCAGCCTGAACCACCCTACGGTAACCGCAGGTCGGTAGGGTGAGGCTTGACAATGGAGCCGCCGGGAGCGTAAACCTTCTTGTAATCCTCCAACTGAATCGCTGATTTGTAGCGCCATCCCCAGCGCGGCTCGACAGCGGTGGATAAGCGGGGTTTTGTCGTGGCGGACTCCGTCCTCGCGCGTGCTGCCGCAACCGTGCCGTTGTATGGTGTCGCTGCTTCGAGACGCAGCGACCCTGTAGATTCGCGCAACGCTTGCGGGTCACGATCGAAAGGCGATCAGCTGACGCTGGCTGCGTCGCATCGCCTCCTTTGGATCGATGACCAGGCGGAATTGATGAAAGGGCTCGCAGGCTTTCTCGGGACTGAAGGCTTTGCCGTGGAGTTCAGCCTGAGCGGGGCGGAGGGCCTTCGCCTTGCAGCGTTGGGAAACTATGACGCGATTCTGCTCGACTTTCGGCTTCCGGACATGCCCGGCCTTGAGGTCCTGAAAACGCTTTGCTCGTCGAGGCGCGCACCGGTCATTGTCCTGACTGGCTATGGCACGATCGAGTCGGCGATGGAAGCGGGACAGGTAGGCGCCGCGAAGTTTCTGTGCAAGCCTATTTCCGCCGCCTCCCTGTTGCAGACGATTCGTGATGTTGTGTCTTCGACGATATCACCAGCGAAGATATCGTTTGCCCTGCCGTCTTGTCACAGCCATCGAACGGGGCGCGCCCCTCTCTCCGTCACGCGTCTGCTTGATTTCCTCAGAGGACTCGGGTTTGAACCGACCGCAACGCTGTCTGAGCCTAATAGAATTCGGCTCCTATGCCTGGCCGCACGCGCAGCCGCAGACGCGAACCTGACTTTATCTCAATTTGCGGCGCTCGTAAGAATCGTCCGTTTCACGGCCTCGCGCCGGCAGACACACCTCGCCTCCCTGGAACGGCTGAGGGATCGGCTCGAACTCGCGCCAGGACGAGGCTCGACTCAGCTTGAGCGATCCGCGAGAATCGTGGAGTTCATGGAAGCAGGTGGACCAGAGTTAATCCATCTGGCAAAACAACGTGTCGCAGCAACTTTCGGCTTGACGTCAACGGCCGTAACGGATCTGTTGAGGAAAGAGCAGGGGTTGTCTTTCCGCGCACTTCGGCGATTCATTCTGATGCGCCGCGCGGTCGTCGCCTTGTGTGCGTCGGACGAACAAGTGGCGCAGGTCGCTTATGCACTTGGGTACGACCACCCGAGCCCATTCGATCGACTCTTCGGAAGAACCTTCGGGATGTCCCCCGGCGAATACCGTGCGCTTCTTAATCGTGAGTCGTCCAAAGCGGCTCAGGGTCATCGGCAAACTTGACGGTTTTGGCAATCCTGAAGCCCAAGCCGTCGCAGGAAATGGTCAAACGGATTGGTCAAGCATTTGCCGAAGTCAACCGCAACCAACGGTGCTAGCCTGCTAGTCTGAGTCGCGGGAGCCCAGCCAGAGCGGCGTCTGTGTTTGACCTCGCTGAGATCATCCGAGACTCGGGAGCGTGCCAATCAGAATAGGAGCATCGGGATGATTCGTGCTCTGTTGCGCCCTGCCCTCTTGGCTTTATTAGCCTGCTCGCTCACAGTCAACGTTGGCTTTGCCATCTACGCGTACTTACGGGATGGTGGCTTTCGCCCTTGGGTGGCTTTGGTGACTGCCGGCCAGCCTGTTAATAGCGACCTGTCGAACTCCACGCCGATTCTTGCCGGTGTCAGCGCGCCGAAGGTGTATGCAATCGATGGCGATACAACCGTCGAATTTGCTTTCGGGGTACGGCCGACAATTCTCTATGTTGTGTCCCCGCGGTGCATATGGTGTGCGCGGAACACGCCGAACGTTGCCGCATTGCATCGGGAGCGTGCGTCGGCCTATGAGTTTATTGGGCTCAGCCTGGATGCGAAGGACCTCGACACTTACTTAAGAGCGCATCCGATGCCTTTCAAGGTTTATGTCGCCAAGCGTGAAACGATTGTGACGTATGGACTCGGCACAACGCCGGCTACTATTGTCATAGATGGATCAGGTCGAGTCACCAAGAAGTTCAACGGCGCTTGGCTACGGTCGCAGCCGGCAGTGGAGGCTTTTTTTGGCGTGAAATTGCCCGGGCTTAGCAACAGTGGGCTTTGACCGCTGAATCCGCGGTGTGAGCGGCGAAATCGGTTAGCGGGTGAGGAGTATGTATGAGGGGAACATTCAATTCACGTGACCGTTGGTCAACATGTCTGGGTCTATGCCTTGGCATCGGCCTGCTGATCGCTGGGCCAAGCGTTTTCGCGTGTTGCGAAAACGGCGAATGCGCCTTCGAGACGTGCTGCTATGCCAACGGTGCTTGTATGGACGCCGGAAACGAATACCTGCGGTGCAACGTCGAATTTAGCCCATTGTGTAATTGCAATTTCTGCGTTGCTGGCAGTTCCTGCACCAATGGCGAGGAGTGCGACGCAAATTAGGCCGTCGCTAACCTAAGCTACGGCGTGGCCTTGGGAGGCGTGGACCTGACGCTTGTGCGTTGTCGCTTGCACATTGGATGAGACGGCCGGAATCCGTCGGCGAGCGGCTCACATTGGACATGGACAGGACTCGCTGCAACTGCGCCGGCAGCGAACGGCGTTTAAGCCGCACGGCGCCATCAGGCACCTCGACGGCGAATGAGCAGCAATGAGAAGAATGGATGAGTGTCTCTAAGCGACTGGTCTTCGGCATGTTCATCTTCGCTGGGCTTGGCACGGCGGCTTGGGCCCGGCAGGACGCGCCCCCCATACCCGTCGGGAGGGTGGCCCCGACAGTGGTCGCGACGACAGTGGGCGGTCGCGACGTGACGATCACGTTTGAGCGTCCGACTGTGCTTTATGTGCTCACACCGAATTGTTTATGGTGCATTCGAAACCGGGCCAACATGGCCGAGCTCTTCCGCCAATGTAAAGATAGGTACGCCTTCGTTGGCCTCAGCCTCAGGAAGGACGGTCTGAAGGAGTTTCTCGAGGCAACGCCGCATCCCTTTCCTGTTCACGTCGCCAGTCAAGACACGATCACGGCTTATGGCCTGGGCGTCTTGCCCAGTACGATTGTGATCGAACGTGGAGTTGTAACCAAAAAATGGAACGGCGCCTTCAATAGGTCTCTCCCAGCGGTCGAGGAGTTCTTTAAGGTCAAGCTTCCAGGAATCGTCGAACGTCTAGTCGAATAGAGCACTGCGCCGCCGAGGAACGACTGCCCAACTACAACCGGCGCGGCGCGCAGGAGGAGGGCAAATGCACAGGAACAAAATAGTGAGTCGGCCTGATCGCTGGGGGTCGTGCTTGGGCTTCCTTCTCGGTCTTGGTTTGCTCATTGCTGGCCCGCAAGTATTTGCATGTTGCGAGAACGGTGAATGTCAGTACGACACGTGCTGTTATGCCGCGGGGACGTGCATGCAAGTTGGCGGTGAAGGCGAAACCAGACGGTGTACGGTGGTTTGGTATGTCCCGGGACAGTACTACATTTGTAGTACGGGATCGTGGTGTAGCGGTGAACCGTGTGACGCCAACTAGCGCCAGGCCTTGGGATCAGTTATAAGACAGAATTGTGGCCGCCGCGTTCAACCTGTCGTCTGATTACTGAGGGCACGTATGTCTGAGGCGACGGTAGCGGCGGCGGAGCGACGCGACAGAACCGCATTCGCGAGTTGAGACCAGCGTGAGGGCGTACGCTCACCGGAGCTGCTGCGAGCTCGACATTGAGCGTGGGGTTTAACAATTCGTCTGGATCGGGAGCTCACACTGCGACTTTCGCGAGCGATGGCCGCGGGGCCTCCTGTTCGAGCGGCGGGGTTGGCGCTCTGCGAATGTAGTCGCCCGGGTGGCCGTACAGGTGTGGGCGCCGCTGTCGCCGCATACGGTTGGATCACTTCCCAGTGGATGATGAGGCATTTCGTTCGTCGAGTGACAGGCCGAAGCGCGTTGCAAGTGCTAGAATTCCACAACTAACCGAATTGTGACGCCGAACAACTGGCGCGCCCACCGACAACTCGAGTTCATCGTCGCTCCGATTGCGCTGACGCTAACGATTGGCATGACTTCGGCGGCCTGGCGACTCGCGTCAGCCGTTGACCAGTCCGCTCTGACCATCGATCCAGCGAAGCGTGCCGTCCTGGTGACAGGAGTATTCCCTAACGCCCTTGCCGCGTTCGTCGGCCCCGAGCGGCCCTTTGAAGCGATGGCTCGAGTTGATGTGGGCCGCGCGCGATATCGTGCAGGCACATTGGCCGGGAGAGTCGTCTGCCTCGAGACAACTGCGTCGTTGTTCTCGATCGTTGCTGTCCGACCGATCGCCGGTAGGACCTTTAGACGAGAAGATGAAGCGTCGGCTGAAGGGATTGCCCTTTTAACCGATGCCTTTTCAAGATCCCGCTTCGGGCAGGCCCAGAACGCTCTAGGTCATTTGCTTTCAATTCAAGATACGCCACACCGAGTAGTTGGCGTGATCGGGTCGGATCTGGATGTCTTCGGTGGCGCGGAGATAGTAATCGTCAAGAGGCAAATGATACCTGCCCAAATCGTGGACAGCTCGACCGCCGAGGATCTCACGATCAGTGGCGTGTTGATGCGACTCCACGATGGGGTCTCTGCGGCAATGGCTTTTCACGTACTCAAGATCGCCGGTGTGGCGGATAGGCGTCTGGGTGTTGCACTGAGCGTGACGGAGCTCGTGGAAGCACTGCGGGGTCAGTTTGGGAGTCTGCAAACGGTGTTGCGGGCAGGAGTATGCCTTTTGACGGCGTGTGGACTCTCGACAATCATGCTGTTGTGTGCCGGTTCGGTTCATGTGAAGTCAAGACAAGTTGCCCTTCAACTTGCACTTGGTGCAAGGCTGCGTCACATATTAGGTCCGCATCTCAAAGAGGGGATCCGGTTGGCGGCGATTAGTTGTGCGGCTGGCCTGATTGTTGGAGCTGAAATTCCTAAGATTGTCGCTCTGGCATTTCCGCAGTTCGGTCATTTTGTACCGGTCGGCATCGATCCACGAGCATGGTCAATGATAGCCGTCGCCGGGGCGGTGGCTTGTATGGGTTCAGTGGCAGCAGTGTCCGTCTGGCCGATAGCTGCATGGCGGAGCCGCGGGACAGAGCTTACGAGGCTACTCAATAATGCTGAACCTCGATCGGGCCTGCTGGGAGCCATGAGCGGCCAGCGGGGATGGATGGCCATCCAGATTGGATGCAGCGTCGCGCTTTTTGGTTGCGCGGTTGTTTTTTGCCGGATTTCCCTCAACGAGTGGATGCGCGACAGAGGATTCAAGCCTGATAGGCTTCTGGTCTTTGACCTGGCTCAACCAGCTGACAATGTAGTTCAATCAATCCCGAGCTCACCGGCGGAGCGTCAGATGCGCCGCAGCCAGTATGAGTCGCGTACAAATTTGTTTTACTCGGACATTCTAAACGGGCTGAGCTCTTTGCCTGGGTTGGCCGCCGTGGCGGCAACGAGCCGGGTTCCAATGAGCCAAATTGGATCAAGTGGACAATTTGTGGACGGCGGCAATGCGCGCCGCGGTCTATTAGCTGACGTTATCGAGGTTGCGGGGGATTTTTTTGGTGCCATCGGGGTTCAGGTGAAGCACGGGAAGCCCTTCGACGAAAGGGCAACAGCCGAAACCGAATGGTGTGCTGTCGTAACAGAATCCGTGGCTCAGCGGCTGTGGGCAGAAACCAACCCGATTGGACAGGCTTTGCGCATAAACCGGGGACGTCCCCGGACGGTTGTGGCAACGATCCATCGAATGGATGTGACAGGCCTGGGAAGAGATTTTCCCGGCCAAGTGTTTGTCCCAAGCCAACAACCCGTCTATTTCGCAAGAAATGACTTGAGCGTCGTGTTGCGCTTGAATCCCGGAGCAAGGATTGCTGCTGGCGACCTGCGGAAAGTCATCGATCGCGCTTCACCTGGAACACTGATTCATGGGCTCCGTCCGGGTAGAGAGCTCTTGACAACTGCCCTCCGTCCATTACTTGCACAGACAGCGCTCAGTATCACACTGACTGCCGTGATGCTGGTGCTGAGCTGTTTAGGGATGGTTGGTGCCGTGCGTCAATGGATGCTCGATCGCAACCAGGAGATGCAAATTCGCGTCATTCTGGGTGCTACGCCGGCGACTTTGGCGAGACGAACCGTTTGGCAGGCCTCAGGGGTGTTGTTCGCCGGAATCGCGATTGGGTTACTGATCGCATTTTGGGGGGCTCGGGTCATCGGTACCGGATTGGTCGGAGCGAGATTCACTGTCCTGGATGTTCTTCCTGGTGTAGCAATCGCAGTCATGATTGTTGTGTCCATAAGCTATCTTGGCGCGATGTCGGCAGCCTCGAACTTGAGGGTCACCCGGCAGTAACTCCTTCCGCCTCAAACGCTCAACGATAGGGGCACAAGGCAGATGATCTGCCTTGTGCCCCTATCGTTTTCCTAGCTTGAACGCGATGACCTGCCCCCCTTGATTCGCCACGTAGAATGAGCGTCCTCCGTTGAAGGAGGACCGATGAAACGGAGCAAATTCAGCGACGAGCAGATTCTGGCGATCGTCAAGGAAGGCGAAGCCGGCCGGAAGGTGGCTGACCTGTGCCGGACGCATGGGATCACCGAGCAGACCTACTACCGCTGGAAAGCCAAGTACGGCGGCATGGAGCTCAGCGAGCTGCAACGCATCAAACAGCTCGAGGATGAGAACCGGCGCTTGAAACACATCGTCGCCGAACAGACGCTCGATATTCAGGCGTTGAAAGCGGTGGTGGCAAAAAAGTGGTAGGCCCCAGGGCGAAGCGCGACGCCGTGGGGTGGTTGCTGGAGGCGCACCAGACGAGTCTGCGTCGGGCCTGTCGCACTCTGGCGCTGAGCACCGCGACGTGGCGGTATCGTCGGCGCGGCCGAGCGGATAACGGGGCGCTCTTGTCGCGATTGCAAGCGCACGCGGCTGAGCGCCCGCGCTACGGCTACCGGCGCCTGCACACGCTGATTGCCCGCGAAGGCCTGCGGGCGAACCATAAACGCGTCTACTGCGTGTATCGCGCGGCCGGCCTGCAGGTCCGTCGGCGAAAGCGGAAGCGCGTGACCCGCGCCGATCGACAACCCCTGGCCGCGCCGCGGACCCGCAACGAGCGCTGGTCGATGGACTTCATGGTGGACACCTTGGCCGATGGCCGAGGTTTCCGGACGCTCAACATCGTCGATGACTTTTCACGCGAGTGTCCCGCGATCGAAGTCGACCGATCGCTGCCGGGCGCCCGCGTGGTTCGCGTCCTTGAACCCCTCCGAGAGACGCACGGCTTGCCCAAGACGATCGTCGTCGATAACGGTCCCGAATTCGCTGGCCGGGCGCTCGATGCGTGGGCGTATCAGCACCAGGTGGAGATCCGCTTCATTCGGCCGGGCAAGCCGATCGAAAACGCGTACGTGGAAAGTTTCAACGGCAAGTTTCGCGACGAGTGTCTGAATGAACACTGGTTTCTGAGCGTGGCCGAGGCGCGGACGATCATCGAAGCGTGGCGCCAGGACTACAACACCGTGCGACCGCACGGCTCGCTCGGGCAGCGGACGCCCGCCGCCTACGCCGCCGCCTGCGCGGGCTCCCCGCTGGTTGAGGGTGCCTGCTCGGCGGCTGTGGCTGCGGCCGAAGAACGAACTAATTCGGATGGACTCTCAGTACTCACGTAGTGACTTTGGGGGCAGGTCAGCGACACGTTGATCGTGTCTGACATCGGCTGTCATCGACTTGGGCCTTAGGCCATTAGCCTTGGGCCTGCCATTGGCCTTCGGCCCTCGGCCTAACGCTCACCGCGCGCTTGTTCGCACCCGCAAGTCGAACGCCGTCATCTCCTGCAGATACGCACGAGCAGATACCCATCGGCGAGCGCAGGATGATTCCACGTCTTTCCTGAAATCGCGGAGAACCGCGCGAGGTCCTCGTGACGCGCCGACCTCGCGCGCACGAGCGCAAGGTCGCCGCCTTCGGTGAGCACGATGATGTGGCCGCTCGCGAGCACGATCTGGCCGTACCCGTACCGGCCGCCCTTCCACTTGACGTCGCCCGTCGACGCGTCGAGGCACCTGAGGATCGACTCGTCGAGACCGTACAGACAGCCTTCGTACAGCACGGAGGTCGTGAACCTGTTCTTCATGCGCGTGTTGCGCCAGAGCTCGCGCACCGAGAACTTGTTCTTCGTCGACGTGGTCCATAGCGTGATCGCTCCGCGGTTCCAGTGTTCCGAAGTTCTGGAGTTCTCGGGCAGCTTGGTTCCTCGGCGCCCAGTCGCGTCGGCGCCTCGCGGACGGCAGCGCCTTCATGAGACCAAAGATTCGACGGGAGGCATCATTAACTCTGCAGAAAACCGCGCCCCCCAGAATAACGGGCAGATCGGCCGGGCGAAGTGGTCAAGCGTTATGGTCAAGTATTTGTCGTGTGAAGGAACGATCGAGGGTGCTAGCATCCGAAAGCATGATTCGTTTTTGGACCAGATTGGCCGCTTTGGGATTCTGGCCGCCGCAGTGTGGAGCGTTTGGTTCTCGGCAACTCGTTCAAGGACTCCTGCATGGCTGTAGCGGCGTGCAGCCGCTGTCGGTTCGATCGAGAGGTTAGTATGATTGGTCTTCGCGAAATCAAGAACACGCTGCTTGGGATCGGTTTAGCCGCAGCGTTAGCCGCAATGTTTGGATCAACAGCAGTGTCCGCGTCAACCTGTTGCACCCCGTGCGACTGCGTAAACCTCTGTTGTTCAGATGGGGGCTGTTCTCAACCTGGTGGCGTGATGTGCTTGAGCAACGGTTGCACGTGGTGGTGCTCCGGCGGTGGTGGGGCCGAATACTGGTGCAGTGACTATTGCATCTGAGATAAGTACTCGTCCTCGACTCTAGGACCGTGTGGGGCGCGAGTTGGCGTGTAGCGTAAAGTCTTCAAGGTGTGGGCATCTCGGTGTTGAACTCGGAATCGCCCAGCAGCCGGATGCGATTTGGGATCGTCGTGTTGGCCGGAGTTGGCGCTGCCGCACTTGCGTGGGCGCTCCTGAATCCGGCCTACGCGCGAGTCCCGTTTGCGAGCCGGCCGACACTGTCGGCTGAACAGCGCGAGCGTGTGAAGCAGCAGTCGGCTGGACAGACGGCATCGCAGATGGCGCCGGCTGGACCGTCTGAGAATCGGGATGGACGTACGTCCACGCGTGCAACGGGGACGGCCGGTTCAACCCGTGTCCGACTGCGGTTCTTGGGCGAAAAACTTGAAGTGCTCGGCATCGGGTGGTTCCTCATGCTTTTCGCGATCGCGCTGGTCGCAAGGCAGTCCACCCGAGACGCGACCAGGGAAGCAACAGGGCGGTCCTTGCGGTTTGGTTTTTACGTGTTTTGCCTATCTGTGATTGGTCTCGCTGGCGTCTTCTGGGCTCTTTATCAGGTGTCTTTCATTCCCAGACTTGTAGCAACCGAATACTGGGTGTCTATCGTAGCGGCAATCGGCATCTTCTTTCTGGCAGCCGCCAGTCGGTTTGAGGTCAGTCGGGCACTCTTGGGTGGCCTGGCATCTGACATCCGACGACTCGCCACGAGCGCTCCATTTTGGCTCGCATGTGTGCTATTCGTCACGCTAGTCGGGATGAGTCGGCTCACCGTGGCGGCGAGTCAAAGACCTCGCTCGCCAGCAGAGTTCAAAGAATGGTATGCGCGGCAGCCAAGAGTTCGTTTGCCTATAGATCAGAATCAAGCCAAGGTGCAGGTCGTTACGTTTCAAGATTATCAATGCCCAGCCTGTAAGACGATTCACGATGAGTACCGACCGGTGTTCGAGCGCTTGAACCAGGAAGCAAGCGGAAGCGTCCAAGTCGTAGTCCTCGACTATCCACTTGAGCAGGAATGCAACCCGTACGTGCCCTTAGATCGTCACCCCGCCGCCTGCGAGGCTGCGGCGGCCTTGCGGTTGGCTCGGGACAAAGGAAGGAGACAGGAACTGGAGGCTTGGTTGTGGCAAAACCAGGCGTCCCTAACACCGGCAAGTGTGCGCTGGGCTGCTGCGACAGTCGGTCTGATTGAACAGTTTGACACGCAGTACGCGCAAGCGTTGGCTGACATAAGGCACGACGTAGAGATCGGCCATTCGTTGGGCGTGAGAGGCACGCCAACCTTCTTTTTGAACGGTGTCAGGTTGTTACCGGTGTCGAGAGCTGAGTTCGAGATAGCGTTACGGTACGAGCTGATGCCACCGAACTCAGCACGGTAGATGACCAATAACCGGTATGTGGCATGCGTGCTCGACCTTGTCAACAGCGAAATTCTCGGATGATCCAGCTGATGCATAACGTCGACCGGAGGATCTGGGCAAGTGTGACAATTGTCATTGCGTTAGCGCCCTTCATCTTGCCATCAGCGCAGGCGCAAGAGGGCGCAGCCCCTGATTCCCGGCAAACGAATGGTAAGTCTGCAATTGCCCTCGCTTACAGGGCAATCGGAGGAGAGCGCGCGATCCAACGCGTCCGGACCTTTGTCCTCGAAGGTGCTTTGCGCGCAGGATTTAACGGGCTCACTGCCGAGCCCAGCGATCGGCCGGCAGGCGTCAGCATCCAAGCCATACTGCCTGAACATTACCTGAGGGTTGAAAGACATGAGCACATGCTAAGTCGGCAGGGTTTTAGCGCCGGTGTGCCGATTAGCGACTACGAACCGTTAACACCCGACGCTCGTCTCTTCGCATCCCCTCCGGGTCCCAAGTTCATCGATTTGCAACGTATGCGGCTCACCTACCTGCTCATCGGGATGTTCGCGGATGCGCGTGGGGTGGTGCCGCTCAAGGCTGATCGGTCGCGAACGGATGCTCACGGACTAAGCGTGGAGTTTGTCGGTCCGGAAGGTCAAGCCTTTTGGCTAGATATCAACCAGATGAATGGCGTTCCAGAGCGGGTTCGGTACTTCGATACCGTTCAGTATCCGGAGCGACCACTAAATGAAGCCGACCGAGCAGCTGGCAAGGTCCCCCCCCAGAAAACTGAACGCGCGGAGGTGACAATAACATTCGAGGACAGGCGCCCAGTGCAAGGACTACAACTTCCCCATGGTATCCGCCGAACGGCCGCAGGAAGGCGATTTGAGGAGATCCGTGTCGATCGTTTCGTGATAAATCCTGCGCTAAAGAGCAGCGATTTTCTCACACCTATCAAACGATGACGCGGCAGGCCTTCTCTAAGATCAATTCGACGACTGCCCGTGTCCGCGTGCGTGCGCCGAACGTACGAAATCAGGCAAGCTCTACTCCACTCGGAGCGCAGTGGCCGGCGAGGCTTGCAACGCGCGACGAACCGGCCAGAACGCAGTAGCAATCGCCGCGCCAGCCATCAGACCGGCTGCCGCGAGGATTGTTGGCCAGTCACCTGGCTGGATCCCGTACAAGAGGTGCCGGAGAAGTGCTGACGCCCAACGAGCGGTCAACAGTCCGGCAGCAATGCCGACAGCGAGTGACGCAAGCGCCTCCGTGAGGAGAAGCCGCAGGAGTTGTGCTGGTCTCGCACCGAGCGCCAAGTGCACAGCGATTTCCCGAGTTCGCCTCGCAAGGATGAAACCCAGTACAGTAACAACACCGGCTAGGCAAACAGCAACAGCAATTAGTGCGAAGAGGCCCAGTACAAGTGTCGCAAACGATCGGTCTTTGATCGTCGCAAATAGACGTTGGCGGATGTTCGCAGTTTCAAACACCACTGCGTCCCGGTTTACCTCGAGAATTGCCCGTGTCAGAAGGCTTCGAACGTCCCGTGCCGTGCCGTCCAGGCCGACGACATAGCTGACTTGACCACAGAGTGTACCGATACAATCTGCCCAGGGATTCTCCAGGATCGAGAAGACGGTCGGCTCCGGCGACACATCGAGGGCGAAATTGAATTCGTCACGAATAACACCGACAACCTCAAATTGACCGCCGCTGCCAGCCCGGCGGCCTATCACTGAGATGTTTGGCCAAGCCAGACGCGCAAACGAATCAGTTACAACTATTTCACCATGTGAGAGTAACTGGCGGCCGGCCACAAAGCTGCTCCCGACAGCCGAAAAATAGGAGGGCGTAACTCGTTTGGTCATGCAGGTGACAAGTCTGCCGTCCACCTCAAGACCGCCGGCGATCAGCAAGCGATCGAGCATCGAGCCGACAGCGGCACCGGCCGAGCGTACTCCGGGCTGCCTTCGAAGCCGTTCGATCGCCAAGTCAATATCGTCCTGCAGACGGACGCCGACATGATCGGGAGGATAGGAGGTCGAAAGCACGATGCCATCGCCCGATGAAAACCCGGTATCTTGAGTCAGCAGGTTCGCGTACGATCGTCCGACCAGTGCAGCAACTGCAAGTAAGAACATCGCAAAGGAAGCCTGGCCAGCGGTGACAACCGTTCGAAGGGCTCTGGTCGGACGACCTTGGCTGCCGGCGTCGCCGCGTTTCAGCAAAGCGAATGTGTAACGCCCGGCAAGCCAGGCGACAGTGGTGCCAGCGAGCAAGACAAACGCCGTTGTCAAGGCAGCGAATTGCCCAACTCGCCAAGTGAGTTTCGGCTGGCCGAGCGAGACATACTCGAGAGGTAATAGACGCTGTGAGGCGACGAACAGTGCCGACGTCGAGCCAATTGCGAGCACGAAGGCCGCTACTGCAACGACTGAAAGCTCGGAGACCTGTAGCCGAACCAGGTCTCGCTTTCGAGCACCGAGGGCTATCCTAGTGAGAAACTCGGGAGCTCGATAGACACCGCGGAGGAGTAACAAGTTAAGCACGTTACAAGTGCATACCAGAAAGATAGCGGCTCCCGCCGCCAAAGCGCCAAAGGCGATCGGTCGGTTACGTCTAGTGAGGTGAGTCGCCAACGAGTCGATGTTGATCTGTGAGGTGGCTGAGGTCGGTAGCCTTGAAGTCAGCGACGCAGCCGCAACACTGGGGGAAACGCCTGGTCGCGCGCGAGCCAGAACAAGAGAGTACCGATTTACGTGGTCAGTCAAGCCCGAAGCCGGGACCAGGGCCTCCTCGGGGAAAACGACTCGCGTAGAGGGGAAGAAAAACCAAGGTGGTAGCACCCCAGCAATTCGCACGACACCGCCATTAGAAAGGCGGAGAACGCGGCCGATGATTTCGGACTCTCTTAGACGCGGGAACAATCGGTCGGAAGCCGACCTCACCAGGACGATTGGGAGCTCCTCATCCCGGATAGGTCGTCTCCAGCTCTCAATGGGCGGGGCTGGCACACCGATAACGTCGAAGAACTGGCTTGTCACCTCTGTTGTACGCAGAATCGCCGGTCCGCCCGGAAGCTGAACTCTGACCGCTTCGCTGCTTCGATAAGCCGCAAGAGCCCGAAAAATATCCGTTCTGGCCTGCCACTCCGACAACAAGGGGAAGTTGGGAATCGCGCCAATCCGTCCGCGGTAGGCTTCGTCGCGAATCGAAATTGCCAGCAGCTCCGATGAGTCCGGATACGGAAGAGGTCTCAGAATAAAAGGATCGGCCAACCCGAACATTGCTGTCACAAGACACTCGCCCAGGGCGAGTACGAGCACGCTTGCAAGTGTGGCGGTTGGTTGACGCCGCAGCGAACGCCACGCATGCAGAATCTCGAGGCGGTAACCGGTCATCTGCAGTTCATCTCTCGCTTGAGCGCGGCATCATGTGCACGCATTGCTCGCATGTGTTTCTGAGCACGTTCCAAAGTGCCCGCGCTTGAAATAAGCCAAGCGTGTGCCGCTGAAGCCGAGCGCAAGCGTGGAAAGTCGCCGGTTCCGACGTAGGCGTACGGCCATTCGGGTGTGGCGTGAGCAAACGCGCAGAGATACTCCGAGCCACAATGGCCTTGCCACCGTGAAGCCACTCAACGAACATCCGCCACGACCGACGTCAGTAACCAACACGATGTGGGACAGCCGAGCATATCTCGGACCAAAGACTACCGGCTTGCCCTCACCCGCAAGTCGAACGCCGCCATCTCCTGCAGATTGCGCACGAGCAGATACCCGTCGGCAAGCGCCGGATGATTCCACGTCTTTCCTGAAATCGCGGAGAACCGCGCGAGTTCTTGGTGCCGCGCCGGCGTCGCGCGCACGAGCGCGAGGTCGCCGTCTTCGGTGAGCACGATGATGTGGCCGCTCGCCAGCACGATCTGGCCGTACCCATACCGGCCGCCCTTCCACTTCACCTCACCCGTCGACGCGTCGAGGCAGGTGAGGATCGACTCGTCGAGACCGTAGAGATAGCCTTCGTACAGCACGGAGGTCGTGAACTTGTTCTTCATGCGCGTGTTGCGCCAGATCTCCCGCACCGAGAACTTGTTCTTCTGCCGGGAAATCTCGATGAGCGCCGCGCCGACGCCGTAGCTCGACGACACGAACAGGCGGCTGTCGCTGACGATGACCGGCTGCGAGGCGTTGATCCCCATCTGCGTGATCCAGGGGTATTCCCACAGGAGCTCGCCCTTGCCCGGGCTGAGGCCGATGAGCCGCGTTGCCGTGAGGATGACGAGCTGCCGCGTATCCGCGAGCGTGGCGAGCATCGGCGATGAATACGCCTGCTGATCGTTCAGCGACGACCACACGCGCTCGCCGGTGCGCCGATCGTACGCGACGACCGACCTGCCGCCGCCCGCGCCGGGCAGCACGATGACCGTGTCGTCGACGATGAGCGGCGCGGCGGACATGCCCCATTGGAGATTCGACGCGCTGTTGTCCTCGAGAATGTTCTTGCGCCACAGCACGCGGCCGGTGTCGTCCTCGAGACACTCCAGCTCGCCCGACGCGCCGAGCGCGTAGATGCGGCCGTCGAACCACGTCGGCGTCGCGCGCGGACCGTCGCCGCCCATGATTTCCTCGAACAACCCGTCCCACGAATGCGTCCACAGCTCGCGTCCCGTGACGACGTCGTACGCGGCGACCACTTCCTTCGATCGCCGCTGCTCGATCGTGAACGCGCGTCCGTGCGCGACGACGAACGACGCGTAGCCGCCGCCGATCGGCTGCTTCCAGACCGGCTTCAGTCCGCCGGCCGGCCAGGCGGTGAGGATCGGCATCTCCTGATACCGGCCGTCGCGCGCGGGACCGCGAAAGTCCGTCCAGTAGCTGCGGGAATCCGTGGCGACCGTCATGGCCACGGGCACGGTCGCTTTCGTTTCGATGGGGTTGGTCGCGTCGGCGACGATCGCCGGCGGGAGCGAGGGGGCGGTCACGGGCGGCAGGCTGGCCCGCTGGATCGCGCGATGCCGCTCGACATCGTCGGCCACCCGATCGGGAGATTTAACGAAGCCGAGCGTGACCAGGCCGCCGCCGCCCACGAGGACTCTGAGCCCGAAAAACCAGTAAAGGATTGTCGAGGTGATCGTCAGGACGACGATGAAAATTGCGGTTTTCTTGAGGACTCGCTTTAGCACAAAACAGACCGAAGAACACGTGGCGACGCTAATTCACCAAATCACCACATCACCAAATCACAAATCCCCACGTCACCATGCCCACAACACTATGTTGGGGACCGCGGCGAGGTTGGTCGCGACAATCATCCCCCAGGATGCCCGCTTACGGGCAGCTAAAAGTGCGTTCGCCGCAATCGCCAGCGGCAGGAGCACCCGCGTGAATGCGCCCGGAGTTCCTTCCCAGACGACGGCGTGTGCCAGGAGGCCCAGCACGAGATAGGACGCGCCGATCAGTGCCCAGGCCGCCCGGTCTCCGGGCCTGAACAGCTCGCGTATGACCCAGCCGCTTTGTGCAAGAAACGCCATCACGGCCAGGGCCGACGCCATCGTCGCGAGCGAAAAAGGCGCATTTGCCAGTTCGGCCCGGATCCTCTCGAGTTTCCAGAACAGGCCGACAAGCGGCGTGGTCACCTGGCCCGGGTTGGTGAACGCCTGCGATCGATAGATCGATCGAAGGTAATCCACCCAGAGCGTGAGCGGGAGCACGCAGATGATGCCGCAGCCGGCAATGAGGAGCCAGGAACGCCAATCCCGGCGGATGAACTTTCCAAGAACTGTTGTCGCGAGCAGACTGGTTTCACGGCCGAGTCCGGCAAGTCCGACGATCGCGGCTGTGGCAATCGGCCGTCCCCGCTCCGCGGCGGCGACTGCGCAGGCAATGAGCAATGCGCTCGGCCCGTCAGGAAGCGCGTATCGCACCGACTGAATCATGCCGGGTGAGAAGAGACATCCCGTCCACAGGACGAAGGCGCGGGCGTTCGACGGCGGCATCCATCGGCACA
>Ga0114129_10000229_pt1 | contig 62652 bp, 76 predicted proteins | sample RhiMetdeltSRZDD1_FD_80071 | JGI IMG/M metagenome (GOLD analysis project Ga0114129, IMG submission 80071) | Populus rhizosphere microbial communities from Tennessee, USA - Rhizosphere MetaG P. deltoides SRZDD1 (version 2) (version 2) | ecosystem: Host-associated > Plants > Roots > Rhizosphere >...
CCTCGTCCTCGGCCTCGTCCTGGTCCGCGTCCTCGGCGAACGCCTCGTCATCGGCATCAGCTTCGGACGCCGCCGGCACGGTGATCACGGCGTCGGGCTCGGGACGGACGCTGACGTGCTCCTCCTCGGCGGGCGTCGCCGCGGCCGGAGCCTCCTCGGGCTCCTCCCACTCCACGTCCTTGATCGGGGCGAAGAACTTGTCGAGGTCCTCGAACAGATCGTCGCCGTCGCGCTCGTCGTCGGGCACTAGACCTCCATGAGCTCCGATTCCTTGTGGCGCTGCACCTCGTCGATCTCGGTGACGTGCCGGTCGGTCAGCTTCTGGAGCTCCTTCTCCCCCCTCGAGAGGTCATCTTCGGAGATGGAACCCTCCCGCTCAAGCTTCTCCATGTCATCCTTCGTGTGCCGCCGGACGTTCCGAACGGCGACCCTGCCCTCCTCGGCCCGGTGATGCACCTGCTTCACGAGCTCCTTCCGCCGCTCCTCCGTGAGGGGCGGGAACGCGAGCCGGATCACCTGGCCGTCGTTCGAAGGGGTGATCCCCAGGTCGCTCTGTTGGATCGCCTTCTCGATCTGCGAGATCGCGTTCTTGTCGAACGGCTGGATCACCAGGAGACGAGGCTCCGGCACGTTCACCGAGGCCAGCTGGTTCAGCGGGACCGGCGTCCCGTAGTACTCCACGGTGACCCTGGTGAGCACGGCTCCCGACGCGCGTCCGGTGCGGATCGACGAGAGATCCTCGCGGAGGTGGGAGAGCGCCTGGGCCATCTTGTGCTCGGCGTCCTTGAGCGACCCGTCGACCGTCATGCGGCCCCACCGTGGACCAGGGAGCCGACGCGCTCCCCCATCACGACGCGCCGGATGTTCCCCTCCTCCCAGAGGTCGAACACGATGATCGGCAGCTTGTTCTCCATGCAGAGCGAAATCGCGGTTACGTCCATCACCTGGTAGCCCTCGCGGAGGAAGTCGGCGTACTCGAGGGTCTCGAGGCGCTGCGCGCCGGGCACGACCTTGGGATCGGCCGTGTAGACGCCGTCCACCTTGGTGCCCTTCAGCAACGCATCCGCACCGATCTCGAGGGCGCGCTGGGCCGCCGACGTGTCGGTCGAGAAGTACGGGACACCGAGCCCCGCGGCGAAGATCACCACGCGCCCCTTCTCGAGGTGCCGGCGCGCCCGCAGGGGGATGAACGGTTCGGCCAACCGCGTCATCTCGATCGCGGTCTGCACGCGCGTCGTGACGTGCAGCTTCTCGAGCGCGTCCTGGAGCGCCAGCGAGTTCATCACGGTGGCCAGCATCCCCATGTAGTCGGCGCGGCTGCGTTCGATCGCCGGCGCCTGGCGCCCGCGCCAGATGTTCCCGCCGCCGACCACGACCGCGATCTGCACGCCCAGGTCGACGACCTCGGCGAGCTGACGGGCCAGGAGGGCCGTGGCGTCCGTGCTGATCCCGGTCCCCTCGGAGGGGGCGAACGCCTCGCCGGAGAGCTTGAGGAGGACCCGCTGGTACTCGGTCCTCCCGGCCCCGGTCTCGGTCACGTTCGCGTGCGCTCCCCTCGAGGTCGCCGTCCCGCCCTGTCAGCCCTCAGCGGACTCCCCAAGCTTGTAGCGGACGAACCGACGGACGGCAACCCGCTCGCCGACCCTCGCGCCGATCTCGTCGAGGAGCTGCCGGACGGTCTTCGAATCGTCCTTCACGAACGGCTGCTCGAGCAGGACGTTGTCCTGGTAGAAGGCGTCGAGCTTCCCGGCGACGATCCGATCGATCACGTTGTCGGGCTTGCCGGTCTCCTTGGCCTGGACCCGCGCGAAGTGCTCCTCCTCCTCCACGATGCCGGCGGGAACCTCCTCGCGCTGGAGCCACCGGGGTGCGGAGGGACTCGCGATGTGCAGCGCGATGTCCTTCACGAGCTGCCGGAACTCGTCGGTGTTGGCGACGAAGTCGGTCTCGCAGTTCACCTCGACGAGGACCCCGACCGTGTTGTTGAAGTGGATGTAGCTGTCGATCCGGCCCTGGTCGGCCGTCCGACCGGCCCGCTTGGCGACCGAGGCGAGGCCGCGCTCGCGGAGCAGCTCCGCGGCGCGGTCGAGGTCCCCGTCGGCGTCCTGGAGCGCGCGCTTGCAGTCCATCATCCCGGCGCCGGTACGCTCGCGGAGCTCCTTGACCTGGGCGGCCGAGATCTCGCTCATGGCCGGGACGGGGTCTCGGCGCCGCCGTCGGGTCCGTCGTCCTCCGGGACCACCTCGGGCTCCGAGGTCTCGGGCAGATCCGGCTCGAACACGGTGCTCGCGGCGATCGCGGCCGCGTCCTCCGCCGACGGGACGTCCTCGTCCGCGGGGGCGGGCGCGGCCGTCGTCGACCGTCGGGGCGCGGCGGTGGGCGTGCGCTTGGTCGCCTTCTGGACGACCTCCTCCTTGGCCATGCCGTACCCCTCCGACAGGGCGTCGGCGACGACGCGCGTCACGAGGCTGACCGCACGGATCGCGTCGTCGTTGCCGGGGATCACGTAGTCGACCTCGTCCGGATCACAGTTCGTGTCGACGATCGCGATCACCGGGATCCCGAGCTTGCGAGCCTCGGTCACGGCGATCTGCTCCTTCTTCGTGTCGACGACGAACACGGCGTCGGGCAGGCGTTCGAGCGCCTGGATCCCGCCGAGGTTGCGTTCGAGCTTCTCGCGCTCGTGCCGGAGGCGGATCACCTCCTTCTTGGGGAGATGGTCCATCGCGCCGGAAGACTCCATCTCGCGGAGCTCGCGCAGACGGATCAGCCGCCGGGAGATCGTCGAGAAGTTCGTGAGCATCCCGCCGAGCCACCGATGGTTCACGAACGGCATGCCGACACGCTTGGCGTGTTCCTCGACGACCTCCTGGGCCTGCTTCTTGGTCCCGATGAACAGGACCGTCCCCCGCCGCCGGCCGAGGTCGCGGACGAAGTCGAACGCCTCCTCGATGCCCGCCAGGGACTTCTCGAGGTCGATGATGTAGATCCCGGATCGCTCCCCGAAGAGGAAGCGCTGCATCTTCGGGTTCCACCGTCTGGTCTGGTGGCCGAAGTGCACGCCGGCCTCGAGCAGCTCCCGCCTGGTGACGACAGGCACGTGTCCCTCCTGTGTGGTTGTCCCTCCGCCCGGATCGTCCCGCGGGCGGCCCGGGCTCTCGACCCTGGGACCCCGCCGTCGCGGTCACCGGACGTGTGAGCTCGGCGCTCGCGCGCCGGCTCGGGGAGTCTACCAGCGGCCTTCCAGCGGAAGGCTACCGGCGGCGAGCGGGTCGGCGGTCCCGGGAGGATCGATCGCGGGACGGCGGGGTCCGCACCGGAGCATCCGGCACCTCGCCGGCCACGGCGAGGTAGCGCATCGCGTAGGCCGCCAGCATCGCGGCGTGGAACAGGTTCGCCAGGATCACGAAGACCCATGCCGAGGGTGGGGGGCTCACGTCGAGCTTCGAGCCCGGCACGCCGGCGACCAGCGTGGCGAACACAGGGATCACGTACAGGGTCGCGAACGTGACGTTGCCCGAACCCGGCAGGCGGGCGGCCCGGACGGACCGGCCGAGGCAGTCGGTGAGCCGCCGTCCCTCGGCGACCGCGATCACGGGCGCGAAGGCCAGCACCCACAGCACGACGACCAACACGCCGATCTGGAGGAACAGCGAGAGGCCCGGACCGCCGATCGACACGACGAACTGCGAGATGAACAGCGCCGCCACGCCGATCACGTGGAGGGCGACCGTGACGGGGAACGCCCGGAGTCCGCGTACGGCGCCCCACCGCGTGGCGGTCCCGGTCTCGATCGTCTCGACCGCCCAGCCGGTGAGGACCGCGAGCCACAGCGCGTGCACGACACCGACGGCGATCGTGAACAGGAGCCCGATCCGGATCCCCAGGATCCCGGTCGAGATCGTGATGTCCGTGATCGTGCTGAGGGGCGGCAGCGCCGACACGTGGCCGAGCATCGAGAACGGCCCGGGGTAACCGAGGGCCAGGATCACGAACCACTCCAGGACGATCCAGCCCACGGTCGCCCCGACCACGAGCGGGCTCGCCCACATCCCGAGGAGGCCGCGGGCGAAGGCCGTGCGGATCCGGGGCATCGAGTCCATCGGGGGCCTCGCCGCCCCGGCGAACAACCCGCGACGGGGTGGCGCCGATCGCTCGTCGCGGCGGCTCATCGGCCCTCCTCGGGCTCGGCGTCGGCTGCCGGGACCGGTGACGGACCGAGTCGGCGGTGCAGGGGGCGCGCGATCAGCAAGGCCGCGGCTGCGGTCGTCAGCCCGCCGAGGGCGAACCCCGCGAGCAGCTGACCGAGGTCGAACTCGGTGGGCGAGCGTTCGTCGAGCAGCACGCCGCTCGGATCGGCCTCGAACGCGACCACCTCCGCGTCGGAGAGCTCGGCGACCGCCACGAGGACGCCGCCCGCGTCGGCCAGGCCGCGGAGCCCGAGCCCCGCGGGGCTCGTCCGCCAGGCGAGATGACCGCTCCGGCGATCGAGGGCGTAGAGGACGCCGGAGTTCGTGGGGACGAGGACGTGGCGGTCCGTCAGCAGCGGCGGGACGCCCGGGGCGGGGTCGTTCAACGCGAAGTCCCACAGGATTGCGCCGGTCTCGGCGTCGAAGGCGAAGACGCGCCCCGATCCGTCGACGGCGAAGACCTGACCGTCCGCCGAGACCGGCGCCGTCGCGAGCACGCCCTGGAAGGGGAACACCCCGCCGCTCGCGATCGGGTCCCGTACCTCGGTCCGCCAGAGCTCCTTCCCCCCGTCGTCGAAGGCCGCGACCCCGCCCAGCGCGTCGAGCACGTAGATCCGACCGTCCGCCACCACCGGGGCCGACACGATGTTCGAGACGTCGTCGGCCGTGCCGCGCCAGCGCTCTTTCCCGTCGTCGGCACCGAGCGCGACGATCGCCGCGGGGACGTCGCGGCTCCCGTACGTCCCGGCCAGCACCAGGTCGCCGTCGATCGTCACCCCCGACGCCGTCGGCGTGCCGACGTCCGCCGTCCACCGCACGGAGCCGTCCCGGAGGTTCACCGCCGTCACCGTGCCGCCCTGGTCGGCGACGTACGCGCTGCGATCGTCGACGGCCACGGGGGCCGTGACGAGGTCGTCGAGCTCGACCGGGGACGCCCAGACGGCGTCCCCGGTGCCGAGGGCGATCGCGTTCACGTGTGAGTCGAAGCCGCCGCCGTCGCCCGAGGGCGACGGCGACGGGGTCGCGCTCCCGGTCGGCGGGTTGTTCCCGTACCCCTCGGTGAAGACGACGATCGGCCCGTCCGGGCCGTCGGCGATCGCCGGCTGCGACGAGGGCCCGAAGTCTCGGTCGGCCGAGAACGTGGGCGATCCGTCGGTCGACGAGAAGCCCAGCACCGCCGTCGGCGCGACGGTCACGATCGTGCCGTCGTCGGCCACCACGGGCGCCGACAATCCACCCGAGGTGTTCGACCCCTCCAGCGTGATGTCCCGGTTCCGCCAGGCGATCGTGACCGGGGCGGTCGGTCCGTCCGTGATCCCATCGTGCCGGCCGCTCCCCTGGAACTGCGGCCACGCCGCGAGCGCGGCGACCGGCACGCCCAGGATCACCGTGGTCGCGAAGGCGACCACGGCGATCGTTCGGTGAGGGTGGAGCGCGCGGGTGCGGCTCAAAGCCGCGTCATCCTAGTCGGTCGCTCTCGATCGACCGACCGCGTTCAGCCCGCGAGCGGCGCCAGCCGGATGAACCGCCAGACGTCGACCGGACCGAGGTAGTCGAGCGGGTCGACGTAGGCGTCCGCCAGCTTCACGCCGAAGTGCAGGTGCGGGATCGTGGCGCCGGCGTGTCCCATCCCCGACCTGGCGATCACCTGCCCCGCCGCCACCACCGCGCCCCGGCGGACGGCCAGGGAGGCCAGGAACGAGTACGTGGACTCGAGGCCGCCGCCGTGGTCGACCGTGACGAACAACCGGCCGCCCACCGGACCGGCGAACGTCACCACACCGGCCTGCGCCGCGACGACCGGCGAGTCGAAGGCCGTCGCGATGTCGATCCCGCGATGACCCGACCCGAACGGCGTGTCGGGAGGGTCGAACCCGCGGATCACCGGCCCGACGACCGGCCACGTCCACGTCCCGGCGGCGCGCGCCGGCGCGGGCGCGAGCGCCGCGAGGACCAGGGAGACCGCGAGGAGCTTCCGCACGACGAGAACGCTAGGTGTCCGCGCCGGCGCGCGCCGTGCGCTCCGTCACGTCGGAGGAAGGGCCTACTCGACCTCGGAGAGCTGCCCGCGGAGCCCGCCGACCGCCTTCGTGTGGATCTGGCAGACACGCGACTCCGTGACGCCCAAGATCTCCCCGATCTCGGCGAGCGTGAGTCCCTCGAAGTAGTACAGCGTGACGACGATCTTCTCCCGCTCCGAGAGTGAGTTGATCGCGGCGGCGAGCAGCCCACGGGTCTCCTGGCTCTCGAGCCCCCAGGTCGGATCGATGCCCTTGTCCGCCAGCGTGTCGATCAACGAGACCTGCTCTCCGCGATCGCTGCCGGCCGAGACCACCTCGTCGAGTGCCAGCACCGACACGAACGAGATCTGCGACACCATGTCGTGGAGCTCCCGGCGGCTCATCCCCAACCGCTCGGCGAGCTCCTGCTCGGTCGGTTGCCGCTTCAGCATCGCCTCGAGGTCCGCCTGGGCCTTCTCGAGCTCTCGGGCCTTGAACCGGATCGAACGGGGCACCCAGTCCATCGCCCGGAGCTCGTCGATGATCGCGCCCTTGATCCGAGGGATCGCGTAGGTCTCGAACTTGTTCCCGCGGCCCGGCTCGAACTTCTCGAGCGCGTCGATCAGCCCGAACATGCCGTAGCTCACGAGGTCGGCCTGGTCCACGCTGGAGGGCAGCCCCGTGGCCACGCGGCTGGCGACGTACTTCACGAGCGGGGCGTAGTGCAGGATCAGCTTCTCGCGCGCGTCGACGTCGGCGGTGGCCTTGAAGACCTCCCACCGGATCGAGAGCTCGTCGTCGACCGCCGGCGGGATCGTGACGGACCTGGCGGCGGCCGGTTTCACCGCCGCCTTGCGCGGACGCTCCGCCGTCTTCGTCGCGAGCTTCTTCGCCGTCGCCACTTCAGGCCCTCGGGTGCGCGCGCTCGTAGGCCTCGAAGAGCCGCCGGCGGGAGACGTGCGTGTAGCGCTGCGTCGTCGCGACGCTGGCGTGCCCGAGGAGTTCCTGCACGGCCCTGATGTCGGCTCCCCCTTCCAAGAGGTGCGTGGCGAACGAGTGCCGCAGGGTGTGCGGGGTGACCCGCCTCCCCGGCAGCAGGGTAGCGCCATACCGCTGAACCATCGAACGGATATCCCGTTCACTGAAGGGCTTCTTCCGGCGATTGAAGAAGAGGTGCCGGGAGCCCTGCGGGGCCATCGCCGGTCGGCCGGCCCGCAGGTAGGCCCGGAGGGCGTCCACGGCGTACTCCGAGAGCGGTGCCTCGCGCTCCTTCGAGCCCTTCCCCATCACCAGGACCCGTCGGCGATCGACATCGGCGCGATCGGTCGTGAGCCGCGCCACCTCGCCCACCCGCAGGCCGGACCCGTACAGCAGCTCGAGGACGGCCCCGTCCCGCAGCGCGATCGCCCGCTCGAACGGGTCGTCCGCCACCGTGGTGCCGGGCGCCTCCGCCAGCCCGGCGGCCTCGGTCGGCCGCAGGACCGTCGGAAGGCGGTTCACGACCTTGGGCCGACCCAGCAGGAGGGTCGGATCCTCGGGGATCCGCCCCTCCCCCACCGCCCACCGGTAGAACGTCTTGATCGCACCGACCCGCCGGGCGATCGAGGCTCTGGCGTAGCCGAGCGTGTGCTGCTGGGCGAGGAACCGTCGGAGCAGCGAGGACGGGGTCTCCGCCAGGGAGGTTCGGTTCCGGCCCAGGAACGAGGCCAGCTGCTCGACGTCCCGGCGGTACGCCACGACGGTGTTCGGCGACAGGCGCCGTTCGAGGGCCAGGTGATCCTCGAAGTCGTCGAGCAGTTCGTCGTCTTCTCGGGGAAGTGGGTCGGGCATGCACGCTCCCGTGGGGTCCTTCCCTGTGTATCAACGGCGAGGGGTCGACGCAAGCCCCCGGGCGGGGGGTCCGCGAATCACCCGGGCGACCCCGTCCTCGGTCCGTTCACGTTGGGACGGAAGCCACGTGGCGTCGTTCGTATCGCCCGCCGGTGCTGGCGATCAGGCCGCGAAGCTCCAGGCGGATCAGCGTCGTCACGGCGTCGGGGATCGACATCCCGGCGTGGCGGGCGACCGCGTCGGGGAGCGACAGCGTGGTCAGGGCCTCCCAGACCCTGCGTTCGTCGTCGTCGAGGTCGGGCGGCGGCGGCGCCGTCACGGTGACGTCGAGACCGAGGTCGTGGAGGAGATCGTCGGCGCCCCGGATCAACGTGGCTCCCTCCCGGATCATCTCGAGCGGGGTCTCGGAGAGCGGGCTGTTCACGGGGCCGGGGACGGCGAACACCTCTCGCCCGATGTCCAGCGCGTGGTCGACGGAGATCCGAGATCCGCTCTTCGACACGCCCTCGACCACGACCAGGGCGCGTCCCAGCGCGACGACGATCCGGTTCCGCGCCGGGAACCGCTGCGCCTCCGCCGGCACGCCCGGCGGGTACTCGCTGACGATCGTCCCGCAGGTCTCGATCCGTTCGAGGATCTCCCGGCTGCTCGCCGGATAGGCGACGTCGATCCCGGAGCCCAGGACGGCGACGGTCCGGCCGCCGGCCTGGAGGGCCCCGGCGTGTGCGGCCGAGTCGATCCCATGCGCAGCGCCCGAGACGACGGCGAGCCCGGCGACCACCACGGCCCGCCCGAGCTCCTGGGCGACGTCGCGACCCAGGTTCGAGCACTTCCGCGAGCCGACGATCGCCACCCGGGCGAGGTGCTCGGTGAGTGGGCGGCCCCGGAGGTAGATCCCCGCGGGCGGATCCCGAAGGTCGTTCAAGCGATCGTCGTATTCGGCGTCGGCCGGCGTCGCGAATCGGGCTCCCGCCGACCCGACCCGGGCAGCGGTCGCGGCCGGGTCGATCGTCGGGAGCCACTCGCGGTCGCCGTCGCTCCCCAGGTGGCCGGCGCGGACCAGGTCGACGCACGCGACGGCCGAGCCGACCCTCCAGGCCGCCTCGTGGGTTGCACGCGGTCGGAGCCCCCGCAGCTCGGAGAGCGTCAGCAGCGCCCGGCGTTCGGCGTCTCCGACGCCGAACGCCGGCGGCCATCCGCGGGGGGGCGGCGGCGCTGGGTCATCCGGCACGTGCCAGCACCCCCGTGCCGAACCCGCTCCGGTACGAGAGCGCCTCGGCAAGGTGGTCGGAGCCGACGGTATCGGACCCGGCCAGGTCCGCCACCGTCCGGGCCACCTTGATCGCACGATCGAACCCGCGACCGGTGAGGGCCATCGTCTCGACCGCCGCCGTCAGCATCGCCTCCGCGCCGGGATCGAGGCGACAGGTCCGGCGCGCGAGCGGGCCCGGCAGGTGGGCGTTGCACGACACGCCGACCGACGACCATCGCGTGCGCTGGCGCTCCCGGGCGTGCTCGACCCGTTCCCGCGCCGCCGCCGAGGTCTCCCCGGGCGACGAGCCCAGCAGCTCCTGCTTCGTGAGCCGAGGGACCCGGAGGCGGATGTCGATCCGGTCGAGGAGCGGTCCCGAGAGCTTGTTCCGGTAGAGCTGGACCCGGTCGCTCCGGCAGACGCATTGCTTCACGCCGTCGCCGTCGAAGCCGCACGGACACGGATTGGCCGCGGCCACCAGGGTGAACCGGGCGGGGAACTCGACGGACCCCACGGCGCGGGTGATCACCACCCGACCGTCCTCGAGCGGCTGCCGCAGCCCCTCCACCGCGTCCCGGCGGAACTCCGTGAGTTCGTCGAGGAACAGGACACCGTGGTGCGCCAGGCTCACCTCGCCGGGGCGGACGGAGATGCTCCCTCCGCCGAGCAGGCCCACCGTCGAGACCGAGTGGTGGGGAGCGCGGAACGGCCGGGCCCGGAGGAGGCCGCGCGACGCGCCCAGCAGTCCGGCGACCGAATGGAGCTGCGTGGCCTCGAGCGACTCCTCCCGGGAGAGCTCCGGCAGGATCGTCGGCAGCCGCCGGGCGAGCATCGTCTTGCCCGCACCGGGGGAACCGACCATCAGCAGGTTGTGGCCGCCGGCCGCCGCGACCTCGAGCGCCCTTCGCGCCTGCGTCTGGCCGCGCACCTCCGCCAGATCCACGGTCGCGGCGGCCGGGCGCTCCTCGACCGACACGACCACCGGGGGCGGCGTCCACGTTCCCCGGAGGAACCCGACGACCTCCGAGAGGGTGGCGGCGCCGATCACCGTGAGCCCTTCGACCTGCGCCGCCTCCACCGCGTTGGCCCCCGGGACGACGACCCCGTCGAGCCCGGCCCGCGCGGCGGCGATCGCGACCGTGAGGATCCCCGGCGTCGACAGCAGCTCGCCCTTCAGCGACACCTCGCCGGCGAACGCGATCGCCGCGAGGCGCTCGCTGGGCACCTGCCGCGTCGCCGCGAGCACGCTCATCACCAAGGGAAGATCGAGACCCGGACCCTCTTTCCGGACGTTGGCCGGCGCGAGGTTGACCACGACCCGGCGGAGCGGCCACTCGAGCCCGGCGCCCTCGACCGCCGGGCGGATCCGCTCTCGAGCATCCTGGACGCCGGTGCCCGGCAGTCCCGTGACGATCAGGGCGGGGAGCCCTCGACCGACGTGCGCCTCGACGGTGACGACGTGTCCGCCCACGCCGAGCACCGCCACCCCGAGCACCCGCCCATACATGGAGCGCGGACGTTACCCACGGGTACCGACACGACCGACGGCCCCGGACGCGACCGGTAGCATCCGCGCGTGGCGGAGCCCCTCGATCATCCCGAACCCGAGCTGATCGACACGCGCGACGCTGGACGATCGCGGGTCGCGCTCGAACACCTCGGCGAACGGACCTGGCGGGAGGCCCTCGACTGGTTGTACGGGACCGCAGCCGAGCGCCCGACCGCCGCCGACCGGTACCCGGAGATGCGACGTTCGTTCTTCGGCACCGAAGCAGGACCGGGTCCTGCGCCGACGACCGGCTCTCCGGTCGACGACGTCCTCACCGAGTTCCGTGATCGCCTGGCTCCGTATTCGTACGCGGCGCAGCACCCCGGCTCCTACAGCTACTTCACGCCGCCGCCGCTCCCGGTGGCGATCGCGGGCGAGACCCTCGCCCGTTGGCTCAACCAGGGGATCGACGTGTGGCTCGCCGGGATGGCCGCGCCGTTCGTCGAGGAGGAGGTGATCGCGTGGCTCCGCGCCCTCGTCGGCTACGGCGACGGCTCGTGGGGCGTGCTGACGAGCGGGGGTGTGATGGCCAACCTGATGGCCGTCGCGGTCGCCCGCGACGTCCATCTGGCGAAGCTGTTCGGCACGGACGATCCGCCGCGCGGCGCACGCCTGGACGGCGTGCGCGCCTACGCCTCCGATCAGACGCACTTCTCGATCGAACGCGGCCTCGACCTCGCCGGCTTCCCCGAAGGCACGCTCCGCGTTCTCCCCTCGGACGACGGGTTCCGTCTCCGCGCTGAGGAGGTCGCCGACGCGATCGCCGAAGACCGCGCCGCGGGCCTCCGGCCCTTCGCGATCTTCGGCGTCGCCGGATCCACCAACACCGGCGCGATCGACGACATCCCGGCGCTCGCCGACCTCGCCGAACGAGAGGACCTCTGGTTGCACGTCGACGCGGCCTACGGGGCGGCCGCCAGGATCTCGTCGCGGGAGGCGGGGAAGGTGCCCGCGCTGGAGCGCGCGGATTCGCTGACGGTCGATCCGCACAAGTGGCTGTTCCAGCCGTACGACATCGGCGGACTCCTGGTCCGGCGACGCGAGGCGCTCCTGCGAACCTTCCACCGCGAGCCGGAGTACTACGCGGTCTGGGGACCGGAGGAACGACCGCTGCATTGGTACCAGTACTCCCTCGAGGGCACGCGGCCGTTCCGCGCCCTGAAGCTCTGGCTGTCGTGGAAGCACCTCGGCTCGGCGGGGTTCGCGACCCTGATCGAGCGGACGGTCGACCTGGCCGCGCACCTGACGGCCCGCGCCCGCGAACGAGGCTTCGAAGTGATCGAACCGCAGCTCGCGGTGGTGTGCCTGCGCCTCGTTGGTCCCGGGCTCGACGAGGATCGGACCGACGAGCTCCAGCGCCGGCTCCAGCGGGCCCTCGAGGTCTCGGGCGACGGCTGGCTGTCGACCACGGCGCTGCGAGGGCGGACCTGGCTCAGGGCGGGGGTGATCAACTACCTCTCGACCGACGCGGACGCCGACCGGATCCTCGACCGGCTGCTGGCGGCCTCCGAGGAGATCCTCCCCGAGCTCGAGGGATGAACCCTCGTCTCAGAAGGCGTCCTCGAACAGCTGGACATCGACGCGACCGCCGCGGATCGAGACGCTCGCGACATCGAATCGGGCCGCCTGCGCTCGTACGCGAGTCGAGCCGAGGAACGCCTCCGCCAGGGCCCGGAGCTTGGCCTGTTTCCGTGCCGTGACGGCCTCGTACCCGCCGCCGAACTCTCCCGGCCGGCGAGCCTTCACCTCGCAGAAGACCAGGACGCCCCGGCGCTCCACCACGAGATCCAGCTCTCCCAGACGGCACGTCCAATTGCGCGCGACGACGCGATAGCCGCGGGCGCGGTAGCTCGCCTCGGCCGCACCCTCCCCCGCACGCCCGGCCGCCGAACGTCGATCGACCACCGCGCGACCGTAGCCCTGGGTGCCGACGCAGCCGGAGCGGGGGTCAATCCGGGCGCCGGCTCCCGAGCTCGAAGAGCGTGCCGTCCGGGGCGCGGACGTGGAACCATTCCCACCGTCGATCCCGCTCCACCGACCCGACGATCTCCGCGCCGATCGCTTCGAGCTCCGCCCGCGCCGCGGCGACGTCATCCACCTCGAGGAGCGGCACCGGCCCCGCCGCCTGCTCGCCGAAGAACGCGTGGTACCGATGACCGGGTCCCATGACCTGGATCGCATCGCCGTCGGACGTCGAGAGCTCCGCCGTGGTGGCCCCCTCGAAGTTCACGGAGAGTCCCAGGCCGTCGCGGAGGAAACTGACCAGCTCCTCGAACCGATCGGTGCGGATCCCGAGCCACCGGATCCCGCGGATGTGCACGTTCAGGACGTGGTCACGGTGCGTCTGCCGGTCACGGCCGCGACCACCCCGAGCCCGATCAGCGTGCATCCGGGGATCCACCGCTGGAGGAGGGCGCCGGGGGTGCGGGTCCGCAGCCTCCGCGAGACCCGCGCCGAGAGCAGCGCGTAGGTCCCGTCGGACAGGAAGCCAAGCAGGATGAACGTGATCCCGAGGATCACGACCTGGGCGGGGACCGACCCCTTCGAGAGGTCCACGAACTGTGGCAGGAACGCCAGGAAGAACAGGGCGGTCTTCGGGTTCAGGACGTTCACGACCACGCCCTGGGCGTAGATCCGGCCGAGCGATCGCTCGCGGACGACCCCCTCACGATGCACCTCACTGCCCCCCCGCAGCGTGCGGATCCCGAGCCAGATCAGGTACGCGGCGCCGGCGTACTTCACGACGCCGAACGCGAGCGCCGACGACGCCAGGATCGCCGAGACCCCGAGTGCTGCCGCCGCGACGTGCACCACCGAGCCGGTGTGGATCCCCAGGACCGAGACGAGCCCTGCGGCGCGGCCGTGATGCACGCTCCGGGTCACGATGTAGAGGACCGACGGGCCGGGCACGACGAGGAGCGCCAGCGAGGCCACCGCGAAGGCCGCGAAGACCTCCGGCGAGGGCATCAGCCGTCGGGAGTGTCGGGGATCGTCGTCGCCTCCTGCCGGAGCTCCTCGACGTTGACGTCGTGGCGCGTGACGACCCGGACGTTGGAAACGAAGCGAGCGGGTCGGAACATGTCCCAGACCCAGGCGTCGGAGAGCTCGACCCGGACCCACCCGTCCGCGAGGTGCTCGATCTCGACCTGGTTCGCGAGGTAGAAGCGACGCTCGGTCTCGATCACGTAGGCGAACATCGGGAGCACGTCCCGGTACTCGCGGTAGAGCTCGAGCTCCCGCTCCTCCTCGAACCGCTCGATGTCGTCCTCGTTCATCCGGTCATGCTCTCAGATGGGGGGATCCCCCAGGTCGTGACCTCGACCGACCGGCCCAGGCCGGGGAGCGACACCTGCCCGACGCAGGCGAACGAGAGCCGGTGGATCGGCGTCGGCCCGAGGCGGTCGAGCACCTCCAGATGCTCGGGAGTTCCGTAGCCCTTGTTGTGGTCGAAGCCGAACTCGGGGTACCTGCGGTGCATCCGCTTCATGATCCGGTCCCTGGTCACCTTGGCCACGATCGAGGCCGCGGCCACGGAGACCGCGACGGCGTCACCCTTCTTGATCGCCAGCGAGGGACACGGCATGCGCGGGACCGGGAAGCCGTCGGTGAGAGCGTATTCGGGGACGGGATCGAGGGCTCGGATGCACCGCCGGAGCAGGAAGATGTTCGACCGGTGGAGACCGCGGCGATCGATCGCCGCGGGCTCCGCCTTGGCGACCGAGTACGCGGCCGCGGCGACGATCCGCTCGTACGCGGTCTCGCGCTGGTTCGCCGTGAGGGCTTTCGAGTCGTCGATCCCGTCGGGGTCGAATCCCGACGGGAGCACGACGGCCGCGGCGACGAGCGGGCCGGCGAGCGCGCCGCGGCCCGCCTCGTCTGCCCCGGCGACACGCAGGAACCCCTGGTCGTGCAGGGCCCGTTCGTATCGCACCAGGTCGCCGGTCAGCCGATCCCTCCGATCCGGTCGATCGGCCAGGCGATCACGAAGGCCTTGCCGATCACCTTGTCCTCCGGCACGTACCCCAATCCCCCCGGCGGCGGGAACCGCGAGTCGCCCGAGTGCAGCCGATTGTCCCCCAGCACGAAGAGCATGCCACCCGGCACCGTCGAGGGGCCGAAGCTCCGCGTGTCGAGCTCCGGGGACAGGTAGGGCTCGGGGATCCGATGGCCGTCCACGTAGAGCCGGCCGCTTCGGATCTCCCAGGTACTGCCCGGTAGCGCGATCACGCGCTTGATGAAGTCGTCGTCCTCGGGCCGGGCCACGCCGATCCCCTCCCCCAGCCAGTGGAGGGACCCCCCGATGATCCCGCGGTCCTCGTGCGGCCCGGGGTGGGGGTCCGAGAACACGACCACGTCACCGGGCGAGACGTCGGAGATCGTCGCGCAGATCCGGCACACCAGGATCCGATCGCCCGGCTCGAGCGTGGGCTCCATCGAGATCGACGGGATGAAGAAGGCCTGGAAGAGGAAGCTCTTGATCAGGATCGCCAGCACGAGCGCGGTGGCGAGGAGCGGCACGAGCTCCCAGATCGCGCCCAGCACGCCGTGGGGGTCGCGGCGGCGGCCGGCCCGGCGCTGCTCGGTCGGGACGAGGTGCGATTCGGGCGGGAGCGTCTCGGACGGCGCCGGGCCGGCCGCCTCGGCCGGATCCCGCTCGGTCACTCAGGCCTCGGCTCGCTCCTCCGCCTCGTCGGCGGATCCGGCGGCGTCGGGCTCGGCCGCCTCGGCCTCGTCGCTGTCGGCGCTCGAGCCCTCCTCTCCGTCCGGCGTCTCGTCCAGGTCGACGATCGACTCGGCCCCCTCGAGCGCCTCCATCGACTCGGCCTCGACCTCGCCGTCGCCCTCGTCCATCGCATCGAGCGCGGCGATCTTCGCCTCGTCGACGCGTCGCTCGCGGATCCTGGCCTTCTTCCCTCGGAGGTCGCGCAGGTAGTACAGCTTGGCGCGCCGCACGTGACCGCGCTGGACCACCTCGAGCTTGGAGATCGACGGGGAGTGGACCGGGAACGTGCGCTCGACGCCGACGCCGAACGAGATCTTCCGGACCGTGAACGTCTCGCGGAGCCCGCCCCCGGAGCGGCGGATCACCACACCCTGGAACACCTGGACGCGCTCCCGGTTCCCCTCGACCACCCGCACGTGTACCCGGACGGTGTCGCCGGGTCGGAAGGTGGGGATCTTGCGCAGCTGTGGCTGCTCGACGAGATCGGTGGTGTTCATGGGCGGCGACCGGCAAGGATACCAGCGGCCCCCTCGGCATCTTCGCTGACACCGCGCGACGATCGCCTCGCATGGGTTGCGGCGCCGAAGAACATGCGGCTAGATGAGGTCGGGGCGGTTCCGCTGAGCCTTCGCCCGGGCCGCGGCCCGGCGCCACTCCTCGATCCGCGCGTGATCGCCGCTCCTGAGGACCTCCGGGACGCGGAGACCCCGGAACTCCGGCGGGCGCGTGTAGTGCGGATGATCGAGCGTCTCGGGATCGCTGAACGAATCCCGCAGATGGGAGTCCTCGGTCCCGATCACGCCGGGGATCAGCCGGGTGACCGCATCGATCACCACCAGGACGGGGATCTCGCCGCCCGAGAGCACGTAGTCTCCGATCGAGACCTCCTGGGCGGGCAGTCCCTCGACCACGCGCTCGTCGACCCCCTCGTATCGCCCCGCGAGGAGCGTGAGATGGTCCTCCCCGGCCAGCTCCCGCACGAACGCCTGGTCCAGCCGCCTCCCCGCAGGTGAGAGCAGCAGGACCCGACCGCGATCGGGATCCAGCGACTCGACCGCCGCGAAGAACGGCTCGGGCTTCATCACCATCCCGGGCCCCCCGCCGTAGGCTTCGTCGTCGACCGACCGGTGCCGGTCGGTCGACCATCCGCGCAGGTCGTGCACCCGGACCTCGAGGAGCCCGGCCTCGATGGCCCGGCCCAGGAGACTCTCCCCGAGCGGCGCCTCGACGATCGCCGGGAAGATCGTGAAGACGTCGATGCGCACCGGCCGAGGCTAGCGCCTTGCATGGAGCGCCGGAGCGGGGCAGGATGCCGCCGGCAGGAGCCGGGAGGGACGTTGCAGTACATCGTGCTCGTCGTGCTGTTCGTGATCGGAGGCCTGATCACTGTCGACGCCGTCCGCCAGCGACGTGTCCTCGCGCGTCGCTCACTGAACCTCGATGGGGTCCTGGCCGGCCGCTTGACGACACGGGGACCCGACGTCTTGGCCCCGGCGCTCCGAGCAGCCCTGGACGCCCCGATCTCCGTCGAGCCGGACGTGTACGCGGAGTTGGGCGACCGGCTCGAGGTGGCCAACCTCCGGCCACGCCTGCAGGAGGGGGCGGAGGTCAAGGTCTTCCGCCTTCGCTGGGGTAACGATTACGCGATGCTCGCTCGCGCGGACCGCGGACTGCACTACCGCCTCGAGGTCTGGGAAGCGGAACTCCTCCCGAAGATGGACGGTACGCGCTCGGTCGCGGAGCTCGTCGTGGAGCGGATGGGAGCCGGCGACGGTCTCGACGCCGAGGCGGTCACCGATCTCGTCCTCGCGCTGCAAACGGGCGGATTCCTGGATCCCGCCCTCATCCGGACGGACGAGCTGATCGTGGATCGACTCGACCCCTCATCGTCGGCGAGGAAGAAGCTGAAGCGGTTCGGCAAGACGCTCTCGATCGAGTGGACGGGTGCCGAGCGGCTCGTCCGGTTCTCCTACCGGTGGTTCCTCCGGCCCTTCTTCCGTTGGCCGGTGGCGATCGTGTCGGGCGGGATCGCGATCGCCGGCCTGATCGCGTTCTTCAACGTGTTCTTCTCTGGACGGTTCGGGCTCGGAGAGGGGTCGGCGCCGGCCCAGTCCGCGATCCTCCTGGCCCTCGCCTTCTTCCTCACGTTCATGCACGAGCTCGGACACTCGGTGGTGATCGTCCGCTACGGACGTCGGGTGAAGAGCGCCGGGTTCATGATCTACTTCGGCTCGCCGGCGTTCTTCGTCGAGGCGAGCGACAGCCTGATGCTGGAGCCTCGACAGCGGATCCTCCAGTGCTTCGCGGGTCCGTTCACCGAGCTGGTCATCGCCGGCATCGCGGCGATCGTCGTGTTCACCTTCCCCGGTGGACCCGCGGCGTCGGTCCTCTACAAGTTCGCCGTCCTCAACTACCTCGTGATCTTCCTGAACCTGATCCCACTGCTGGAGCTCGACGGCTACTTCATCCTGTCCGACCTGATCCAGGTGCCCGACCTCCGTCCTCGGTCGCTCCAGTTCGTGCAGCACGACCTGTGGCACAAGCTCCGGGCACGCGACCGCTTGACGCGGCAGGAGTGGGGGCTCGGCGCGTACGGGATCGCCGGCATCCTCTTCACGATCTTCTCGTTCGTGACCGGCTACTTCTTCTGGGAGGAGATCTTCGGTCAGCTGCTCGGCGGTCTGTGGAGGGGCGGGATCGGGTCGAAGGTCCTGCTCTTCCTGCTCGTGCTCTTCCTGGTCGGGCCGGTCGTGCGCGGACTCCTGAAGCTGACGAAGATCGCGATCCGTCGTGCGAGGGCGACGATCCGCGCGATCCGTTTCCGACTCGAGACCGCGTGGAGGGTGGAAGCCGCGGAGCTGATCGACGCGCTCCCCGCCTTCGACGACCTCCCTGAGGAGGTCCTCTCCGATCTGGCCGGGCGGGTGAAGCTGAGGATCCTCCGGCCCGGCGAGCCGATCTTCCGCCAGGGCGATCGGGCGACGGCCTTCTACGTCGTGCGGCGAGGTGAGGTGCAGATCGAAGACGAGCATCCGGAGAGCGGAGACACCCGCGTCCTGCGGACGATGGTCCGAGGGGAGTCGTTCGGCGAGCTCGCCCTGCTCGGCGCGCACCGTCGCCAGGCGACGGTGCGCGCCGTCGACGAGGTCGAGCTCTTCGAGATCGACAAGGGGACGTTCGACCGGCTGCTGGCCGAGGAGATGCGCGCGCCCGAGTTCGGACACACGATGCAGGCGTTGGTCGAGCTCCGAGAGCTTCCCGTGTTCCGGGGCCTCGACACGAACCAGCTGCACGACGTCCTGGAGCATGGGACCTGGGTGTCCGCAGCTCCGGGCGACGAGATCATCCGGCAAGGCGACCCCGGCGACGCGTTCTTCGCGATCGCCGCGGGTCGGGCGGATGTGCTGCGGGAAGGGCGGCAGGTCGACACCGCGATCGCCGGGACGTACTTCGGTGAGATCGCCCTGCTGCGGGACGTGCCGAGGACGGCGACGATCGTCGCCCGCTCATCGATGCGCCTCTTCCGCCTCGATCGGGAAGGGTTCGACCTCGTGATCGCGGATGCCTTCCAGCGCGGTACGCTCCGCCCCGCCGCCGACCGGACGTGGCAGCACTAGGGCGAGAGAGGATCGGATGGACTGCTGGCACTGCCGTAGGAACGCCGTCGGAACCTGCCGGTTCTGTGGGCGGGGGGTGTGCGAGGACCACGCGGAGACGCAGCCATTCGTCCTGGAGCTCTACCGCGGCAAGGAGGGGACCAGGGCCCTGGTCGTCGAGGATGCGCTGTGGTGCGGAGCATGCACCCCCCGGCCGGACCCGATCGACCTGCCCGAGCTCGACGCCTGAGTGTGATGCACATCACATCCCGAGACTGACGGGCGTCACATCGGTCGCTGTGACGAACGGCACGCCTCCGGAGTGACGCACGCCACCGAATCCCGGTGACGGACGAGACAGACTTCGGGAGTCGAACGGGGCAAGTGCCCCTCGGTGACTCGGGAGGAGGAACCCGATGGCGGACAAGAAGATCACGCCGAAGGCCGCGAGCGGCGGCACGAAGCAGACGGGCGAGCGCGCGGCAGCGCGTGTCTCACTCAGGCAGACGAAGCGCCAGACCAAGCGCCAGACGAAGCGCCAGACCAAGCGCCAGACGAAGTAGCAGGTCCGATCGGCGTGACACCGTGCGAACGGGGGCCCTCGAGGGCCCCCGTTCCGCATCTCCGGCTGGTCCCGTGCCCTGCACCTCGCTAGGCTCCTGGTCATGCGGCGCTCTGACGACCTGCAGGTCGGCAAGGCCATGTCGGGCGCTCCCTTCCTCGAAGGGGTCCCGGGGAAGGCCCTGGATCGGTTCGCCGCCGAGGGCGCCGTTCACAAGTTCCGTCGCGGGACCTACCTCTGCCACCAGGGTGATCCCGACGGCGACGTGTTCTTCCTGGTCGCGGGGCGCGTCGAGATCAGCTCCGAGACGCCGAACGGCAACCGCGTCCTGCACGCCACCCTGGACACTCCGGCCTTCGTGGGGGAGCTCTCGGCCCTCGGCAAGATGCCGAGGACCGCGAGCGTCCTCACCCTCGACGACTCCGACGTCTGGTCGATCGGATCCGATTCGTTCCTAGACTTCGTGACGAGCGAGCCCACGGCTTCGCGGGCGTTCCTGCAGGCCCTGGCTCGGCAGATCCGTGAGCATCAGTCGTTCTCGGACGACCTCCTGTACCTGGACCTCAAGGGCCGGGTCGCGAAGCGGCTGCTCCAGCTGGTCACCCCCAGCCTCGACGATCTCCCGGGCGATGGTGTGATGGTTCCCGCGGTCACCCACGCCGACCTGGCGAGCCTCTGCGGCGGGAGCCGCGAGAACGTCACGCGGATCCTCACGGAGTGGCAGCGTCGAGGGCTGATCGAACGCGACGGCCACCGCTACGTGCTTCTGAAGGTCGCTGGGCTGGCGAAGATCGCTGACCTCTAGTCCTCTTCGGGAACCGTCAGACCGGGCACATCTCGAACCACGATCCGCTTCGCGCGGACATCGACCCCGATCAGGACGTCGGCGAGGGCCGGGATCAAGGTCTCGTGCCCGTCGTCGACCGTGACCCAAAGATCGTTGGCCGGGTTCGCGATCACCTCGGTGACCACACCCAGCCGCCGGCCACGCTCGGTCCACACCTCGCACCCGACCACCTCGTGCGACCACCACTCCCCGTCCGGCAACGGCGGCACCCACGACTCGGGAACCACGAGGTTCGCTCCGCGGAGCCGTTCGGCCGCATCGCGATCGTCGATCCCGGCGAACTTCACCAGCATCCGACGTCCGTGCGGCCGTGCGTGGTCGATCGTCAGCTCCCGGCCGCCTTCCAGCAGCACGTGGGCGCCCTCCCGCCAGCGATCGGGGTTGTCGGATCGGTTCTGCACCGCGACCTCACCACGGAGCCCGTGCGCGGTGGTGACGACGCCGACGACGATCGTCGGCTCGTCCACTTCAGTCTTCGATGTCGACGATCGCCCCGTGGCCTTGGCGCTGCGCGGCCGCGCGCACCACCAGGCGGATCGCCTTGGCCGTGCGTCCGCCCCGACCGATCACCTTGCCCATGTCGTCGGGGCCGACGCGGACCGTGTACCGCGGGCCCCGATCGTCGAAGTCCTCGCTGACGGAGACGGCGTCGGGGTCGTCGACGAGCTCCTGGACGAGGAACTCGACGAGGTCCTTCATGGGGTCGCAGGATCCGCCGGCGCTTCGTCCGCCGGCGCTTCGTCCGCCGGCGCTTCGTCCGCCGGCGCTTCGTCCGCCGGCGCCTCGTCCGCCGGCGCCTCCACCTCGACCGCCTCGACCGCCTCCACCGCCTCCACCGCCTCCGCGGCGGCCGCGTCGACGACCTCGGGCTCCGGCTCGGCGACCGGCTCAGCGGCGACTTCCGAACGTTCGGCCGCGGCCTCGGGCGGCTTCGCCGCCGCGGCCTCGGCCTTCTCCTTGGCCTTCTTCGAGATCCGCTCCTTCTGCTCGCGTTCCTTGGTCGGAGCGCCGGCCGCGGACGGCCGTTCGCGCACGAACTCGTCCCAGATCCCCGTCTTCTGCATGAGGTTGCGGACCTGGTTGGAGGGCTGCGCGCCGACGCGCAGCCAGTGGAGCGCGCGATCCTGGTCGATGTCGATCACGCTCGGGTCCTCGAGCGGGTGGTACTTCCCGATGTTCTCGATGAAGCGGCCGTCGCGCGGGCTTCGCTGATCGGCCACCACGACGCGGAAGAAGGGTCGCTTGTTCGATCCCATCCGCCGCAGCCGGATCCTCGTCGTCATCGCGTTCCTCTCAGCTCAGAGCTTCGGCATCTTCGGGAGCGTCAGCATGCCCGGGATGCCCTTCCCGCCGCCCATCATCGTCCGCATCATCTTCCTCGCACCCTCGAAATCCTTGAGGAGCGTGTTGACGTCGGAGGTGGTGGTTCCCGACCCGCGGGCGATCCGCAGGCGGCGCGACCCCGAGATGATAGCGGGTTCGCGCCGCTCCTCCGGCGTCATCGAGAGGATCACGGCCTCGGCGACGCGGAGCTTTCCCTCGTCGACCTGATCAGCGATCTCCTTGATCGCGTTGCGGCCTCCGGGGACCCCGGGAAGCATCTTCAGGAGGTCCTGGATCGGTCCGAGCTGTCGCATCTGGCGCAGCTGCGCCAGGAAATCCTCGAGCGTGAACGACCCCTGCAACATCTTCTCCGCGGACGCCTTCGCCTCGTCGGCATCGAGCTGCTCGCCGGCCTTGTCGATCAGGGTGAGGACGTCCCCCATCCCCATGATCCGGCCGGCCATCCGGTCGGGGTGGAACTCCTCGAGGTCCTCGGGCTTCTCCCCGACACCGGCGAAGAACACCGGCTTCCCGGTGACCGCGGTGATCGACAGGGCCGCGCCGCCCCGTGCGTCGCCGTCCAGCTTGGTCAGGACGAAGCCGGTCGTGTCGACCTCGTGCTGGAACTCGCGAGCCTGGACCACCGCGTCCTGGCCGGTCATCGCGTCGCTCGCCATCAGGACGTGATCGGGCTTCACCGCGTCCCGGATCCGGCGAGCCTGCTTCATCATCTCGGCGTCGACGTGGAGGCGGCCTCCCGTGTCGACGATCACGACGTCGGCGCCTCGCCGGTCGGCTTCCTTCAAGGCCGCCTTCGCGACCTTGACCGGATCCTTGCCCTCCGAGACGACGGGCACGTCGATCTCTCGGCCGAGCGTGACCAGCTGATCGATCGCGGCCGGACGCTCGAGGTCGGCGCCGACCAGCAACGGGCGGCGGCCGGCCCTCTTCAGTCGGAGGGCGAGCTTGGCCGCCGCCGTCGTCTTCCCGGAGCCCTGGACGCCGGCCATCATCACCACCGCCGTCCGCGCCGAGGGCAGGACGAACGCAACGCGCTCCCCTCCGAGCGTCGCCTGGAGTTCGTCCCGTACCACCTTGATCACCTGCTGCGCGGGCGTGAGGCTCTTCATCACCTCTTCGGAGAGCGCGCGGGTCCGAACGCGGGCCAGGAGCTGGTCGGCGACCTCCACCGCGACGTCCGCCTCCAGCAGCGCCGTCCGGATCTCGTCGAGCGCGTTGTCGACCTGCTTGGGGTGGAGCTTGCCGCGCGACCGCAGTTTCTTGAAGGTCGCGTCGAGCCGGGCGGTCAGGGTGTCGAACATCGTGGCGGGTGCGTCGCGGGATCGGGGACGGCGGCTCCGGGCATCCTACCCGCCGGTCCGGTCTCCCTCCGGTCCGAGGACCTGCTCGACCGCGTTCAGGAGCGCGATCGGGCTGAAGGGCTTGGTGAAGTAGTGATCCGCGCCCCGCTCGAGCGCCGCGGCCCGGCCCTCCTCGCCCGTCGCCGTCACGACGATCACCCCGATCTCTGCCGTAGCGGGGTCACCCTTCACCGCGGCCAGCACGTCCGGTCCGGCGGTCCCGGGGATCCCCATGTCGAGGAGGACGAGATCCGGCCGCGAGTCCTGGACCGACGCGAGCGCCTGGTCGCCGTCGGAGGCCTCTTCGATCTCGAACCCCTCCCCCTCGAGCACGAGCCGCATCGCCTCCCGCATCGTGGGGTGGTCCTCGACGATCAGGATCCGGGCGCTCACGTCGCCAGGATCCTCTCGGCGAACGCGTCGGCCCGGAACGGCTGCAGGTCCTCGATCCCCTCGCCCGTGCCGACGAAGCGCACCGGAACGCCCAGCTCCTCGCGCACCGCCAGAACGATCCCGCCCTTCGCCGTCCCGTCGAGCTTCGTCAGCACCACCCCCGTGACGTCGACCGCCTCGGTGAACGCCCTCGCCTGCGCGATCCCATTCTGACCGGTCGTCGCGTCCAGCACGAGCAGGGTCTCGGAGACCGACGCACCGGCCTTCTCGACGACCCGCTTGAGCTTGCGGAGCTCGTCCATCAGCGGCGTCTTCGTGTGGAGCCGCCCGGCGGTGTCCACGATCAGCACGTCGGCCCCCCGCGCCGTGGCGGACGTGACCGCGTCGAAGACGACGGCTCCCGGGTCCGCGCCGCGGGCCTGGGAGACGAGGTGGGCGCCTGCCCGGACGGCCCACACCTCCAGTTGCTCGCCGGCGCCGGCACGGAACGTGTCGGCGCCGGCGAGGCTGACGGTCTTCCCGTCGCCGGAGAGGCGACGGGCCAGCTTGCCGATCGTGGTGGTCTTGCCCGACCCGTTCACGCCGACGACGAGCACGACGCCGAGCCCGTCCGGCGGCAACGCGAGCCCGGCGTCCGGGCCGAGGATCCGCACGATCTCATCGCGCAGGAGCGTCTCGGGGTCCGACCCCCGGGACCAGTGCTCCCGCACCCGCTCGACGAGCTCACCGGAAGCGGCGGGTCCGACGTCCGCCTTCACCAGAAGATCGCCGAGCGTCCCCCACGCGTCATCGCCGGCGTCCGCGCCCAGCAGGGCGCGGACCCGGGAACCGAGCCCCTCGCGGCGCGGCGGCGCCGGTCGCTCGACCGGCGCCGTCGCCGCCGCCTCGGAAGGCGCCTCGCCCTCCGTGCGGTCGGCCGCGCGTCGGGCGGCCATGAGGCGCACGAACACGAAGCCGAGCGCGACGGCGACGAACAGGAACGCGACGAAGATGTCCACGGCCGGACGCTAGCCGACCGGCTCTCGCTCCGGCACCTCGACCGGCTCGCCCGCCGGCGCCGCCAGACCGCTCACGTCCTCGGGGTGTTCGAGCCGCTGACACAGGATCTTGGTGGTCCCGTCCTTGTTCAGCGAGACCCCGTACATCATCGAAGCGATCTCCATCGTGCGCTTCTGGTGCGTGACGATCATGACCTGGGCGTCGCGCGCGAACCCGGCCACGAGGCGCAGGAACCGGTGCAGGTTGATGTCGTCGAGGGCCGGCTCGACCTCGTCCATCAGGTAGAAGGGCGATGGCCGCGCCGTGAAGATCGCGAAGAGGAACGCCAAGGCGGCGAGCGACCGCTCCCCGCCGGAGAGCAGCGAGATCCGCTTCACGCGCTTGCGGCCGGGGCTGGCCTCGATCTCGATCCCCGCCTCGAGCGGGTTGGCCGGATCGGTCAGCACCAGCCGACCCTCACCGCCGGGGAACAGCTCCTTCACGATCCGCTCGAACTGCGCCGCCACGTCGCGGAACGCCGCATCGAAAGACTCCTGGATCTCGCGATCCACCTCCGCCACGAGCTCGAGGAGGTCGCGCCGCGCCTTCCGCACGTCGTCCAGTTCACGTTGCATGAAGTCGTAACGCTCCTGCAGGGCCTCGAACTCGCCGGTGGCGAGCAGGTTGACCTTGCCGAGCAGTCCCAGTCGACGCTGGACCAGCTCACTCGCCTTCTCCAGCGAGGAGACCGTGTCGTCGTCGGTGAGCAGCGAAAGCGCGTCCTCCGGATCGAGCCCGTGGCCCTCGCGGAGCAGCCGCTCCGCGTCGCGCACCCGGCGATCGATGTCACCGCGGAGCCGGTCGTCCTCCTCGTAGGTCTCGCGGAGCCGGTCGAGCTCGGTGGAGGCGTCCCGCCAGGACCGATTGATCTCGGCCTCGCGGGAGGCGGCCTCCCGCTCGGTCTCCGCGGCGACGTCGCGGGCCTGGGCAGCGGTCGTGGCCCGGTCGTCGGCGCGGGCCGCGGACTCCTCGGCCGCGGCCCGCGCCGCCGCGGCCCGCTCCATCGCCGTCCGGAGCTCCTGGGGATCGTGCGTCGCCGCCTCGTCGCGCTCGGCCCGCAGCCGAGCGAGCCTCGCGTCGGTGGATGCGCGGTCGCGCCGCAGCGTCTCGACCGCGACTCGGGCGGTCACCGGTGGCTGCGGGAGGGGCGGCAGTTCGGGGACCTCGTCGCCCGCCGCGGGCCCGAGATCCGCCAGTCGCTGGCGTGCCGTCGCCTGGGCGTCGTCGAGGCTCTGCAGGCGATCCGAGAGGAGCTGCTCCTCGGCGCGGAGCCCGGCGAGCTCCCGCTCGAGGGCGGCCAGGCGTTCGGCGGCGGACGTGATGTCCGCGTCGGCGGCCTCGAGCTGCTGCCCGAGGAACTCGATCTCCTCGGTCGTCTCCTCCAACCGTTGCCGCTGCGGCTTCAAGCGCCCGCGCGTTGCCGAGAGGTCGTGGGCCAGCACCTGGAGCTCGGCGCGGAGCTCCCGGGCCCGATCGTCCACCGACCTCGGCGTGTGGATCACCGCCGGACCGATCAGCGTGCCGTCGGGCGTCACGAAGGAGGCGGCAGGATGCGCGGCCTGCTTGTCGGCCGCATCCTCGATCGTGTCTGCCAGGTAGACGTCCCGGAGCACGGTGCTCACGATCCCGCGAGCCGCCGGATCCGCTCGCACGGCGGAGAGCAGCGGGCGTTCGCCGGACAGGCCCTGGGGCACCGGGCCGCCAGCCGCGATGGCGAGGATCGCCCCGTCGCCCTCCGGCGCGGCGGCGAGCGCTTCGCCCCGGTCCTCGTAGACGACCGCGTCGGCCAGCGGGCCCAGCGCGGCGACGAGCGCGCGGTCGAGGCCCTCCTCGGCACGGACCAGGTCGCGCAGGATCCCGGCCGCGCGCCGGTGGGAGCGCGCGAACCGCGAGCCTGCCGTCTCCTCGATGTCGCGACGCCGCGCTTCCAGGAGGTCCGTCCGGGCCTGGTGCCGGCGCTCGATCTCCTCGAGCTCCTCGATCGTCCGCGAGAGCCGGTGGCGTTCGGCCTCCAACGCCGCCCGGCGCTCGGCGAGCGGCGTCGACTGTGCGTCGAGCCGCTCGATGTCGGAATCGATCTCCTCGCGTTCGGTCTCCCGAACGCCGATCCGCTCGCGGACGGCGCCGAGCTCGGCGTCGAAGCGGGAGCGTTCGCGATCGCCGGAGGCGATCGCGCGCTCCAGCGCCTCGACCTCGACGCGACGACCGGCCGCGACCTCGCCCGCGCGGCGACGCAGCTCGTCGATCTCGCGGCGCCGTCCCTCGGCCTCCTGGAACTGCAGCTCGGCCTGGTCGAGCTCTCGTTCGCGCTCGCCGAGCTCCGAGATCGTCCGCGCCAGGTCACCCTCCACCCGGCGGATCTCCTCGTCGATCGCGTCGAGCCGAGCGGCCCGGGCCGCGTGCGAGGCCGAGGCCTGCCGGGCCTCGGCCTCCGCGTCGACGGCCGCGCGGAAGACCAGCGCGGCCTCGGTCCGCTCGGCCTGGGCCGAGCGGAACGCCAGCTCGGCGTCGGCGAGCGCGCGGGAAGCCGACGCGCGAGCGTCGGCGCCCGCGAGCACGTCGGCGTCGAGCGCGTCGAGCCGCTCCCGGGCCGCCTGACGGAGCGACAACCCCTCGTCCCATCCCGACCGGCGCCGCTCCCGCTCCGCGAGCAGGCCGCGGAGGCGCGCGGCGGCGAGCTTCCGCGCGATCTCCTCGGCCTGCCCGGTGAGCGCCTCGTGCTTCGTCGCGATCTCCGCCTGCTGCTTCAGCGGCTTCAGCTGCCGCTTCAGCTCCGTCATCACGTCCTGCAGCCGGAGCAGGTCATGGTCGAGCCCGCCGAGCTTCCGCTCGGCGCGCTCCTTCCGCTTGCGGTGCTTGGCGATCCCGGCGGCCTCCTCGATGTACGCCCGGCGGTCGTCGGCCCGCGAGAGCAGCACCTCCTCGAGCTGACCCTGGCCGACCACGGTGTGCAGCGCGCGCCCGATCCCGGTCTCGGCGAGGAGCTCCTGGACGTCGAGGAGCCGGACCAGCTGGCCGTTGATGCGGTACTCGCTCTCCCCCGAACGGAAGATCGACCTGCTGACTTCGATCTCGGCCATCGGCACCGGGATCAGGCCGGCCTCGTTGTCGATCAACAGCTTCACCTCGGCCATCCCCAGCGCCGGACGGCTGGGCGTCCCGGCGAAGATCACGTCGGCCATCTGGCCGCCCCGGAGGGCCCGGGGGCCCTGTTCGCCCAATGCCCAACTGATCGCGTCGACGAGGTTCGACTTCCCGGACCCGTTGGGACCGACGATCACGCTGACGCCGGGGATGAACTCCAGGACGGTCTTGTCCGCGAAGGACTTGAACCCTCGGATCTGGATCTGGCGCAAGAACATGCGAGGCGATGCTAACAGTGGCCCTGTGGGCGCCCGGTAGCGCGCCGAGCTTTCCGTCAGCGCGTGATCTCGAACCCCGCTCGGCCCGTCGGCGGCTCGCCGGAGACCTCGACGCCGGTCACGCGGGCGTGGGACGGCCCTTCGTGGCACCAGGCCACCAGCCGTTCCACGGCGTCGTCGGGGCCTTCGAAGACGGCCTCGACGTCACCCTCGGGGCGGTTCCGGATCCATCCCGAGACCCCGAGCTCGCGGGCGAGGCGCGCGCAGGTCGTCCGGAAGAACACCCCTTGGACCTGCCCGGCGATCACGACCCGGACGCACCGCACGGAGGCATCGTCCTCGATGCCGGAACCGGATGGCCACGGCCGGACGTACGCTGGAGTCGATGGCGCGGACCTACGACGAGCGCACGGCGCTGCTCGTCGTGGACGTGCAGAACGACTTCGCCGACCCGTCGGGATCGCTGTACGTCCGCGACGGGGAGCACGTCGTGCCGGTGGCGAACGCGGAGATCGCAGCCGCCACCGTGGCCGGCGCGCTCGTCGTCCGTTCGCAGGACTGGCACCCTGCTTCGACCCCTCACTTCGTGACGGAGGGCGGGATCTGGCCGGTCCATTGCGTGATGGGAACCTGGGGAGCGGAGTTCCATCCCGACCTCGAGGTGGCCGGCGACGTCGTCCACAAGGGCGACCAGGGAGCGGACGGCTACAGCGCGTTCAGCGAACGCGATCCGCGGAGCGGCCAGACGGCGCCGACGATCCTGCAGGGGCTGCTCGAGGAACACGACGTCGAGCAGCTGGTGATCTGCGGGTTGGCGACCGACTACTGCGTCGTCGAGTCGGTCATGGACGCACGGCGGCTCGGCTACTCGGTCCAGGTCCTCACCGAGGGGATCCGTGCGGTGGACCTACAGCCCGGCGACGGCGATCGCGCGATCGAGCGGATGCGCGACGCCGGCGCCCACGTCACCTAATGGTCAGCTCTGGCACTGGGGGCAGAAGTACGACGTGCGCTGGGAGATCTTCACGGTTTCGATCGGCGTCCGGCACCGACGGCACGGCTGTCCCTCGCGGCCGTACACCTTGAGCTCCGACGCGTATTCGCCGGGCTTGCCGAACAGGTCGACGTACGCCTCGTCGTCCAGCGTCGTCCCCCGGAGCTTGATCGCGTCCTGGAGCGTCTCCTGGATCGCCCGATACAAGCGGCGGACCTCCTGGGAGGAGAGCGTGTTCGACAGCCGGTCGTAGCGGAGGCCGGCGGCGAACAGGACCTCGTCCGAGTAGATGTTCCCGAGCCCGCTGATGAACTTCTGGTCCATCAACAGCTGCTTCATCTTCGCCCCCCGCTCGGCCAGGAGGTACTGGAAGGTCGGCCAGGTGAAGACCTGGTCGAGCGGGTCGATCGCGATGTGCTGGAGCTCCTTGACCTTCCCGAGCTCGTCGGCGTCGGTGACGAACATCTCTCCGAACGTGCGCGGGTCGACGAACCGGAGGTCGCCGCCCTGCTGGAACGTCAAGACGACGTGCGTGTGCGGCTCGATCGGGGTCCGCCCGTTGCCCCGCTGGAACTGTCCGCTCATCCCGAAGTGGGTGATCAGCACCTCACCGGAATCGAGGTGGATCAGGATGTACTTCCCCCGACGCTCGACCTTCGTGAGCTTCCGGCCCTCGAGGTGGCTCGTGAACTCCTTGCGCTTGCCGTGACGGCGGATCACCCGCATCGCGTTGCGCGAGCCTTTGACCTCGACCGCCTTCACGCGCCGTCCGACGACGTCCTTCTCGAGGTCACGCCGCATGACCTCGACCTCGGGCAGCTCCACCCCTCGCCCCCCCTACGCCTCGACCCGATCGGAGATGTGGTCGAACGCTTCGCGCGCCGCGCGCTGCTCGGCCTCCTTCTTGGACTTCCCGGTCCCGGTCCCCATCGCCTCGCCCCCCAGGAACACGGTGGCGGTGAACTCCTTCTCGTGGTCGGGGCCCCGCTCCTCGAGCCGGTACTCCGGCATCGTGCGGAGCTCGCGTGAGGCGAGCTCCTGCAGGATCGTCTTGTAGTCGCGATCGCCCTCGCCCCGCGCGTAGGCGTCCATCAACGGGCGGAACAGCCGCTCCACGAACCGCCGGGCCTCGTCCAAGCCGAGGTCCAGGTAGACCGCGCCGATGACCGCCTCGAGGGCGTCGGCGAGGATGCTCGCCTTGTCCCGGCCGCCGCTCTGCTCCTCGCCCTTTCCGAGGAGCACGAGATCGCCGAGGTGCAGCGTCCGCGCGACGTCGGCGAGCGCCTGCGCGTTCACGATGGCGGCCCGGAGCTTCGCGAGCTCGCCCTCCGGCATCTCCGGGAAGGCATCGAAGGCCATGTCGGTCACGACGAGTCCGAGCACGGAGTCCCCCAGGAACTCGAGGCGTTCGTTCGTCCCGTCGAGGTCGTGCTCGAACGCGTAGGAGCGATGCGTCAGCGCGAGCTCCTTGACGCGTTCGGTGCGGAACCGGATCCCCAGCGCGCGATCGAGCGCGTCGGGATCCGGCGCCACGGATGCCTCCACCGGCCTCACGCCGTCACTCGACCTCGATCGCCTGTCGTCCGTCGTAGTAGCCACAGTTGCCACAGACGCGGTGGGGAAGCTTCGGTTGGTGACACTGGGGGCACTCGGCGTACGCCGGCGGCCTCGCCTTCCAGGTGGCCGCTCGCTTGTCGCCCCTCGACTTGCTCTGCTTCTTCTTCGGGACCGCCATCGTCATCCTTCCCTATCTCTGGGCCCTATCTCTGGGCCCTCTCTCTGGGCCCTGCCTCCCGGCCATATCTCTCGGCCCTGGTCTCGGCCCTGGTGCTGGCCGTGGGCTTCGGGTCGGCGCTGATCGCCGCGCCGTTCAACTCATCCAGGAGTGCGTCGAGGGCCTCCCAACGAGGGTCGATCTCAGCGTCCGTGCACGTGCAGCCGTCCACGTTCAGGTCGCCCCCACATCGGCCGCACAACCCCCGGCAGTCGGCACGGCACACCGGCGCGAACGGCAGCTCCAGGCCGACGAGATCGCGGATCATCTGATCGGGGTCGAGGAAGCCCTCGGGGTCCAGCGGGTACTCGTCGGAGTCCTCGTGAGGGAAGGGGACGAACAGCTCGGACACTCCCACCGAGAACCCTCGTTCGAACTCCTTCAAGCATCGCGCGCAGCGGAGCGAGAGCGAGCCCTCCAACGTTCCGATGGCGACGACGCCCTCGATCAGCGACTCCAGGACCAGCTCGACGGTGACGGGCGCGTCCTCGCTGAGGCTCGCCAGCTCGGTCGAGAGATCGTCGATCGTTCCGGACAGCTGCTCGACCTTCGACGCGCCGGGACGGCCGACGAGGTCGCGCACGTCGATCGCGCCGATCATCGTTCCTCCTCCTCGTCGAAGATCGGCTGCGGATCTTCGGTATGCCCGAACTCCGCCTCGGCGGCGGTCGCCGGACCGCGGAGCCGTTCTCGCCCGGTCTGCACCTGATCCAACGTCCGGTTGAGCGACTTCGTCGAGGTCTGGGACGCCTCCAGGATCTTCCGGATCGAGATCTCGAACTGCGCGAGCTTCGCGTCGACGTAGTCCTCCGCCTCGGTCCGCATGTCCCGGGTGCGCTCCTCCGATTCGGCGACGATCCGGTCGGCCTCCTGGGTCGCGCGGGTCACGATCTCCTCCTTGCGCGCCAGCCGGAGCTGCTCCTCGCGGGCCTGCTCGACGATCCGGTCCCCCTCGCCGCGCGCCTTGGCCAGGAGCTCGTCTCGGTCCCGGACGATCCACCTCGCCTGCTTGATCTCCTCGGGGAGGACCTTGCGCATCTCCTCGATCATCTCCAGCACCTCGTCGCGGTTGACGAGGACGGAGGAGGACAGCGGCATCGACTTGGCCTCGCGGATCAGCTCCTCGAGCTGTTCGAGCCTGCCGCCCAGATCCATCAATCCACCAGCCGATCGGTGAGCGCGTCCCGCACGTGGTCCGGCACGAGACCCGAGACGTCGCCGCCGAGCTGGGCGACCTCCTTGACGAGCGAGGACGAGAGGAACGACCACTTCGGGCTGGTTGACATGAACAGCGTCTCCACGCCGGCGAGGCGGACGTTCATCTGGGCCATCTGGATCTCGTACTCGTAGTCCGAGACGGCTCGCAGCCCCTTCACGATCACGGCGTCGCCCTGGGCCCGGGCGAAGTCGACCAGGAGGCCCCGGAACGAGACCACGTCGACGCCGGGCATGCCGGAGCACGCCTCCTTGACCATGGCCACCCGCTCTTCGAGCGTGAACATCGGCTGCTTGGAGGGGTTCTCCAGCGCGCCCACGATCACCCTGTCGAAGGTCTCAGCTGCCCTGCCGATGATGTCGAGATGACCGTTCGTCACGGGGTCGTAGGTCCCCGGACACAGGGCGGTCAGGCCCATCGCACCTCCAGGTTCGTGTCACCGGAACAGCGTGACGACGCTGTCCCCGTAGGCGAGTCGCCTCGCAGGGGACCAGTCTAGCGGAATCACAAGCGTGGAACTCCGTCGACCGCGGGTCACGGCGACCGTGAAACCGGCTCTGAGCAGGGATTTCTCCTCCAGCGTGGCCAGCGTTCGCTCCACGGCGGCCGGGTCGGCCTCGTACGGGGGATCGAGGAACACGAGGTCGAAGGAGCGATCGGACCCCTCGAGCGAGCGGACGGCATCCCCGTGGAGCACCCGGGCCCGGCCCTCGAAGCCCGTGCGGGCCAGGTTCTGCCGGATCGCCGCCACGGCCCGCCGGTCCCGGTCCACGAAGACGGCGTCCCCGGCCCCGCGGGAGAGGGCCTCGATCCCGAGCGCCCCCGTCCCGGCGTAGAGATCCAGCACCGATGCGCCCTCGAGCCGGTCGGCCAGGCTGGAGAAGAGCCCCTCCCGGACCCGGTCGGAAACGGGGCGGACGCCCTCGGGCACCGGGCCCAGCCGCGTCCCCTTCGCGCTGCCGGCGATCACGCGCACGCCCGGAGGATATGGCCGGTCAGGCGCTGAACAGCCAGTCGATCGAGCGCTCGAAGCGGAACCGGAGCTCGCGCAGCAGCTCCGGATGCTCCGCGAGCGAGGGGTCCCGCTCGATCAAGGCGAAGGCGCTCGCGCGGGCCCGTCTGACCAGATCGAGGTCGTCGGCCAGCCGCGCGAGCTTCAGGTCGGGCATCCCCGACTGCCGCGTGTCGAAGAGCGTTCCCTCCCCCCGGAGCCGGAGGTCCTCGTCGGCGAGCTCGAAGCCGTCCGTCGTTCGGATCATCGCCTCGATCCGCGCCCTGGCCTCGACGTTGGTCTCATCCGATCCGTCGAAGAGCACGCAGGACGAGACGTAGGAGCCGCGGCCGATCCGACCCCGCAGCTGGTGCAGTTGGGCCAGCCCGAACCGATCGGCGTCCTCGACCAGCATCACCGTCGCGTTCGGGACGTCCACGCCGACCTCGATCACGGTCGTCGAGATCAGCACGTCCGCATCCCGGGCCAGGAAGGACTCCATGATCCGTTCCTTGTCCCTCGGGCGCATCCGGCCGTGCAGGAGCTCGACGCTATGGTCGGGGAACACCCCGGTTGCGAGCCGCTTGGCCTCTGCCTCCGCCGCGCGGACCTGCGTCCGGTTGCCCTCGTCGATCGCGGCGCACACCACGAAGGCCTGGCGTCCGGCGCGAACCTCGCGCCGGACGAGGTCGTAGGCGGCGGCGCGCTCGGTCTCGGAGCGCGCCGCCGCCGTCCGGATCGGCTGGCGACCTTTCGGCATCTCGTCGAGGACCACCACGTCGAGGTCGCCGTAATAGGTGAGCGCCAGGGTCCTGGGGATCGGCGTCGCGGTCATGATCAGGACGTCGATGTCCGCGCCGCCGCCCTTCCCCTTCAACGCGATCCGCTGGTGGAGGCCGAAGCGATGCTGCTCGTCGACCACGGCCAGTGAGAGGTCGCGGAACGCGACCTTCTCCTGGATCAAGGCGTGCGTCCCGATCACCAGGTCGACGCTGCCGTCGGCGATCCCGGCGAGGATCGCGGATCGCTCCTTGCCGGTGACCGCCGACGTCAGCAGGGCGAACGTCGGCCCGTCGGCGGCGCCGGCGTCCGCCGGCGCCCCCGCCTCGAACAGTGACCCCTGCCCCCGGCCGCGCCCCTCGGGGCCACCGTGGGCCGTCCCGCCGAGTCCTTCGAGGAGCGACGCCACCGACCGGGCGTGCTGGGCGGCGAGCACCTCGGTGGGCGCCATGATCGCCGCCTGATGCCCCGACTGGATCGCGACCAGCGCCGCGTGCAGCGCGACCAGGGTCTTGCCCGACCCGACGTCCCCTTGCAGGAGGACGTTCATCGGCCGGGGCGCGCCCATCGCCGCGCCGATCTGCTCGATCGCGCGCGTCTGCGCCTTGGTCGGCTCGAACGGGATCGTCGCCAGGAACCCGTCCGTGAGCGCCCCGTCCACGCGATGGACGACCCCGGTCCGCTCCGACTCGACGCGGTGCTTCCGGAAGGCCACGCCGAGCTCCAACGTGAAGAGCTCGTCGAACTTCAGCCGCTCGACGGCTCGGGCGAGCTGCTCGGCGTCCTCCGGGAAGTGGACCTGCCGGATCGCCCGGTCGAGGTCCTCGAGCCGCTCGTCGGCGAGCAACTCCGGAGGCATCGGGTCCGCGATCCGGGGGAGCCGCTCGAGCGCTCGGAACACGAGCTCTCGGATCGTTCGCGTCGTGATGCCCTCCGAGGCCGGGTGGACCGGCGTGATCCGGCCGGTGTGGACCAGGTCGCGCTCGTCGCCCCCCAGGATCTCCACCTCGGCGTTCGCCAGCTGGAGACGGCTCCGGTACTTGGTCACGACGCCGGAAGCGGCGACCTCCATCCCCGCGCGGTACACGTTGGCCGCCCAGGGCTGGTTGAAGAACGTCAGGTCGAGCGACCCGGCTCCGTCCGAGAGCGTCACGGTGACCATGGACTGGCGCCGGCGGGTGAGGCGCTTCGCGACCCGCTGGACGCGGGCGATCACGGTCGCGCGCTCCCCCAGCGTCAGCCCACGGATCTGCTCCACCGCCGAGCGATCGATGTACCGGCGGGGATAGTGCCGGACGAGGTCGCCGACCGTTGCGATGCCCATCTCGGCGAGGACCTCGTGGGCCTCCGGACCCTTCTCCCGCATCCCCGTGCGGCGGGTCGCCAGCTTGCGGTCCACGTCGAGGACCGGGTCGTCGAGCGAGAGCCGCGAGGGGGAACCGGGCACGTTCGCCTCCGGTTCTACCATCGGTCCATGACGCGAGGACGAGCGACGGCCCGCGCGAGGACCAGCGGGATCGCCGTCCTGGCCCTCGTCGCGATGACGTGTGGCGGAGGACCCGCCGAGCCATCCGGCGCACCCCAGGGCACGATCGAGGCCCGGAACGCGACGGAGGCGGCGCTCCTTCCGACCTTCGCCGACGAGCTGCCCTCGATGGACCCGGCCACGTTCGGACGACTCCTCGAGGAGTTGAAGGGCACGCCGGTCCTCGTGAACTTCTGGGGCTCGTGGTGCCCGCCCTGCAAGGACGAGATGCCGCGCCTCGTCGCGGCCCATCGCGAGTTCGGCGACCGGGTGCAATTCGTGGGTGTGGACATCCTGGAATCCCGCGACGAGGCGCGGGCCTTCATGCGCACGTACCACATGACGTTCCCGAGCGTGTTCGACCCCCCCGACGACATCAAGGGGTCGTTGGGCCAGTTCGGACAACCGACGACGATGTTCTTCCGAGCCGACGGGACGTTCGAGTTCGCCTGGGGCGGGCCGATCTCGGAGGCGATGCTGCGCAAGCACCTCACCGCGATCGCAGGGTGAGCGCAGCTGCTCTGGTAGCCTCGATCGATCATGTCGGCGGTCTGTGATATCTGCGGCAAGAAGCCCTGGTTCGGGAAGTCGGTGTCGTTCTCCCACAAGCGGAACAACCGACGCTGGAACCCGAACGTGCAACGGGTGCGCGCGCTCGTGGACGGGACGCCCCGCCGCATCAACGTGTGCACGAGCTGCCTGAAGGCGGGACGCGTCACCCGCATCCCCCAGCGCGTCTCCTCGCCCTAGGCGGGTCGTACCGACCAGAGCTGGTCGACCGGCCCGATCCCGTCCCCGATCTCCAGCGCGTTCCGGATCGCCTCGGTGACGAAGACCTTCGCCCGGCGGATCGCCTCCTCGAGACGCTCGCCGCGAGCCAGGTATGCGGCGATCGCCGCGGAGATCGTGCAGCCGGTCCCATGGGTATGCGGCGTGTCGATCCGCTCGGCGTCGATCCAGGTCTCGGCGTCGCCCTCGACGAACAGGTCCGACGCGCGCCCCTCCTGGAGGTGCCCGCCCTTCACGAGCACCGACCGCGGCCCGAGCTCGAGGATCGCGCGCGCCGCCCGGCGCATCTGGTCACGGGTCTCCACCTCGAACCCGGCCAGACCGGCCGCCTCGGGGAGGTTCGGCGTGACGACGGTGGCGAGCGGCAGGATCCGGCGACGGAGGCCCTCGACGGCATCCTCCGCGAGCAGCGGGTGGCCGTGCTTGGAGACGAACACCGGATCGACCACGAGGTTCCCGATCGAGGTCTCCTCGATCGCCTCGGCCACGGCGTCGACGATCGCGGCCGAGGCGAGCATCCCGGTCTTCGCGGCGTCGACCCCGATGTCGGTGGCGACCGCGCGGATCTGGTCCCCGACGATCGACGGCGAGATCTCCTCGAACGCGGAGACCCCCTTGGTGTTCTGGACCGTGACCGCGGTGATCGCGGTCATGCCGTAGACGCCCAGCGCGCTGAACGTCTTCAGGTCGGCCTGGATCCCCGCGCCGCCGCCGGAGTCCGACCCGGCGATCGTGAGCGCCCGGGGTCTGGGCGCCGTGCCTCGATCCGAACGGTTCATCCGAAGTGATCCCATCCCTCGATCCGCAACGGGTGCTCCGCGCCGTCCTCGTCGACGGCGAGGAGCCCCTCCTCGATGATGTCGCCGATCGCAGCGAGCGGCACACCGAACGACGCGCGCAGCTCCTCGCGCGCGGCATCGACGGCGTCCGTCGGGAGCGCCGCGATCAGCTCGTAGTCCTCCCCACCGCCCATCGCCTCCTCGAGCGTGGCCGCGGGGTGGACCGGGACCTCGCTCAGGCCGAGCCGGGCACCGACGCCGCTCGCCTCGCACATCCTGGACAGATCCAGGGCCAGTCCGTCGGAGACGTCGATCATCGCGGTCGCGCCGCGCGCGGCGAGGACGCCGGCCTCGCCGACGCGCGGGGTCGGCCGCGCGAAGCGGTTGAGCGCGTCGCGCTCCTCCGCGGACCAGGACCGGGCTGACGACAGCCGCCGCCCCGCCGCGCCGGCGCCCAGCGAGCCCGTCACGACGATCAGCTCGCCGGGCCGTGCGCCGTCCCGGCGCACGGCCCGGCCGGCCGCCACCTCGCCGGTGACGGTCACGGCGATCGTTACCTCCCGCCCCCGGGAGAGGTTCCCCCCGACCAGCGAGAGCGCGAACTCGTCGCAGCACTCCCGCATCCCGCCGGCGAGCTCGACGACCCACGCCGGATCCACCTCGTCCGTGATCGTCAGCGCGCACAGCGCGAACCGCGGGCTCGCGGCCATCGCGGCGATGTCGCTGACGTTGACCGCGATCGCCTTGTAGCCCAGGTCCCGTGGCGTGGTCAGGTCCCGCCGGAAGTGGACGTCCTCGACCAGGGCGTCGGTGGTCAGCACGAGCTCGCCCGACCCCGAAGACACGACCGCCGCATCGTCACCGGGGCCGACCACGACCTCGGGCCCGGGGCCGGACACGACCTTCCGGATCGCCGCGAGCAGCTCGTCTTCGGGGATGTCCATGCGCGACCCCGCCGACGTTCGGGAGGGATGCCGTCGGACGTCGCTAGACTCTATGGGTTCTCCCGCACGCCCCACCGCGTTCGCGGACCCACCGACACAGGAGGCCCGAGTGGCAGAGGTGTTCGTCGACCCGACCCCGGAGGACCTCCGGCGCATGACCGAAGCGATGCCGGAGTGCCGGATCACCGAGTTCGACAACGTGAACGTGCAGACCCGCGTCCTGTCGCGGAGCGCCGGCAGCACGTTCGTCGTGGACCGCCCCTCGAGCGGCAAGACGATGACACGCGAGGCGTTCGACGAGATCGTCCAGCGCCAGGACGCGTACCTCGCGGAGCATGACACCGTGCGGATCGACGGCTGGATCGGCAACGATCCCGAGCTCCGGACGCGAGCCCGCCTGGTGATGGAGAAGCGCTTCGCGAACATCGCCGGCATGCAGCAGAAGCTCTACTTCCCGCGCGACGACGGCGAGGAGCCCGAGGTTCAGGTCCTCTACACACCCGGCCTCGACGCGCCCGGCTATCCCGACGATCGGGTGATCGCCGTCGACCTCGACCACAACGTCACGCGGGTGCTCAACTCCGACTACTTCGGTGAGTCGAAGAAGGGCGGCCTTCGGATGTGGAACAACATCGTGTTCGAGCGCGGCGGGCTGGCGCTGCACGCCGGGCTGAAGGTGATCCCGACGAACGCCGGCGACAAGGTGTTCATGATCATCGGCCTGTCCGGGACGGGCAAGACCACCACCACGTTCACCACCCAGAACGGATCGCGCCCGATCCAGGACGACTTCGTCGGGTTGATGCCGGGCGGGACGGCGTTGGGCACCGAGAACGGCTGCTTCGCCAAGACGTTCTCGCTCGACCCCGAGTTCGAGCCGTCGATCTACGGGGCCGTGACCAAACCGAGCGCGTACCTGGAGAACGTCTTCCAGGACGACGCCGGCACGGTGAACTTCTTCGAGCAGAGCTACACCCAGAACGGCCGGGCGGTCTTCGAGATGCGGGATCTCCTGACGTTCGAGGACGCTCGGAACGTCGGGCCGGTCGACTACCTGCTGATCCTCAACCGCAACGAGAACATCATCCCGGCGGTCGCCAAGCTGTCGCAGGAACAGGCTGCGGCCTATTTCATGCTCGGCGAGACCACGGGAACGTCGGCGGGCGGCGCTGCGGAGGAGGGAAAGTTCCTGCGGGTGCCCGGGACGAACCCCTTCTTCCCGCTCCCCCACGGGCTGCAAGGCAACCGGCTGCTCGACCTCCTGGCGACACATCCGATCGAGACGTACCTGTTGAACACGGGACGGGTCGGCGGCACCGACGGCGACGACCGATCGAAGAAGGTGAAGATCCCGCACACCTCCGCGTGCGTGAAGGGGATCGCCGAGCAGACGATCTCGTTCGACGAGGACCCCGACTTCCGCTACCTGGTGGCGACCGACGTTCCCGGGTTCGACGACCGGGAGCTGCTGCGTCCGATCCGGCTCTACGAGCGCCAGGGTCGACTGGACGAGTACCGCGGGATCGTCGAGCGCCTGAAGGTGGACCGCGTCGCCCACCTGCAGCGGTTCACCGAGCTCTCCGAGGAGATCATCAAGGCCGTCGGCTGACGGATCAGCCGCGGTCGGGCTCGGAATCGCGGTCGGGCTCCCGGGTGGCGTTGCGGCCGCCGCCCAGCAGGAACCCCGCGGCGAACTGCACCCCGGCCAGCACGAGGACGATCACGAGATACCAGCGGTAGTCGCCGGCGTCCTCAAGGAACGCCCGGCCCTGGGTCCGAACCCCCGCGTAGAGCAGGAACAGCCCGGCCAAGGCGAACCAGAGCCCGGACCGCGCGACGACGAACAGGGCGTAGAGGAGATGATCGCGGCGGGCCGCCGACGCCACCGGACGACGGAGCCAGTAGACGAGCGAGCGGAGGCCGAGGAGCCCGAACGCCACCGCGACGATCAGCTCCGGTCGGCTCACCCGCCGTGCCTCCGGAGGGTGTCGATCACCTGGTCGTCGGAGACCTGGTCGAAATCCCGATACCACTCGCCGACGGCGAAGAACATCCGCGGCTCCTCCAGGAGGATCACCTCGTCGGCCTCCGGGCCGAGGCGGGCGCGGGCGGCCGGCGGCCCGACCGGGGCGGCGAAGACGACCCGGGCGGCGCCGGCCGCCCGCGCCCAGCGGAGAGCGGCCACCGCCGTGGCGCCGGTCGCAACGCCGTCGTCGACGACGACGACGGTGCGACCGGCGACCGGCGCCGGCGGCCGCCCGCCCCGGTAGGCGGCCTCCCGCCGCACGATCTCCTCCTCCTGTCGTTCGGCCTCGCGCTGGATGTACGCCTCCGGGACCCGGAGCTGCCGCACGGCGCGCTCGTGCAGCACCAGCACGCCGCCCGGGGCGACTGCGCCGATCGCGAGCTCGGGGTTGCCCGGCGCGCCCAGCTTCCGAGGGATCACGACGTCGAGCGGCGCTCCCAGCGTCTCGGCGACGGGCTCGGCGACGACGACGCCGCCGCGCGGGATCGCCAGGACCGTGGCGGGCCCCTCCACCCGCTCGGTGAGCGCCGCCGCGAGCTCCCTGCCCGCCTGCTCGCGATCCTCGAACACCCCTCCGATCATCGCAGCCGCGTTGTCCCGCTCGAGCGGACGGCACTAGCATGGCCCGCGGTCACACGGGCGCGAGGAGGCACGAGGTGGTAAACGCGTACATCCTGATCCAGACCGAGGTGGGCAAAGCCGCCGCCGTCGCCAACGAGGTCCGGGGCACGGCGGGCGTCACCGAAGCCGAGGACGTCACCGGCCCCTACGACGTGATCGTCCGAGCCGAGGCGGACAGCGTCGACGATCTGGGCAAGCTCGTCGTCGCGCGCATCCAGGCGATCGAGGGCATCACGCGCACGCTCACGTGCCCGGTCGTACACCTGTAGCGCCTCACCCTTCCAGCTCGCGGACCCCCGTGCTCTTGCGTTCCGCGTCGTTCCGTTCGACCGCGAGGTCCAGCAGTCGCTCCACCAGGTCGGGGTAGGGAACGCCCGACGCCTCCCACAGCTTCGGGTACATCGAGATCGAGGTGAATCCGGGGATCGTGTTGATCTCGTTCAGCCAGGGTTCCCGGTCGTCCCGCAGGAAGAAGTCCACACGGGCCATGCCCGCACAACGGATCGTGCGGAACGCCGCGACCGAGAGCCGCTGGATCTCCTCGAGCACGTCGGGCTTGAGGTCGGCGGGGATCAGCAGTCGGGCGCCGTGCTCATCGAGGTACTTCGCGTCGTAGTCGTAGAAGTCGTGGCCTTCGGTCACGATCTCGCCGGCCACCGAGGCCACGGGGTCGTCGTTGCCGAGGACCGCGCACTCGATCTCCCGCGCACCGTCCGCCGACCGTTCGATCAGCGCCTCCCGCGCGTACCGGAACGCCTCGTCGAGACCGGCAGCGAGCTCCGCCGGCTCGCGCACCTTGGTCACGCCGACCGATGACCCCAGGGTGGCGGGCTTGGTGAAGACGGGGTAGCCGATCGCGGCCGCCGCCGCCTCGACGCGCTCCGGGTCGTCGGTCCACTCGGGCTCGCGGATCGCTTCGTACGGGAGCACGGGGAGCCCGGCTTCCCGGAACAGGCGCTTCTGGACGTCCTTGTGCATCCCGACCGCAGAGCCGAGCACCCCGGCCCCGACGTAGGGCACGCCCGCCAGCTCCAGGAGGCCCTGCACCGTTCCGTCCTCCGCGTAGGTGCCGTGGAGCACGGGGAACACCACGTCGATCGGCTCCCGCGAGCCGTCGCTCGCGACGAGCTCGCGGGATCCCTCCTGGTCGGCCAGCTCCACCTCGGCGCCGCTGCCGTCGGTGACCTCGGGCATCCGCCCGGTCTCCGTCGGCAGCGCCGGGCGCTCCGCGAGCCGGCGCCACCGCCCCTCCCGGGTGATCCCGATCGGGATCACCTCGGTCCGCTCCGGATCCAGGGCGTCGATCACCGACCTCGCGGAGATGCAGGAGATCTCGTGCTCGGCGGACCGGCCGCCGAAGAGCACCACCACCCGACGCCGGCGGGTCATGCCTTCTCGAGCGCCCGGGTGAAGTCCTCGATCAGATCGTCCGGGTCCTCGAGCCCCACCGCCACGCGCAGGAGCCCGTCGCCGATCCCCGACGCCCTCCGCTCGTCGGCATCCATCTGGCGATGGGTGGTCGAGGCCGGGTGGGCGACCAGCGTCATCACGCTGCCGAGGCTCCCCGCGATCCACCCGAGCTCCAGCGCCTCCGCAACGCGGCTCCCCGCCTCGAGACCGCCCGAGACCTCGAAGGCCAGCGTTCCCCCGAACGCCCGGAGCTCCCGGGCGGCCAGCTCGTGTTGCGGGTGCGACGTCAGCCCCGGGTAGTGGACGCGTTCAACCGCGGCGTGCGCCTCCAGTGCCTCCGCGAGCCGCCCGGCCGACCGGCTGTGGTGCTCCATCCGCAGGCTGAGCGTGGCCAGCCCCCGGAGGCAGAGCCAGGCCTCGAGGGGCTGCATGCTCCCGCCGAGATCGATCAGCGAGTCCCGGAGCCGCCGGAACATCACTTCGCTCGTGCAGGCGACGCCGCCGATCAGGTCGGCGTGCCCACCGAGGTACTTCGTCGCGGAGTGCACGACCACGTCGAAGCCGAGGGTCGCCGGATTGCACAGGTAGGGCGACGCGAACGTGTTGTCCACCGCCGAGACCACGCCGGCCTCGCGGCAGAGCCCCGCCAGCGCCGCCAGGTCCGGCATCGCCGTGGTCGGGTTCACGATCGTCTCGCAGTAGAAGAGCTCCGCACCCGGCAGCGCGTCGCGCACCTGCTCGAGGTCCATCGGATCGACGAACGTCGTCTCCACGCCGTACCTGGGCAGGATGTTCCGGAGCACCGAGAAGCTGCCGCCGTACAGCGCGCTCCCCGCAACGATCCGCGCGCCCTTCCGGCCGAGCGTCAGGAACAGGGTCGAGATCGCCGCCATCCCCGACGCGAACCCGATCGCCGACTCGGTCTCCTCGAGGTCGGCGATCGCGGACTGGAACGCGTCGACCGTCGGGTTCCCGTACCCGCGGGAATACACGTACCCGGGGCCGTCGAAGCGGATCGCCTCCGCGAACTCCTCGTTCGTCCGGAAACGGAACGTCGAGGACTGGAAGATCGGGACGCTCGCCGGCAGCTGGTCGATCGGCGGGAGCTTCGGGGTGTGGACGGCTCGGGTCTGGAACCGTCGTCGCTCGGGGCCGGTCACGCCGTCGAGCCTACCCCCTCCAGCGAGGCGGATAGCGGTCGCGGAGCTCCTCGGCCAGGACCGTGAGCGCCGCGATCACCTGTTCCGTCGACGTTCGGACGAGCTCCGCGTCCGCGACGTCTCCGGTCCCCAGATCGAGGGGCTCCCCCATCTTGGTGAGGACCGGCCGTCCCGGGCGAAGCGAGCCCCGACCGGACTTCTGCCACACGGCCTGCGAGCCCCAACTGGCCATGGGGATCACGGGGACGCCGGTGGTGAGCGCCAACCGTGCGACGCCGGTCTTCCCGTCCATCGGGAGGTGGTCGTCGCGCTTGGTGACCGTCCCCTCCGGATAGATCACGACGACCTCCCCGGCTGCGAGCGCCGCTTCGGCGCGCGCGAGCGGCGACCCGTCTCTCCGCCCGCGGGCCACGGGGATCTGACCGGCGCCGCGCAGGACGGTGCCCACGAGCGGGATCCGGAAGAGCTCCTGCTTCGCCAGGAACCGCGGACGGCGACCCGCGCGAACGATCGCCTCCCCGTTCGTCAGCGGATCCAGATACGAGATGTGGTTGCAGGCGACGATCGCCGGGCCGACCCGCGGGAGGTGCTCGAAGCCCTCGTACCGCAGGCGGAACCAGAGCCGGAGCGGCGGCACGACGACCGCCTTGGCGACGAGGTACCAGGGTTCCGCGGCGCGCTCCTCGGTCGGAGGCCGTGAGGGTATCGCGAACCCTCCACTAGGCTGGCGACCCGTGCGCGTGATCGCCCTCCCGGTGAAGTCGCTCAGCGATGGGAAGTCGCGGCTCGCCCCCTTGCTGACCACGATCGAGCGGGGAGCGCTTTCCCTGGCGATGTTCGAGGACGTGCTCGACGCCACGCTCGCGCTCGACGGCTGGTCAACCTGGGTCGTCTCCACCGACGAGAGCGTGCGTGAGATCGGGCTCCGACGGGGCGCCGAGGTCCGGGCGGAGGAGCGTCCCTCGCTGGCGGGCGCCGTGCAGCAGGTGGAGGAGGAGGCGCTGGCGCGCGACGTGGAGGCGCTGGCGATCCTTCACGCGGACACGCCGCTGGTGACGGCGGCGTCGCTCCGGGGGGCGCTCCGCACGCTCGGTCCCGTGGTGATCGCGCCGGCGGCCGACGAGCGAGGCACGAACCTCCTGCTGCGACGGCCGCCCGACGCGATCCCCAGCCGTTTCGGCAGCGACTCGTTCCGACGGCACCTGGAGGCTGCGGCGGAGCGTGACCTGCCGATCGCCGTCGTCGACCACGAGGAGCTCGCGTTCGACGTGGACGAGCCGGCGGATATCCTCACGGTCCTGGAGGCACGTCGACCCGGTCGGACGCTCGAGGTCTGCCGCGATCTGGACCTGGCAGGACGCCTCGCGGCCCGGACCTGACGGAGGCCCAGTGGATCAGGGGACGATCAAGGAGTTCGACGAGGGGACCCGGGTCGGCACGTTGCTCACGGATGCCCGGGACGAGGTCGGGATCGACGGCCAGTCGATCGAGGGCTCGGGGATCCGGACGCTCCGGATCGGGCAACGTGTGAAGTTCGAGACGGAGCAGATCGAGGGCCGGCCCGTGGCCCGGGCGTTGCGTCTCGTGACGTTCGACTGACGCTCAGCCGGTCCGGTCGTCGAGCACCTGGTGACGGAACTCCTTGCCCGGGGTGAATGCGGGCAGATCCCTCGCGGGAACGACGATCGGGACGTTCGGTTGGCGCGGGTTCCGCGCGATCCGGCGGTTCCGGTGCTTGCGCTCGAAGGTGCCGAAGTCGGCGAGCGTCACGCGATCACCTTCCACGACGGTCTCGCGAACGGTGTCGATCGTGGCGTCGATCACCCGCCCGACCTCCGCCTTGCTCAAGCCCGTCCTCTTCGCGACCTCGCTGACCAGACCACCCTTGTTCATCGATATTCCCTCCACGGATCTCGGGGTTGCTCACTAACGTATCGAGCCTCCGGCGAGAGGGTCAACCGAGCAGGAGTGCGTCGGAAAGGTTCCCGGCCGAAGAGGTTGCGCGGGTCCCTCCGGTAGGATGGGGACACCCTGGGGCGTGGTGTAACGGCAGCACGACAGGTTCTGGCCCTGTTAGTCGAGGTTCGAATCCTTGCGCCCCAGCTCTCGGCTCCCGGACGACCGCGTCCGTCACAGCCAGAGTCCGACCAGCACCACGATCAGCACGACGGCGAGGATCATCCCGAACAGCGCCAGGGTCTGGCCGAGCTCGCTCCGGAGGCCGTCGTCGTCGGTCTCCGCGGGGGACGGTTCCATGAAGGGTCGATACCCGCGCGTCGGCCGCTCCATACGCTCCTTCTCGGATCGGAACCGGGGTGAACTTGAGATCCGGGATCAGGCGGCCGCGCTGGATCGCTCGTCGCCGAGCAGATCGAGCACGGCCGCCTCGATCCGCGCGCGGACCCGGTCGTCGCGCAGGTCGCCGCCGGCCGGCAGCTCGATCGTCTCCCCGTTCATGAAACGGTCGATCACGCGCGGGTCGATGTACGACGCCCGGCAGACGGCAGGCGTGTTCCCCAACGCATCCGCGACGTCCTTCACCACGGCCGAGACGGCGCGCTTGCGTGACGTGACCGACGTGAGCTCCTGCTCGACCGCGGCCAGGCGGGCCGCGGCCAAGACCGTGGCGTGCCACGTGCGGAAATCCTTCGCCGACACGTCCTCGTCGGCGAGCTCCTTCAGGTAGTCGTTCACGTCGTCCGAGCGGACGTCCCTCCACGTCCCGTGCTCCCGGTACGCGAGGAGCTCGCGCCCGCCGCCGTCGCGTCGCAGCAGCGCTCGCGTGAGCCGTGCCAGCTCGTCGTCCTTGATCGTCTGGACGAGACGCTTCCCGCCCTTGGCGGCGAAGTCGAACGTGACCTCGTCCCCTCGGACGTGCACGTGCGTGCGGCGGAGCGTCGCGAGCCTGTAGGAGCCGTTCTCCTCGGTGTACGACTCCGACCCGACCCGGAAGAAGCCCAGATCGAGCATCCGCAGCGCGCCGGCGAGCGCCCGCTCCCGCGGGATGCCACGGAGCGTGAGGTGCCGCCGGCCGACGCGGCGCATGCTCGGCAGCCGGCGGGCGAGCCGAAGGACCCGGTCGAACTTCTGCCGGTCGCGCCGCTCCCGCCATGCGTGGTGATACAGGTACTGGCGGCGGCCGGCCGCATCCGTGCCCACCGCCTGCAGGTGTCCCCGCTCGTCGGGGCAGACCCACACGTCGGTCCAGGCCGGCGGGATCGCCAGGCCCTCGATCCGCGCGATCGTCTCGCGGTCGCGGACGGCCTGACCGTTCGCATGGGTGTACACGAAGCCGCGCCCGCGCCGCCGCCGCGAGATCCCCGGGGTGGTCCAGTGCACCCGTCGGAGCGGCGTCATCGGGTCGCCTCGCTCGAGCCTCGGTCGTCGAAGCGAACGTCGACCGTCTCCTGCGGGACCGCCCGCTCCTCCTCCGCCTGCTCGGCGAGCACGCGCCGATCGGGCTCGGAGCCCGGTTGGTCGATGAACGATCGCGGCCAGAGCCGCCGGGCCCGGACGACGTTCACCTCCGCGCCGATCAGGGTGACCTGGGCCACCAGGTAGATCCAGAACAGGAGCCCGATCACGATCGCGAAGAACCCGTAGACCTGCGACGCGTTGCGGATCTGGCGGTCGACGATCCACCCGCCGAAGAGCAGCAGTGCGGACCAGGCGACCGCGGCGACGATCGCACCGGGCACGACGTCGCGCCACGAGACGTGCGCCACGGTCAACACCCGGTAGGCGAAGGCGAAGAGCGCGGTCGAGAGCGCGAGTAACGTGATCATCGAGACGATCCTCAGACCGAGCGCGCCGGCGCCCGAGCCCGATCCGAGGCCAGCGAGGATCGTCGAGAACACGAGCCAGATCCCGAAGACCACGAGCAACACGACCGCGCGTGTCACCCGGGACACGAGGGACGGGCGTTCCGCTCGTGGGACGTCCCACACGTCGTCCATCGCCTGCTGTGCGGCCGTCACGACCGCCGTGCCCGACCACAGCGCTCCGAGGAGGCCGACGATCAGCGCGATCGACGACCCGGACAGCTGGCGGACGCTCTCCCCGATCCGCGTCCCGACCACCGGGAACTGGCTGAGGGCGGACCCGATCAGCCGCTGCTGGAGGTCCTGATCGTCGCGGACCACCAGGGACACGATCGTGACGAACAGCAGCAGCAACGGGAAGATCGAGAAGAAGCCGTAGTACGCGAGCAGCGCGGCCAGCTGCCCGGCACGGTCGTCGCCGAACTTCTCGAACACCGCGACCGGGAACGCGAGCACCGGGTGACGGCGCTGGAAGTCGTCGGCGCGGTGGAGCAGACGCTGCGCCGCGCCGCCGACCCCCCCGCCGTCACCCGAGGTCATGCCCGGTTCCGTTCCCCCTGCTCCACCGCCGGAAACGCCTGCCGAGTGTTCCATGGACGGCGCCGATGGGTATGCGGGCACCATGACACGGACCGACGAACGCAGCTCCGACCGACGGTGCCCGGTCTGCGGCCGTGGCACCCTCGCCGACATCGACTTCGGCGGCGGCGAGCTCTTCCAGGATCCGGAGAGCCGGCAGGTGGACGTGTACACCTGCGGCCACGAGGTGGAACGCGCCTCGCTGGAGACCGCGGACCCCGAACGCCTGGACGTGGAGCGGCGGACCGCGGAGGAGACGGCCGCCCCCACCCCGACCGACGGAACGTCGTAGGTTCGTCGGCCGACGTTCAGTGGGGTCGCGGACGCGCCGGCCCCGGCGACGGGCTCCCCGGCGGCGAGGGGCTGACGTCCGACGGGCTCGGCGAGGGGCTGGGCGGCGGCGGGGACGGCGTGGGGACCGGGCTCGGCGAGGGTTGCGGGCTCGGTGCGACCGACGGGGTCACGCTCGGCGGCGGCGCGACCGAGGCCGACGGGATCACCCCGGGCGCGGGCGCGGTCGGCGGGATCGTGGCCTGGTCCGCGTAGACGTCGTAGCTGACGCTGCGGAAGGGCACGACGGGCATCCCGGCCGTCGCCTCGGTCATGAACGTGTGCCAGATCTCCGCGGGGATCGTCCCCCCGTAGACGACCGGCACGCCCTCCACGTTCGTCATGGGCCTCGCTCCCTTGGGGTAGCCGACCCAGACGCACGTCGCCAGCTGCGGGGTGTATCCGCAGAACCACGCGTCGGTGTTGTCGGCGGCGGTGCCCGTCTTGCCGGCCGCGGGGCGGCCGGCGAGACGGGCCGCCGTCCCGGTGCCGTGGTCGATCACGCCGGTCAGGACCTGCGTGGTGGCGTCGGCGTCCTGCGCCGACACCGCCTGCGTCCCGATCGAGGAGAGGTTCCCGGGCGGTCCCTGGACGACCTCGCCGCCCGGGCCGCGCACCTCCTCCACGGCCGTCGGCTGCGCGTAGATCCCGTGCGCGGCGAGCGTGGCGAACGCGGAGGTCATCTCGAGCGGTGAGACCTCCGACGTCCCGAGGCCGATCGAGCACACCGGGTGGAGCGGCGACTCGATCCCCATCCGATGGGCGACGTCGGCGACGGCCTCCGGTCCGACCTGCACCGTGAGCTGCGCGTAGATCGTGTTGACCGAGCCCGCCATCGCGTTCTCGATCGACATCGTTCCGGCCGATTCGTCCCCCGCGTTCGTCACGGTCCACGGGCCGCCTCGGGTCCGGCACAGGGGATCGCTGATCGTGAGCCGCGAGGGGCCGTTGCGCACCTCCAGCGGGGAGATGCCCTGCTCCAGCGCCGCGAGGAGCACGAAGGGCTTGAACGCGCTCCCCGCCTGTCGCCGGCCTTGCGTCGCCAGGTCGAACTCGCGGCGATCGAAGTCCCGGCCGCCGACCAACGCTCGGATCGCGCCGGTGCGCGGATCGATCGCCACGAGGGCCGCGTCGGGATCGGTCGCCGAGGGAAGGAACCGATGCACGGCCCCCTCCGCCGCGCGCTGCCACCCGAGGTCGATCGTCGTCCGCACGCGGAGTCCCCCTCGGTACAGCGCGTCGGGCCCGTAGCTCGACTCGAGCCCGTTGCGGACGTACTCCACGAAGTACGGCGCGGGCGACGCCACCTTCCGCTCCTTCGCCAGGCCGAGCGGCGTGTCCTCGACCATGTCGGCGAGGGATTGCGGGATCGCCTCGACGTCGACCATCCGGTCGAGGACGTAGTTCCGGTACTGGAGAGCGATCTCCGGATGCTCGAACGGATCGCGCGCCGAGGGCGCCGCGATCAGCCCGGCCAACGTCGCCGACTGCGCCAGCGAGAGATCCGCCGCATCGCGATCGAAGTACGTCCGGGAGGCCGCTTGCACGCCGTAGGCTCCGTGCCCCAGGTAGACGGTGTTGAGATAGCTCTCGAGGATCTGGTCTTTCGACTCCGTGCGCTCGAGCTTCAACGCCAGGATCGCCTCGCGGACCTTCCGGCCGACGGAGCGCTCCGAGCCCGTCAGGACGTTCTTCACGTACTGCTGCGTGATCGTCGAACCGCCCTGGCTCAACGAGCCGCTCGTCACGTCGTTCCAGGCGGCACGTGCGACCGCCGACAGGTCGACGCCGTCATGGCGGTAGAAGTCGGCGTCCTCCACGGCGACGACCGCCCGTCGCAACGATCGGGGCATCCGCTCGAGCGGGATCTTGGTTCGATCGATCCCCGCGTTCACCCTGGCGATCGGCGATCCGGTCCGATCGAGCAGGACCGTGGTCTGCGCGAGCGGCGGGATCCGCGGGAGGTTGGTCGTCTCGTAGAGCGCGACCAGCGATCCGGACAGCGAGAGCAGCACCAGGCCGACGATCAGCAACCCACGGACGACGGCCCGGCGAGCACGCCCGACCGGGCGGACGGGCGGCGCGACGACCCAAGCGTCCGCGACCTCGGGACGCTCCTCGTCGAGGGTCTCGGACGGCGGAGATGACACGCTCATCGGTTGGTTGGGGGGAGGCGACGGGCGTGAGGTACCCGAGGCCAGCAGCACGCAAACGCCGCGTGTAGAGGTGCCTCGGCTCGGGTACACCCGGGGCAGGTCGCGTACCGCGACCGGCTCGGACGAGGATCGAGGACGATGGACATCGGACGCATCGTGCGAGAGGTCGAGGCCCTCCCGGCCGACGAGCCCGAAATGGCTCCGCTGGTCGAGCCCGACCGGGAATCCCAACCGGAGGCCGTCCCGGCCGAGCCGGCGTAGGACGGAGCCGGTGGGCGACGTCCTTCCCCTGGTCGGCTCACTGCGCGGGTTTCGCTGGTGGCGCTACGCGGGTGAGGGCCAACTCGTGTCGCCCTGGCGGGGGCCCGTCCGATGGGACCCCGGTGAGAACGAGGCATCGTGCCTGGCCCGACGGGGGATGTTCGGGTGGAAGATGGCCCGCGCGCCGCACCCACGAGGATGCCCGGCGACCGGGTGCGAGTGCGGTTTCTATGCCCTCCACGGCATCCCGCAACCCCCCGACGGCTCCGATCCGTCGATCTGGGAGATCGACGCGCAGACCTCGGGCGGCAGACACGGGCTGATCCTCGGCGTGGCCGAGGGGTACGGCCGGGTCCTCGTCGGAACCACGGGATGGCGAGCCAGGTTCTCCAAGGTCCTGGCGCTGTACGCCGGCGCCGCGATCTCCGCCCGGTTCCCCGAGATCCGCTCGACCGCCGCCCGGTATGGCGTCCCGATCTATCGCGACCTCACTGCCTTCGCCGCGGAATGGGGACCGGACCCGGAGATCGTGCAGGAGCTCACCGCCTGACGGCGGAGCACCCCGGCACCTGACCCCCGGTAGCATCCCCCCGACCGACGCACCCCCTGGAGGCTGGATGGCGAACGCGACCGACCGGCGGATCCCCGTCACGCTCGTGCCGGGCGACGGCATCGGACCGGAGGTGACGACCGCCGCCCGGCGGATCGTCGAGGCATCCGGCGCGCCGATCGAGTGGGAGGAGCGCGAGGCCGGCGCCGAGGTTTTCAAGCAGGGATTGCCCTCCGGCGTTCCCGACGAGACGATCCGATCGCTGTCGCGCACCCGCGTGATGCTGAAGGGCCCGCTCGAGACGCCGGTCGGCTTCGGCGAGAAGAGCGCGAACGTCACGCTCCGCAAGCTGTTCGAGACCTACGCGAACGTCCGTCCCGTCCGCGAGCTCCCCGGGGTGCGCACCCCGTACAGCGGGCGCGGCATCGACCTCGTGATCGTCCGAGAGAACGTCGAGGACCTCTACGCCGGGATCGAGTACCTGCAGACGCCGGGCGTCGCGGAGGCGCTCAAGCTGATCTCCGTGAAGGGCTCTGAGAAGATCGCCCGGTTCGCGTTCGAGTACGCCCGGAGCGAGCACCGAACGCAGGTCACGTGCGCGACGAAGGCGAACATCATGAAGCTCGCCGAGGGGACGCTGAAACGGGTCTTCGAACAGGTGGCGCCCGACTACCCCGACATCGAGGCCTGGCACCTGATCGTCGACAACGCCGCCCACCAGTTGGTCAAGCGGCCCGAACAGTTCGACGTCCTCGTGATGACGAACATGAACGGCGACATCTTGTCGGACCTCTCGAGCGCGCTGGTCGGCGGGCTCGGCTTCGCCCCGAGCGCCAACATCGGCAGCGAGGTCGCGATCTTCGAGGCCGTCCACGGCTCGGCGCCGAAGTACGCCGGCCAGAACGTGATCAACCCGACCGCGCTGATCCTGTCCTCGGTGCTGATGCTCCGGTACCTCGAGCTGTTCGAGCAGGCCGACGCGATCGAGCACGCGGTGCTGGTGACGCTGGAGGACGGCGTCCTCACCGGGGACGTCGCCGGCTACGGGAACGGCGCGTCGACGACCGACTACACCGAGGCGATCATCGCCAACCTGGGGCGGCGGTCGGAGCAGTGGACGGTCCGGGAGCACCGCCCCCTGCAGCTGCCGAAGCTGGCCGACGACATCGACTACGTCAAGCCCGCGTCACGTGCGGTCGTGGGGATGGACGTGTTCATCGAGTCCCCGCTCGGGCCCGAGGAGCTCGGGTCATCGCTGATGGAGCTCACCCACGACACCCCGCTCTCGTTGAAGCTCGTCTCGTCCCGCGGCACCAAGGTGTTCCCGCCCACCGGGGCGATCACCGACACCGTGGACCACTACCGGTGCCGGTTCATCGTGAAGGCCGAGCCGGGCGACCTCTCCGACGACGACGTCCATCTGCTCCTGGTGGCGATCAGCCGGCGGCACCGGTGGATGCACATCGAGAAGCTCCAGGAGTTCGACGGGGAGCTCGGCTTCACCCGCGATCAGGGAGAGAACTGAGGTAGGGCCGGGACGGAGGCCGAAGGCCTCCGTCCCGGCCCCACAGCCGAGCTCTCAGTGACGGAACGGTGCGGCCAGCGCGGCCATGAAGCCGCTGTACGCCTTCCGCGCCACCACGCGACGATCGTGCTGCCTGCCACGCGTGGTGGTCCGGGACCGACGGAAGGACTCCGCCTCGCGCACGCGATCGGCGATCCGCTCTCTCGCGATGTCTCCCGTGATCATCGTCGCCCCCCTGGGTCCGTGATGTGCCGACCGTACGCGCGGGCGCACGTCGGGTCGGTGCCGCCAGACACGACCCGACCGTGTCGTTCGACACGTCCCGAACGTGTCGCCCGGCACCCGCCGCAACGATGATGGTCGGGTGACGACCGTCGCGGTGCTCGGACTCGGGGCGATGGGGTCGAGGATCGCTCGACGACTCTTGGACACCGGGCACGAGGTGGTCGTGTGGAACCGGACCGCGAGCAGGGCGGAGCCGCTTGTGGCGGCGGGGGCGGTGGCGGCGGGGAGCCCCGCCGACGCCGCCCGCCGCGTCGAGGCCGTGATCACGATGCTCGCGGACCCCGACGCGCTCCGCGCGGTCACCGAGGGACCGGACGGGATCGCGGCCGGCGCGACCGCCGGCACGACGGTGATCGAGATGTCGACGGTCGGGCCAGCCGCGATCCGGTGGCTCGCGTCCGCCCTCCCCGACCGCGTGCGGCTGATCGACGCGCCGGTCCTCGGCAGCCTCAACGAGGCCGAGACCGGTTCGCTGAAGGTCTTCATCGGCGGGCCGGACGACCTCGTCGATCGCTGGGTGCCGGTGCTCTCGGCCCTCGGGAGCCCGATCCACATCGGGCCTCTCGGCTCGGGCGCGTCGGTCAAGCTCGTGGCCAACGCGACGCTCGTCGGGACCCTGACGCTGCTCGGCGAGGTCGTGGCCCTCGCCGACCGGCTGGGCCTCCCGCGCGAGCACACCTTCGAGGTACTCGAGGCCACGCCGCTCGCCGCGCAGGCCGCGCGCCGGCGCGAGGCCCTCGCCACGAGCGAGTTCCCGAAGCACTTCGGACTCTCGCTGGCGAGGAAAGACGCCGAGCTCGTCGTGGAGGCGGCCGACGAACATGCGTTGGAGGTGCCCGTTCTCGAGGCCGCTCGACGGTGGTTCACCGAGGCCGATACCGCGAGCTGGGGCGATCGGGACTACTCGGAGGTCCTCCGGTGGATCTTCGGGGAGCGAGAGACCAGCTGAGACCGCTGTTATCCTCGCTGGTCGTCGGCCTCGGTCCCATCGTCTAGTGGCCCAGGACACCACCCTCTCAAGGTGGAGACACGGGTTCAAATCCCGTTGGGACTACCACTCCAGCTGGCGTTTCAGGGCGCGCCCCAGCAGCAGGAGGAACACCGAGCTCGCGAGGGCGATCCCGAACAGCGCGATCGCCACGACCCGTCCCACGAACCCGCCGCACGTCGAACGGCCGCAGGACGAAGAGACGTCGGCCGCGCGGACGGGGTGGTCGGCGGTGGCGGCGAGCTCCGTGAGCGCGCCGTGCATCGCCACCAGCAGCGGGTCCGAGGCGAGCTTCGCGGGCCCGAAGGAGCCGGCGGCCTCGCTCCTGCCCATCCCCGCGCTGGAAGGGACGGCGAGGCCCACTCCGGAGAACGACCGGTCCGGCGACCGAACCCCGGCGGTCGGTGCCGCCGACGATCCGCCTGGGCTAGACCGGGGCAGGCCCGGGGTCGGGATCGGTGCAGGGTTGGGGTTCGGTGCCGGAGACGGCGCCGGGGAAGGCCGTGGGGTGGGATCCGGCGAAGGGCTGGGCTCGGGGGAAGGGCTGGGCTCGGGCGAGGGGCTCGGGGATGGACTCGGTTCCGGACTCGGAGAGGGGCTGGGATCCGGGCTCGGTGACTTGGAAGGCTTGGGCGGCTTGGGCGGCTTGTCCAGTTGATCGCTCGGGTCGCCGACGAGCAGGGGCGCCTCATGTGCGAACGTCTGCAGCGCGGGAGTTCCGAGTGCGACGATCGTCGCGACCGCGACCACCGCGCCGAGCCGAACCACGCGTCCCCTCCGACGCTGCATGCCAGACCACCACCGATCAATGAACGATCGCGCCGGGTCCAGGGTACGACCGGTACTCGGAACGTCAACAGGGCGCGTTCGAGCTACTGCGCGGGACGCCGGATCCGGGTGCGGAGGATGTCGCGGAGGCTGACGATCCCGGTGACCGCGTTCCCCTCGACGACCGGCAGGTGGCGGAAGCCGTGGGTCATCATGATCTCGGCCGCGTCGTCGGCATCCATGTCCGGCGGCGCCGTCACGGGGTCGCTGGTCATCCACTCGGAGACGGGTGAGGACTTGAGATCGGCACCCGCGGCCGCCGCACGGAGGACGTCACGTTCCGTGAAGATCCCGGACAGCCACGAACCCTCCATCACGACCGCCGAGCCGAACCGCCCCTTGAGCATGCTCGAGGCGACCTCCGCGACCGACGCGTCGCGCGCGATCGTGAACACCTCGCCGGTCATGATCTCCTTCAGGATCGCCATCGCCCGGTCCCTACCCGCCGCCCTCGCCGCCGATCTCGTGGAACTCCGACGCATCGGCGGGCATCGCGGCGTCGGCGAGGTTCTCGTTCAACCGCCGCCACAGCGAGCCGGCCCAGGAGCTGATCTGGGGCCAGCGCTGCCAGAAGACCTGCAGCGTGGCTTCGTCGAACGCGGTGGCCGCTTCGTCGGGCGTCGCCTCGCCGGCGACCCGGTCGAAATCCTCGATCGTCGCCAGCAGGCGGTCGGAGGCGTCGTCCACGGAACCCTCCTGTTCGGTCCGGCTGAGTCTAGTCGGCCGGGGCCATCGACTTCTCGCGGCTACGCGAGCGGGCGGAACCCCATCCGTTCACGAGCCGCGCCGACCGTCTCGGACGCGATCTGGCGTGCCTTCTCCGCCCCCTCGGCGAGCGTCCGTGCCAGCTCGGCCTCATCGGGTCGGAGCTCCGCGTAGCGCTTCTGCACCGGCATGAGGAGCTCGACGACGGCCTCGCCCACGTCCTGCTTGAACGAGGCGTAGCCGTTCGCGTCAGCGTACCGACGCTCCACCTCGTCCGGGGCGACGCCTTCGACGGCGGCGAGGACCTCGATCAGGTTCGAGATGCCAGGCTTGTCGGGTCCCCGAACGATCTCTCGCCCGGAGTCGGTCACCGCGGTCCGGAACTTGCGCCGGATCTCGTCGGGTTCGTCGAGGATCAGAACGGTCCCCTGCTCGGTGCCGCCGGTCGTCGACATCTTCTTCGTCGGGACCTGGAGGTCCATGACGCGCGCCGCGACCTCCGGGATCCGATGCTCCGGCAGGACGAAGGTCTCCCCGAACCGGGAGTTGAAGCGCTGCGCGACGTCGCGCGCCAGCTCGATGTGCTGCTGCTGGTCCTCCCCCACGGGCACCTCGTCGGTGCGGTACGCGAGGATGTCCGCTGCCTGGAGGACGGGATACGCGAACAGCCCGGCGGAGACGAAGTCCTTCTGTTGCGCCGACTTCTCCTTGAACTGCGTCATCCGGTTGAGCTCGCCGTACGCGGTGACGGTGGTCAGCATCCAACACAGCTCGGTGTGCTCTTTCACGTCGCTCTGGCGGAACAGGATGCAGCGAGTCGGATCGAGCCCCGACGCGAGCAGGACCGCCGTCGTGTCGAGGACGGCGATCGGCAGGTCCTCGGGGTCGTACGGAGCCGTCAGCGCGTGGAGGTCGACGATGCAGAAGATCGCGTCGCCCCGCTCCTGCGCGGCGACGTACTGGCGGATCGCGCCCAGGTAGTTCCCCAGGTGCTTCCGTCCGGTGGGCTGGATCCCCGAGAAGGTGCGCATGGACACACGGTACCCGGCCGGGGATGCCTCCCGGCCGGGAACCGCGGGGATATCGTGTGCTCGATGGCGACGGTGCTCGGCGTGGAGGGCGGCGGGTCGCACTGTCACGCCGTGGTCGCCGAGAGCACCGGCGCCGTCCTCGGCGTCGGTGCGAACGACGACCCGGCCAACTGGGACGACGTCGGGATCCAGGCGGCCGGCGCCTCGATCCGATCGTGCGTGCGGGAGGCGCTGACGGCCGCGCGCGTCGCGGCCGCCGGCATCGTGGCGAGCGTGATCGCGCTGGCCGGGATCGACTTCCCGATGGACGAGCTCAAGCTCAGCGGCATCCCCGCCTCGCTCGAGCTCGGCGAGCCCTTCCGGATCGTGAACGACGCGTTCTCGGCGCTCCGAGCCGGGACCGACGACGACCACGGGGTCGTCGTCGTGGCCGGGACGGGATCGGTCGTCGCCGGCCGCAACGCGGCCGGCGACGAGTTCCGCACCCTGGGCATGGGGCCCCTCCTCGGCGACTCCGGGAGCGCTTCCGAGGTCTCGGAGGCCGCCGTCGCCGCCGTCGCGGCCGCCTACCTGGGACGCGGGCCCGAGACGGGACTCACGGAGCTGGTGCGCGAACGGTCGGGCGCCGAGTCCGTCGTCGACTTCCTGGAGGGCGTCAGCCGGGGGCGCATCGACGACTCGGTGTTCAGCCTCGACGTCGTTCGGGCGGCGGCCGACGGCGACGACGTCGCCCGATCGATCCTCGCCGATGCCGGCCGGACGCTCGGTGCGACCGCCGTGCACGTGATCCGGACCCTGCGGATGGAGGACGAGGCGTTCGACCTCGTCCTGGCGGGCGGGATGTTCCGGGCCGAGACGCCGCACCTCGTCGAGGCGCTCGAGGCGGTCGTCCGTCCGGCGGCCGAGAAGGTCACGCTCCGACCGCTCGAGGACCCCCCCGTCGTCGGCTCGGTGATGCTCGCGATCGAGCTCGCCGGCGAGGTGCCGGCCCACGGCGTCCGTTCGGCACTCGCCGACGGCATCGCCAGCGCCCTCGGCCACGCCCGGTCGTTCGGCTGATCCCTTCCTGGTTCGTCCGATCGAGGCTTAGGCTCCACTCGGCATGAGCGATCGCAGACCCGAGCAAGAGTGGCACGACATGCTCAGCGAGCCGCCCGACCGGCGGAGGAAGAGCCCGTTCCGCTTCATCCCGTCCAACCCGCGTTGCAAGCTCTGCGCGGCGCCGTACGGGTACCCGGGCCGGCTGGTCTTCGGACGGTTCGGCTTCGCCCCCTGGGAGAAGAACCCCAACATCTGCAAGCGGTGCTTCGACGGGATGGAGCACCACGCGAAAACCTGTCCGGTCGCATCGGAGGACGGTGAGGTCAGCGGCGCAGAGGTCGAGGCCTCGATGCTCTTCGCCGACGTGCGGGGGTCGAGCAAGCTGGCGCGCCAGATGTCGACGCTCGACTTCTCGCGCCTGATGAACCGCTTCTACCGCGTGTCACGCAGGGTGCTCGTCGACGCGGACGCGATCGTGGAGAAGTTCGTCGGCGACGAGGTCGTCGGGCTGTTCCTCCCGTTCATGGTGGGGAACGACCACGCCCGTCGAGCGCTCGCGGCGGCCGAGACGTTGCTCCGCGAGACGGGTCACGGAACGGAGGAAGGGCCCTGGGTCCCGCTCGGCGCCGCGGTGCACACCGGGACGGCGTTCGTCGGCATCGTCGGGAGCGCCAACGCCGGGGACTTCACGGCGCTCGGCGATCCGGTGAACATCGCCGCTCACCTCGCGTCGCAGGCCGCGACCGGGGAGATCCTCCTCACGAACGAGATCGCGAACGGGTCATCGCTCGACACCGACGGCCTGGAACACCGGTCCCTCTCGCTGAAGGGGCACCCGGTCGACGCGTTCGTCCTCCCGGTGGGAGCACCTCAGACGCGGTAGACGGAGGAACCGATCGTCCGCCAGATCACCACTCGTCGTGGCGGCGGCCGACCCTGGCGCGGGTGTGGCACTCGCACTCGTCGTCCGAGCACTGCTTGTCGTGATGACGGCCGGGCTCCCAGACCAGATCGTGATCGTCCTCGGCCACCAGGTAGGCGCACCCGCACCAGCCGCACGCGTCCTTCAGGACCATGTGCCAGGCTCCCTCGGCATCCTGGCGCTCGGGCAGGTTCAGGACCTTCACAGAGCGCGCCTCCTGGACGGTCATCCTAGTCCAGGCGGCCGGGCGGCGGGAACGGCCGGAGCCGAACCTCAGCAGCCGATGTCGACCCAGGCGGGCTTCGGGCCGATCGGCACGCCTGCTGCTCTCGCCCGATCGCGCAGCCACCCCCGGTAGGTGTGCATCGCCGGCCGCGACATGTCGGTGTGGGTCATGCACTTCCATGACGGATAGAGCTCGAACCGGAGGGGGCTCTGCAGGCTCTCCCCGTGGCCGATCACGTTCCGCACCTGGATGTGGAACTTGGCGATCAGCCAGAGCGTGAGCCGGAGGGACGCGTTCATCTGCTTCCGGTTGCCGATCACCTCGGCGTCCGAGCGGCCGACGTGCTCGATCCCGATCGCGTGCTGGTTCAGACCGATCGTGTGACGGCACCGGATCCACAGCGGCACGGTCTGATAGATCGTGCCGTCCGTGTGGACGATGAAATGCGAGCACGTGCCCGGGTACTCGCCCAGATGCCTCGCGTTCGAGGCGAACGTGTTCCACGCGCTTTGCCACGTGGTCCCCGTCGTGTAGTGCTCGACGATCGCATCCGGGTGCAGGCGCCACGCCCAGCGGCCGTAGTGGCGCTTCGAGTACGCCGCCATCTGGTGGCGGCGGCGGTCGCCGTACGGGATGAACTTCTTCACGATCGGCGGCCGGAGGGACGCGACGTCCGGTGCGCGCGTCGGGCCGGCGGCGACCGCCGTCGCACCGCCCGGCGAGGTCAAGGCCGTGAGGACGGCCAGGGCCAGCGTGACGATCGCGTTCATCGCGCCCCCGCGAGCACCCGCGCCACGGTCCGCTCCCTCCCGAGCAGCTCCAGCGACTCGGGAAGCGGTGGCGAGACGTTCGAACCCGTGACGGCGGCTCGAACCGGCTGCCACCCCTTCGTTCGGCTCAGCCCGTGCCCCGACGCGAGGTCGTCGAGGGCCCCCTGGATCGCTTCGGCATCCCATCGCTCAACGCTATCGAGCGTCTCGGCGGCCTCCTTGAGGTACCCCTCCGGCGCCCCCTCGATCAGCTTCCGGGCCTGGTCGTTCGGCTCGACGTCGTCGGTGAACAGGAATCGAAGCAGCCGAGGGGCCTCGGCGAGCGTCTTCATCCGCTCGCGGACGATCGGGATCGCCCTCCGCAGCAGATCCGGATCCACGGAGAGGCCGGCCTCGGTGAGGAACGGGACGCACCGCGCCGCGAGCTCCTCCTCGTCGAGCGACTGGATGTAGTGGTTGTCGATCGCCTCCAGCTTCTGCGTGTCGAACGCCGCCGGGTTGTGCGACACGTGCGAGAGCTCGAACGAGTCCACGAGGTCCTCGCGCGTCAGGAACGTGGTGTGGTCGTCCTTCGCCCAGCCGAGCAGCGCGAGGTAGTTCACCATCGCCTCGGGCAGGAACCCCTGTTCCCGGAAGGCCGCGACGCTCGTCGCGCCGTGCCGCTTGGAGAGCGGCTTGCCGTCCGGTCCAAGGACCTGTGGGAGGTGCGCGTACGAGGGTGGAGACCCGCCGAGGGCTTCGATCACCGCGGCGTTCCGCGGCGCGCTGGACAGCAGATCGTCCCCGCGGACGACGTGTGTGATCTGCATCAGCAGGTCGTCGACCGCGACGGCGAGCAGGAACACGGGCGAGCCGTCGGAACGGACGATCACGAAGTCGCGCAGATCCCTGGCCGCCCACCGGACCTCGCCCTTCACCAGATCGTCGATCATCCAGTCCCGTTCCGGCATGTGGAACCGGATCGCGAAGGGGCGACCTTCCGCCTCGAACGCCGCGATCTCCTCCGCCGACCGGTTCCGGCATCGTCCGTCGTACCCGGGAGCTTCGCCGCGAGCGAGCGCCGCCTTCCGGCGCTCCTCCAGCTCCTCGGGCGTACACCAGCACCGATACGCGTGGCCCGAGTGCTGCAGGCGTTGGGTCATCTCGCGGTAGATGTCCAGCCGCTCGGACTGCCGGTACGGCCCGTGCGGACCGCCCACGTCGGGACCCTCGTCCCACTCCAGCCCGAGCCAGCGGAGGTCCTCGAGCACGCCGTTGACCGCCTCCTCCGTGACCCGGGTCGCGTCCGTGTCCTCGATCCGAAGGACGAAGGCCCCTCCGTGGTGCTTGGCGGTGAGCCAGGAGAAGAGCGCGCTCCGGGCGTTGCCGACGTGGATCGAGCCCGACGGCGCCGGCGCGAACCGGCACCGGACGGTCACGCGCGGACCTCGTTCCGCAGGACCCCCACGCCCTCGACCTCGACCTCGACGACGTCGCCGTCGGCGAGCGGCCCGACACCCTCGGGCGTGCCGGTGAGGACGACGTCGCCGGGCAGCAGCGTCATGAACGTCGTGATGTATTCGAGGAGCGTGGCGACCCCGAAGACCATGTCGGCGGTCGACGCCTGCTGGCGGACCTCGCCGTTCAGCCGCGTCCGCACGATCGCGTCGTTGGGGTCGAGGGTGGTCTCGATCCACGGGCCCAGCGGCGCCGAGCCGTCGAACCCTTTGGCTCGGGCCCACTGGTCGTCGGTCTTCTGCAGGTCGCGCAGGGTCACGTCATTCCCACAGGTGTAGCCGAGGATGTACTTCGCGGCGTCCTCCGCGCGCACATCGCGCGCGAGCCGGCCGATCACCACGGCCAGCTCCCCCTCGTAGTCGATCCGGCGGCTGATCGGGAGCAGTCCGATCGGATCCTCCGGACCGATCACGGCGGTCGAAGGCTTCAGGAACAGCAGCGGTTCCTCGGGGACGTCCATGCCGAACTCGGCGGCGTGCGCCGCGTAGTTCTTCCCGACGCAGACGAGCTTGGAGGGAAGGACGGGGGCGAGCAGACGGACGTCGTCCACCGGGACCGTCTCGCCGGTCGGGACGGGGTCCTCGACGAAGGTGCCTTTCAGGATCTGGATCTCATCCGAGCCGCGTTCGACCGCCCCGGTGGCGATCCGATCCCCGTACCGGAACCGCAACAGCCGCACCTAGGCGAGCCTCTTCCCGCCGTCGAAGGTCGCGCCGACCTGTCGCCAGTACCCGGCGATCATCTCCTCGGGCTCGAGGGCGGCGAGCTCCTCCCCCGGTGCTTCGAACAGCCGGACGTCGGCCGTGCCGGTGTAGGCGGCTCCGAGCTCGACGTCGCGCGAACGCATCGTGACGAGCTCCGCGAGCGAGTCACCGCCGTCCTTCTCGATCGAGGGCAGCCATCGGGAATGCAGCATCGGGAGCGCGTTGACGAAGCCGGCGGTCTCGGACGGCCCCGTGATCGTCAGCGTCGCCTCGGCCAGCCGGCGGTCGTTCGCCTGCAGCGTGGCGCCGAACGTTCCGCCGGCGTCGAGCCGCGGACCGGCGCGTCCTACGGTGACCGGCCGCGTCATCCAGATCGAGCCGAGCTTCTTCGGATACCCCTGGTGCCAGCCTCTCGCCAACGCGAAGTCCTTGTCGACCCAGATGAAGACGCAGCGCGAATACGTCTCGCCGTCGTACCGACATCGCACCACCGCGAAGCACTCCTTGTACTGCGATCGGATCGGGTCGAGCAGCTCCTGGCCCCCCTCACTCATCGATTGCCAGTCGGCCCAGACGAGGGCGACGGCGCCGGGGTCCTCCTCGGCCGGCTCGATGCCCCCGGGCAGCAGCGCCGCGACGCGATCGGGATCGGTGCGGTACTCGATCGTGAGCACGTCGCCCGAGTAGTGCCACGGCGGCGCCGGGACGATCGACGCGCGCCCCTCGGGTGAGCGCGGCGTCAGGAACCCCTTCAGCTCGGCCACCCGGCCATCCTATGCAGGACCGATGGGCCGCCCCGCGATCTGAAGGCCCGTCACCGGCGGGAGATCCTCCGCGAGGACCCGCCACGTGACGCCGGCGTCCTCGGACTCGAAGACCTCGCCGCCGCTCGTACCGAACGCCACCGAGCCGCTCCCCGCCGCCAGGCAGTGGGAGTCGATGTTGCCGTCGAACCACTCGGGGAGCCCATCGCGGCAGCGGTCGAACGCCGAGGCGCCGGGCTGCCGTCGGTAGACGGCGGCCCGGCCGCCGCGAGGCCCGGTGGACGCGGTCATGAAGAGCCGGTCGCCGTCGAGCGCGACGGCGCGCCCGTACGACGAGTGGAGCCCGTCGGTGACGAACTCCCAGGTCGCCCCGGCGTCTCGCGACTCGGCGAGGCCGAGGGCCGTGGCGGCGACGACGTGACCCGGGTCCTCCGCATCTGCGACGACCTGGTGCACGTCGGCGTCGATGTCGATCGTCGGCGTCCACGTGCCGGCGGGATCCTCCGCACGGAGGATCCCGCCGACGTGCACGTTCGCGTACAGCGAACCGCCGGGGCCGGCCGAGAGCGACCGCGTGTCGGGCGGCCCTCCCCACGGCGTGTACCACTCCCCGCGTCCCTCGGCGTCGTCGAAG
>Ga0114129_10000230_pt1 | contig 62383 bp, 49 predicted proteins | sample RhiMetdeltSRZDD1_FD_80071 | JGI IMG/M metagenome (GOLD analysis project Ga0114129, IMG submission 80071) | Populus rhizosphere microbial communities from Tennessee, USA - Rhizosphere MetaG P. deltoides SRZDD1 (version 2) (version 2) | ecosystem: Host-associated > Plants > Roots > Rhizosphere >...
CCGCTCCGTCAGGCGCGCCGTCAGCCGCCCCGTCCGCGTCCGGCGCCCCGGCGCCGGCGGCCCATCGCCGCGTCCTCTACCGCGACGGGGCACTGACCGACGCCCGCTCGGCGACGCTCCAGGTCGGCGTCAGCATCCTCGTCGACGATGGCGTCATCAGCTGGATCCGGCCGAGTGACGATGAGGGCGATCCAGGCGCCGCAGACGGCCTCGAGGTCATCGATGCCTCAGGCGCAACGTTCGTCCCGGGCATGGTCGACGGGCACAGCCACATCACGCTGCCCGGCGGCGCCCACTGGATCGACCGGGTCAGCGACGCGCCCGCGACGCTCGCCCGCGTGGCCGAGCACAACGCCGGCCTCATGGCCCGGAGTGGCGTGCGCTGGGCCCGCGATGTCGGCTCGCCGACCGTCGCCGATCCGGTCGACGGAACGACGCGCGGCCTCGCGATCGGAATCCGCGATCGCTGGGCGGCGAGCGGCGATCGCACCTATCCATATGTGCGCGCGGCCGGCACGTGGATCGGCATCCCGAACTACCTGCCGGACGGGATCGCGCTCGAGGCCCGGAACGCCGACGAGTTCCTCGCGCTCAGCATGCGCCAGCTCGACGAGGGCGCGAACTTCATCAAGCTCTACCTCGACGGCCCGGACAACGACGTCTCGCCGTTCTCGGCCTCGGAGGTGAAGCGGGTCACGGACGCTGCCCACGCCCGCGGCGCAAAGGTCACGGCTCACGCGACGCACCTTGCCGGCACGCGCGCGGGCGTGTCAGGCGGCGTCGACTGCATCGAGCACGGCGACGAGATCGACGCGGCGCTCGCGGCCGACATGGCGAAGCGCGGCACGTCGGTCGTCTCGACGCTCGCCGTCCTTCATTCGTTCCTGACCTTCGCCAAGACGACGCGCATGTCCCGGTTCGCCGGCTCCGGGCGGACGGCCGCGTACAAGGACCGAGCCGCCCAGTCCGCGGCGAGCATCAAGACCGCGCACGCGGCCGGGGTGCGGGTCGTGACCGGCACGGACTTCGGCGGCGGCTCGACGCGGGCGAACCACCTCGCGCTCGAGGTCGCGCTTCTCGTCAAGGCCGGCCTCCAGCCGTGGGAGGCGCTCGCGTCCGCGACCTGGAAGGGCGGCGAGCTCCTCGGCGAGCCGGGCGGCGGCGTCATCGCCGAGGGCGGGCCGGCCGACTTCTTCCTCGTCCACGGCGATCCGCTGTCCGACGTTGGCGTGCTGACGCGGGTCTGGCGCGTCGGCTGGCTCGACTGACCGCGGCCCCGCTCCACCCTTGGCCATCAAGGTCACGCCCGAGCAGCGCCTGACGTCTGTCGGCCAGCACACCGACATGGAGCGCTCGATCGCCGTCTCGGCGCGAACGACGGGCTCGGCCGGGCTCTACTCATCGGTCGTCACGACGGCCCCGGGCGCGAAGACACGCGTCCACCATCACGGCCCGTGCGAGACGTCGATCTACGTCCTCAGCGGCGCGGCGCGGTACACCTGGGGCCCGAATGGCATCGAATCGACCTTCGACGCCGCCGCCGGCGACTTCGTCTACATCCCGGCGGGCGAGATCCACGTCGAAGCGAACGCCTCGGACGCCGAGCCGCTCGTCGTCGTGCTGACCCGAAATTGCCCCGATTCGCATGTCGTCTACCTCGACGGCGACCCGGAGGGCGGACCGCCGCCCGGAACGTGACCGGCTCGCTGCGGGCCGCGGAGGCGCCCTGGGCGCGCCGCCCGCTGGCCGATCTGCTGTCCGCACACGGGCTCGCGGGCGTGCGTGAGGAGCCGTTTCCGAACAACGGCTGGTCAGGCGCCGAGCTGACGCGCCTCGTCCGCCCCGATGGCGCGGCATTCATCGTCAAGCGGACGTCGTGGGCGATGGACTGGATCGCCCGATCGACGCGCGACCACGCGCTGCGCGAGGCCGTCGTCGCGGCGGATCCGATCCCGTTTCGGCTGCCGCTCTCGAATGCCTACCTGGGCGCGGCGATCGACGACGGTCGGGCGGCGATCCTCATGCCGGACCTTTGGGCCGAGCTCCTGCCGTGGGACGAGGGCGCGGGTGCGATCGACCCCGCCACGCTGGACCGCGTGCTCGAGGCGTTCGCCGCGCTGCATGCGCTGCCGTGGGCGCAGCTCCGGGCGCGACCGGAGGGCCTGCGCTGGCCGTGGTGCCCGCTGCGCGAGCGGATCGAGCTCCTGACGCCCGCGGCGGCGCAACGCTACGAGGCTGGCGGGCTCTCGATCGGACGGCGGTTCCTGGAGGGCTGGGCGGCGTTCGAGCGGCTCGCGCCGGCCGGTGCGGTCGAGGTCATCGCGCGGCTCGGGCGTGACTCGAAGCCGTTGCTGGACGCGCTCGGTCGAATGCCCGCGGCCGGGCTCCATGGCGACCTCAAGCTCGCGAACGTGGCCCTTCGACCGGATGGCAGCGTCGCGTTCATCGACTGGCAGATGACCGCGTTCGCGCCGATCGCGGTGGATCTCGGCTGGTTCCTCGTTTCGAACGTGAGCCAGCTGCCGCTCGAACCCGAAGCGGTCTTTGAGCGCTACCTCGCGTTCGCCGGAGCGTCCGCCGCCGTGGGCGACCAGGAACGCCAGCTCGACCTCACGATTCTCCTCGGCCTGCTGCTCCGCGGCTGGCGCAAGGGCCTCGACGCCGAGGCCGGCCTGACGCTGCCGACGGGCCAGTCCGCGGTCGACGACCTGCGCTGGTGGTCCGAACGGGCGATGATCGCCGCTCACCGCCGACTCTGATCCGGAGGACGCCATGCCGAAGAAGGTCATCACCGACGGGATCCCGGTCAGCTCGTTTCCGTTCAGCCAGCTCGTCGAAGCGAACGGCCTCGTCTTCGTTGCCGGCCAGTGCGGCAACGCGCCCGGCTCGAGCGTCCGGGTCGATGGCGAGATCGAGGACGAAGTCCGCCAGATGCTCGAGAACGTCGGCGCCCTGCTCAGGGCGACCGGGCTCGACCTCAAGGACGTCGTGAAGGTGACGCTCTACCTCACCGACTTCGACGACTTTCCGAGGATGAACGCCGTCTATCGCGAGTTCTTCCCGACGGAGCCGCCGACGCGAGCCACGGTCGGCGTCACCCGATTGGCCTCGGACTTCCGTGTCGAGATCGAGGTCATCGCGACGCGGTGACCCCGCCGCTCCGCCGATGATCGCTGCCATCGCCGGCCTCGCCTGGCACCGGCTCCGAGGCCGAGCCGCGGCGACGGTCCTCCTCGCGGCTGCCGCGGCCGCCGCCAGCGGCCTGACGGTGACGATTGCCGGGCTCGGCGCGAGCTCGACGGCGCAGGCAGTCGATCTTGCGCTGGCACGGTTGCCGGACGACGCGCGCGCCCTTCGGATCACCGCCTTTCCGACGAGCGGTGACACGGCGGTTGCGCTCGAGGATGCTGCCAGTGCCGGGATCGCGCTCGCCTCGGACTTCGCGGCCGAACCGGTCCGCGGGCTGACCTTCCGGCGTTCGCACGACCCGAACGTCGTCTACGACCTCCAGCTGACGGCGGTCGACGACGTCTCGCGCTGGGTGTCGCTGACCGACGGGCGCCAACCACAACCCTGCGACGGCCGGCGTTGCGAGGCCGTCCTCCTGTCCATGGCGGAGGCGCCGGCCGATCTGCCGGCGACGCTCCATCTGGCGGGCCTGACGATCGACATCGTCGGTCGCGGCCTCCTGACGTCCAGCCTGCCGTTGGGCTCGCCCGATCAACGCGGGGCGCGGACGTCAGACGCGGACCCGTACGCCCGGATCTCCGACCCGCCGCCGGCGCTGCTCGTCGTCGACGGCGTGGCGGCGGCGGCCGGCGCACCCGGCGCCGTGGCGGTCGGTCGGACGATGCTCTGGACAGCGCCGCTGGACGTGTCCGCGGTCCGTCCGTGGACCGTGGCGCCGTTCGTTTCGGCACTCGCGCGCGCGAGAACCTCGCTGGACCTCGCGGCGCTCGGCCTCGAGCTGAGCGCACCGACGAACACCATCGACGAGGCCCTGACCCGGGCGGCGGCCAATGGCGGCCGGCTCTGGCTCGTGACCTCGCTTGCCGCGGCGATCCTCATCGCGTTCGCGGCCGCGACCGCGATCCTGGGCCGGCGCGACATCGGCAACGAGCTCGAGCGTCTGGCGGCGGCCGGCGCCGGACGGCGAGCGACATGGCTGCTCATCGTCCTCGAGGCGGCGCTGCCGGTCGTGCCGGGTGTCGCGCTCGGCTGGCTGGCCGGCATCGCGGCAGCCGGCGCCTGGGCGGCGGCCAGCGGCGCTGACGCCGGCCCGATCATCGAGCATTCACTCCTCACGCCGGCCGTCGCCGGCGGGATCCTCGCGATCGCTGGCGCGACGGTCGCCGCCGTCGCGGTCGCCTCGGTCCTCGTCCTGCGACGCGATGCGATCGCCGGCCTCGTGCCCGGGCTCGCGCTCGCCGGTCTTCTCGTCGTCTGGCGGCTGCTCGCCGGGGAGACGCTCGGTGTCGCCGGCCTGTCGAGCGCCCTGAATGCGCCGCTGATCGCACTCCTGCCGGCGGCCGTCGGCCTCGCCGTCGCGGGCCTCTTTCTCGTGGTCATGCCGCGTCTTCTTCGTGGCCTCGCCGTCCGCAGCGGCAACTGGCCGATCGTCGCCCGACTGGCAATCGTCTCGGCCGCGCGCGATGCCGCCCGACCCGTCGCGACGCTGGCCGTCCTGACGTTCGCGCTCGGCGGTCTGCTGTTCGCCGCCGCCGAGTCGGCGACGCTCCATCGCGGCGCCGCGGACGAAGCGGCGTTCGAGACCGCGATGGACCTCCGCGTCGTGGAGGCCGGCACGGAGCTCACGCTCGACAACACGGTCGTCCCGCTCGACCGCTACGCGGCGCTCGGTTCGGGCATCACGACCGTGCCGGTGGCGATCGTCAATGCCGCGGCCCTGCCGGGCGGCCCGGTGACCCTCGTTGGGCTGCCGCCGGACGCCCTGCCCCACCTCGCCGGATGGCGATCGGACTTCTCGGCGGCCACGCCGGCCGCCATCGCGGCGGCGATCGCGGTGCCAGGCTCGTTCGCCGGCGATGGCCACCGCCTCTCGGCGGACGACCCGAATCTGACGTTCCGGGTGACCGTGGACGGCGATCCGGTGAGGCTGTCGGCCGTGGTGGCGACCGGTCGCGGCGATGCGGCCACGATCGTGCTCGGCCAGTTCCGGGAAGGCACGTCGAGCGTCTCGGCGGCGCTCCCGACCGGGGCGATCGGCGGCACCGTCATCGGCATCCTCGTGAACGAAGGCCGCCTCATCGCCGGCGAGAACCATCCCGGCCTCGGCAGCCGGGCGGTGTTGACGTTCGAGGGGCTGGACGGCCTCGTCGATGCGACGCCGGTCCTGGTCGAGATGAGCGGACCCGCCGCGAGCGTTATCCGGCCGCCGCTGCCGACGGACGGGCTCGTCCTGCCGGCGCTCGTGAGCTTGGGGCTCGCGGCCGAGGCGACCGAGGCGGGGGCGGGAACGATCGCGGTCACGTTCGGCGATCGGCCGGCGCTCGAGGTCAAGGTTGTCGAGACCGCGGACCGCTTTCCCGCGCTTGGCGACACGAACGGCCAATTCATCGTCGTCGACCTCGCGCCACTCCTCGTCGCGCTCGATGGCGTCGCGCCCGGCTCCGGCCATCCGAACGAGGCCTGGCTCACGGCCGCGGACCCCGCGGCCCTCGAGCGCGCACAGCACGAGCTGGGCGGCGAGCCGTTCCGGGCGACGTTCGTCCGGTCGCGCGCGGATCTGGCCGCCGCATCGCTTGCCGACCCATTCGCCGGCGCGTTCCTCGCGGCGCTCACGGCCGCGGCCATCGTCGGGCTGATTCTCGCGCTCCTCGGCGTAGTGATCTCGATCCGCGCAGACGCCGCCGACGCGACCGGCGAGCTGCGGGACCTGTCAGCGCTGGGGCTGCCCGAGCCGTCGCTTCGGGCGATCGTCGCCGGCCGGGCGCTCGTCCTGGCGTTCGCCGGCGTGGCGTCCGGCCTGATCCTGGGCGCCGTGCTGGTCATCCTCGGAACCGCGGCAACCGGGCTCGCGGCCGACGTCCGGCCACCGGTGCCGCCGCTGATCATCGAGTGGCCGCTGGACGTCATCGTCATCGCCATCGCCGCCCCGCTGATCGCGATCCTCGTCAGCGTCGCCCTCCTTGGGCGGCGCTCCCGGCAGACTGGCCGGGGCCCGGCGTGACCGAGCTCGCGACACCCGTGCTCGAGGCGAGCGGCGTCATCGCCGTCCACACGGGCTCGTCCGGGGCGGTGGCGGCGCTGCGCGGGCTCGATGTGACGATCCGGCAGGGCGAGATCTGCGCGGTCATCGGGCCGTCGGGCGCCGGAAAGACGACGTTCCTCCGGCTCGCCGCCGGCCTCGAGCGCCCGACCGCGGGCCGGCTCACCGCGGCCAGCCACGAGCTTGGCGCGCTCAGCGACACCGAACGAAGCCGCTACCGCCACGACCTCGTCGGCATCGTCGAGCAGCACTATCGCCACGCGCTGTCGCCGTACCTGCCGGTCCGCCTCGCGGTCGAGCTACCGCTCGCCGTTCGCGGCATGCCGCCGGCGGCGCGTCGGGCCCGCGCGACGCAGCTTCTCGAGGCTGTCGGCCTCGGCGATCGCGGCGATGCCCTGCCCGGCGAGCTCTCGGGCGGCGAGCAGCAGCGCGTCGCGACGGCGGCAGCCATCGCGCCGAGGCCGATCCTGCTCCTGGCCGACGAGCCGACCGGCGAGCTCGACGCCGTAGCCGGGGCGGCGCTCCTCGCGCTCCTGCGCGAGCTCGTGAAGAGCGAGGGCGCAACCGCCGTCATCGTCACCCACGACCCGGCGGTCGAGGCGATCGCCGACCGCGTCATCCTGCTCCAGGACGGTCGCGCCGTGGCCGAGCGGGTGGGCCCGCCAGCGTCAGCGCTGCGGCCGCTCGTCGACAGCGCCGGCTGGCGAGCGCCCGAGCTCACCTGGGCGTCGGCGCCGGCGCCATCCGCGCCGCGGCCTGCTCGCGAGGGCGCTTCGATCGAGGATGCGGCGAGCGCCGCAGAAGCTGTCGTCCTGGATCGAGTGACGCGCACCTACCGCCACGGCCGCGTCGGGATCCGGGCCCTGCGTGGGATCAGCGGCTCGTTTGCGTCGCGAGGCGTCCATGCCGTGATCGGCCCGTCCGGCAGCGGCAAGTCGACGCTCATGCGCCTGATGGCCGGCCTCGATCGCCCGGACGATGGCCGGGTTATCGTCCTCGGCAACGACCTCGGGCAGCGCTCCGACGACGAGCTGGCGCTGCTGCGAGCCCGATCGGTCGCCGTGGTCGAGCAGGCGCGCGGCCTCGTGCCGTTCCTCGACGCCCGCGAGAACGTCAGCCTGGCGGCGCGTGTGCGCAATGAAGCCCGGACCGCCGCCGGCGCGACGAACGACGCTGCGGCCGAGGACATCGACGCGCTCCTCGAACGTCTCGGGTTGGCCGATCGGGCAACCGCCCGGACGGCCGACCTGTCTGCCGGCGAGCGCGCTCGATTGGCCGTGGCCCGGGCGCTCGTCGGCAGCCCGGCGATCCTGCTCATCGACGAACCCACCGCCACGCTCGATCGCACGAACGCCCGCGCGGTCGCGAGCCTGCTCGAAGCCCTCGGAGCGGACCGCTCGATCATCGTCGCCACCCACGACCCGGCGATCATCGACGTCGCGGGCACGCACCTCGAGCTGACCCGCCGCAGCTGAGGGCGGGCTCGGTCCGCCCTGCCGCGCCGTCCGCCTACCGAGCGTCGGCCTTCTGGACCCGCTCGAGGAACGCGGCGGTCCGGTCGAGGGCGTCCTCGAAGACCGGCTTGAGCGTGTGGCCGAGACCGCGGTACGTCACGAGCTCGACGTCCCGAAGCAGGCTCACGCGGTCTCGGAGGAGCGCAATCCGGGCGAACGGATCCGCCTCGCCCGAGAGGAGCAGGACCGGGCATCGGATCGCCGGCCAATGCGAGGTCCGGGCCTCGGCGTTCTCCGGCCAGCCCGGCGGGTGGAGCGGGTAGCTGTAGCAAACGATCGCCGCGTACTCGGAGTCCGGCTCGGCCGCCGCCAGGCTTGCGACGCGGCCGCCGAATGACTGGCCGCCGACCACCACACCGGGCTCGTTCGGCACGCTCGAACGCCATCTCGGGACCGCGGCCTCTGCTGTGCCCTTCGGCAGATCGACACCGCTTGCGGTGATGCCGCGCCTCGCCAGCCCATCGACGTAGCGCTGCATCGAGGCAGCGTTGCCGGCCGCACCATGACCGAGGAAGACGCGCAGGTCCATCCGCCCGAGCGTAGCCGAGCGGCAGGACCTCCGGCGGTGAGGCGTGACCCCGTTCGGGGATATCGGCGTGGAGGGCCTCGCCGCACCGTTCGATCCGCGGGGGGTTCGTGCAGCGAGCGCGACCCCCGTCCAACTTGTGTGAGGCTTGATGCTCCGTCGCGCCTGGACGGCAACGGCCGTCGCGGTTCTCGTGGTCATGCTGCTGTCCGGCACCGTCGCCGCCGAGGATCCGAGCCCCAGCCCACCCTCTAGCCCGTCGCCGAGCGAGCCGGCGTCGCCGCCGCCGTCAGTCGCACCTAGCGACTCGCCGGATCCTTCGAGCTCGCCGTCGCCCGCGCCCAGTGACTCGCCGACACCGAGCCCGACGCCAAGCGACTCCCCCACCCCGAGCCCGACGCCGAGCCCCACACCCACTCCCTGGCCGACCGGCCCAACCACCCTCGGCGCGACCGTCGCCTTCCGAGGTTCTGGCAACGGCCATGGCGTCGGCCTGTCGCAGTACGGGGCGCTCGGACGGGCGCTCGCCGGTGAGACCGCGGACACGATCCTGGCCCACTACTACCAGGGCACAACGCTCGGCTCGATCGATCCCGCGACACGGATCCGGATCCTCGTCCTCAACGCCTACCGGGCGACCTCGACGGCACCGCTCGTCGCCGTCGGCCTCGGTGGGCCGTGGACGATCACCGGCTTTTCGACCCCGTTCGCCGCCGGCACGAAGCTGTCGGTTCGACCGCCGCTGGCTGGCACCACCGGTTGGCGGTTGACCGTGACAAACGCGCTGGGCGTGAGGATCGCGTCAACCACGCGGACCGGCAGGTTCAGGCTCACGCCGTCCCCCGGCGGCCGCATCGAGCTGAAGTCGAAGCCCTCCTACTACGACGAATACCGGGGCGTGCTTCGTGTGCAGCCGGCGTCTGGCCGCCTGATGGTCGTCAACGAGGTCCCGCTCGAGGACTATCTCCGCGGCGTGGTCCCGGTCGAGATGCCGAAGACATGGCCGGCCGCGGCCCTGCAGGCCCAGTCGATCGCCGCCCGCTCCTACGCCGGCTACCGGCTTCGGCCCGACACCGACAGCTACGACACCGTCGACGACACCCGCTCGCAGGTCTATCGCGGCTACCTCGCCGAGCGAGGCGCGACGAACGCGGCGATCGCCGCGACAGCGGGCATCGTCCTCCGAAGCGGCACCTCGATCGTCAACGCGATGTTCCATTCGACCGGCGGCGGCGCGACCGAGCACAACGAGAACGCGTTCGTCTCGGCGACCGGCGCCAAGGTGGCCGGTCCCGTTTCGTACCTGCGCGGCTCAGCGGACCTTGATGCGCTGGGTGTCCCCTACGACGCGGCGTCGCCCTATGCGAGCTGGACGACGAAGGCCTACTCGCGGGCCACGCTCTCGACGTGGTTCGCCAGCGATCCCCGGACGAACGTCGGCACGCTTGTCGCGCTCGACCTCGGCAACCGCGGTGTCTCCGGCCGCGTGATCAAGGTCGTCCTCATCGGCAGCCTCGGAACGAAGACAGTCTCGGGCGACGTCTTCCGCGCGATCTTTAACGCCCGCAAGCCCGCCGCCGACCCGATCCTCCGCTCGAACGAGCTGTTCCTGCTGCCGTAGCGAGGTAGGTATCCGCGTCGAGCCGGCGTAGCGTCTGACGAGGCTCGCCATGACGCGATCATCCAGGAAGGGCCGCGGCCTCGCCCGGATGAATGTCGAACCACTTCTGTGCTTCTTCAAACGTCATGAACACCGGGTCGGCGGGCAATCTGACGTCCGATCTCACGAGGAAGGCTCGCGGCCCGTAGGCAGCTGGCTCGAACGCGTCGATGCCCAACGCCCGGCAGTAGGTTTCGAGCATCTCCGAGGTGAACCGTTCGCGAATGGATCGAGCCTGGTAGCGACTGAGATCCTCGAACGGTTGGACCTCGCCGATCGCTTGGAACACCCAATGACCCCCGTCTTCCACAAGTTCCACGCTGCGGACAGAGTTGAGCTCGCTCGGATCGCCGTGTCCGAAGAGCTCGAACTGGACGGCGCCGTATTGGCCCTGGTGATGGCCCGGGCTTCCGACGGTATGCGGCGCGCTGGTGATGGCGACGCCGGCCGTCTCCATCGCCTGACTGAGATACCCGATCGTAGTCACGGCGTCGGTTGAGCCCAGACGGCAGTCAAAGTAGGCCGTCCATTCCGATCCGACGGCAACGAGCAGTTCGCGTGGTCGCGCCCCGCCGACGAGCGGTTGAAGGGCGATCAACCCCGCGCGGAGCCCGTCAACGGGTTCAGAGACCGGTCGATTGCCAAGCCTTTCGCGCCAAGTCCTTAGGCCGACGACAGCGTCATCGATCGAAGCCCGAAGGAAGCCGATCGTCGTCGTTGTCGGCGCGAACTCATCGTCCAGCAGCGTCCGCACTATGGGAATCTCGAGCCAACAAGTACTCCGGTCACGAGCGCATCGAGGCTTACAGCTCCCGGCGGCGCATCGCGACGATCGCCAGGCCGAGGACGACGGCCACCCAGAGGACGCACCAGGCGATGAAGCCGCCCGGCGGCGGTGACGACGCGAAGAACGGGTTTGTCTGCGCGAACTCGTTGTCACCGACGACAGCGAAGATGAACGACGGCTCGAGGCCGTAGACGACGCCCCGCCAGAGTCCGTCGGTCGGCAGGATGTAGCGGGTCGCGTTCGAGATCGCGATGAGCGCGTCGGCGTTGAACGCCCGGCCGACGCCACCGAGCACGCCGGCGAGCCAGGCCAGCCCGTAGGCCACGACGGCGACGGCGCCACCGCCGATCGGCGGCAGCTTCGTCGACAGCGCGAGCGTCAGTGTCAGCAGGACGACCGCCTGGGCCGCCAGGAATGTGATCGGGATCCACGGCCGCGGCGGGAGGTAGCCCGAGATCAGGCCGACCACGGCCATCGCGAGCGCCGCCGAACCGATCGCGTAGCCGACGGTGACCACGAGCAGCCCGAGCCAGCGCCCGAGCAGGAACGACGAGCGGCGAAGGGGCCGGGCGAGCAGCGCGAGAGCGACGCCGGACTCGAGGTCCTGGGCGATCGCCGGCGAGCCCATGAACGCCGCGGTCATCGCGAGCACGAAGCCGAACATGAACGCGATGAAGATGAGGACCTGCGATACGCCCAATCGGACCTGGAGCTCTTCGACGCCTTCGGCTCGGGCGGTCGTCACGAGTCGTTCGACGCCCCAGCCGGTCAGCGCGACCGCGAGCACGGCGAGGATGACGAGGACCCAGAGGACCTTCTTGCGGGCCGCCTCGCCGATCGTCAGCCGCGCGATCGTGATCACGCCGCGGCTCCGGGCTCGCGGCCTTCGCCGCCGACGAGGTCGATGAACCGCTCCTCGAGCGAGCGCCGCCCGGCGTCGACAGCCTGGATCCGGCAGCCGCGTTTCACGAGCGACGCGACGAGGTCTGGAACCCGTTCGAGGTCCATGCCGCGCAGGGTCAGGCGGTCGCCATCCAGGGCGGCCGTGCCGAACGATTCGAGCTCCGGCAGGGCAGAGGGTTCGAGGCCGGTGACCCGGATCGCGACCTCCGGGGCGCCGAGGACGTCATCGAGCGGGCCTTCGGAGACGACCTTGCCCTTCGCCACGATCGCGACGCGGTCGCAGACGAGCTCGACCTCGGTCAGCAGGTGCGAGTTCAGGAAGACCGCCGCGCCACGGTCGCGGATCGTGCGGATGATCGCGCGAACATCGACGCGGCCGAGCGGATCGAGCGCCGACGTCGGCTCGTCGAGGAAGACGAGCTCCGGTCTTCCGAACAGGGCGACGCCGAGCCCGAGCCGCTGCTGCATGCCTTTCGAGAAGGTGCCGACGAGGTCACGGGCGCGGTCGGCGAGGCCGACGAGCTCGAGGGTGTCCGCGATGGCCGCCTTCCGGCCCGCGTGCGGGAAGCCCATGAGATCCGCGTGGAGGTCGACGACCTCGCGGGCTCGCAGCCAAGGCTGGTAGCGAAACAGCTCCGGGAGGTAGCCGACACGGCGGCGCGTCTCCAGGTCGCCGATCGGGGCGCCGAGCAGCGAGGCGCTGCCGGCGGTCGGGCGGGCCAGGCCGAGCAGCAGCTTGACGGTCGTCGTCTTGCCGGCGCCGTTCGGGCCGAGGAAGCCGAAGACCTCGCCGCGCTCCACCGTCATCGTCAACCCGGCGAGCGCCTCGACGCGGCCGTAGCGCTTCTGGAGGGCGGTCGCCTGGATCGCGGGTGCGGGCGCGAGGTTCGTCATGGCGTCATCGGGGCGTTGACGAACGGGCGGCGGCGGGTTGTGACACGCGAGCTGACATCGCGCGGGTCGAGGATCGCGCCGTCAACCCGTTCCGAAGCACGAAGAGTGAGCCCGAGATGATCACCGTCGACTGCCCCTGCTGCGACCACGAGATCCGGATGGAATTCGATGCCGCGGAGATCGTGTGCGGCGAGTGTGCCGTGACCGCGCAGATCGCGCCGGACGCATACGCCGAGCTCGCCGCCGCAGCCTGAGAGAACCGCCGCTCCACCGCATTCGGGGGTCTTCCGGTCGGCGATACTTGACCCGCCCAGGAATCGACCACGGGGAGGGATCATGGACACGCGGAAGCTGCTGGCCGAGGCGATCGGAACGTTCACGCTCGTTGGCGTCGGCTCGATGGCGATCGTTTCGACGCTCGCCACCGGCGGGCCGGTCCTCGCGATCGTGCCGTTCGGGTTCGGTCTCGCGCTGCTCGCGGCGATTGCGTTCACCGGCCACATCTCGGGCGGCCACTACAACCCGGCGGTCACGCTCGCCGCGGTCGTTGACAAGCGGATGGACGTCACGAGTGCGATCGGCTATGTCGTTGCGCAGGTCGTCGGCGCGATTGCGGCCTCGGGCGTGATCCTCATCCTGACGGACGCGACAACGGTCGCGGCAACGAGGAACGCGCCGGGCGTCGGCTTCAGCGAGGTCAGCGCCTTCATCGCCGAGGTCGTCCTGACTGCCGTGTTCCTGGCAGTCATCCTCACCGTGACGAAACGTGATCCCGGCCATGCCTGGCTGACGATCCCGCTGACCCTGCTCGTCATCCACATTGCCGGCATCCCGATCAGCGGAGCGTCCGTGAACCCGGCGCGTGCGCTCGGACCCGCGCTGGTCTCGGGCGACCTCGGTGCAATCTGGATCTACCTCACGGCGCCGTTCGTTGGCGCGCTCGTCGGCTGGGGCATCTACAAGCTCCTCGGGAACGACGCCGGCGATTGAGCGCGGTGTCTTCGACGGCGTGGGCGGCGCGTAAGGCGGAGTGAGGTTCGCCTGACGTTCGCCTGACACGCCGCGAGGCTGCGGCTGACGGGCCGTGACGAGGCTTCAGGGCATCGGCGGCTGTGCCAGGCGGTGCAGCCCGACCGATCGCTCTCGGGAGCCCTCACGATGCGCAGACTCAGACTCGTCGCCCGCCTCGCCCTGCCGGCCCTCCTCGTGCTCGCGGTCGCGGCTCCGGCCGCGGCCGCCACGGCGCCTGCCTCGGGCGCGCCGACCGCAACAACCCAGGTCGTCCTCAGCGGCAGTGGCACCCTCGCTGCGAAGGGCAACGGCACCGTCCGCCTCGCCGGCAGCTACGTCACAACCGGCTCGATGGACGGCGGCTGGCTCAAGGTCACCGGCGTCACCGCCTACACGGTCGTCCGGGTGACGGGCTGGGCGTCCAAGACCCGGTTCGCGGACGGCTCATTGCTGTTCCGCGGCGTCCACGGCTCGTTCTACATCGCCGGTCGATCGATCGTGACGACGATCCAGAGCCCGCTCGTCCGATTCGTCGCGACCGGACATGGCCGCGCTGCCCTTGTCGGCACCGGGATCTACTACGTCAACGGCCACGGGCCATTCCGCTGGTCCGACGGGGGCGCGAACTCCGCGTTCTAGGTCCGCCCGCAGACTCCTCGGCGGTCTTGCCGGCCCGTTTGCTCAGGCAGACGGGCCGGCTGCCACGTCGCTGCTGATCTCCGGGTCCCGCTCGGCGATGAGGCTCGCCTCGGCGGCGTTTTCGGCCGTGACAACGCTGGGCAGGACGGGCAGCGAGCGCCCGCCTTCGACCAGCCAGCACGACGCCTGGTGGCCGGGCCCGACGTCGAACAGGGGTGGCTCCTCGACCCGGCAGCGGTCGAAGACGAGCGGACAGCGGGGATGGAACCGGCAGCCGCTCGGGATGTGGGCCGCGTCCGGGGTCTCGCCGAGCAGGATCGTCCGCTGTGCGGACTTGCCGGTTGCGGGCGGATCGGTCGACGGCGAGACCGAGATCAGCGCCCGCGTGTACGGGTCGTGAGCGTTCCTGATGACCTGCTCGGCCGGCCCGATCTCGCGGATCCGCCCGAGATACATGACCGCGATCCGGTCCGCGATCACCCACGCGAGTGACAGGTCGTGGGTGATGAACAGATACGTCAGGCCGCGGTCCGAGCGGAGCTCGAGCATCAGCCGCAGGAGCTCGGTCCGGATCGAGACGTCGAGCATCGAGACGGGCTCGTCGGCGACGACGACTTCGGGGTCGAGCACGAGCGCGCCGGCGATGACGACCCGCTGGCGTTGGCCGCCGGACAGCTCGTGCGGGAAGCGGAACGCGTAGTCAGCGGCCGGGCGCAGGCCAACCGCGTCGATCGCCGCGAGGACCTTCGCGTTTCGTTCTTCGGCACTGCCGAGGTTGTGGACGACGAGTGGCTCGGCAACGAAGTCGTAGATCGTCTGCTTCGGGTTCAGGGTCTCGTACGGGTCCTGGAAGATCAGCTGGACGCGGCGACGGTAGGCCCGCAGCTCCGGTCCGGACCACAGGTCGCTGACGTCCTTGCCCTCGAACTCGACGCTGCCGCCGGTCTGCTTCGTCAGCTTCACGATCACGCGGCCGGTCGTCGTCTTGCCGCTGCCGGACTCTCCGACGAGGGCGAGGACCTCGCCGCGATCAAGATCGAGATCGATCCCGTCGACCGCGCGTACGACGCCGCGCGTCTTTCGGAGCAACGAGTCCACCGCGCCGCCGCGCAGCGGGAAGTGGACCTCGAGACCGCGCAGACGGAAGAGGGCGGTCACGCCGGTCCGCTCGAGGGCGCCGCAGGCGTCGCGGGCGCAGCGGGCGTCGCCGCCACCAGCGGCGTCCCGGCGATCTTGTCGACGCTGTTGTCCGGGTAGAGGTGGCAGTCGACGCGGACGCCGTCGCCGAACCGGACGACCGGCGGCGTGACCTCCCGGCAGATGTCCATGACATGCGGGCATCGACTGGCGAAGCGACAGCCCGGCGGCGGGTCGCGCAGGTCCGGCACCTGGCCCGGGATGACGTCAAGCGATCGCCTGTCCGCCTGGATGTTCGGGAAGGCCCGCAGCAGCGCCTGCGTGTAGGGGTGCCGCGGAACGGTGAAGACGCGGCTGACCGGGCCCTCCTCCATGACCCGGCCGGCGTACATGATCATCGCCGCGTCGCACGTCTCGGCGATGACCGAGAGGTCATGCGTGATCAGGATCAGCGACAGCCCGAGCTCGGACCGGAGCTGCTCGAGGAGCTGCAGGATCTGGGCCTGGACCATGACGTCCAGCGCCGTCGTCGGCTCGTCGCCGATCACGACCTTCGGGTCGCAGGCGAGGGCCATCGCGATCATCGCCCGCTGGCGCATCCCGCCCGAGAGCTCGTGCGGGTAGGTCACGCCGCGCTTGCTCGGGATCCCGACGAGCTCCAGCAGCTCGCCGGCCCGCTTCCGGGCCGTTGACTCGTCGGCGCCCAGGCGGACCCGCACCGGCTCGGCGATCTGGTCGCGGATCCGCTGGACCGGATTCAGGGCGTTCATGGCGCCCTGGAAGACGATGCTGATCTCGCGCCAGCGGTAGCGGGCCATCGCGGCCTCGGGTTTCGCGGCGAGGTCGATGCCGTAGTACGAGATCCGCCCGGATCGGATCCGGCCGTTCGACGGCAGCAGGCGAACCAGCGAGAGGGCGGTGGTCGTCTTGCCGCAGCCGGACTCGCCGGCAATGCCGAGCGCGCTGCCCTCGTTCAGTCGGAAGCTGACCCCGTCGACGGCCTTGACCGAACCCTTCGCGAGCTTGAACCGGATCGAGAGGTCCTCGACATCGAGCAGCGGCTTCGAAGGATCCGCCGACTTCGGCAGCGGCCGTCCACGACGGTCGCTCTGGGGTTCGACGACGGCCGTCACCGGCGGCCCGCCAGCTTCGGGTTCAGGATCGCGTCGAGGGCGTTGCCGACGAGCGTGAACGCGAGGACGACGAGGACGATGGCCACGCCCGGGGCGGCCGTGTACCACCACGCCCCGATGCCCGGTGCGCCCGAGTCCTGGGCGAAGTTCAGGATCTGGCCCCACGACGGCGCGAGCGGGTCGCCGAGCCCGATGAACGAGAGGGTCGTCTCGGTCAGGACCGAGCCGGCGAACACGAGGACGGTGTTCGCGACGATCAGCGCCATGACGTTCGGCAGGATGTGCCGGCGCATGATGTGCCCGGCCGGCGCGCCGATCACCCGGGCCCGATCGATGAATGCACGCTCGCGGACGGATAGCGTCTCGCTGCGGATGATCCGGGCCGTCGACGCCCACGACGTGATGCCGATGACGACGACGATGACGACGAGCGTGATCCGCATGCCGAAGACCTTCGAGGACTCACCGAAGACTTCGCGCAGCACGGGCGCGAGCACCAAGGCCAGGACGAACGTCGGGAGGATGAGGAAGAAGTCCGTGATCCGCATGAGGATCGTGTCGGTGCGGCCGCCCACGAACCCGGCGAAGATCCCGACGACAGCCCCGACGAAGACCGTGATCACCGTCGCGAGGAGGCCGATCGACATCGAGATGCGCGAGCCGTGGACGACGAGGTTGAGGATGTCGCGGCCCAGCTCGTCGGTGCCCAGGATGTGCCTGAGCGATGGCGGTTCGAAGCCTTCGCCGGACGCGTGCGTCACGGTTTCGAACGGGCCGACCAGCAGATTCGGGACGAGCGCGAAGAGCGCGAAGACCGCGATGATCACGACCCCGAGAACGCCTGCCTTCTCGCGTCGGAACTGGCGCAGGAAGCCGGCGAGCGCCTGCCAGCGCAGCCGCCAGCGCTCGGCGCGAGCGCGTTGGGCGAAGCCCCGTGCGTCGGCGGTGGTCACGTTCGGACCCTGGGGTCGAGCAGCCCATAGATCATGTCCGCGACGAAGTTCGCGAGGATCACGCTGATCGAGAGGACCAGGAAGAGGCCCTGCATCATCGGGTAGTCGCGTGTGCGGAGCGCATCGACCGTGAGGGTCCCCAGGCCGGGCCACGAGAACACCTGCTCCACGGTGATCGCGCCCGCGACGATGTAGCCAAGGTTGATCGCGATGAGCGTGACTGCCGGGAGGAGCGCGTTCGGCAGGACGTGGTCCCGGAGCACGCTGCCGTCGCGGATGCCCTTCGCGCGGGCGGTCACGACGTAGTCCTCGGAGAGGACCTGGGTCACCGAGGATCGCATCATCAGCGAGTATTGGCCGATGAGGCCCAGCGCCACCGTCGCAACTGGCAGGGTGAGGTGCCACAGGACGTCCGAGACCTGGTCGACGACGTTCGCGTACTCACGACCCGGCGTGACCATGCCGTTGGTCGGGAACCAGCGCAGCTCCGCGCCGAAGATGATCAGCAGGATCATGCCCAGCCAGAAATAGGGCATCGCGTAGAGCACGAGGGACACGCCGGTCCCGACGTAGTCCACGGCCGTCCCGCGCCTCCAGCCGGCTCGGGCGCCGAGCCACAGGCCAACGGCGATCGCGATGACCTCGCCGGTGCCGAACAGGAGCAGCGTGGGCCCGAAGCGCTCGCCGATGACGGAGGCGACCGAGCGACCGCGGAACTGGAACGACAGGCCGAGATCGAGCTGCGCGGTCGAGGACAGATAGGCGAAGAGCTGGTTGTCGGTCAGCGAGGCCGGGAAGTCATCGAGCCGGATGCCCTTGTCGTCGACCTTGATCGAGATCGGCAGCAGCGGGTCGTCGAGGCCCCAGCGGACCCGTTGGGCTTCGAGCGCGGCGGCCGAGATCCGGGGGTTCCGGAGCAGGATCCGCTCGGGTGACCCGGGTAGCGAGTGGAAGAGGATGAAGTTGAGGACGAGCACGAACAGGATGGTCAGGAACGCCTGACCGGCGCGGCGCAGGAAGAACCGCCCGCCCATCAGCTCCTCGGGCTGTCCCCGGGCACCTAGCCGCGGTGCCCGGGTCGGTCAGCCAATGCCTGGGTTCGGGGCCTCGCCCGCACGGCTAGTCATCGTCCTCCGCGGCCGCGGCCGGCCGACGACGGCGCATCAGCAGGATGCCGGCACCGAGGATGATCACGAGGAGGATCACGCCGAGGATCAGCGGCGTGTTGTCGCTGCTCCCGGTGCCATCGCCCGGGGCCGGGCTCGCACCCGGGGTCGCCGACGGGGCGCCGGGCTCGGTGCTCGGCGTCGACGTCCCGACCGGAACGAGGTTGAGGTACGTCTCGATGCCCGTGGCGAACAGCGACACGCCGCCAGTGCGCGGCTGCAGCGTCCAGCCCTCGAACTTGTCGTTGCGGTAGGCGTGGAGCTCGTCGTCGTAGTACAGGATGATGTACGGCGCGTCGTCGTAGATCTGGTCCTGCATCTCGGCGACGATCGTCTTGCGCTCTTCCAGCGTCGCGGCCTGCTTCTGCTGGTCGTAGAGCTCGTCGTAGTGCGCGTCGGAGTAGTTGCTGTCGCTCCAGACGCCGATCTGCGACGTGATGAAGATCGAGAGCAGGAAGTCCGGATCCGCGCTGCCGGCCCAGCCCCAGAGCTCGATGTCATAGTCGGCCGTGCCGCCGGCCTCCGGGGTGTAGAGCAGGCTCGTCAGCGTGTCCGAGTCGAACGACTGCAGCGTCACGCCGATGCCGATCTCGTTCCACCAGTCGGCGACGAACTGGCCGGCCTTCGGGTAGCCCGAATCGGTGTCGGGGAAGTAGATCCGGAGATTGATCTCCTTGCCTTCCTTGTCCTCGCGCGTTCCGTCACCGTTCGAGTCCGTATACCCGGCGGCCTCGAGCGCCGCGGCGGCGGCATCGAGATCGAAGGGTCGGGGGTTCGAGGGGTCGATCTTGAACTGGGGCAGGGTCGGCGGGACGATCGTGTCCCCTGGGGTCCCGAAGCCGTGGAGCACTTCGTCGACGAGCGTCTGGCGGTCGACCGCGCGGTCGAGGGCGGCTCGGAACGCCGGGTCGCGAAGGGCCTTCGTGGAGGCTCCGCCGCCGGGGATGTCGGTGCCGTAGGTGTTGAAGGCGAGCTGGGTCCAGCCGGCGCCGTTGCCGTCGACACCGACGATGTCGTCCTCAGCGTCGACGGAGGTGAACTGTTCCGGGATGATGCCCCGGACGTAGTCGACGGTGCCGGCCTTGAGCGCCTGCGTCATCGCGTCTTCGTTCGCGTAGAACTGGAAGATGACCTCGTCGATGTAGGGCTGCTTGCCCCAGTAGTTCGGGTTGCGCTCGAAGCGGGCGAACTCGCCGCGCCGCCATTCGACGGTCTGGAAGGGGCCCGTGCCGACCACCGGCGGGTCGGTCTGGAAGTCAGTCGCCGCGGAGGCGAACGTCACGTCGTTCCAGATATGCTCGGGCAGGATCGGGATGTAGGCCCCGAGGAAGAGCTGCGTCGGGAATGCGGTCGTCATCCGGACGGTCGTCGCATCGACGACCTCGATGGACTGCAGCTCGACGGTCGAGACGAGGAAGTCGCCGAAGAGGGAAAGCGGGTTGTCGGCGGCCTCGTCGCCATCAGCGTCGTTGCCGTCCGGCGCCCACGGACCCGTGTACGCCGGGTCCATGCTGTCGAGGATGTACTGGTAGGTGAACGCGACGTCATTTGCGTCGGCCGGCTCACCGTCCGACCACTTCATGCCCTCGCGGATCTTGAACTCCCAGGTCGAGCCATCGAGGGTCCACGACGTCGCGAAGCCCGTCGGGGCGTACTCGAGGTCCGGCCCGAAGCCGACGAGCAGGTCGTAGTTGAGGATGAATGCCTCGTACGACGAGACGAGGTAGGCGAGGTTCGGGTTGATCGAGTCGAACTCCTGGATCGTCCCGACCCGGAGGGTCTTGCCCTCGTCGGCCGCGCCAACCGGGGCCGCGACTGGGCTGACCAGTGCGGCGGTGATCGCGGTCGCCGCGAGGAAACGGCCCATCCGGGCCCTCATGGGTGATCGCATCCGACTCCTCCTCACGCGACCTCGGGCGGCCCCTCGATCGCAAGCTCACTGGACGCGGCCTGGTGGCGGCCCAGCGACGTGGCCGTACGGTGGCACACGCGGCGGAGCCGTGCAATCCCGGCTCGCAGCGTGCGCGCCACTTTCTCAGACGAGCCAGGACGTGGCCGGCGCGGTCTCGAGCAGGATCGGCCGGTCGATTCGGAACGCCGCGATGTCATCCGCTGAGGGGGTCGTCCCGTCGATTGCCAACTCGGCGGCGATCCGCCCGAGCACGGACGCGTACTTGAAGCCGTGGGCGGCACCGAGGAGAACCGTGACGTTCGGTGCCTCCGGCAGGCGGTCCACGACGAAGTCGCGGTCCGGCGTGAGCGTGTAGAGACAGGTCTTCGTCAGCAGCTCGCGGGCCGCCATGCCCGGGAGGTGGCGATCGAGGAAGGCCGTCAGCCGCGCCAGCGCCGGCTCGTTGGTTTCGAAGCCGCGAGAGTCGCCGGTGGTCTCCGCGCCGCCGACGTCCTGGGCGGCCTTCGGGCCGGGCTCGCCGTACGCCGGGAAGCCGTAGAAGCACGGATCGTCCATCCAGATCCAGATCGGGAAGCGATCGGGCGTGAACGCGTCCGGCTGGGCGGCCTCGAAGTACGTCACCTGCTCCCGAGTGATCGTGAGCGGGAGACGCCGATCGAACGACGCCAACAGCTGGTTCGTCCAGGCGTCCGCCGCGATGACGACGTGCCCCGCGCGGTGCGTTGTGCCGTCTTCGGTGATGACATCGACCTCGCCGCCCGCCTCGCGGAGGCCGGTCACGCGGGTCCGGTCCAGGAGCGTGGCGCCGAGCTCCCGGGCCCGGCGGCGGTGCGCTTCGTTCGCGCGGAACGGGTCCGCGATGCCGGCGTCGGCCTGGTACAGGACGCTCGTGCCGTCGTCCAGCTGCCATGCCGGGAACCTGCGCATCGCGTCGGCGGCGTCCAGCCGCTCGAACGGCACCCCTTCGGCGAGCATGCTCATCGTGTAATCCGGCTCGGGGATCGCGGCACCGGGCGGAAAGAGGTCCAGACCGCCGGTCGTCGTGACGACCCGCGAGCCGGTGTCCGCCGCCAGGTCAGCCCACGTCGCGTAGGCCCGCTGCGCCAGGCGGATGTAGTCGGGCCGGTGGTACGAGAGCCGGATGATCCGCGAGTGATCGGCCGAGGCGCCACGGTCGTGACCGAGCTCGAAGCGCTCGAGGCCCAGCACCCGGCTTCCAACGCGCCGCGCAAGCCAGTACGCTGCCGCCGAGCCGAATCCGCCGAGCCCGACGACGATCGCGTCCCAGGTTCGCGCCATCCGCGCATGCTAGGCGGCGGCGATCCTCGTAACGGTGCGCGTTCACGCGCGTCAGACAAGGCAAATGCGCCGATCACGCATCCTGCGCGGCCTCGCGATCGCCCTGCCGACCGTGCTGATCCTCGGCTACGGCGGGGCGAGCCTCTACGTCTACGACAAGCTCTCGCGCGCGGACACGGCTTGCGCGCAGGTGTCGAATCCGGGCGAGCCGGACACCTTCACGATCGAGGGCGTCGACACCGAGCCTTATCACGCGGCCAGCTTTGAGACGGTCCGCTTCCCGAGCCACGACGCGCCGGACATCACGATCGCCGCAACGTGGATCCCGTCGGACGTCGCCGATGACGCACCGGCGATCGTGGTCGTCCATGGGCACAACGCGTGCCGGCGCCACCCGGACGTTCTGCTCGCCGGCGGCATGCTGCATCGCGCGGGCTTCGCGGTGATCATTCCAGACCTGCGCGACCACGGCGACTCGACGGTCGAGGACGGCCGTTTCGCCGGCGGCGCGGACGAGCAGCTCGATGCCCGAGGGGCCGTCGACTGGCTGGCCGCCCGCCCGACGCCGCCGCGACAGATCGCGATCATGGGCTTCTCGCTCGGCGCCGCGACCTCGACGATCGCCTTCGGCCAGGATTCGCGCATTGCCGCGCTCTGGGAAGACAGCAGCTTCGCGGACGTCTCGGAGGCCATCCGCGACGAGCTCAGCCGAACCGGCTATCCGACGATCCTCGAGTTCGGCGGGATCTGGGCCGGGCGAATCCTGTCCAACGACGACTTCACGGCCTTCACGCCGCTCGAGGAGATCGGCCATGCGAACGGCCGGCCGGTATTCATCACCCACGGCGCGAACGACACTCGGTTGCCGACGCGCTACGCGAGCGCGCTCGCAGCGCGAGTCCGCGAGACCGGCGGGGCGGTCGAGCCGTGGATCGTCCCAGGCGCCACGCACACCCAGGCCGTCACACTCGTTCCGGATGAGTACGACCAGCGACTGACCGCCTTCTTCATCGGAGCCCTCGGGCAGCCCTGAGTTCTCGGTCTGGCGTGGCGACCCCGGTCTCCGAGTGTGACTCCCAGTCAACTCCCAGGGCCGCAAGCCCGGACCGCTGCCTCTCGTGCGCCGAGCGTGACTCCGAGTCATCTCGCCGGGGTCGAAAGGCCGGATCGCCGCCTCTAGGTCGGGTGGAGCGTGACTCCCGGTCACATGCGAGGGCTTGGGGCCAATCGGCCGGCTCCATCTGGGCGAGAAACGTGCCTCCCAGTCACGCGCGCCCGGCAGCGACCTAGACTCGGGCTCCCATGACCGCCGAAGAGATGCGATCCGCGAGCGAGCCCGTGTTCGACGTGCGCGTCGAGCGCGACGTCCGGATCCCGGTCCGCGACGGCCTCGAGCTCTCGGCCAACCTCTGGCTGCCCGACGGGCCAGACCCCGGTGGACCGGTGGCGGCCGTCCCCGCGATCCTCGAGATGATCCCGTACCGCAAGGACGACTGGCGGGCGAACTCGGACGAGGCCCGCGGGCGCTATCTCGCGGCACGCGGCTATGCGCTCTGCCGGCTCGACATCCGGGGCACCGGCTCGTCGCCAGGCATGGCCCTCGATGAATACACGGCGCTCGAGACGCAGGACGGCTTCGATGCAGTTGAGTGGCTCGCGGCCCAGCCGTGGTGCAACGGCGCCGTCGGGATGTGGGGCATCAGCTACGGCGGGTTCACGGCGATCCAGGTGGCGAAGCTGCGGCCGCCGCATCTCAAGGCGATCGTCCCGATGTACGCCACCGACGATCGGTATCTCGACGACGTCCACTTCGTCGGTGGCTGCGCAACCGCGAGCGAGCTGACCCAGTACGCGGTGAGCATGGTCGCGAGCAACGCGCTGCCCGGCCGGCCGTCATTCCGCGGCGACCGCTGGCGCGACGAGTGGCAAGAGCGGCTCGAACGCACGCCGGTGTGGCTGTTCGAATGGCTTCGCCAGCAGCACGACGGACCGTACTGGCGGCAGGGCTCCCTTGCCCCCGAATACGACGCGATCGAGTCGCCAATGCTCCTCATCGGTGGCTGGATGGATGGCTACATCGACCCCGTGTTTCGGATGCTCGAGCGCTGCACGGCGCCGCGGCGGGCATTCGTCGGCAACTGGGTCCACGAATTCCCGGACGATGGCTATCCGGGCCCGAACGTCGACTGGCTCCTCGAGATGATCCGCTTCTTCGACCGCCACCTCAAAGGCGACGACAACGGCGAGGACGCGGAGCCGATGCTCACCTGGTTCGAGCGCGAATGGGCCCCGCCTGCGGCCTTCCCGAAGGCCTGGCCGGGCCGCTGGCGGGCGGCGGCGCGCTATCCCGTGCCGGGCGCCGGTGTCCGGCGCTGGCGGCTCGGCGCCGGCGACGGGCCGCTGCGCGGCCGGCTCGTTGACGACGGTGCGCACGGTGCCGAAGCCGGCGCGATGACCGTGCCGCACCGAGCGACGCTCGGCAGCCGGGGCTCACTCTCGTGGGGCGCCGGCAGCCCGCCGAACGGCCTGGCCCGCGACCTGCGACCGGACGAGGCGCTCCTGCCGGTCTTCGAGAGCGAGCCGCTGGCGGCGGACGTCCACGTCCTCGGTCGCGCGGTCGCGGGGCTCGTCATCGAGACCGACATGCCGGTTGCCACGGTCGTCGCCCGGCTCTCGGACGTCGCGCCGGATGGCACGCCGATCGAGGTCGCCGCGGGCGTGCTGAACCTCACGCACCGCGAGTCGCACGCCTCCCCCAGCCCGCTCGAGCCGGGCCGGCCGACGCCGGTCCGCGTGGCGCTCCGCTCGGCCGGCTACCGCTTCGCCGCGGGGCATCGGATCCGTCTTTCGATCGCGACCGGGGCCTGGCCGGTGCTCTGGCCGTCGCCCTATCCGGGCACATTGACGCTGCGACTGGGCATCGACGGGGCGTCCCTCGAGCTGCCCTGCGTCCCGGCCGAGGACGCCGCCGCGCCGACGGCGTTCAAGACGTCGCCGCCGGAGCTCGAATCGATCGGAGGCGGGGCGGACGAGCCGGTCGTCTGGCGGATCACCGAGGACGTCATCGACGGCAGCGTGATCGTGTCGACGTTCGAAGGCGGCGAGACGGTCAACGACGATGGCACGCGCCTCTGCTCCTCGGAGGGCCACGCGATGACGGCCCGCGACGCCGACCCGGCCCGTGCCGAGATGCGCTCGGAGATCCGCTACCGCCTCGTCCAGGACGGCTTCACGATCGAGACCGACGCCGACGCGGTCACGAGCTCAACGGCCGATGCGTTCCACATGGCCATCTCGCTCCGCGCCCGCCTTGATGGCGCGGACGTCTTCGAGCGCCACTGGTCCGAGACCATCCCCCGCCGCCTGGTGTAGGCGGCCGCAGGGGCCGCCGACGGCCGCACGGGGCCGCAGGCCGCCGTCAGGCGATGAGGTCGCGGGCGATCCCGAGCGCGAAGGCGATGATGACGAGATAGCCGAAGACGCTCAGGGCAACGCGATAGCGCTCCGGCAATCGCCGATGAGCCAGCGCCGCCATCCCGGCCAGCGCGACCTGCCACGCCGAGCTCGCGCTGAACGCGCCGGCGGCGAACGCAATCCGCTCGCCGGCGCTCGACCCCAGCTGCGGTAGCCCGAGGATGAGCGCGGTGAAGTAGATGACCGTGGCCGGGTTGAGCAGGGTGAGCCCGAGGAATCGAAGGTACGTGGCGGATCCGCGGGCCGGAGCCTGGGGCGAAGCTTCGGCGGCATCGGGAGCGGCGCTCGAGAGCGCACCGCGGAGGCCCCGGATCCCGACGACTACAAGAGCGACGACGGCGGCGACCCGCAGTGGGTCGGCGATCGGCGCGAGTGCGCCCGCCACGGCGCCGCCGCCGAGGGCGGCGACCGTCGCGTAGATGCCGTCCGCGGTCGCCGCGCCGAGTCCCGCCGCGGCCGCGGCGCGAAAGCCACGCCGGATCCCGAGCTCGATGATCAGGATCGCGATCGCGCCGACGGGAATGGCGATCGCGGCGCCGGCGAAGGCGCCGGTGACGAAGGCCGAGGTCAACCGGCCGTGGCGTCCGGCACGAGGCGGCCGACGATCTCGGCCAGCTGGCGCCGATGGACCGGGCCCCGGAAGTCCATCATCGGCTCGGGGTCCAACTGATGCTCCTCGATCTTGCCGCCGCTGCGAATGTAGATGACCGGGTAGATCGCACCCGTACCGTCGGCCTCGAGCGTGATCACGATCGCGTCCGGGCCGCCGGCGTCGACGACGTTGGCGAGTGGCAGGATGCCGGCGTCGCGGATTCCGTCCTCGGCGGTCACGCTCAGGACGCGCGCCAGGTACGCCTTCTGGTGCCACAGCTCGGGCGCTTCGTTGAGCTGACGGAGGACGAACTCGAGGAGCTCGCCAGGCGCGAGGCTCGGCCGTTCGAACGTCAGCCCGGCCCGCGTCTCCGCGATGTACCGGGCGAGAACTCGAGCGTTGTAGCGGGCGCCATGAACGGCGCCGGAGTTCGCGGGCAGGCCGTGCTTCTTCAGGCCGCCGGACGCCTGGGTGATCGTGCCGGCGAAGAAGACTCCGGGCACGGTCGCGCTCTCCCAGTACGGCGTCTGGGCCGGGAGCTTGCTCGGCCCGAACGTCGCAACTCCGAGCGCCGGCAGGTCCTGCAGCGGCGAGACGAAGCCGGTCGCGGAGATGACATCGTCGGCCCGATGGCGCATCGGCTCGCCCTCCGCGCCGGATCGCGTCGTGACGACGAAGCCGCGGTCGCCGTCGCGTTCGATGCCCAGGATCTGGGCGTCCAGGACGGTGACGCCGCCGCCGAGCACGTGATCCTCGAACGGCTGGACGTAGCGCGCCCGAACACCGACGAGCGAGCGCGTGTTCACGGACAGCTTCGTGGGTGACGGCGAGGCGAGCGTGATGCCGCGGGCCCATTGGAGGAGGCCGGTCGCGAGCTCGAACGCAGAGACGCTCTTGCCGATGATGAAGACGCGCCGGTCGGCGTAGGTCTCGGGCGACCGCGTCGCGGCATAGTGCGCGGCGAGCTCCCCGCCCGGGGTCGGCGGGCTGTACGGCTCCGCGATGCCCACCGCGAACACCGCCGTCGGGGTCCGGTACTCGCCGTCGGTGGTCTCGAGAATGAACTCCGGGCCGTTCGGCCCGTCGACCTGCCGCGTCGAGGTCCAGCGGCAACCGAAGCGGATCTGGAGGCCCGTCCGCTCGACGAACGCCTGGAGGTTCTGCTCCATCTCGGGGCGCGATGGGAAGTACGACGTGCCGTCCATGAACGTCGGCATGATCGCCCGGGCGTTTGGCTCATCGGCGATGAGGCTGTTCCAGTCGAAGCGCTCGTAGGCGCGCGTCTCGTGGTCGGCCGGGGCGTATGGCTTCGTCCACGACAGCAGCCGCTGGAAGAACGGCCACTTCAGGAACATGCCGCCGGGAGCGGCGTCGGCGCCGATGATCGCGTGCTGGACGCCGGCCGAGCGCAGCGCATAGGACAGCTGGATCGCGCCCGGCCCAGAACCGACGATGACGACCGGGTATTCGCCCGGCGGGAAGGGCCGATCGTCCGCGGGGCTCAGTCCCGCCATCGGTTCGCGTTGCGCAGCCGGCGGGCCTGGGCCTGGAGCATCCGGAACATCACCTTGGGGTGCTCGACGAGGAAGCTCTCCACGGCCGGGCCGGCCAGGACGATCGTCCGCAACGGGCGGGTCGCGACGACATCGGCCGAGGGCGACTCGCCGAGCAGGATCGAGACCTCCCCGAAGAACTCGCCGCGGGCCAATGTGGCGCGCTGCGTGCCGTCGACGACGATCGATGCCTCGCCGTCGAGAATGACGTGGAACGCGGAGCCGCTGAGGCCCTGCCGAAGGACGCGTTCACCGGCCGGGAAGAAGGCCTCCTCGAAGCGGCCCGCCGCACCGAGGAGCTGCGGCGTCGTCAGGTCGGAGAACAGCGTCATGCTCGACAGTGCGTCGGCGATCTCCTCGCGCGTGGCCATCTCCGAGCGTCGCTCCTTCGTGACGTCGCCATTCGAATCTCCGGCGGCAACCTTGATTGTGTCACCACGCTCTGAGCGCCGGGGATTACATTCTCCGCGATCGGCACGGAGATGCGATGAGCCTCAGCAACGACGAACGCGAACGCCTGCTCGCGGGCTGCAGCCTGTTCATGGGCCTGCCGCCCGAGGGCCTCGCCGTGCTCGGCCAGCGCGCCACGGAGGTCGAGTTCCCGGCGGGCCACGTCATCGCCCGGCAGGGCGAGATCGGGTCCGGCCTCTTCATCATCATCGAGGGCGCCGTGAAGGTCGTCCGCAGTGGCGAGCTGCTCGCGCGTCTCAAAGCGGGCGACTTCTTCGGCGAGCTGTCGGTGCTCGATCGGATGCCGCGGACCGCGTCGGTCACGACCGAGGAAGAGACACGCTGTCTCGCGCTCGCATCCTGGGATTTCGATGCCGCGGTCACGGAGAGCCCGTCGATCGCGCTGGCGATCCTTCGCGGCCTCGCTCTCCGGCTCCGCGAGCGGACCGAGGCGGACCGGCACTGACGCTGCGTCCGCGGCCCGCGCTCGAGGCAACCCGATGACCCAGGCGACGCTCGGCGGCCAGCTGACCTTCCTGTTCAGCGACATCGAAGGCTCCACCCGCCTCGAGGAGGCGCTCGGCACAACCGCCTACGCGTCGCTGCGGGAGCGTCACCGCGCGCTCCTGCGGGCCGCGTTCGCGAGCCACGATGGCGTCGAGCAGGGCACCGAAGGCGACTCGTTCTTCGTCGTGTTCCCGAACGCCCGGGCGGCGATCGAGGCGTCGGTCGACGCGCAGCGCGCGCTCGCCGCCGAGGCCTGGCCCGATGGCGCCGACGTACGTGTTCGCATGGGCATCCACTCGGGCGAGGCGGAGCTCGTCGGCGGCAGCCTCATCGGCCTGGACATCAATCGTGCGGCGCGGATCGCCGGCGTCGCCCACGGCGGCCAGGTGCTCGCGTCCGAGTCCACCCGCGTCCTGGCGGGCGGCCTGGCCGACGGGCTCTCGCTGCGCGATCTCGGCGACCACCGGCTGCGCGATCTGCGCGCGCCGCTCCGGCTGCACCAGGTCATCGCCACCGGGTTGACCGGCGAGTTTCCGCCCCTCCGATCGCTCGATGCCCGGCCGAACAACCTGCCGACCCAGCTGACGAACTTCATCGGTCGCGACACCGAGCTCGCACAGACCGAGGAGCTGCTCGATCGAACCCGACTGCTCACCCTGACCGGGCCCGGCGGGACGGGCAAGACGCGCCTGTCGCTGCAGCTCGCGGCGAATGTGGCCGAGGACTTCCCGGATGGCGTCTTCTTCGTGCCACTTGAAGCTATCCGAGATCCCGCACTGCTCGGCTCGGCCATTGGCGCCGCGATCGGGATCGCCGATTCCGGCTCGCGGCCGGCGCGCGAAGCCCTGCTCGACTGGCTCACCGGCAAGCGCGTGCTCCTCGTCCTGGACAACTTCGAGCAGGTGCTGCCCGGAGCGCCGCTCGTGACGGATCTCCTTCGCGCCGCCGACGGGCTGCGCGTCATCGCGTCCTCGCGCGGCGCCCTGCACGTCGCCGGCGAGCAGGAGTACCCCGTGCCGGGCCTGCCTGTTCCGCCGGATCCCGGGCGACTCTCTGCCGTCGAGCTTGCACAGCTGCCGGCGGAGCTCCGCCATCTCAGCCCCGAGGCGCTCGGCCAGTACGAGGCGGTCCGGCTCTTCATCGCCCGAGCCGTCGCGGTTCGGCCCGACTTCAAGGTCACCAACGAGAACGCTCCGGCCGTCGCCGCGATCTCGGCGCGGTTGCACGGCATGCCGCTCGCCATCGAGCTTGCGGCTGCGCGCGTCAAGCTCCTCTCGCCCGACGCGATCCTTGCGCGGCTCGAAGGTCAGCTCGGCCTGCTGGCGGCCGGCTCGCGTGACCTGCCGGAGCGGCAGCAGACGCTGCGCGGCGCCATCGCCTGGAGCTACGACCTCCTCGAGCCGGGTGCGCGGCGACTGCTCGACCGGCTTGCGATCTTCCGCGGCAGCTTCGACCTCGAGGCCGCCGAGGCGGTCGCTGGGCCGGCTTCCGAGATCGGCATCGACGTCCTCGACGGGCTCGTCGCGCTCGCCGACCAGAGCCTCGTGCGCGGCGAGTCGCCGGACAGTGCCGACGCCCGGTTCCGCCTCCTCGAGTCCATCCGCGAGTTCGCCGGGGAGATGCTCGACGCGCGCGACGAGCGGTCCGCCGTGGCCGAGCGCCACCGCGACTACTACCTCGCGCTCGCCGAGCGAGCCATGCCCGAGCTCTCGGGCGCCGACCAGCGGATGTGGCTCGAACGCCTCGAGCTCGAGCACGACAACATCCGCGCCGTCCTCGACCGGTCGCTCGTCCAGCCATGGCCGCGCGAGGGCGTCCTCACCGCCTTCGCGATGTGGCGCTTCTGGCAGAAGCGTGGCCATCTCGCTGAGGCGCGCCGCCGGCTCGAGGCCTTCGACGCGGCGCCGTGGTCACACGACGACCCGATCCTCCGGGCGCGCATCTGCGAGGCCCTCGGCGGGGTCTGCTACTGGCAGGCGGACTTCGCCGGCATGCAACGCTTCTACGAAGAGGCGGTTGCGCTGTGGCGGGCGGACGGGAACCGCGCCGAGCTCGCGAACGCGCTCTACAACTACGCCTTCACGTTCTCGGGCATTCCAGACCCGGCCCAGCCCATGGTGGAACCGGACCCGGACGGACTGGGCGTCAAGACGCTCGAAGAAGCCCGGTCGCTGTTCGCCGAGGTCGGCGACGCCAGGGGCGAAGCGAACACGCTGTGGGCGCTCGGCAACGGCGACTACTTCCGCGATCTCCGCGAAGCCGGGACCGGCTACTTCCGGAGGGCGCTCGAGATTTTCCGCAGCGTCGGCGACCGGACGATGGAGGCGTGGTCGCTGCACATGCTCGGCAGCGCGCTCGTCCGGCGCGGCGCGATCGACGAGGGTCGCACCTCGATGGAGCACGCGATGCGTCACTTCTGGAGCGCGGGCGATGCCGCCGGGATGACGCTCACCTTCGACGACCTGTCGTCGGTGTCGGTGGCCGAGGAGGACTACGAGCGTGCGGCGCGCCTTCGGGGTGCGGCCCGCAGCCTCACCGACTCGACCGGCGTCGGGCTCGCGCGGTTCGTCGAGGAGTGGTTCGAGGAAAGGGTTCGACCGAGCGTCCGGAACGCCCTGTCCAACGAGGACCTCGTGCGCTGGGGCAACGAGGGGGCCGCGCTCACGCTCGACGAGGCGGTCGCCTACGCCCTCAGGATCTCGACCGCCGACCTCGAAGCGATCCGTGTCCTCGCCGACTGACGCGTGGTGATGGAGCGACTCCGAACCTACATCGACAGCTTCCGCGGCTTCGAGCCGGATGCGCGGCGGTTCCTGCTCGTGACCCTCGTCATGGGCGCTGCCGGCAGCCTGTGGTGGATCGACTTCAACCTCTATCTCGCCGCGCTCGGGCTGAGCCGCTCCACGATCGGCATCATCTCGACGGTCGGCGCGGCGGCGAGCGCCGCGGCGGCGTTGCCCGCGTCGGCGATCTCCGACCGCGTCGGCCGCCGCCTGGTCATGGCCGGTGGCGCCGGGCTTGCAACCCTTGCGCTCGTTCTCCTCGACCTCACGGCCGCGGTTCCCGCGATCTTCCTCGCCGCCGCGGCGTATTCGGCCGGCTGGTCCGCGCTCAACGTCGCCCAGGGGCCGTTCCTCACCGAGCACTCGAAGCCGGAGCACCGCAGCGAGCTGTTCGCGCTGCAGTTCGCGATCGGCACCGGGACGAACATCGGGGCGGCGGTCATCGGCGGCGTCGTCGCGGGAGCGGTCGCGGACGCGATCGGCCTGGATCCGGGCGGCGTCGGACCGTATCGGGTCATCCTTCTGCTCATGACCGCCGCGCTTGCCGGCGGGCTGCTGATCCTGCTGACGATCACCCGCGATCGGCCACCGGGCGGCGCGCACGACGGCGAGGGCCGGCCTGTCAGTGGCAGCCGCTTCGGCATTACGATCACGAACCGCAGCAGGTTCGTTCGCCTCGTGCTCCCGGGCTTCCTCATCTCGATCGGCGCGGGGCAGGTCCTGCCGTTCCTGAACCTGTTCATCCAGGGCAAGTTCGGTCTGGACCTCGCGAGCCTGAACGTCGTGTTCGCGTTGACAAGCCTCGGAACGATGCTTGCGGTCCTGTTCCAGCCGGCGATCGCGAAACGGCTCGGCCGCCTGCCCTCGGTGCTCCTCGTGCAGGGCGTCAGCATCCCGTTCCTCGTCGTCCTCGGGTTCTCGCCCCTGCTCTGGACCGTCATCGCCGCGATGACGGTCCGCAACTCCCTGATGAACGCCGGCAATCCGATCTTCTTCGCGTTCGCCCTCGATCACGTAGCGCCGTCCGAACGCGCGACGTTCTCGGCCGTCTCGGCGCTCCTGTGGTCCGCCGGCTGGGCCCTCGCCGGGCCGTGGTACTCGGTGCTCCAGGCGAATCTCGGGTTCGACGCCGGCTACGCCGTGAACTTCGCGACGATCATCATCCTGTACACGATCGCCACGGTCCTGCTGTGGCTGTGGTTCCGCGACGCCGAACCGCGACCGAACCGGCCCCTGCCGGCTCCGGCCGTTCCCGGGGCTTCGGCGTAGAATCCTCGTCCGTGGCCACCCAGACGACCGGCATCCCGAAGAACCCCGGTCGCCGTGATCTGGGGCTCCGCGCCACGCTCCTCTTCCCGGATCGCGAGATCGTCGAGCGCTACTACGTCCCGCTGATCTACACGGCCTGCCGGACGTGCTACTCGGAGCTCGATCCGGACGAGATCTTCCGGCGGGCGAGCGTCGGCGAGATCGACCCCGCGAAGATGCAGAAGCTCATCAGCGGCGTCATCGAGTCGGGCCACGGCAGCACGATCGAGCACGTCGTCTTCACGTTCGGCATCAGCGGCGTCAGCCGGACGCTGTCGCACCAGCTCGTGCGCCACCGCGCGGGCGTCGCGTTCGACCAGCAGAGCCAGCGCTACGTGAAGTTCAAGTCCGCGGCGACGATGCTGCCGCACACGATCGCCGAGGCGGACGAGGACGTCCGGGCTCGCTTCGAGGAGCAGGTCCAGGGCTCGATGTCGCTCTACGGCGACCTCGTTGAAGCCGGCATCCCGGGCGAGGATGCGCGGTTCGTCTTCCCGAACGCGACGCGCACGAACCTCGTGATGACGGCGAACCTCCGGGCGCTCATCCACATGTCGGGCCTGCGCCTCTGCACGATGGCCCAGTGGGAGATCCGACGGCTGTTCCAGCTCGTCCGCCACGAGATCTTCGCGGTCTCGCCGTTCCTCGGCTCGTTCCTCGCCCCGAAGTGCGTGCCGCTCGGCTACTGCGACGAGATGAACAACCGCGATGAGCACTGCCCGATCCGGCCGCATAAGGACAACGTCCTCGCGGCGTGGGCCGAGAAGGCAGCCGCGGCCAAGGCCGCCGGGCGCGAGCTGCCGGTCACCGAGCCCGCGCCGGTCGGCTGAAGCTGGCGGAGCCCGCGCCGGTCGGCTGAAGCTGCCGGAGCCCGCGCCGGTCGGCTGAAGCTGCCGGAGCCCGCGCCGGTCGGCTGAAGCTGGCGGAGCCCGCGCCGGTCGGCTGACGCCGCGCGACACGCCGCCGAGCTTGGCGCTTCCGTCATGTACCACGCTGAGCGGTGCTAGGCGGGATTCCGCCCTCGTTCGACCGCCTCCGCACCCTGCCGCGCCCGGACACCTGCACGAATCGTTGCCGACCCACGCTCTCGAACGCGGGCGGGCGGAGCTAATACCACTGGCATTGGTAGGTGGCGGCGTATCGGGCGCGTTCGGCGGATATCACCACTGGCACCGGTAGCTGACGGACCGATGACGCTCGCGCCGTTCGCGACGCGGCGACCCATGGCGAGCTCAGAGGTCTGCGACGAACCGCCGGATGACGCGGGCCAGCCGTGGTCCCGCCTCGGCTCCGGAGTCGAGCACCTCTTCGTGGCTCAGCGTCTCCCCGGTGTACCCGGCGCCGGCGTTCGTCACGAGCGAGACGCCGCAGACCTCGAGGCCGGCCCAGCGGGCGGCGATGCACTCCAGGACCGTGGACATCCCGACGGCGTCGCCGCCCTGCGCTGCGAGCATCCGGACCTCGGCCGGCGTCTCGTAGGTCGGCCCCGTGAGACCGACATAGATGCCCTCTTCGAGGGTCACCCCCTCAGCCGCCCCGGCGGCGTGGAGACGCTGGCGCAGGCGGACGCTCCAGGCTTCGGTCAGGTCCGGGAACCGGGGGCCGATGTCGTCGGCGTTCGGCCCGATGAGCGGATTCCGGCCCGTCAGGTTGATGTGATCGCGAATGATCATCAGGGTCCCCGGGCCCCAGGCCGGGTTCAGTCCGCCGGCGGCATTCGTGAGCACGAGGACCTTCGCTCCCAGGCGCCGCGAGAGCAGCACCGGCTGGATGACCAGGCCGGGATCGTTGCCCTCGTACATGTGGAAGCGGCCCTGCAGGAGGACAACGGGGCGACCCTCAAGCCGACCGAGCAGCAGCCGGCCGGCATGCCCCGGAGCCGTCAGCGGCGGCCAGCCGGGCAGGTCGGCGAACGGGATTGCCACGGGATCGGTCAGCTCGTCGGCGAGGCCCCCGAGGCCCGAGCCCAGCACGATCGCGATCTCCGGGATGAGGTCCGATCGGGCGCGCGCGGCCGCCTCGAGGGCGTCGATCCGCGCGGGCTGATCCAAGGGCCGTATCGGCGCAGAGGGATCGATCTCGGGCGGGGTGCCGTCGGGCATCGGCGTGCGGGCCTCCGAGCGAACGTCCAGGGGGTCGACGGCCGTTGGCCCGCTGCTTCAGCCGCCCGGTGGGAGTACCGACACCGGGATGCCGGTCACGTCCCGCCGAGCGACTCGCCCGTGGACGGCGGTGAGGCCGTCGCGTCCGGGCAATGAAGCGCCCGAAAGAACCGACTGGTCTCGAGGATCCTTGATGTGATCTCGGTGTCCCCGCTTCCTGGCGGCCCCTTCGGGCAGGACGAAATGTAGTCGGCGCGTCATCGACGGGTCAACGCGGTTTTCCACGAAGTTGCCTTGTCACTGCAGCGAAGTATCCACGAGTCCACCGTCGATGTGGACAGGCGGTGGACAACGAATCGCGGCCGCAGGCCGAGTGGCACGCGTCAGCCGCCGACGGCGAACATCTCGACCCGCGGCAGGTGGCTCGTCGCCTCCGTCCGCAGCTCGGAATAGCGGTCGTCGCGGCGGCCCCAGACCGCGGCGATCCGGTTTCGGAGCTCCGTGTCGAGGGCGTCCCCCACGGCGCCCCCACGGAGGATCGCCCGGAGGTCGTGCCCGACCGCCGAGAACAGGCACGTGTAGAGCTTCCCGTCGGCCGAGATTCTGGCCCGCGTGCAGTCGCCACAGAACGGCTGGCTTACCGAGGCGATGACGCCAAGCTCACCGCTGCCGTCGCGGTAGCGCCAGCGCTCCGCGACCTCGCCGCGATAGCCCGGCTCGGCCGGCTCGAGCGGGCTCTCGGCGTCGATCGTCTCGACGATCTCACGCGCGGTGACGACATCGTCCAATCGCCAGCCGTTTGTGGTCCCGACGTCCATGTACTCGATGAAGCGCAGGACGATGCCCTCGTCGCGCGCCCAGCGGGCCAGGGGCAGGATCGAGGCCTCGTTCAGGCCGCGCCGCACGACGGTGTTCACCTTGATCGGCGCGAGGCCCGCGGCACGCGCCGCGGCGATGCCGTCGAGGACCCGGGCCACCGGAAAGTCCACGCCGTTCATTGCCTGGAACGTCGCGTCATCGAGCGAGTCGAGGGACACCGTCACCCGCTGCAGGCCGGCGTCCGCGAGCGGCTGGGCCAGCGCCCGCAGCGCGGAGCCATTCGTGGTCAGCGTCAGGTCAACGGGCCCGCCGTCATCGGCGCCGCGGAGCGCGCTGAGGAAGCCGATGAGCGTCGGCAGGTCGCGCCGGACCAGGGGCTCGCCGCCGGTGATCCGGAGCTTCGTGACGCCCAGCTCGACGAAGATCGCCGCAACGCGCGCGATCTCCTCGAACGTCAGGACCTCGGATTGCGGCAGGAACGCGTAGTCGCGACCGAACACCTCGGCCGGCATGCAGTAGACGCATCGGAAGTTGCAGCGGTCCGTGACGGAGATCCGCAAGTCGCGCAGCGCTCGGCCGAGGCTGTCGACGACGCCCGGCCGCCCGTCGAACGCGGTACCGGGCGCCGCGCCGGCAAGCGTGTGATCGAGCGTTCGAACGTCGGGCCGATGACCGTTCCCGTCCATGGACCGCTGATCCTACGCCCGATCGCCGGATCAGCCGGGACTGGGGCAGTCCGGGCGGGTGGGGTACGACCGGCTGACGAGGCGGTACCTCTGGACGGGTGCTCGCGCGCTCCACGAGTCGCAGGATGCCGTTCAGATCGGGTGATCGCGAACCAGCCCCGGGTTGCGACGTCCGATGGAATGACAAGGACCAGGAGCAGCGATGTCGACGACCGATCAGCGCACAGGCTTCCGGTTGCCGTGGAGCGCCGAGAGTCGAACGCGCGACGCGGACTCCGAGGCCGAGACCCCCGACGGCACGGACCCGAGTGACGCGGCAGCGGACGCCTCCGACATGAGTGCGATGGCAGACCCGACGACGGACGCGGACGCGAGCGCGGCTGCGAACTTGGACCCGCTCCTCGATTCGGGCGAGCCCATTGACAACATGACCTGGCCGGAGGTCGATCGCCGCGTGCGCCAGATGGGCCGCCGCGCCGTTGACCGGGCCGATGCCAGCCTCGCCGAGATCACGGCCAGCGTGGCGACGGGCGCGCCGACCGGCGCGGCCCGTCGAACGAATGCCCTGATGGCGGGCCTGTCAAAGGCCATGCATGCCGCAGCCGAGAGCGCGCGCGTCGAGACCCTGGAACGGCTCGCCGCCGACGCCGCTGAGCGGACCGAGGCCATCAAGACCGCCGGAGCCGCAGAGTCTGCCGCAATCAAACAGGCTGCTGACGACGATGTCGCCGGCGTTCGCGAATGGTCGAAGGCGGAGCTGGCGCGCGTTCGCGACGAGACCGAGACCCGGATCGCCGCCCGGCGCGACGCCCTCGAGCTGGAGACGACGGCGCACGCGGCGAAGGTCGAGGCGCGCATCGAGCGCGTCAAGCGGGTTGTCGCGACCTTCGAAGCCACGATGGCCGACTTCTTCACGACCCTCCTCGAAGAGAGCGACCCGGCCCGCGTCGCACTGCTCGCCGAGCAGCTGCCCGAGGCACCGTCGCTCGAGCTTGACGATGAGCTCGAGGCGGAGTTCGAAGCCTTCGAAGCCGCCGCCGACCTGGCCGAGGCAGCCGATACGGGCGAGGTCACCGCGGAGTTTGCCCTGGGCGCTGCGGCCGAAGACGTGCTCATCGGCGAGACCACCGAAGCCGAGACCGACGTCGAAGACGGGCTGGATCCCGAGGCCGCGGCGGAGGCCGAGGCCGCGGCGTTTGCCGCTGCCGAGGACGCCCCCGAGTCCGAAGACGCCGAGGCCGATGCCGCGACGACGGCTCTCTCCGAAGAGGCCCTCGCAGCGCGTCTCGCAAAGATGGAAGACGTCGAAGCCGAGAACGCGAGCGCCGCGACGACCGAGCTCGTGGTCACCGGCCTCGTCAGCGTTGCCGGGATCGCCGGCTTCAAGCGCGCGATCACGCGTATCCCCGGCGTGACCGGCGTCGGTGTGACGTCAGGACCCGGCGGCGAGTTCGTCTACTCCGTCAATCACGGCTCCGACACCGATTTCAAGGCCGCCGTCGCCGCGCTGCCCGGCTTCGAGGCACGGGTCACCGGCGAGTCCGACGGCTCGCTCCAGATCACCGCCAGCGACCACAACCCCGACAACTGATCGACCGCCCACCCCGAGGGAGTTGAACCGATGCGCCGTCCCACAATCCTTGTTGGCGTTGCCTCCGACCAGCGGAACGAGCTCTGTGCCGAGCTCGAGGCAGCCGGCTTTCCCGTGGCCATCGTCACGAGCGCGGCTGACCTCGAGGCGACGCTTCGCGGCGTGCCCGGCATCGGCGCGGCCATCATCGATGCGGAGTCGAACATCGAGGCTGCCCTCGCCGAGGCCGACGTCCTGGCGACCCTCGAGACACCGATCCCGACCCTGATGATCGCCACCGGCGATCAGCTCGATCGGATCGCCGACCGGCCTGACGCGGGCGCCTTCGAGTACGTCCTGCCGCCGTACTCGGCCGACTCGCTGCGCTGGCGGGTCGAAGCGATGTGCATCCACACGCAGACGACCCACGAGGCCGCATCGGCGGTCGAAGCCGTGTTCAGCGGCGGCGACTTCCAGATGAGCTTCGGCCAGCGTGCGCCGGTCGTCGCCGTCTTCAGCCCGAAGGGCGGCGTCGGCAAGACGACCGTCGCGACGAACCTCGCCGCGGCCGTCCAGGTCCGGCTCAAGAAGCAGGTCCTCCTCGTCGACGCGGACACCGTCACCGGCCATGTCATCACCTCGCTCGCCCTCGAGGGCGTGCGTACCCTCAACGACGCGTGGCGCGATGTCGCCGAGAACGGCGTGCCGGACTCGTTCCTCGAGGTCGCGACGAACCATGCCTCGGGCATGAAGGTCGTCGCCTTGACGCTGAGCCCGCTCCACACGGAGATGCTCGAGACCGACAAGGTCATGGCCGGCCTCGAGGCCGCCCGCCGCGGCGTTGACCTCGTCGTCGTCGACCTCCATCCGTCGTACCACCCGCTGAACCTCGCGATCTTCGCCGCGGCGGACGAGATCCTCGTCCCGGTGACGCCGGACCTGCCCGCGATCCGGGCCGCCGTCCAGTTCACCGACGTCGCGACCGAGCTTGACGTCCGCGATCGTCTGGCGATGGTCATCAACCGTGCGAACAGCGGCGTCCCGACCGTCGACATCGAGCGCACGGTGGGCATGGACTCGCTCGCGCTCGTTCGGTCGGGTGGGCTCCTGTTCGTGAAGGCGGCGAACGTCGGTCGGACGGTCATCGACATGTTCCCGAAGGAAAAGATCACCGAGGACTTCGTGACGCTCGCCGAACGTGTCCTCAAGGGCGCCAAGACGGCGGTGACCGCCGCCGACCCGGCCGCGAGCCCTGGCCTTCGTGGGGCACTCGGCAGCATCTTCGCCAAGCGGGCTGGCGAGGCGCCACTCGCCGGGACCGCCCGCCAGGGCTGATCCCGCCGGCGCGTCGGCGCCCGCAGCGGCGCCGTCGAACCTACCGAGCGCGCTCCTGCCAGGTCGTGCCGCCCAACGGCCGGCCTGGCAACTTGACCGGCCGCTCCCCCGTCGCGAGGTCGATCTGCTCGATGCCGCGGATATAGAAGCGGTTCACGAGCACGGACTCGATCTCGCCCTCGGTCGGGACGATGTCGTCGCCGGCGTACACGACCCCGCCGACGACCGGGACGAACATCTCGGTCGAGCGATCCATCAGCTGGTGCGGATCCGTACCCGGCCGCAGGAAGACGGTCCCGACGACGCGATACGGCGGCGCCTCGATGGCGACGTCGAATGGCAGCTTGTGGACCTTGTGAGCCGCCTTCTCGTCCTCGGTCATCGCCGCCGCGTCCGCGCTCGCCAGGACGAGGATGAGGTCGTACGGATCGACGGACTTCAGGCCGGGCACGGGCTGGAACGGCTGTGAGCCATCGATCGGCGCCCACGAGACGTCCGTGATCGGCGTCTCGGCGCGCCGGTTCAGGGCATCCGAGAGTCGCCCCTGGGACGCCATCCGGCCGCGCAGCCGCCACTCCTCGGTGAGGCCGTCGAACGGCACAACTGCGCCGGCGGCGCGTTCGTCCGCGGCCGCCACGTGGCGTTCGGCTGCGTCTGGCTTGCGGCGAAGGAAGTCGAACGGCATCCCTGCTCCCTGCCCGGTGCTCAGTCTTCGGCGCGACCCGTATTGTCGCGGATCGTCTCGACGACGCCCGTGTCGGCGAGGGTGGTCGTGTCCCCGAGGTTGCGCCCTTCGGCGATATCGCGCAACAGCCGGCGCATAATCTTGCCCGAGCGCGTCTTCGGCAGGTCGGGCACGAAGAGCAGGAACTTCGGGCGGGCAATCGGACTGATCATCTTCGACACGTGCTCGCGGAGCGTCTTCGCCAGCTCGTCGCTCGGCTCCTGGCCGGCCTTGAGGATGACGAACGCGAAGACGGCCTGACCGGTCAGCTCGTCGTTCTTGCCGACGACCGCCGATTCGGCCACGGACGGATGCGAGACGAGCGCCGACTCGATCTCGGTCGTGCTCATCCGGTGGCCGGCGACGTTCATGACGTCGTCGACGCGACCGAGGAGCCAGAAGTAGCCCTCTTCGTCGCGCTTGGCGCCGTCACCGGCGAAGTACATGCCCGGGAAGCGGCTCCAGTACGTCTGCTTGAAGCGCTCCGGGTCGCCGTAGATGCCGCGCAGCATCGCCGGCCAGGGCCGCTTCAGGACCAGGTACCCGCCGCCGCCGAACGGCACGCTGTTGCCGTCCGTGTCGACGACGTCCGCTGAGATGCCCGGGAACGGAAAGGTCGCGCTGCCGGGCTTCGTCGTCGTGACGCCGGGCAGCGGCGTGATGAGGATCATCCCGGTCTCGGTCTGCCACCACGTGTCGACGACCGGCGTCCGGCCCGCGCCGATGACCTGCTGGTACCACAGCCAGGCTTCGGGGTTGATCGGCTCGCCGACGGAGCCGAGGAGTCGCAGCGAGCTGAGGTCATGCTTCGCCGGGAACTCGGGGCCCTGCTTCATGAACGCCCGGATCGCCGTTGGCGCCGTGTACAGGATCGTGACCTTGTAGTCCTCGACAATCTGCCAGAAGCGGTCCCAGCCGGGCGTATCCGGGGCGCCCTCGTAGATGACGCCGGTCGTCGCGTTCGCGAGCGGCCCGTAGACGATGTAGCTGTGGCCGGTGACCCAGCCGATGTCGGCGGCGCACCAGTACACGTCGTCGGGCTTGATGTCGAAGATCATCTCGTGGGTGAACGACGTGCCGACGAGGTAGCCGGCGGTCGTGTGGAGGATGCCCTTCGGCTTCGCCGTGGTCCCGGAGGTGTAGAGCAGGTAGAGCATGTGCTCGCTGTCGACGGGCACCGGTGGGCAGGTCTCGGACTGGCCGTCGACGAGCTCGTGCCACCAGTGGTCGCGACCCGCGGTCATCGCCGTGCCGGCGTGCGGCTCGCCGGCGCCGAGGCGCGACACGACGAGGATGTTCTCGATCGACGGCGCGGCCGCGGCTGCCGCGTCGGCGGCGGGCTTGAGGAGGACCTCCTTGCCGCGCCGCCAGCCGCCGTCGGCGGTGATGATCAGCTTCGCGCCGCAGTCGTTGATCCGATCTGACAGGGCCTCCGCCGAAAAGCCACCGAAGACGACCGTGTGCGGCGCTCCGATCCGAGCGCACGCGAGCATCGCGATCGGCAGCTCGGGGATCATCGGCAGGTAGATCGCGACGCGATCGCCGGTCCGGACGCCCAGCGCCTTCAGCGCATTCGCTGCCTTCGACGACTCGCGCATCAGGTCGGCGTAGGTCAGCGTGCGGATGTCGCCCGGCTCACCGACCCAGTGGTAGGCAATCTTGTCGCCGAGGCCCCGCTCGACATGCCGGTCGACGCAGTTGTACGTGATGTTCAGCGTGCCGCCGCCGAACCACTTCGCGAACGGCAGGTCCCACTCGAGCCCGGTCGTGAAGGGTGTGTCCCACGAGATCCGCTCGCGTGCCTGACGCTCCCAGAACCCGACGAAGTCGCGTTCGGCCTCCTCGTAGAGGGACGCCCTGGCATTCGCCTGGGCCGCGAACTCGGCGCTCGGCGGGAATGTCCGGTTCTCGCTCAGCAGGTTCTCGATCGCGGGCGCGGACTGGGGCTCGACGCTCACGGGCGGCTCCTCCGTCTTGCCGTTCGAGCGGCGATTGTACGCGGCTGGCCCGTCGGGCCCCCGCTCCCGCGCCACTCCTGTCGGTATCACTCCTCCGGCGCGAGGTCCTCGTCGTTCGGGCCGTTGCCGACTGCGGCTGCCCTCGGCTGGAGATCGCGCGACAGGATGACGCGCTGCGGTCGAGGGATCTCGATGCCGTGTTCGCGGAACGCGGCGAGGAGGCGCTTCCGCAGCTCTCCGCTGGCGGCCCACTGCTCCGGCGCGCGCACGGTGCCGAGGATCTTGAGGGTGATGCCGTACTCCGCGAGCTCCTCGACCCGCTCCACTCGCGGGGCCTCCATGACCCGGCGCTTCCAGGCCGGGTCGCTCGCCATGCCCTTGCCGACCTCGTCGACCACGGCCGTCGCGGCGTCGACGTCGGTTCCGTAGGCGATCGTGACATTGAGGTTGATCCGGGACCAGACCCGGGTCAGGTTGCTGGCGACGCCGATCTCGCCGTTCGGAACCGTGTGGACGATGCCGTCGAGGTCGCGCAGCGTCGTCCGCCGAAGGCTGAAGTCCTCGACGGTTCCGGCGACGCCCGCGAGCCGGACGACGTCGCCCTTCGAGAACTGGTTCTCGACGAGGATGAGCGCGCCGTTGAGGTAGTCGCGGACGAGGTGCTGGGCGCCGAACCCGAGCGCAACGCCGACGATGCCGAGCCCGGCGACCGCCGGCCCGATATCGATCCCGAGGGCGCCCAGGATGGTCACCGCAGCGATGAGGACGATGAACGCGCGGAGGACGTTGGCGCCGAGGGTGTCGAGCGTCGCCATCCGCTTCTGGAGCTCGACCGCGGAGAGCTCCTGGGCCGTGCCCTCGCTCGCCTCGCGGTCCATCAGCGCTTTGACGATGCCGTGGACGGCGAGCGTCGAGAGGCGGATCGCGAGGAGCGCGACCACGACGATCAGGACGACCTTCAGCACGCCCTCGCCGGGGCCGGTCAGCCACGCGAGAATGTCGCTCCAGGGCGGCTTCGAGAGGTCGGGCATCAGGCCAGTCGCGGGCGCGGCGCCGCTTCGGTTCGCGTCAGGTTCGCGTCAGGCCGGCGGCCCGCCGGGTCCGCCGAGCCGCACCGAGACGGCGGCCGCCGCCTCGCGCACCGCCGCTGCGAGCTCCGGAATGCGGCGCGGGGTCAGGCGGAACGACGGGCCCCAGACGTCCACGGCGGCGATGACCTGGCCGCGCGCATCGTGGACCGGCGCAGCAACGGCGTTCAGGCCGATCTCGTACTCGCCGATCGCGGTTGCGTAGCCGCGGCGACGGATCCGGGCGAGCTCCTCGAGCAGCGGCTCGAGCTGGGTCATCGTCCGCTCGGTGTACTGGTGGAGGCCGCGGCGGACGATCCGCAGGACCTCGCGCTCGGCGAGCGCGGCCATGAGGACCTTGCCGGTCGCAACGGCATGGAGCGGGACACCGCGACCGGTCCAGTCGGCGACGGCGCTGAGGTTCGGGCCGTCGACCTGGGCAACGGTCAGCAGCTGGTCGCCGTCGAGGATGCCGAGGCCGGACGTCTCATGGGTCAGCCGCGCGAGCCGTTCCAGCTCCGGCCCGGCGATGCGCCGCAGATCGAGGGTTCGCTCGGCGCGCTCGGCAAGCCGGATGACGACGAGGCCGAGGCGGTACTTGCCGGTCTCATCGTCCTGCTCGACGAGGCCGCGCCGCTGCAGCGTCGCGAGAAGGCGCGAGGCCGTCGACTTGTGGAGGCCGAGCCGGCGGGCCAGCTCGGTGACGCCGGCCTCGCCCTGGCTGTCGCCAAGGGCGATGAGCAGCGCAGCGGCCCGGTCGACGGACCGAACCGCGTTCGAGTCGAGCGCGGCCGAGCGGCTGGCCGTGAGGACCATGTCTCAGCTGCCCGTCGGGTTGGACAGGGCGCCGCTCGGGGGCTTCGAGCCACCCATGACACCCATGCCCAAAGCCGCGGTCGTCAGGTTCTCTCCGTGAGCACGCGCCTCGAGCGCTTCGTCGAGCGCGCCCTCGAAGGCGGTCACGACGCGATCCACGAGGTCGCCGTTGGCGAGGGCCTCGCAGACGAACCACGGCTCGCGGCTGTCCGGCTCGGGCATCGCGCCACGGCTGTGCATCCCGACGGCAACGGCGTCGTAGAGGTCGTGGTCGCTCTTCGCCCAGTCGCGGTATTCGTTCGGCGGCGTCTCCGCGAAGTAGATCCCGAACATCGCCGGCACGCCGGTGAACGAAAACGGCAGCCCCTTCGGGTTGAGGACCTCGCGGAGGCCATCCTGGATGCGCTCGCCGGTGAACCGGATGGTGTCGAGCGCGTTCGTGTCGCGCAGGATCGAGAGCGTCTTGACGGCCGCGGCCGCGGCGACGCGGTTGCCGGCGTAGGTGCCGCCGTGGCTCACCTTGTCGGGCAGGACGCTCATGATGTCGGCGCGGCCACCGAACGCCGCGGCCGGGTAGCCGTTGCCAATGGCCTTCGCGAACGTCGCCAGGTCGGGCTGAACGCCGAAGTACTCCGCGGCTCCGCCGCGGGCGATCCGGAAGCCGGTCTTCACCTCGTCCCAGATGAGAAGGATCCCGAACTCCTTCGTGAGCTCGCGGACCGCCTGGTGGAAGCCCGGCTGCGGCAGGATCGCCTGGGCGTTGCCCATGATCGGCTCGACGATCACCGCCGCGATGTCCTTGCCCTCGCGCTCGAACAGGCTGCGCAGGAACTCGATGTTGTTGTAGCGCGCCGGGATGACGGTCTTCGTGATCGCTTCGGGGATACCGCGGCCGTACGCCAACGCGACCGGGTTATCGACGTCGCCGAGCTCGGCCATGTCGTTCGGCGTGACGCTGATCAGCGCGTAGTCGTGGACGCCGTGGTACTGGCCTTCGAATTTGACGATCTTGTCGCGGCCGGTGAAGCCACGAGCGACACGCATCGCGTGCATCGTCGCCTCGGTCCCCGACACGGTCATCCGGGCCATCTCGACCCATCCGGAGACCTCGCACAGGAGCTCGATCGCCCGGATCTCGTCCTCGGTCGTCAGCGAGAAGCTGACGCCCTTGCGCATCCGCTCGTTGACGTAGTCGTCGACGCGCTCGTCGCCGTGGCCGAGGATCACGGGGCCGTAGCCCATCCGCAGGTCGACGTAGCTGTTGCCGTCGAGATCCCAGACTTCAGCGCCCTTGCCGCGATCGAGGTAGATCGTGTCCTCGCCCCAGGCCCGGAAGTTCGAGTTCGCGCCGCCGGGCAGGCGTTTCGAGGCGCGCCGGAAGGTCTCGAGCTGGCGGGTGCGGTCGAGGCGTGCGGGCGTGGGATCGGAAGTCATGAGCGGGCTCCAGGTGCGGGCTTCGGGCACTCCCGCGACCGACAGCACCTACCCCGCGCTGACTCGGCCCATGGGACGGGCGTTCCGGTGGACGCAACGCCAAGCGGATGGTGCCATACGCCCGCGAGGCCCGTCAACGAAGCGCGCCGCGCCGCCCGAGCAGCGCGGCCGAGGAATCAGACCGGCGTCGTCACCCAGGTCGGCAGCTCGCGGGCGAGGGTTGCGAGCGGGATCGAGCCATGCCCGAGGACCTGGTCGTGGAACTCCTTGAGATCGAAGCGGCTGCCATCGCGCGCCTCGATCTCGCGCCGCAACCGCTGGATCTCGCGCTGGCCGATCTTGTACGTCAGGGCCTGCGCCGGCCAGGCGATGTAGCGGTCGGTCTCGATCTCGGCGTCCGTCGCATCGAGCCCGGCGCCGGTCAGGAAGTCGATCGACTGCTGGCGCGTCCAGCGGAGGGCATGGAGACCGGTGTCAACGACGAGTCGCGACGCCCGCCAGGCCTGGCCGTCGAGCATGCCGAGGCGCTCACCGGCCGATCGATAGAGGCCGAGCTCGTCGGCGAGCCGCTCGGCGTACAGGCCCCAGCCCTCGACGTAGGCGCCGCCGACCATTCGCGAGCCGAGCCGCCGGAAGACGTTCAGGCTGGGATGCTCGACCTCGAGCGTGATCTGGAAATGGTGGCCAGGCGTCGCCTCGTGGTAGGTCGTGGCGGCGAGCTTCGTGAACGGCCGCTTCTCGTACTCGTACGTGTTGACGTAGTACGTGCCCGGGCGGCTGCCGTCAGCAGCCGGCGGAAAGTAGTACGCGAGCGGCGAGTCCCGCTCCTTGTACTCCTCGACGGGCAGGACGCGGCAGCTCGTCCGCGGGAGGCGTCCGAAGACCCGCGGCGCTTCGGCGTTCGCCCGTTCGATGTCCTCCTCGGCGCGCTGGACGAGCTCCGAGCGGGATGCCGGCAGGTTCGTTGGCTGGGCACCGAGCGACTCGCGGTACGCGGCAACGTCGTCGCCGAAGCCCTCGGCTCGCGCGATCGCTCGGCGCTCGTCGTCGATCGAGGCGAGCTCGTCGACGCCGATCTGGTGGACGTCCTCGGGGTCGAGATCGAGCGTCGTCCAGTGCCGGATCTGGGTTCGGTACAGGGCCTCGCCGTTCGGTGCCGACCAGATCCCCGGCTCATTGCGGGTCGCCGCGAGGTAGCGGCCCTTGAGGGCCTCGAGGAAGGCCGCGTCGGCCGGGTAGATCTCGTCGCGGACAACGGCCCGGATCTTCTCGCGATCCTCGTCCGTCGCGCACTTCACGGTCTGGGCGATGATCGCCTCGTCGACCGGGATCGCGAGCATCCGCTCGAGCTGGGCGATCGTCCGCTCGGCCACGATCCGAGGCGCGGTCAAGCCGCTGGCCAGGGCTTCGTCGAGCAGCCCGCGGTTCGCGGCCATGTAGGTCGGGTACTCGTGGAGCCGGGACATGAAGCGGTCGAGTCGTTCGGCATCGTCTGCCGTCTGGAACTGGCAGAGCTGGGGCATCAGCGTCTGGGGCCCGCCCATCTGGTCGACGACGAGCAGCTCGTCGAGGCGCTGGTCGTCCTCCTCGATGAACATGTCGCCGACGACGACAAGCATGTCGCGGGTGATCCGGTCCTCGACGCTGAGGCCGTCCTCGGGAATGGCGAGCGCTGCGGCACGCGTCTCCTCGGCAAGACGTCGTGCCTGGGCCCGGCCGACTGGCCCGGGATCGGGCAGCCGGTGGTCGTAGCGGGTGTCGCCGTTGATCGTCGCCGCGATCGGGTTCAGCTCGAGGAAGGATTCCCAGAACCGCTCGGCGAGCGCGTCGATCGGCGAAGGGCTGGTCTCGGCCACGGACGAATGTCCTCCGAAGGTGCGGCGCAGACAGTGGCGGCTAGGGTAACCCGTTCGGCCGTTCGAACAGCCCGAGCTGCTCGGCCGAGCGTTCGACGAGCGGGTCGAGCCCAAGGTACGGCTCCATGCCGCTGAGTTCGAGCGGATCGTGGGCCAGCCAGGCTCGAAGGTGGTGCCACTTGACGATCTGCCAGCCTCCGGCGGCGACCGCGTCGCGCAGCAGCGGCGACGTCGCGAGACGGTGCCGCACGAGCTCCGTCCGCTCTGGCGCGACCACGAGGAGGCGGACCAGGTCGTCGTCGGGCGCGATCCGAGCGTGCCGCCTCAGCAGGACGTCGCCGAGCATGGCCGTCCACTCGACCTCGAACAGGAACGCACCCTTGTGGCGGACGTACCAGATGCAGTCGACCGCCTCAAGGTCCTCGAGCGGGGCCCGCGCGATGCCCGGCAGGAATGCCCGCTTCTCGCGCTCGTCGAGGAACTCGCCGAGGAGTCGATCGCCGAGCCGGCGGCTCTGCTCGCGGCGGCCGATCCAGACCGACATCCCGAGGCGGTGGCCGCCGTTCGCGATCCGGGCGATGAGCTCGGTGTGCTCGGCAGTCCGGCGGCGGACGTCCTCGCCGGTGACGAGCCGCTCCGCCGTCGACGCCGGGCTGCGATAGCTCGCCAGGATGGTTCGCACGAGCGCCTCGTCCGGCAGGTCGTGGCCGGCGAACATGGCGGCGATGCGCTCGAAGAAGGCGCCTTCGGAGAGTGGGCCGGCAGTCGACAGGAGGCCATACACAGCCCACTCGACGCGATCTGACAGCGGGACGGCAGCGGCATCGCGCTCGGCCTTGTCGGCCAGCCACCAGCGGCCGGCCTCGATCTCCGCGAGGCGGCGCTGGGTCGGCCGCGCGAGCTCGTCGCGGACGAGCGCGAGCACGCGCTCGACGGGATCCGGCGACGGGACACCGGACGTCGCCGCCCCGACGGCCGGCCGCGCGGGCGGCGCGTAGCCGCCGCTGGAGAACGTCCGGAAGCCACGCCCGGCTCGCGGACCGGCGCCGAAGCGCGGGCCTCGGTTAGAGGCTCGTGGCGGCCCGCTGGGCGGCTCAGCGTCCGCATCGTCGGCCGCGCCTCGACCCGGAGCCTCGGCCGGGCCGGTCCCGGGGCTCTCCTCCGAGGTTTCGGGCAGCAGCTCGTCGCCCCAGCGGACCTCGCCCGCGACGAGGCGCCGGAGCTGGCCGGTGCGATCCAGACCCACCAGGATCTCGCCGAGGAGCCGCTCGTAGCGCGCCGGCTCGCCGCGCGCCTTCAGGACGTCGACGGCGGTGTCGGTCACCGAGCGTGCGGCTTCGAGCGACGAGAACGGTCGTGCGTCGATTCGTTCAGGAGCTGAGAACAGGCCGCGCCCGGGGACGAGATCGCTGTCCCCTGCCCCGCCGGGCATCGAATCGAGCGTGACGTTGGCGCGGCTGCGCGGGCCGGGCGGCATCGCACCGCCGGGCGGCAGCAGCTCGACGACGCCGCCATGCTCGTCCTCGGGCTCTCCGAGCCGGGCGTCGAGCAGCCGATAACCGGCACCGACGCCGCCGAGCGCGGCGGCAACGAGCGCTTCTGGCGCACCGCTCTCGAGCAGCAGGATCACGCGAGCGTCGGCCGCGAGATGCGGCGCGACCGCCTCGAGCGAACGCCGCAGCGCGGCCGCCTGCCAGGCCCACGGCGCGCGGATCGCCGGCCCGGCGAGGGCCTCGAGCGGCAGGAGCGCGGCAGCGTCGCGACCGAGCGCCCACGCGGCGCCGTGGTAGGCGGACGCGAGGCGGTCCTGGCTGAAGCGGGCCGGCGGCTGGCCGAGGACGAGCCGAACCCGCGGCCGGGCCGCGTTCGAGCGGCTCGGCTCCCGGGCCGGGTCATCGGCTTCGTCGGCGATCGCGGCGAGGGCGCCCGGCGTCATCACCCGGACGACCGCGGTCGCGGCGCCCTCGGCGAGGCTCCGGAGATCGGTGCCGAGGCGCGCCTGCAGCGGACCGAGCGCCGCGCCCTCGAGGCGCTGGACGAACCCGCGCACCTGTCGGTAGCCATCCTCGAACGCGAGCCACGGGTTGCGCTCGCGCCACGCCTCGGGCAGCGTCGACTTCACCCGGCCGCCGCCGATCCGCAGCGTCCCGACACGGCCCTGGCCGGCATTGAGGCGGCTCGCGGGCAGGACGGCGTGCAGGATCGCAAGGCGCAGCCCGGATTCGACCGGTGACGCCCGGAGGTCGCCCTCGACGCGGTCGAGGATCGCCTCGAGCCCGGCGAGCTGGCGGTCGGTGTGGAGGGCAAGGACGGCGTCGCCGAGGTCGGGCGCGCCATCGGGCACCGGAAAGCGATCGCGCAGGCGGCGCCGGATCTCGGCGCCACCAATGTCGGCGGTCGCCCGCTGCAGGTCCTCGGTCTCGAGCGCGGCCTGGCGCGCCTCGCCGCCACCCTGCTGGTCGCGGCAGAGCGTGCAGCGGTAGAACCGTCGGACGGGTCGCGAGTCCTCGCCGTCACGCTCCCACTCGAGCTCATCGATGACGAGCGATCGGCCGCAGGTCGCGCAATGCGTGGCGAACATGTCGCCGATCCAGAGCCGCAGGCTCGTCTCGCCGTGGGGCGATGCCGAGAGGGCCTGGAACGCCGCGTCGAGATGGCGGACGTCGGGCGGCCGGAGGACGATCTCCGCGAGCAGCCGCGTCAGCGGGTTCGCCTCCAGCGTGAACGCGCGACGCTGGCGATCGACCGCGGAGCGGGCGACCCAGCCGCCCCGACCGTGGAGGTCGACGACGATCTCGCCCGGCGCCGTATGGGCGTCGATTCGGACCGCGACGAGGTCCGGCGGCGGCGGCGGTGCGATGCGCTCGAAGGCCGGCAACGTGAAGCCGGGTTCGGCGCGCGCGATGAAGGCGCGTCCGACCATGACGCGGATTGTCGCAGGCCCCTCAAGTCGCCGGGCGCGCTACGCTCGGGCCATGACCGACTACCTGACGCTGCACAGCCCCGGGAAGGCCGTCGAGGTCGCGCCGGCGGTGCTCGTCGCGCGCGCCGCGCTCGCCGAGGCGACAACGGACCTCAGCGCGGTCCCGGATGCGTCTCTCGTGGCGGCGTGGCTATGGCGAGGCGAGGACGCGGATGTCCGCTACGGCCTCTACCGCATCTGCGAGGCGCTCGAGGAAGCCGCCGCGAACGTCGCGCGAGCCCAGGCCGAAGGCGGCGTCGATCGATCGCCCGCCGCCCGCCGCATCGCGGCCGCGACGGCCGCGCGGTGGGAGCTCCACGGCCTTCTCGCCGGGCTGACCACCGACGATCTCGACGCCGATCCCGGTGGCGGTGAGTGGACGATCCGCCAGGCGCTCGGCCACATCGTGCTATCGCAACGCGCGTACGGCGACGGCACCGCGTGGTGGCTGACCTACCCGGCCGACGGCGAATTTCCGAAGCGGCTCCCAGAATCGATCGTCGAGGAGATGGCCTGGCCGACAGAGGAGGAGGACGGCACGGGCTCGCTGCCCGAGATCCGAGCCCGCCTCGACGGCTGGCTGGATCTTGACGCCGCGCTCCTCGGCGAGCTCCGTGACGACGAGCTTGCCCTCCGTGCGCGCTGGTCGGGCATCGCGGTCGACGTCGGGTTCCGGATCGGGCGCTGGGCCTCCCATCTCGCCGAGCACACGCTCCAGATCGACAAGACGCTCGTCATGCTCGGGCGTTCCCCAAGCGAGGTCGAGCGCCTCGTCCGCCTGATCCACGCCGCGTATGGCCGGCTCGAAGCGCTCGTCTTTCCGATGCCGGCGGCCGATGTCGAACGACCGGGTCATGACGGCCGCTCGGCCGCAACGATCGTCGTCGCGGCGGCGGCGGAGATGAAGGCGACCGCGGCGTCGGTTCGGTCGGCCGCCCTCGAGGCGCGCGCCCTGCCTGGCGTCGGAGCCTAGGGCTCCTCGATCTCGTCGGGCTCTTCCTCGAACGCCTCTTCGGTCGTGTCTTCCGGCGGCAGGACGCGCTCGAAGTTCTCGATCTCCTCGTCCTCGACATCGTCCTCGAGGTCCTCTTCGAGATCCTCGTCCTCGCGCAGGAGCGTGCCCTTCGTGTACGGCCGCAGGTCGGTCGACTTCGCCGCGGTCGGGAAGCTGACCTTGCCGTAGTTTCGGGGGTCCTGGTAGATCTCGCGGATGATGATCCGGACGTCCTGCGCGCCGATCGCGGTCACGCCGGCGAAGTACTTGTTGCCGTCCGCGATGAGCTTGAGCAAGCGGGCCGCGACGCGCGGCTCGACCGTGCCGATCCGGACGCCGTTCGAGATCGCGACGAGGACCTGGCCTTCGGGCGTGAGCTCGACCGCATCGCCCGGGTTGACCTGGGCGAGCTTTCGATGGTCGGCGAGGTCGATGATCTGGGCAAAACCGGTCTTGCCGGTCTCCTCGACGAAGATCCGGGTCGGCGCCTTGCTGCCCTCCATCGCCGGGACCGTCTTCTCGCCGGCGGCGACGAGCAGCACCTTGAGCCGATCGATGTTGCGCTCGGCGATGCGATTGCCCGGATCGAGGGCGAGCGCCGCCTGGTAGTGCTCGCGTGCGGCACCGAGCTCACCGAGCTCCCAGAGCGCCTTCGCGAGGCGGTTCTCGGCCTCGGCCTCGGGCCCGAGCTCGAGGAGCTTGCGGTTCACGTCGGCGGCGTCGGCCCAGTGGCCGGCCGCGGCCTGGGCGATGGCCTGCTCGGCGAACTGCCGCTTGAGGCGGGTCGTGGCGGCGGGGCCGGACAGGTTCGGATCAGTCTCGGGATAGGTCACGATCGGGCGGTCCTTTCGGGCGGACGTCGGTGCGCTGGTCAGGGCGGGGCGCCAGTCGAACCGACGCGGGAAGGTCCGTTAGGTTACCGCGGCGCGAAGATTGCGACCAGCGCGAACGCAACGAAGCCCAGCCCGAGCCCGGCTCGAAGCAACCAGTTGGGCCGGTCGGGAGCCGTGGCCCGGAAATTGTGCGTCTGCGGCTCGATCTCGAGCCGCCGTCGGAACCACCATGCCCCGATCACCATGCCCAGGAAGCCCAGGCCGAGCGTGATCAAGCTCGCCGGAGTGCCGCCGACATTGACTGTGTTCCTGAAGATCGGCTCGAACACGAGTCGAAGCCTGCGCCGCGCGGGGCGTCAGGTCAAGGCTTCCTGCACGCAGCTGGCAATCGGGAAATCTCCTACGGTGACGCCATGCGACTGATGGCCGATTGAATCTCCGGCGACTCGTCCCGCGTCCCGTCCGTGCGCTGCTTCGGCGGCTCTGGCCGACCGAGCCTCGCGCGTTCTGGGACCGCCTCCGGGCAGCTGGCCTGCCGACGCCGGTGCCCCCGACGGCGGCCTGGAAACACCGGGTCATCGCCTCGTATGCCAGTGGCCTCGAGACCTTCGTCGAAACCGGAACGTTCCGCGGGGACACCGTGGAAGCGATGCGCGGTCGGTTCCCGTCGGTCGTCTCGATCGAGCTCGCGCCGGCGCTCGCCGAGGCTGCCCGACAACGGTTCGCGAGCGCGCCGAACGTGCGGATCCTCGAAGGCGACAGCGGAACCGTCCTGCCGACGATCCTGCCATCCAACCGCACCCTGTTCTGGCTCGATGGCCACTGGTGCGGTGGCGATACGGCCCTTGGCGAAGCCGAAACGCCGCTGCTCGCCGAGCTGACGGCGGTCCTCGGGCGGCGGCAGCGGGATGTGATCCTCGTCGACGACGCCAGGCTCCTTGGAAGGCGCGGCTACCCCAGCCTCGAGACAATCCGGGGACTGGTCGAGCATGCCGTCCCCGAGCGGCGCCTCAGTCTCGCCGACGACATCCTCCGCATCGTCCCCGCGGAGTAGCTCGCCTGTCGCGTCAGCCGACTGCCCGGCCTACGAGCCGCGGAGCTGCAGGCCCCAGGCGATGACGACGATTCCGAGCAGCACGAGCAGCGCGATCTCCCACAATGAGCGGGCCGTGCGGCGCCGGCCTGCGGGGGCCTCGTGGATCGAGTTCCAAAGGAAGAGGACGAGCGCGAGCAGGGCCGGGCCCGCGAAGCGCGGCGCGGCCATCGCCCGGATCGCGATCGCCGCGATCGTGATCGCCGCGCCGGACGTGGTCGCGGCAAGCGCGACCTCGCGCAGCCGCGTCGTGCGCAGCGCCGAGGCGCGATAGCCGAGCAGGAACGCGATCGCGCCGTCGGCCAGGGCGAGGAGGGCGAGGTCGCCGCCGGCGAGGCCGGGCCCGCCGCCGCCGGGTTCGACGAGACCGCCGGGCACGAGCGCGGCGACGCCCGTGAAGCCGAGGAAGCCGACGATCAGCAGCTCGACGAGGATCGCGCTCCGGTCGGTCTGCGTCGCGCCACCGGGCGACGTCAGCACGCGACTTTCGGTCGCCACGATCCGGTTGAGGAGCCACGCCGTCGCCGCAAGGGCGACGAAGAACACGACGCCGACCGGCGCGAGGCGAACGACGCCGACGGCGGCAACCACCGTCGCGGCGGGCGCAATGACGTGCTCGATCGGCACGCCACCGGTGCTGCCCGACCGAGGATCCCCGGCCGCGAGCACCTCGATCGTTCCGAACCCGATCGCCAGGAGTGCCGCCAGCGCAACGAGCCAAGCGGCAGGCCCATCGACGAATCGAGAAAGGCCGACGATCAGGACCGCGGCCAGAACGAGGTCGCGCGCCGGCCGCGGCTCGGCGACGAAGCCGGCGGACGTGAGCGAACGCTGCGAAGCGGGGCCCGACACGGCCGCGATGGTAGGCGAGTCGCCCGCCGTCAGCGCTCGGCGGCCCAGCGCAGGAGCTCTGCTCGGCCGCGCGTGTTGACCACGTTCGCCGGCTCGATCCACGCTCGCCGGGCCTGGGTGATGCCCCAGCGCAGGTAGTCGAACTCGGACGTCCGATGGGCGTCCGAGTCGACCGCCACGATGCAGCCGAGGCTGACCGCGAGGCGGGCCCGTTCCACGGCCAGGTCCAGCCGATGCGGCGACCCGTTGATCTCGAGCGCGGTCCCGGTGCGAGCGGCTTCGCGGTAGACGACGTCCCAATCGAGATCGAGATCGTCGCGCGTGCCGATCATCCGCCCGGCCGGGTGGGCGATGACGTCGACATGCGGGTTGCGGATCGCCGTGAGGACTCTCGCGGTCAGCTCGGAGCGGGGCTGTCGTCGGCTCACGTGGAGCGACGCCACCACGACGTCGTACGACGCCAGCAGATCATCGTCGTAGTCGAGCCGGTTGTCGGCCCGGATCTCGAGCTCGCAACCGTGCAGGAGGCGGAAGCCCTCCGCGGGCGTCTCCGGCGGCGCCGTGCCCGCATCCTCCTCGGCGGCGTAGAGCTCATTGAGCTTCGCGACGATCTTGCGCTGCATCCGGACACGATCCGGCGCGAGCCCGCGGGTGATCGCGAGCGACTGCGTGTGGTCGGTCAGGACCTGGTAGGCATGGCCACGCCGCCGGGCAGCCTCGGCCATGACCTCGATCGGTTCGCTGCCATCCGTCCAGTCCGAGTGCGAGTGGAGATCCCCGCGCAGGTCGTCGAGCGTCACGAGGTTCGGAAGCGTCCCCGCCCGGGCCGCCTCGATCTCCCCGCGGTCCTCGCGGAGCTCGGGCTCGATGAACGGCAGCGCGAGAAACGCGTACGCCTCGGCCTCCGTCGCGAACGTCCGCAGCTCGGCCGCCTCGCCGGTCAGCGGTTCGCCGTCCTCGCCGATCCTGGCGAAGCCATACTCGGACAGGCTCCAGCCGCGATCGCGCGCGATCGCCCGAAGGCGGACGTTGTGCTCCTTCGAACCCGTGAAGTGGATCCTGTACGTCCCCGCCTGGCCGGGACCCATGATCATGAGGTCGATCTGGGGGCCGCCGCCGCCGAGCCGGACCGCGGCCTTGTGCGTCCCGCGACCGAGGATCGTGTCGGCTCGGGCCAGGGTCACGAATCGCTCGACGAGTCCGGCGGGATCGTCGGTCTCGGCGAGCAGGTCGATGTCGCCGATCGATTCGCGCTTGCGGCGGAACGATCCCGCCGGCTCGATCGTTCGAACACCCGGCACGATCGAGAGCACCGCCGTCACGTCCTCGATGATCGCCTCGGCCTGGTTCAGGAGCAGGCGCTGGTCGCGGTTCCCGAGGCCCTCGATCGCGGCGAGCACGCGCTTCTCGGTCGCCTCGGAGAGGCCGCGCAGGCTCCGCAAGCGGCCGCCTTCGGCCGCGGCCTGGAGATCTTCGAGCGTCGCGATGCCGAGGCTCGTCCAGATAAGCCGCACCGTCTTCGGGCCGAGACCGGGCAGCCGGAGGAGGTCGAGCAGGGTTGGTGGAAACTCGCTCAGCAGCCGCTCGTGGTACTCGAGCCGGCCGGTCCGCGACAGCTCGTCGAGCTTGTCGGCGATCGCGGCTCCCACGCCGGGGATCTGGGGTGGATCGCCGGCCCGGAATCGCCGCGCGACCTCGACCGCCGAGCGTTCGACCGCGTCCGCGGCGCGGTGGTAGGCAACCGTCTTGAAGACGAGCTCGCCCTTGACCTCGAGCATGTCGCCGATCTCGTGGAGGACCCGGGCGAGCTCGGCGTTCGACGGCGGATCGACCTCGTCGTCGATGGGCGGCAGCGGCACCTCGCGCTTTGGCACCGTTCGATGGTATCGGCGTGGACGCCGATCGAGGATCGGGCCGACGAACGTCCGCCTAGGCGGCGGTGATGACCCTGTCCCGGCCCGTGCGCTTCGCGCGATAGAGCGCTCGATCGGCGCGGTCGACGATCTGGCCGATCGCCTCGTCCGCGCCCTGCGCGACGGCGACGCCAACCGAAACGGACACGCGATCGACGCCATGGTTCCGCAGGTCGAGGGCGCCGACGGCCTGGCGCACGCGCTCCCCGACCTCGGCCGCCACGCCGTCCCCGGGGTTGCGTAGCAGCACGGCGAACTCCTCGCCGCCGACCCGTGCCGGGACGTCATCGTCGCGGACCGCTGCGGCGATCGCGCCGGCGACGGCCTTGAGGACCTCGTCGCCGACGGCGTGGCCGAAGTTGTCGTTGAGGGTCTTGAACCGATCGATGTCGATCATGAGCACGCCGACCGCATCACCGGCGCGGCGGCGCCGCGCGAGGAGCCCGCAGAACTCGTCGAAGTAGCGGCGGTTCGGGAGCCCGGTCAGCTGGTCGGTGGCGGCGCGAGCCTCCGCCTCACGGACCGTATACGCGCGCTCGAGCGCGACGGCGGCCTCGAGGGCCGCGGCATCGAGCAGCCGGTGGGCCGAGTCGGGCCACGCCTCGCGGCCGCGCCGCGACAGGATGATCGCGCCGACAGGGCGCTCCCCGGCGAGCAGTGGCGCGGCGATGAGGTTGGCGATGCCGTAGACCGTGCCGGCGCGTTCGGCGATCCGCTCGGCGATGGCGCGAGCCAGCGGATCGATGCCCCGCCGGCCGCCCTGTTCGCCGCCATTGCGACCCGGACCGCCGCTGCGCAGCCGCGCCAGCGCATCGCCCACGCCCAGCAGGCGCGCCGCGCTCCACGTGCCACCGACGAGCGCCCGTGGCCGGATGGATGCAAGCCAGCCGGGCGTTTCGCCGTTCGTCGTCGCGATCCGGCTCGTCGTGCGCTCCGCGAGGCGGATCGGCTCGCCACCGGACCCGCCGGGTGCCGAGTGCGCCTCGGTCTCACGTGCCTCCCCGGCCCCAACCGCGGCGGTGACGGCGACGGGCAGCGGGATTGGCTCGCCGTCCGGGACGATCGGCACGCCCACCGGCTCGCGAACGGCGTCACCGAGGGCGTCCCATTCCGCCGTTGCGTAGGCGGGCACGTGGATCGGATCCTCGAGATCGCCGATCGGCAGCAGCGTCGTCGCGTCGGGCACGCCCGGCCGGCGCGAAACGAGCCGCGCCTCGAGGATCCGAGCGTCCGGGCGTCGTCGGACGACGACGAGGTGGTCCGCGTCCGTCGACGCCGCGAGCTCCTCGACGATCGCGCCGAGGACCGCCTCGGGCGACAGCGAACGTGACAGGCCCTGGAGGAGGCGGGCGTACGACTCCACCTCGCCGCGTCGCCGCTCGCCGAGCCGGCCGGTCGCCTCGTGATAGGCGTACGCAGCGCCGGCCGCGATGGCCACCGCGCCGGCAAGCGCCCAGTCGAGCAGCGAGCCGCGGGTGACGAGGCCGAAGAGGACGATCAGGCCGGTCGCGCCGATGCCTACGGAGAGGAGCAGGGACGCCCGGCGGATCGAGGGATCATCCGGGGCCGGCTCGCGCGTCGGGGCGGGCGATTCAGCCAACTGTGGGGATCAGTCTGGGCCCACATGGGCAGACCGTCCAGCACGGGCCGCTGGTACCTCGGTCCTATCCCCGGCCAGTACTTCCGTACCAGTCGTGCGGGAACGGCGTCCCGAGAGCGTCAGGCGCTCGCGGGTGCGATCCGGGTCATCGGCCGGGCTGTGCCGTGGTGCACCGCTTTCGCTTCGTACATCCGGGCGTCCGCCTGCTCGATGAGCTCGGTGGCCGTCCGGCCGTCCACCGGGAACGTCGCGCGGCCGATTGAAACGGAGAGGGTCACCTCGCCACGGCCCTCCGGCTTGAACGCCTGGCTGCGGAGGGCCTCATGGATCCGGGCCGCCGCGGCATCGCCGGCGTCTTCGTCGGCGTCCGGCAGGATCACCGAGAACTCCTCGCCGCCATAGCGCGCCGGGATGTCCGAGCCGCGCAGCGTCGAACGGACGACCGAGGCCAGCCGGACCAGAAACTGGTCCCCCACCTGGTGGCCGAACGTGTCGTTGACGAGCTTGAAGTCGTCGATGTCGAGCATGAGGATGCTCACCGGCTGATGGGCCCGGGCGGACCGCAGGAGCTCCTCCCCGAGGCGCTCGTGGAGGAACCGGTGGTTGAACAGCCCGGTCAGCGGATCGCGATCAGCGAGCGAGCGCGCGGCGTCATACAGCCGGGCGTTCTCGAGCGCCACCGCGGCTTCGTTCGTCATCGTCCGGGCGAGGTTCAAGCGTCGGTCGTCCCAGGTCCACGGCCCGTTCGTCCAGAGCTCGACGAGCCCGACGGACTGGCCCTTCACGACCAGCGGGAACATCGCCAGCGTTCGCGCGCCGCCGTCGCGCAGGATCCGGACCTCCGCCGGGTCGGCGCCGGGATCGTCGGCGTCGACGACCACGGTCGCCTGCGTCTCGAGGACGCGGCGCGTCTCGGGAAACTCGGCCAGCGGGAAGACCTCGCCGATGGATTCCCTGTCCTCGGGCCACATGCCGGTCGTGACGACCTGGTCGTTCGAGCGGTCCCAGGTGCTGATCGAGCAAAGATCGACGCCGAGGGCCGTCAGGACGTGGCGCGAGATGACATGCGCCACGTCGGTGGGGTCGAGGCTCTGGGTGAGCTCGGACGAGAGCTCGAGGAGGCCGCTCGCTTCGGCCGCGAGCATCTCCGTCCGGCTCAGCAGGCGCGCGGATTCGATCGCGACCGCGGCCTGGTCGGCGAGGATCTCGAGCAGCTGCAAATCGTTCTCGGTGAACTGGTCGAGCCCGAGCTTCGAGAGCGTGATGACGCCGATGACGGCCTCGTCGTAGCGCAATGGCACGGTCAGCATCGACTCATCGACGCGAGGCGTCCCCGGAATGTGGAAGCCACGCGAGTCCGCGTACGCGTCGGGAACGCGCAGCGCTTCGCCGTGCAGCGCCGTCCAGCCGGTGAAGCCCTCGCCGAGCTTCGTCCGAAGGAGGTCCATGTCGACGTTCTCGTACGCCGCGACGCGGCCGCTGAACGCGATCGGCACGACGTCGTCGGGCGGCTCGATGATGTAGACCCGGGCGTTGTGGTAGTCGATGATCTGCTGGAGCTCCTCGACGATCGCGCGCCCGACCGCCTGGACGGTCCGCGCGCGGTTCATCCGTGCGGAGGCGGCCTGGACGACCGCGAGCTGGGCCGCTCGGTTCTGCATCTGCTCGAGGAGGTCGGTGTTGTGGATCGCGACGGTGGCGTGGGCTGCGAGCGCGGTCACGACCTCGATGTCGGCAGGGCTCCAGTGACGCGGCTGCCAGGTGACCGAGGCCAGAGCGCCGATGACCACGCCATGGTGGAGGAGCGGGACCATGATGTCGCCGCGGACGCGCTTGTCCGTCGGGTACTGGCTGTACCAGTCGCCCAGGTCGAGCGTTGCGATGTCATCGGACCACCACGGCTTGCCGGCACGAATGATGTCGCCGTACCAGCTGTCGTCGAGCTTGCGCTCGGGCCAGCGATCGATCTGATCGGCCGACAGTCCCGCCGCTGCGGCCAACTCGAGGCGGCCTTCGCGGAGGATCCGGACCGTCGTGACGTCCGAACCGAGCATGCGCGACGTCTCCGCGACGACGGTCTGGAGGATGTGATCGCGATCTGGCGCGTCGGCAAGTCGCTGCGCGACCTCGAGGAGCGCGCGCAGTCGCGCGGCGTCGGCGGCGGCCTCGTCAGCGGACGGCGCGGGCGTGTTCGAACGAGTCAGGGTGGACGGCCGCTCCGCGGCCCTCGGGGTCGCACGCACGAGGCCATGGTCGCCCGCACTGCCGGTACTCCGACACGGACCATCGGTACCCGGAACGCCGCCGAAAGTACTACTCGGAGCGCGCGTTGACCCCTTCGTCGCCACACGGATACACTCGGCCCGATCCCCGCGCGCCGCGTTTCGTTCGGCGTGCGCGCCGGGTGGCCGGATCTCGCACCGCCCGCCCGCGAGGTGGACCATGCTCTATCTGAGCCAGGCCATCGGCCGGCCCGTCATGGACGGGGCCGGTGAATCGATCGGCCGCGTCGCCGACCTGATCGTCGCCCTCGGCGACCGCTACCCGCCTGTGACCGGCCTCGTCGTCGAGACCGCGAAGCGGCGGATCCACCTGGCCTGGGGCTCGGTCGGGTCGTTCGACGATGCCGGGGCGCGGCTGGCGAGCACGATCGTCGACATCGGCTCGTTCCGGCAGCGGCCCAACGAGATCCTCCTGCGCTCGGATCTCATGGACAAGCAGATCGTCGACATCGACGGCCGCAAGGTCGTCCGGGTGAATGATCTCCGTCTCGATGAGATCGAGGGCCAGCTCCATCTCGTCGCCGTGGACGTGGGTGCGGCGGGCCTCCTGCGACGCCTCGGGTTCGAGGGCGCGTATCGCGTCCTGGCCCGGAACCTGCGATTGCCGCTGCCAGAGCGGTACATCGACTGGGAGGACGTCGACCCGGTCGAAACGTCCGTCGCGTCGATCAAGCTGCGTGTCCCCCACGCCGGCCTGGCCGAGCTCCACCCGGCAGACCTCGCCCGGATCATTGACCAGCTGGCGCCGCGCGACCGCGTCGGCGTGGTCGCCGCCCTGGACGACGAAGCAGCCGCCGACGTGTTCGAGGAGATGGAGCCCGATACCCAGGTGGACGTGCTCGAGGACCTCGAGCCGGCCCGCGCCGCCGACATCCTCGAGGAGATGTCCCCGGACGACGCGGCGGACCTCGTCGCGGACCTCTCCGACGAGAGCCGGCAGGAGATCCTCGCGCTCATGGAGGGCGAGGAGAAGGCGGAGGTCGAGGAGCTCCTCACCTACCCCGAGGACACCGCCGGCGGCTTGATGACGACCGAGTTCGTCGCGCTGCCAGCGAACCTCTCGGCCGCCGCGGCGATCGACCGGCTGCGCGAGCTGGAGCCGGACGCCGAGACGATCTACTACGTCTACGTCACCGATGCCAGCGAGCGACTCGTCGGCGTGCTCTCGCTGCGCGACCTCATCGTCGCGCATCCCGAAACGCCGCTCAGCGAGTTCATGATCCCCGAGCCTGCGGCCGTCAACGTCCTGGCCCACCAGGATGAGGTCGCCGACGTGGTCGCGCATTACAACCTGCTGGCCGTGCCTGCCGTCGACGACCAGGGCCGGCTCGTCGGCATCGTCACCGTCGACGACGCCATCGACGCGCTCCTGCCCGACGAGCGGCGGCGGCGCCTGCCCAGGCTGGCCCCGAGGTCCTGACCGTTGCCCGCGGGCAGTCGCCGCCTCCGGGCCGTTCCGCGTCGCGCACGTCCGGTCCTGCGTGGCCTCCGCCGGATCCGCGACGGCATCCGCCTGCGCAGCCGCTTTCGCGGCCGGCGGGGCATCGTGGCGTTCCTCGCCGTGATGGGCCCCGGGCTCATCGCCGGGATCGCCGGGAACGACGCCGGCGGGATCACGACCTACTCCGTGGCGGGTGCGCGGACGGGCCTCAGCCTGCTGTGGGCCTTCCCGATCATGATCGTGATCCTGGCGATCGTCCAGGAGATGGTCGCGCGGCTCGGCGTCGTCACCGGGCAGGGGCTGTCAGACCTCATCCGCGAGCGCTTCGGGGTCCGTTGGACGGCCCTCGCGATGGTCACCCTGCTCGTGGCGAACCTCGCGAACACGGTCGCCGAATTCTCCGGTGCGGCCGCGGCGCTCGAGATCTTCGGCGTCCCGCGCTGGCTGACCGTGCCGGTCGTCGGGGTCGCGATCTGGGCGCTAGTCGTGTGGGCCAGCTACCGGACTGTCGAGCGGGTCTTCCTGTCGGTCATGGTCGTCTTCCTCGCCTACATCGCGTCGGCGATCCTGGCGAGGCCGGACTGGGCGGTCGTCGGGCGCGCGCTCGTCACGCCTCAGCTGAGCTTCGAGCCGGAGCTCCTCCTGCTGCTCGTCGCGCTCGTCGGCACGACGATCACGCCGTACATGCAGTTCTACCTGCAGAGCGCGGTGGCGGAGAAGGGCATCGGCGAGGAGGAGCTGGGTCTCGAGCGGGCCGATGCGATCGGCGGCGCGATCTGGACGAACGTCATCGCCGTGTTCATCGTCGTCGCGACCGCGGTGACGATCCACGCCACGGGCGCGACGATCGAGACGGCCGGCGATGCCGCGATGGCGCTCGCGCCGGTTGCGGGACAGCTCTCGACGGTGTTGTTCGCGGTCGGCCTGTTCGGAGCATCCGTGCTCGCGGCGACGATCATGCCGATCTCAACGGCTTTCGTGATCTGCGAGGCGTTCGGCTGGGAATCCGGCGTCGGGAAGCGCCTCGCCGACGCCCCGGCGTTCTTCTCGATCTACACGTTCGTCCTTGTTGGTGGGGCGCTCGTGGTGCTTCTCCCGGGGCTCGACCTCTTGCCGCTGATCGTGTCGTCGCAGAACCTCCAGGGCCTGCTGCTGCCGATCGTGCTGGTGTTCGTGGTCCTGCTCGTCAATGACGAGCGCCTGATGGGCCGCCACCGCAATGGCCGCGTGGCGAACGTTCTCGCCTGGGCGGCCGTGGCGCTGGTGATCGCCCTCGACGCGGTGCTGCTCGGTGTCAGTGGGCTCGGCCTGTTCGGCGTGCGCCTCGGCTGAGTGCCGTGGCGCCGTGCCCTGAAGCTCAGGCCTCCGTTGCGAGCACGATCGCGCTGCCGGTCTGGAAGCTGACGCACAGCTGGGTCTTGCCGTCGCCGTTGTCCTTCACGAACAACCGCGCTTGATTCGCGCCGGGGAGGCCCGGATCGCTCATTTCCTCCATGTCGAGCCACTGCGAGACGTACGCGTGGCCATCGAAGAACCCGGCGTAGTTGTTCTCAGAGTGGCCCCAGATGCCGAAACCGTCGACGGAGGAGCCGCCCGTGCCCACCCAGTTCTCTGAA
>Ga0114129_10000232_pt1 | contig 62227 bp, 57 predicted proteins | sample RhiMetdeltSRZDD1_FD_80071 | JGI IMG/M metagenome (GOLD analysis project Ga0114129, IMG submission 80071) | Populus rhizosphere microbial communities from Tennessee, USA - Rhizosphere MetaG P. deltoides SRZDD1 (version 2) (version 2) | ecosystem: Host-associated > Plants > Roots > Rhizosphere >...
AAATCCCATGTTTGAATCGCTGAAAAGTTAATTCGTTTTCTGAATGGCGCCCTTAGCTGTATCTGCAAGCCGTGTGAACGCTGCCGGATCCTGGAGGGCCAAATCCGCCAGGACTTTCCGGTCCATATCGACGCCTGCCTGCTTGAGACCGAACATGAACTGATTGTAGTTCAGTCCGTTGATCCGGGCCGCCGCGCCGATGCGAACGATCCACAGACGGCGGAACTCGCGTTTGCGGACTTTACGGTCACGATAGGCATAAACAAGAGCCTTCTCAACGGACTCTTTTGCAAATTTGTACAGTTTGCTCTTGCTGAGATAATACCCCTTCGCACGAGTGAGCAACTTTTTCCGGCGGTTATGACGCTTAGTTCCGCGTTTGACTCTAGGCACTGATCTAGCTCCTTAATTCATCCGTACGGCAACATGCGCCGGATCGTCGGTGTGTCCGCATCGGACGCTATTATTGCTTGACTGAGTTTTCTTTTTCGGCCTGCCGCTTTCTTCGTCAGAATATGGCGCGCGAACGAATGACGTCGCTTCACCTTGCCAGTCGCAGTAAGTTTGAAGCGTTTTGCGGCTCCCTTATGTGTTTTTAGTTTCATGTGCTTTTTGTACTTTCGGGCTCCCGCCTCCCCCGGGCTTCGGAGCGAATATCGCAATCAAATTTGGACCTTCCATCTTCGGGCGCGCTTCCACTGCCCCGATCTCAGAAAGCTCCTCTACCAACCTGTCCAAAAGCGCGCGGCCAATTCCCTGGTGAACGATCTCGCGTCCTCTAAAAAAAACTGCCGCCTTTACTTTATCTCCCTGTTTCAAAAACCGGATGATGTGATTTTTTTTGAATTCGTAATCGTGTTCATCGGTATTCGGGCGAAACTTCACTTCTTTGACCGTAATGTTTTTCTGATGCTTTTTGGCCTCGTGAAGTTTCTTGTTCATCTGGTAGAGGTATTTCCCGTAATCCATGATTCTGCAAACCGGAGGAGTTGCAGTTGGAGCCACTTCTACCAGGTCCAGGCCGCGCTCTTCAGCGATTCGTAGCGCCTGCAGCGGAGGCATGATTCCGAGTTGCGCGTTTTGGTCATCGATAACTCGCACCTCGCGAGCTCGGATTCGCTGGTTCACCCTTATGTTTTTGTCGATGGCTTAGACCTCCTAAAACAGGCGCATAAAGACAAACGCTAAACATAACAAAATAGCGCACCTCTTTTCAATCTAAAGCCCTCGACTACATACTGCATTACAAGCTACTCTAGGGACTTCCATGTCTAAGAACGAAAAACTCGAGACGAAGCGCCACTCACTTGCTCATATTATGGCCGCGACCATTCAGGAAATTTTCCCGGACGCAAAATTCGGTGTCGGGCCGGTTGTGGAGGATGGATTTTATTATGACGTCCAGGTGAGCAGGCCTCTCACACCCGATGATTTGCTCGCCATCCAGAAACGGATGCGTGAGAAAGTAGCGCAGAACCTCCGATTCGACCGTTCTGAAATGGATATCGATAGCGCCGCTGATATGTTCGGACGAATGTCGCAGGATTTCAAAGTCGAATTGCTGCGGGACTTGAAAACGCGTGGCACGACTGCCGTCGCGGATGCTGGGGATTCCAATCTGGTCGGCGGTGCCGTCGACAAAGTGAGCGTTTATAAGACCGGCGAGTTCACCGACCTCTGCAGGGGTCCGCACGTGAAAGAGACGAAGGAAATCGATCCGGATAGCTTTCGCTTAACGAGGGTGTCCGGCGCCTACTGGCGTGGGAATCAACAACGCGAGCAAATGCAGCGTGTGTACGGCGTGGCATTCGATACGAAAAAGGAGTTGGAAGAGTACTTCTTCCGCGTAGAAGAAGCGAAGAAGCGAGATCACCGAAAGCTCGGACGCGAGCTCGGTCTGTTCATGTTCCACCCATGGTCGCCGGGCTCAGCGTTTTGGCTTGCCAAGGGCACGACGCTTTACAACACGCTTGCGAATTACATGCGCAGCGTCCTATTTCCAGCGGGCTACGTCGAGGTCAAGACGCCAACCATTTATAACAAGGCATTATGGGAAACGTCGGGCCACTGGTTCCACTATCGTCAAAACATGTTTCAGATCGCGTCCGAGGAAGAAGAAATGGCTCTCAAGGCAATGAATTGCCCAGGCCACTATCTGGTCTTCGCCAGTGAAGTGCGGAGCTATCGCGACTTGCCGATCCGGTTTCATGAACAAACGCCGCTGCATAGGAACGAGGCATCAGGAGTTTTGTCCGGCCTGACGCGAGTCCGGCAGTTTTCGCAGGACGACGCACACTGTTTCGTAACGCCCGAACAAATTGGTGATGAAGTCGAACGACTCTTGGGTCTCGTTCGCCGTACCTATGATGACTTTGGATTGCCTTTCGAGGCGAAGCTCGGCACGCGTCCATCGGAATTCCTCGGTGAGATCTCAACGTGGAATCATGCAGAAGCCCAGCTCAAAAGTGCACTCGACCGGGCCGGCGTCCGGTACGAGCTGAACGAAGGTGATGGTGCCTTCTATGGACCAAAAATCGACATCCACGTAACGGATGCGATCGGTCGGAAGTGGCAGTGCGCTACGATCCAGCTGGACTATATGATGCCTGAGCGGTTCGACCTGAAATACGTCGGAGCGGATAATGCCGAACATCGGGTCGTGGTCATTCACCGAGCCATCTTTGGCAGCTTCGAACGTTTCATCGCGATCCTGATCGAGCACTACGCCGGCGCCTTTCCAGTATGGCTGGCACCCGTACAGGCGATCCTCATTCCGATTGCAGATCGTCACGCCGAATATTGCAAGCAGGTCCAGACGCGTTTAGCTGCGGAGGGACTGCGCGTAGAAATCGATTCGAGCTTTGAACGGATGAATGCAAAAATCCGGAACGCTCAGATGCAGAAGATTCCGTATATGTTGGTCGTTGGCGATCGCGAGCAGGAACAGGGTGCTGTGGCCGTCCGTCTGCGATCCGGCGAGGATCTTAAGACAAAGTCGGTTGATGACTTCATTGCAATCGCTAAACAGGCTGTCGAAGAAAAAAATAAGCAAACAGCTGCCTGCGCGTCTCCGAACGGAGGCGTGTAGATCAGCAGCCCGCGACTACCTTGCTCCGCGCCGCCACTGTTCGAACTGCCGCAGCTGCGAGTGCATCACAGCGCCCACTTCAGTCATGCGTGCAGCCAGGACCTGGAGATGTTCAGCCGTGTTCTGGATTGGGCCCAGAAAAGTGCGTGCCACCTCGGCGGCTCGATCGGCTTGCCGGCTCAACTTAGACGACATAAAGCAGAGACCGAGTAGAATGCCGCATTGAATCAGTACAGCTACCGCTGTGAGCGCGATAAAAACCGTCAGAACGTTTTGGTCGACCATGATGTCCTGTCGGGCCTAGCGTTCCGCCAAGTCCTCATCCTCCATTGCCGCGTTATATCTGCGTCTCGCCGCTTCTATTGAATCGTTCAATCTCTGGCGGCCCATGCTCGCGACGTCCTTTCCCTTTCCCACGACGTTGTTCCACGTTTGGCTAGCCGCATCGGTAATCCCTGAAGCGTCAATTTTTTCCTGCACCCTGTCCGTCAGTTCGTCGACTTTATGGCTTAAGTCCTGCCGGGTCTCTTCGCCTGATTTTGGAGCAAAGAGAGCGCCGAGAACGAGCCCAATACCGCAGCCCGTCCCTAAATAGATAAGTTTGTCGCTGATGGTGATCGTCATAGTGACCCCCTCCTTAATCTTTTTGCAATTGCCATACCACTTTGGCGGGCCGGGACCATTTACCGCTGATTAAAACTATGAACTTAATGTTCGATCAGCCGCAATGCCGCAACGCCGTGTTTTTCGCCGGGATTTTTCGGTTGACAGGCGCGGGCAGGGCCTGTTAGAAAATTCCTCGGACCGCACAGTGCTGTGCGGTAAACAGAATTCCGAAGACAAAGACGTCCAGTCGCACACGAGAGGGTGCTCTGGGCGTTTTTTTTTGCACTCAAAAAAGAAAGGCGGGCTAAACACCGTGAAAACCTTCAAAGTTCTCTCAGGATTGTTTGTCGCTCTTTTGTTTCTTGTGACCGCGCAGACGGCCATGGCGCAATCGACAATTTTCAACATTCCGACGACGGACACAGTTTCAAAAGGGAAAGCATATTTTGAATTCGATTGGCTAATGCAAGCTCCGGGATTGGAGATCACAGGAACTGGCGACACGCAGCGTCTATACATCTATAACCCCCGCTTTATCGTGGGCGTCACGCCAAACGCGGAAGTCGGCGTGAATTTTCCAATCCTGCACAACGCCAATGGGGCGTCTCCCAACACCCTGGGATACATTCAGCCGAATTTCAAGTACAAGTACTACAACAATGATGATGCAGGAGTCGCACTTGCGGCGGGCATCGTTTGGAACACGCCTCTCAATGAGCGCGACATTTCAGATAGCTGGGGATACATCTACACGAATCTGAGTAAGAAATTTAAAGGTAGTATGTATGGTCCACGGTTTACCGCAGGTCCCTACGGAGTATTGGGCGCTAATCAGGACGCGACGCAAGGTCCCACAAGCTTTCTAGATCAGCCCAGAGCGGGGGCGATCGTTGGATATGAGCAGCCGATCCACGCAAAAGCAAGTTTCGTCGCCGATTGGTTCAGCGGCAAAAACGGCCTGGGCTATTTCACTCCCGGCATTTCGATTACTCTGCCTGGCAACGGATTGTTGAACGCGGGCTACAGCTTCGGCAACGATAGTTGGAAAGACAGCAACGCGAACAGAAACCGCCTTTTGTTTATCTATTACGGTGTAACTTTCTAGGTCAGCCTCTGTAGGCGCGGTCTATGACCGCGCCTAAGAGTTGGGCTACGCCGCGTGGCGATGGCCCGGAATCAGGTGCTTTTCAAACCACCGGGCGGCTAAGCCAGCAACCTGTTCCAACGCTCCCGGCTCTTCAAATAAGTGGCCTGCGTTTGGAATGATTTCCAAACGGTGTTCCGCCTTCAATTGGGTCGCAGCCTGACGATTCAGTTCGATAACCGAATGATCGTTTCCGCCTACGATGAGCAGCGTTGGACAGGGCACGCTCGGTAAGGAATCGCCGGCCAGATCGGGTCTTCCGCCGCGCGAGACCACAGCCTCAATAACGACTGGATGCTTAGCTGCAGCGACGATCGCTGCAGCTGCACCGGTGCTTGCTCCGAAATAGCCGGTGTGGAGCCTTTGTGTTGCTGATTGGCTACGAAGCCAGGTCGTTACGGTCGATAAACGCTCAGCGAGCAGTGTGATATCGAATCGGTGCTGCCCGCTTTGGAAATCAAGAAGTTCTTCGTTTGGCGTCAGCAGGTCCATCAACAATGTACCGATACCTGCGGTATTCAATACGTCCGCCACATATTTGTTCCGGGGACTGTTCCTGCTACTGCCGCTTCCGTGTGCAAAGGCCACCATAGCGGTGCTATTTTCCGGAATACGTAAATCGCCTTGAATCTCTTCCCGACCAACCGGAATGTAAATCAAACTTGATTTCAAGCTCATTTCAGACTCCATAAGGAAAAAATGTTTCAGGCTGCGCGCCTGATCAATTCGCGGACCTCCTCGTCTGTCGTTTGCCGGAAATCAGAATAGGAACCCCCAACAGCGTAGAATGGATCTGGTGTAAATGGGCAAACGACCTCATCGGCTGCCTCTTGGAGTTCTTTGCATGTATCCGCCGGTGCTGTCGGCACCGCCACAATGAGTTTCGATGGACGTTGCTGCCGCAGTGCTGCAATGGCGGCCTTCATAGTGGATCCAGTCGCTAGGCCATCGTCGACGATAATCACTGTCTTACCTTCGATCGCCAGAGAGCCCCTCTCCCCCCGATACAAACGTTCACGCCGCTCCAGTTCTCTTTGTTCCTGCGCAACCACCGTGTCGACGACATGCGGGGGGATCCCCAGCTCACGGATGATTCCATCATGCAGGATCCTCACGCCAGCAGTGGCAATGGCGCCCATGGCCAACTCCTCCTGACCTGGAACGCCGAGCTTCCGAACGATAAAAACGTCTAAAGGTGCGTTCAGGTCGCGCGCCACTTCATAAGCCACAGGGACGCCGCCACGAGGCAGTCCTAGAATCAGAAGATCAGGTTGGTTTTTATAGGCTTGAAGGTTGAGAGCAAGTAAATGGCCGGCTTCGGTACGATCGCGAAAATACACGATGGCCTCCGAATTCTGTCCTCTTATTTTGGACGCTTCTAAAAATCATCCGCGAGTAGAATCGTCGAGTGCAATTTCTTTTTTTGATCGCCTTTCTGCTCCAAAATGCCCAGCCCGCACCAACAAGGCCGGTCCGTAGCGACCGACTCGAGATCATTGTTCCGCAGGGTTGGCAGACAACTGATTCAGGCGGCGATCTGATTTCGCTCCGGCATTCGACCGGCGCTTCTCTTCTCGTCCGACGAATAGCACCTGTGAAAGACCTTGCAACATATGCCAGTCAACAGGCCGAGCGCGTGATGAACCCGCTCGGGTTTGCCAAGCTTGGCCCGCCAAAACATTTCACTGATTCAAACGCTGAATGGGTGGAATACGAGATCGTAGGAAACCGCTTGGCGGAGCATAAGCGAATCTTGTATCGCGCCACGCACAAGAATGCCGGTTTCTTTGAATTCACTTTCGAAGCCGCGGAGACTCGATTCGATCTGTTACTTAGCGAAGCTCAAACGATCGCGTCGTCAGCCGAAGCCATCATTGAGGCGCCGCCGGTGCGACGTTCAGGCCGCTAGTTTTTGTTGAAATAAGGATGTGTCAAAAGCGCCGGTTTTTGCTGCGTACTGGCCGGCCGCTTAAATTCTACTTCCTCTAACAGAACAGACGGGGCGACGATACTCGTCGGTGTTGGAAGTTCATTGCTTCCAGCAAGCCGATTGGCGACGAACGCATCATTGCCTACACCTTCGATCTGCCGTAAAGACCGGACAGGTATGCTCTGAGCAACGGCGCCGCGGATCAATTCTTCACGTCCGTCATTGACGTACAGCTTGTAGGTCAGGACCGGCATACCTACCGGACTTCGCCCATCCGAAACCAGCGCTTTGACGATGATGCCGTAAGGCAAGTTCTCCTCCTGACACATTTTGATGAGTTGTTGCTTCAACTCCTCATAGCTTTTGCCCTCATTCGCCTGTATGAAAAGATTTCCGATTTGAGCTGTTTCTCTTCCGGGAACACCGGAGCGCCCATGTCCGTTGGATTGGGGCATGTCTTTGCCGGGCCGGCGCGACATCAGGAAGTTTTTTAGTACTCCTTGCTCGATCAGCGATACTCGGCGTGCGGGCACACCTTGGTCGTCGACTTGATAATGGCCCAGCAATTCCTGGCCGCCCAGTCGCTGCGTCGTCGGATCATCGAAAACAGAAAGGAACCGAGGGAGAACAGGGCGGTTTAAGCGATCGACGAGCTCGCTTCGTGAAGTCTGCGATTGTTGTTGCTCTGAAAGCGGCAACCGCTGCCCTGAAAGCTGCGGAGCCAGAACGCGCGCAAACATCTCTGCGGACGCCTGGCCCGCAAATAAGACTGGACCGGAGTAATCAACGTCCAGGACGGGCGCCGAACGCAATTTGCTCAAATCTGCTGCCATTTGCCGAATCGCATTTGTGACATCTTGAGCCTGCGGCAGCTGATCCAGACTGCCGGTGTTGAATGGAACCCAATGCCGCAAACGCATTCCATCTGCAGCTTCACCGCCGGCGGAAATCTCTACGGAAACTAACATCGAGGGTTGCAGAGTCTGTGTACCCTCATTGTTCGCCAGGTATCGATGGATGAGCTGCGCTTCGAAAACCACGCTGGAGTCCTGAACGTCGGGGAATTCTTTAAAGACTGCCGACCATTCCCGAACTTGCCTTTCCCAATACGAACGATCGATTTCGAGGCCACGCCTGTTGCCTACGACCGTTACAGGATTTTCCTTAGAAAAATCCGGAATCTGGTCTCCACGAGTCTTATTCTGGACGAAGGCACGCTTGCGTGCGAGCTGCTCGACAGCTTGTTTGTAGGCTGAATCGGTTACAAGCCACAGCGAGTGACGGATTCCGTCGTAATCGTTGTCAATTATGGTTTGATTCGTCACGCCCGCCTGTGGTTGTCCCTGAAAACCCGAGCCTGTAACGAACTCTGAGTTGTCAAAATCATAATCTCCCACGCGAACCTGCGCCTGCACGTACCGGGCCCGGCTCAGGTCCGATGCGGTCAGGGCGCCAAATGTCGCGGAAGCTCGATATCGCTCCTGATCCAGCACCACGTATTGAATGAAGTATGGTTTTTCGAGATCTTTGAACTGCAACTCAGATACGGACCGCTGAAGTTCGTCCGTCATTGCTTTAAAAATAGGATCCGTTGAGGGCGCACCGTTTTCGCTCTTATAAGCCACCGACGAAGACAGTATCAGGCAGACAAAAACAGCAGATTTCAGGGTTGTCGGACGTCTCATTAGCGGGCTCCATTCGCAGTTGGGGGAGGAAGAATCGGGGGACGCTCTGACGACTTTGCCTTCTTTTGCACTTCAATCTGCGTCGTGAGGATTGCAGGTGAGACTGCGGAAACCGGGACATAGCCGGATTCCGCGCCGCAGTAACCGTTGAAAACTTCAGGCGCGTCACCGGCGGCTACAATCTTGCTGAAGGAAGTCAACGGAGTTCCAATGAGGTCCACTCCGCGGACGAGCTCATCTGGGCGCCCATCGACGTAAACTCGATACACCATGATGGGTGTCACCTGGAAAGATTGCGTGCTCGATCGTCCCGTCATCGTGAAGCCGCCGGAAATGTCTTTGAAAAGCAGCCCAAAAGATTTGAGTTGGCTCTTTGCTTCCTCGATGAGCATCGCACGGAGCTTCGCTTCTGAAACGGTGGTTGAGGCCTGCACGATCAGATTGCCCTGGCGTCCGACGGTTCGATAGCCCGGCGCTTTGCGACCATGCCCATTCGAGTTTTCAAACCCAGACACGGGGGAGCGCGACATCAGAAAGTTCTTGAGAATCCCTTTTTCGACGACGGTGACCTTTTGAGCGGCCACGCCATCATCATCGAACTTGTAATAACCATTGAGGTCGACACCCTGAATGCGCTCGGTCGTGGGATCATCAACGACGGAAATGAACGGTGGCAATATAGGCTGATTCACCTTTTTCGTAAATGTCTGGCCCTCACTATCACTCTTCTGGCGATGGCCTTCGATCCGATGTCCGAAGATCTCGTGGAAAAATACGCCGCTGGCTCGGCCGGATAAAATGGCGGGTCCGGTGTAGGGTTCAATCACAGGTGCAGCGCGCAGGGCCTTGAGATCGGTGACCATTGCTTCGACGGTTTGCTGGACAGTCTCATCCGAAGGCAATGTATCCGGCGTATGCGCATCAAATGCCTCAAAACGATACAATTCCATGCCGTCGTCTGCCTTCGTCCTGGCATAAACCGACAGCCGCCAACTAGTTCGGCCATGCTGGATCGACGTTCCCTCCGTATTGACCAAATAGTCACTGTCGGCATTGGATGAGAGGCTAACTGTACCTTCGTAAATCTCGGGATACTTGTTGAACAGTGCAGATAATGCTTTTACCTTCTTTTCCCATCTCTCAGCATCAATGTCCAGGTTCACGAGCGGCAACGTTGCCGTTTCTTTTTTCTGACGCGACATGTCGGCCGATGTATCGTCCTCGTCGACCTTGATCGTACGGTTTGCCTTTACCTGAATGAAGCGCTCGACCGCGGCTTTGTACTTTTGGTCGGTTTCGAGCCAGATCACACTTCGAAGGGCATCTATATCGTCGTCAATCGGCATTAATACGGGGTACGAGAAGGCCGGCCCGTTATTCGAACCACGCTGGCCGCGTATTTGATGAGTGTTGTCTAAGACGTAGTCGCCGACTCGAACATCAACGTCAAGGAGCCGTGAATGGTCTTTCTGGCTGGAACGCAGGGCGCCAAACGCTGCCTCTATATCGAGGCTTTCATTTTCGCGAACCGCATAACTGATGAAATATGGAGCGGGGTCGCCTTTTTGTTTAAGGAGATCAAAGGCCCGTTTGATTTCTTTTTCTAACGCCTGGGCTACAGGATTAGGAGTTGTTTTTTGAGCGGCTACAGTTTGACCGAGAATTCCAATACCGACCAGCAGTGCCGCAAGCCCTACGCGGCTTTTCATAACTTCACCTTCCGCTGTCCAAATGCCGCAATTCTACACTTCAGGTTGAGTCTGGCGAAGGCAAATGCGAGGGCCGGCCGGTTGATATTTGTTAAAACTATGCAGCGCTGGTGGTGCTATCCCCCTGCTGAGATCTAACCATCAGGTGAAGATTCAACAGGCGGCGTACTCTGCCGTTGAAGTCCACCTTACATCTTTGTATCTCCGGACCAAAAAGCGCACTCTGTCGGACTTCTAAAATTCGTCCGATCAAGCCATAACAATCTGAATGCGCGAGGCCCCGAATACAGACTCGGTCACCGACCTTCATCTGTGTCATGGCTCTCTCCCCTCGAAAGCTTTATTCGGGCAATTGGGTAGTATGCGCCGAGACCCATTCAGCTTGCAAAGGATTTTCCGGCAGATCGCCGTTTATCGGGCCCCCACATCGAGCAATCGGCATTCGCCGATCGCCGATTTGTATTATCCTTCTGCATTTCCATCGCTTAGTGCAAAAGGGATGTTACAAATCGGCGATCGGGGAATGCCGATTGCTGATCGTTGCGCGACATCCTAGGCATATTGTTTTCGAAAAAGGGTTTCCCTATGCGCTTATGCCGGTTCGGAGACGGAAAACTCGGCCTCGTGCAAGGCGGCATTGTACGTGACGTGAGCGCCGCGCTCGCCGTTCTGCCTGCGGTCCGATATCCATTTCCGGCGCATGATCTGTTTATCGAGAATATAGACAAGGTCATGGAGGCCGTTAACAAACTGGCGGCAGAAGCCCCTTCAGTTCCTCTGGATGCAGTCCAGCTGCATAGTCCGGTCGCGAATCCGAGCAAAATCATTGGCGCTCCGGTGAACTATCAAAAACATCTTGATGAGGTTCGCTCCGACGCCGAGCTCCATTACGACAACCAGGCTCACACGGCCGTGATTCACAAGACCGGACTTTTTCTGAAAGCGTGCAGCTCACTCGCCGGCCCAAGTGAAGGGATTGCGCTCCGCAAATTGGACAGACGAAATGACCATGAAGTGGAGTTAGCGGTAATTATCGGAAAACGTGCCAATAATGTCTCGAGTGCCGATGCGTTGAAATACGTTGCGGGATACTCGATCGGTTTGGATGTCACTATCCGAGGGCCTGAAGAACGAAGTCTTCGTAAGTCACCAGATAGCTATGCCGTACTGGGTCCGTGGTTGGTCAGCGCAGACGAGATTCCGGATCCAGGCAATCTCAATTTAAAAATCTCGGTCAATGGCGAACAGCGGCAAAACTCGAACACAAAATACATGATCCTCGGCGTTCCCCAATTAATCGAATTTGCATCGGCGTTCTATACGTTGAATCCGGGGGATGTAATTATGACGGGGACACCGGAAGGCGTTAGCCCCATACAGCCGGGCGATCACATTCTGGCTACCATCGACGGAATCGGATCAATGAGGGTCGATGTTCGAGCTGCTAATGAATAAGACCTTCTACAAAAAGCCAGAGGTTACGGAGGAGCTCCGCCTGTTTTATCGGCGGCTCGAACAGAAAAATACCGCTCCTCTCTGGGAATCTCTGGCCAATCTTGTGCGCGTGGAACCTGGCCCCACATGCGTACCGACATTGTGGAACTACACCGACGACGTCCGTCCTTTGTTGCTCGAAGCTGGAAAACTCATCACTGCCAAGGAAGCCGAACGACGTGTATTGATTCTGGAAAACCCGGGGATTCGCGGTACTTCACAGATTACTCATAGCCTGTATGCGGGTATTCAGCTGATTCTGCCGGGCGAAATTGCGCCCACTCATCGCCACGTGCCTTCGGCGATTCGGTTCATCATCGAGGGAACGGGCGCTTACACCGCGGTAGACGGTGAACGGACAATCATGCGGCCGGGTGACCTCATACTCACGCCGTCATGGACGTATCACGATCATGGCAACCCCAGCGATGCGCCATGCATGTGGATGGATGGACTCGACCTGCCCATCGTGAATATGCTCGGGACCGGCTTTGCCGAACACTATCCGGAAGAGACACAGCCCCTCACAAGAAAAGACGGCGATGCGCTAATGCGCTATGGCACCAATCTCATGCCGGTGGACCATACACCACAGCGGCGGTCATCACCGATTTTCAATTATCCGTACAGTCGGACGCGTGATGCTCTCCATGGCCTGTGGCGGAACGGTCCCATTCATCCTTGCCACGGTGTAAAAATGCAATACATTGATCCGTCAACCGGCGGCTACCCGCTGCCGACCATGGCGGCATTCATGCAGTTCCTACCCCTTGGCTTTCAAGGAGCCGCTTACCGCTCAACCGATGCCACCATATACAGCGTGGTCGAAGGGCGCGGCCGAACCATCGTGGGCGATACCACGCTCGATTGGAAAGAGCGGGATGTCTTTGTCATCCCTTCATGGTATTCGGTTTCGCACCAGGCTCAGACTGAGGCTGTTCTGTTCAGCTTCTCGGATAGACCAGTGCAAAAAGCGCTCGGGTTATGGCGCGAGCAGATGCTCTGAAGAACTGAATCGGAACACAAAAAGCACAAGAGGCACAAAGAGGAAAAATCTCGCCCCTTTGTGCCTCTTGTGCTTTTTGTGTTCCGATTCAGTTCTTCTACTGCGAGAGCTTGAACTCCACATCAATTTCCGTGAGGACTTGCACCGGTTCGTTATTGAGCAATGTCGGCTGGTAGCGCCATTGCGATACAGCCTCGAGGGCGGCGTTTGCAAGATCCCGATCGTTGCTGCTTACGACACGCAAGCCCTGCAGTGTGCCATCGGCGCCGATGATGCCTTGAAGATGAACGGTGCCTTCAACGCCTGCGTTTTGCGCGCTCTCCGGGTAGATGGGTTTCACTTGGCTAATCAGATTTGCGGCCTTCACATTTCCGCCAACACGAATGCGCTGCACCGAACCAGTGGATCGTTTCGGTTGCCCCGTCGCAGTGATGGTCATGCTTTCGTTGATGTTGCCGATCGACAGAGTAATGTTTTCTCGCGACGTTTGACTGGATTTGATCTCCAGCCGCCTTTTCAGATAGGTAACGAACCCGGGTGACTCAACTCTTAGTGAATACTCGCCCGGAACCAGCGCGTCAAATCGGAAATCTCCGACGTCCCCGGTAACCGTGGTATGAACCTGAGGATCCGAGCGACCTGGGTCGTTCGCCAGATTCGTCATCGTCACTCTCACGCCAGGAATGACTGCACCGGTACCGTCATAGACTTTGCCAACCACGCTACCGTCAGCCAGCCCTTGCACTGGAGCTCGGGCAGCCCTTATGGCTCGCTTTGGTGGCGGAGCTGGCGTCGATGGCACAACAGTCGACACGAGCGCAGGTTTTTCTGCCGATATTTCCGCGGTTAGAAGAGTTACTGGAGGTCTTGAGGATGTTGCTTGTGATGGCCGCATCGCGGCCAACGGCAGCACGGCGAGAACCGCTGCAAAACAGACTGCTAAAGCAGTCTGTAAAGTGGCAGGCCGATGATTTACTGAAGCATTCAACATGGCGAGAAATCTCCTTTCCAGATTCGGTGGCTGAGCCATAGCGACGACGGGCGACCACGATCGGCCGGAATTCTTAAATGCGCGGGCGAGGTTGAGGAGGTGTCCCGCGTAATCCTTGGGGTCAATGCCGGTATTCAGCACGGCGTCGTCGCAGGCGAGTTCACTCTCATATCGAAGTCGTCGGCAAACTATCCAAATGAGTGGATTGAACCAATAAAGAGTGCGGCTGATCTCCGCTAACACTTGGATCAGCCAATCGAGTCGTTGGATATGTGCGCACTCGTGAGTCAGAACGATGCATATTTCATCGTCGGTCCAAGTTCCAGCCTCGGGTGAGACCAAGACGGTTGGCCGCAAGATACCGTACGTTCCCAACAGACCTTCGTCGTTTTGCCGAAGCCGTACGTGGCGCCTCATACCCAGACGGCTCGAAACAGTGTCCATCGCCCTCATCCATGGTGTGCCGCCCAGCGGCCTCGACCGATGGATAATGACTCGAAAGCGGACCGCTCCCGTGATGAAGAAAATCGCGGCAACGCCGACACCGGCCAGCCAAGTGCCCCAAACGACCTCCCTTATCGTGTAATTGCGAGCGGCGAGCGGTGCGAGTGGACGATCGATGTCTTCGTCGACGTTCGAAACTGCATAGCTGGGGAAAATGGAATCGATACGTGTTTGCCCGGTGTGCCTGGCTCCGGTGTGCCTGGCTAAGGATAACGGGGGCAACGCGGGAACCACGAGTGCCGCAACAACAGCCGCAGTTAAAATTAAATGCCGAACAGCGGCCGACGGACGCCGAAAAATTTGGACCGCCGTGAGCCCGACCATCAGAATGACCGAGGACTGGATTACAGTCAGGATCATTTCCGTCCCTTCTTTCTGGCGTTTTCGATGAGTAGCGCGAGGCGTTCCAGTTCACCCTCGGAAAGCCGGGACCCGTCGCTGCCGAGCAAGGTCGATAGCATCTTTTCAGCTGAGCCTTCGAAGAAAGTTTCCATCAGATGCCGAAGCGCGGATTGCCGGGCGGTGTGACGAGGTACGGTGGGCATATAGATAAAGCGCAGCCCGTGCTCCTCGTGGCGAACATGTCCCTTCCCCTCTAATACTCGGAGTTGCGTGCGCACTGTGGAGTAATTCGGTTGGCCGGCCAGCGCATCCATTACTTCATTTGCAGTAGCCCGGCCCAGCCGATACAAAACGTCCATGATCTGGCGTTCGCGGCGGCTCAGCGTTGAATGGGGTGCGCGCGGCATAGGTGTTATTTTAATAACACCATGTGTAGAAAAATAACAGCTAAATTTTCAGAAAAAAGCGGGCGAAAAGGCCGGGTTTTAGAGTTCACCCTCTTGATGTTCGAATCATTTATTGACATACCATAGTATCGGGTGTGAAATTTCGGTCACTAGTGTTTCTCAGGAGGAAACATGAAGGTTCGATCGATCATTTATGTTGTTGCTGCGGCTGCGCTCATGTCCGGCATTCAGTTGTACGCCCATCATTCTTTTGCGGCGACGTACTTTGAAGATAAGCAACAGACTATTGAAGGTACTCTGACTCAGTTTATGTTCCGCAATCCGCATTCCTTCGTACATGTTGAAGGCAAGGATGAGAAAGGTGAGCCCGTCACTTGGGCCGTCGAATGGGGCGGCGGCGGTCAACTCGGACGTACCGGTGTTACGCGGGACACGCTGAAAACAGGTGACCATGTCGTTATCGTGGGCAATCCCGGCCGCAATCCAGAGGACCATCGGCTTCGCATGATCCGCCTGAAACGCACGAGCGATGGGTGGACGTGGGGAACGCGTCCCGGCGAAACATTCGATTAAACCGCGGAATTCGGCGCGGGCGCACAGCCCGCGCTCCCGCCGATCAAAATGCAAGCGACGCGGATCGTATTTGCAGTGTGAACCCAAGATTTTCCAGGAGGTCGAATGCGTAGCCTCGATCTATTTAAGGTTGCAGGTCTTTTCTTCTTATTTGTCGCAGTTTCAAACACGCCGGCACTTGCCCAAATCGATTTTTCCGGCGAGTGGACTCCGAACGGAAACGAAGACAGCATTGGCAATCCATACGTCGGCGACTGGCTTGGCATTCCGATGAATGATGCCTCACGGGCACGGGCTGAAGGATGGGCTGCCTCGGTTCAAACTCTGCCTGAATGGCAGTGCCGACCTCACGGGTTTGCGTATATCTACCGAGGGCCCTCGCAACTCCGGATTTCGAAAGAGGTCGACCCGGTTACACGACAGATTACGGCTTTTCACGCCGAGTGGTTGCGTTCTGTGGATGTGCCAGTTTACTTGGATGGGCGTCCCCATCCTTCCGAAAATGCGCCGCACACGTGGGGAGGATTCAACACAGCGGAATGGATCGGCGATGTTTTAAAGATCACGACCACTCACGTGAAAGAAGAGTACCTGAAACGCAACGGCGTTCAGCATAGCGACCTGATTACAATCACAACGTATTGGATGCGTCGTGGCGATATTTTAACCTGGCTCAACATTGTCTATGACCCTGTGTACCTCACTGAACCGCTGGTTCGGAGCCAGGAATATCGCCTCGCTCTAAACCAGCAGATTCCGCCTTATCCATGCGATGTTGTTGAAGAAGTCGATCGGCCAAAGGGAGTCGTGCCGCATACACTGCCAGGCACAAATACGTTTGTGAAAGAGTTTGCCGACAGGATCCACGTTCCGGAAGCGGTTGTCAGGTCAGGCGCCGAAACCATGTATCCCGAGATCCGGAAGAAACTCAAATGAGAGTATTCGTCAAGGCCGCAACTGTTCTCGGCATCTTCGTCACCACGGTCTTAGCCGGCAGTGTTTTGGAAGGACAGCAACGTGGACAGCAGGCCCAACAAAACGGGCCGCCGGCCGCACAACTCGAGATTCTTCCAATTCGCGGCAATCTCTATATGTTGGCGGGCGCGGGCGCGAACATTGCGTTGTCCGTCGGGCCGGATGGAGTTTTGGTGGTGGACACCGGAACGGCGCAGAATGCGGACCGGGTTTTAGCTGCGGTGCAACAGCTTCAACGCCAGCTTGCGACGAATGGTTTGCAGCCCTGGAATTACGGGGCGGAAACTCGCTCCAACTTACCCAGAATGATCAGTCCTCCAGCGCCGCCCAAGCCGATTCGCTACATTATCAATACCTCGTTAGATCCGGATCACACTGGAGGTAATGAGAAGCTCGCTCGAGCGGGCAGTACTCTAACGGGAGGCAATGTTGCAGGAAACATTTCCGACGCATCCGAAGGCGCGGCCATCCTTGCTCACGAAAACGTGCTGGTGCGGATGAGTTCTGCCGGCGGAAAGCAGCCGGCAACGTCGTTCCGCGCGCAGCCAACGGATACGTATCATATGGAGAGCATGAAGCTGAGCCATTTCATGAACGGTGAGGGAATACTCATCCAGCACCAGCCGTCAGCGCACACAGACGGTGACAGTATCGTGTTCTTCCGCGGTTCCGACGTGATTGTTGCAGGCGATATTTTTCGGATGGACAGCTATCCTGTGATCGATATCGAAAGGGGCGGCAACATTCAGGGTGTCGTCGAGGGACTGAATCGCATTCTCGATCTCTCGATCGCAGAGTTTCGGACGGAAGGCGGCACAATGGTTATTCCGGGCCACGGCCGGCTGACCGACTCTGCGGATGTTGCTTACTATCGCGACATGGTGACGATCATCCGTGACCGTGTTCAGGATATGATCCAAAAAGGAATGAGCCTTCAGCAGATCAAAGCCGCGAAGCCCACTAAAGACTATGATCCACGGTATGGTTCCACCACGGGCGCGTGGACAACGGATATGTTCGTCGAGGCTGTGTATCAAAGCCTCGTTCAAAAGAAGAAGTAAGGGGGATTTTATCGTGCGACGAAGCATTGTTCTTCTACTCCTCGCCGCCGCACTGCTTGCGTGCGGCGTCCAGGTGTACGGCCATCACTCTTTCACGGCGACATACTTCGAAGACAAAACAGTAAAGATCGAAGGAAATATCATTACCTTCCAGTTTCGGAACCCGCATTCGTTCGTGACCGTGGAAGCGCCCGACGAGAAGGGTGCCATGCAACGGTGGGGCGTCGAGTGGGGGGGAGCCGGTCAACTCGGCAGTCAAGGTGTGACGCGTGAAACGTTCAAGTCCGGCGATCACGTCGTCATCACCGGTAATCCCGGTCGAAATGCCGAAGACCACCGGATCCGCATGGTTTCAATCCGCCGGACGTCCGATGGCTTCGGCTGGGGCGGTAAGCCAGGTCAAACTTTCGATTAGCGATCGGTTCCCGAAACAATGAACTATCTAAATGTCCTCTTAAGGACGTTGACTCTCTTGCTCGTCCTTTCCTTTACGCTTCACGCTCAAGGACGCGGAGGCCGCGGTGGGCAAGCACCCGCAACGGGGCAAGGGGCAGCGCCGATCGACCTCACCGGCTATTGGGTCTCACTGGTTACGGATAACTGGACCTATCGTGTGATCACACCGCCAAAGGGCGATTACCTCTATCTGCCGCTGAATGCCGACGCCCGTAAGGTCGCTGATGCGTGGGATCCAGCCAAAGATGAAGCTGCCGGCGAGCAATGCAAGGGATATGGGCCTGTGGGCGTTATGCGCCTGCCCACGCGCGTGCATATCACCTGGCAAGATACAAATACGCTGAAGCTCGAAACCGACACCGGAACGCAGACACGTCTGTTTCACTTTGGAGCTGCAGAAGCCCCGGCGGGCCCGCGCACGTGGCAGGGTAATTCGGTGGCGGAGTGGCAGTTGCCTGGGGCGGCGCGAGGGCGCGGCGGTGCTCAAAGTGCGCCAAAAACAGGCAGCTTGAAAGTCACGACAACACAGATGCGCGCGGGCTATATACACAAAAACGGCGTTCCGTATAGCGACAATGCCACGCTGACGGAGTATTTCACCGTTGTGGAAGATAAGGGGTTGATCATCTTGATCGACACTCTCATGCTCGAAGATCCCAAGTATTTGACACAATCCTTCGTTCGGAGTGCGCAATTCAAGAAACAGATGGATGCGGCAGGATGGGATCCGTCGCCCTGTTCAGCCAGATAAACTGTTACGGAAGTAATTCGTTCGTGGCTGCGATTCTACCCAGCTTCCATCTTTCAAATAAGCAATACCGATAGGCTCATCGGGAATCATCTTGCTCATTCCACAGACGGGACAATCGACGGTCCACATCGCTCCTGTGCGGATAGGTTCAGTGATGAAATCGATCTTCAGCCGGGCGTTGCAGCCTGGGCATCCACATTGGACCGAAAAATTGCGCTTCGCAGCTGGTTTCAGATTTCAAAACCTCGTTTTTTATTGCTCAGTCTTCTTATTGCTTCGCAGGTGTTCAACGTCTTTATTATTTTCCTCACACGAATACGCCATGATGCGATCCGTCGGTTTACCCCGCGTGAACGTTCTCGTAATGGACCACGGCTGTGTGAAGAACATTGGATCGTCGTAGGTCACCGTATATTTGAGGTGGTCATTGTCGAGCTTTTGAATCCGCTCGATCAGATGCAACTGACCGCTGTGTTCATGACCGGCTGTATCGAGCCAGCTTCGCTCATTGATTCCGACTGTGTCGATGACCAGTGTGTCACCCTCCCAGTGGCCGATCGAATGTCCCATGAACTCCGGATAATCCATAATGTCGGGTGGATGTTTCTTGTCGATGTAAACCATTCGATAAATCGTCTGATACTCGAACAGGAATGCAACCATCGTGGGTCCCTGGACCACTTGAAACGGCATCGGCGCAGTAAATGCGCGCGATGGACCTACCGGCAAGCACATACCTGTCGGGTCATCCTTCGTGTCGACGTTTTTCCATCTTTCTGCGCCGTAAGACGTGTACGGCGGCTCATGACCGAGAGCCTGGGCAAGGTTTGGCGTGTACTGGTTATTCCAAAAGCCGGTAAGGTCGGGCGGATTGGTCGTCCCGCTTTGAGACGCAAGCGCGACTGCAAAAACCAGTGCTGTTAAATTCATCGTGGTTACGGTCGAGCGCCGGGACCACCATCATCAGCAGAGCCCGCGAACACCTTCTTGCCGTCCGGAAGGACTACGCTTCCCGCATTAACTGTATTTGACCCATCCTTAGCGCGCCAGCCGTCCACAGTCACGGAATCCCCGGCTTTCAAAGAGTCTTTTCTCCAGCCATTTCGGTACAGGCCGTTCGGGGCGCCGCCTTCGCACGCGTAGTTGATGACTTGGCCGGTCGCTTCGTCCTTTACATCGACGTAGAAGTAGACGTGTGGATTCATCCACTCCACTTTCGTGACTTTGCCTGTAAATTTGATGGGTTTGCTTCTGTCGTATTCTGCTGCGAATGAGTGATGGGCGAGCGCAGGCGCCGCAGCCAGGAAGAGACCGAAGGCGAGACCCGTTATGGATAGAAACTGACGTCTCATGGGCTTGTCCTCCGACTGGAATTATTGAAGTCGTGTGCGTCTATGTCAAGCAGGAGGAATTAAGCCACAAAAAGCACGGTATTCTCCTTGCAAAGGAGGGGTGGCTGCGCCATTAAGGAAAAGTCGCGTAGCCACAGAAGCGGTGTCCGCTCCATCAAAGGAAGCTTCGCGACATTTTTTTGATGTCGCGTCCACCCCTCCTTTCGCAAGGATGGGAATGCCGTGCTTTTTGTGGCTAGAGCCCCTTTCGCCGCTGAGGTAGCGATTGCGAACGGACTTGTGATAGTTTTCCTCCCATTCGGAGGTAAGAATGATCGCGAACTTTGCCGTCGTCCTTTTTAGTGCGGCTGTCGCCACGACTCCATGCGCTAACTTGAAATCGACTTCGCTTCCAAACACGACAATCACATTAGCGGAATCTCTTCCAGCCGGAACGTTCACACCGCCAGCGGCTCCGGCCGGCGGACAGCGTGGTGGAGCTGCGCCAGCGCCCGCTGCGCTTAATGTTCCTGCCTTCTGCCGGGTGGCAGCAACGTTGAGGCCTACGTCGGATTCTGAGATCGACATGGAGGTCTGGATGCCCGAAACGTGGAATGGAAAGTTTCAATTCGTGGGCGGCGGCGGCTGGGCCGGCGTTATCAGCTATTCCGCGATGGCGACGGCGCTGCAGGAAGGGTATGCGACGGCGTCCACAGACACGGGACACAAGGGCGGTAATGCAAACTTCGCAATAGGGCATCCCGAAAAAGTCGTCGATTTTGCTTACCGCGCTGTGCACGAATCGACGGTAAAGGCGAAGGCGATTATGACCACGTTCTATGACCGTGGTCCCCGGATTTCATATTGGAACGGTTGCTCGACCGGCGGCCGGCAGGGCCTGATGGAAGCGCAGCGGTACCCCGACGATTTTGATGCGATTGTTGCAGGCGCGCCTGCAAACTACCAAACGCACCTTCACGCATGGGATCTTAGCGTTGCCGTACCTGTTTTGAAGGATCCTGCCAGCGTTGTTTCGACTGCGAAGTTGACGGCATTGAACCTGGCTGTAATCGGGACCTGCGATGCAAAGGACGGCGTCAAAGACGGCTTATTGAATGATCCGCGCTCCTGCAAATTCGATCCTTCGACATTGCTTTGCAAAGCCGGCGATTCCGATACCTGCCTTACTGCCCCTCAGCTTGAAGCCGTGAAGCGAATGTACGCTCCGGCCAAAACTAAAAGTGGCCACTACGTATTTCCAGGAAAAGAGCCAGGCAGCGAGACTACGTGGAATGCGATCAGTGGTGGTCAAGCTCCTCAGGGCGTGTCCCTGGGCTCGTTTCAAGTAGCGTACGACAATATCGATTGGGACTGGCGCACCTTCGACCTGGATCGCGATCTGAAGATCGTGGACGAAAAAGTCGGCTCGGTCATTAACGCCGTCAATCCCGACCTTTCGGCATTCAAGGCGCGCGGTGGCAAACTGATTCTTTATCATGGATGGAACGACACCGCCATATCACCGGGCAACACGATCGACTACTACAACAGTGTCATTTCAAAGATGGGCGCAAAGCAGGACAACTGGATTCGCATGTTCATGATTCCCGGCATGGGCCATTGCAACGGTGGTCCGGGGCCGAGCCAGGTCAACTATATGGGTGCCCTGGAGCGGTGGCGGGAGTCGGGCATTGCTCCCGATCAAATGCTGGCTAATCGCGTGACGAATAGTCGTGTCGATATGTCACGGCCGCTGTGCCCGTATCCACAGGTTGCTCAATACAAAGGTGTGGGCAGTACGAATGACGCCGCCAATTTCGTCTGCAAAGCCCCGCAATCATCGGCGAATTAAAAAGTGATGCAACGGTCCCAGGAGGATTGACAGATGGCCAAATCGAAGAAAATTTCAGTGAACCGCCGAGGCTTCTTGAAGGGTGCAGCGGCTAGCGCCGCGGCGCTTGTGACTAATGTCGAGCTTTCCGAAGCGCAGCGCGGAACTCAAGCCGGCCAGGCCGCCCAGGCGGGCCAGGGAACTCCAGCAGACGCGCCAGGCGCGGCGCCACCGCCGTCGTCTCAGCAGGTGGCGCGCGATGCAGGCAATGTTCAACCGCCTGTTGCGGTACGCGCAGTTACCAGGCCTGGTTCGGATTTGATGACTCAAGTTCTCCGAGATTTAGGCGTCGAATATGTCGCTGCAAATCCAGGTTCGAGCTTCGAAGGATTGCAGGAGTCGCTCATCAACTACGGTACACCTCCGAACAAAATGCCGGAGTTCATCACAGCACTTCACGAAGAATCGGCTGTGACAATGGCCCATGGCTACGGCAAAGCTGAAGGTAAGCCGATGTGCGCGTTGCTGCACGGCACAATTGGGATCCAGCACGCTGCGATGTCGATATACCAGGCCTACTATGACCGCTCGCCTGTGCTTCTGCTGGCCGGGCGCGACGAAGGATTCATTGCTGCGCACACTGCCCACGATATGGCCGGTATGGTACGCAGTTATACGAAATGGGACGCTCAACCCAAGACGCTCGATGAATCGCTGACCGCTATCCAACGGGCTTACAACGAGGCGATCGCACCGCCGTGCGGCCCAACTCTTGTCGTGCTGGATATCGAACTCCAGAAGGAGGAGGCAAAAACCGCAAAGGTACCTGCGTACCAAGGACCCGTTGTGAAAGGAATCGAGTCCGCCCAAGCCAGGGAAATTGCCAAAAGTTTGCTCGACGCACAGAACCCAAGAATCGCGGTTGGACGGCTGCGGACTCCTCAGGGTGTGAAAAGCGCGGTTGAACTTGCCGAGTTAGTGGGTGCTTCGACGAGTACAAGCGCAACGCAGGGTCCGATGAGCTTCCCCCAAAGGCATCCGCTTTGCGGCCCCGGCGCGGACACGAATTATGACTATACGTTAGGTTTGGAGACCGGCGGTGCGCAGGCCTCGATCACAGGTCCTGGGTTGGCGACACTGCTAAGCCGGGATTCAACCAACATCGGATTCGGCGGAATCGCTCCAGGTTCCGGCGGGAGAGGTGGTGGGGGCGGTCGTGGCGGCCGCGGTGGCGCTGCGGCGGCACCGGCGCTCGCAATCACGGCGGACGCCGAAGTCAGCCTGCCGTTGATTATCGAAGAGGCGAAACGGCAGCTCACTGCGGATAAACGTTCAACGATTCAAAGTCGCATTGCCAAGCACACCGAAGCGAATCAGCAGGCCCGCATTAAGGAAATTACTCAGGCCGTTCAGGCAAAACGGGCGGGCTGGGACGGAAGCCCTGTTTGCACAGCTCGCATTTATGCGGAACTATGGCCGTTAATCATGAATGAAGATTGGTGTCTGGCATCTCCAAGTGGCTTCTCCGGTGGGCACAATGCGCAGCTCTGGGATCACAACAAGCCCTACAGTTACCTCGGTGGTCAGGGGGCGGGCGGTATGGGCTACGGTGCACCGGCATGTGTCGGTGCAGCCCTTGCGGCAAAAAGCCGTGGCCGAATCGTTGTCAATGTACAAACCGATGGCGATCTCAACTACGCTCCCGGCGTGCTATGGACTGCGGTCCATCATAAGCTCCCAATGCTGACCGTGATGCACAACAACCGCGCCTGGCATCAGGAACTGATGTTCGTCGAATACATGGCAGGCGTCAGAGGCCGCGGTACCGATCGCGGACATATCGGCACAAGTTTGAGAGATCCGTTCATCGATTACGCAAAGATGGCGGCCGGCTACGGCATGGCGGCTGAGGGGCCGATCTCGGATCCCAAACTGGTGGCAGCGGCCTTGAAGCGCGGGGTGGACTCAGTAAAACGCGGGCAGCCCTATCTCATTGACGTGGTCACTCAACCGCGGTGACGATCTGTAGGCGCGGTCTATGACCGCGCTCTCCAGAACAAAACGAGGACCGCGCGGTCATAGACCGCGCCTACAGAAGCAAGGAGTAGTAAGTGCAAGGAAAAAGAAACATTATTTGGTTTACTATCGTCGTAGTTGCGATCCTCGCATTCACGGCGGCGACCTTAGCTCAAGAGCCTGGGGGTGGGGGCAGAGGCGCTCCTCCTGCCGGAAACGCTACTCCCCCGACTAGCCCGGTAACGGGGAATCCTGTTAATGGCAAAGCCCTCTACTACAACTACAGTTGTTACGGCTGCCATGGTTTTAACGGGGAGACAGGCAGGGCATTCGTCGGCAACTGGAGTTCGAATCTGGCCAACGAGACAAATTTCATCCGATTCTTGCGAGCGCGCGCGAATGTCGCACCTGCAACCCCATCGACGAGTATGCCGAACTTCCCGGAGGGCAGCCTGAGCGACAAGCAGGCGAAGGACATTTACGCGTACATCCGGACTTTCAAGAGCAACGCGCCGGAGGCGAAAGACATTCCAACATTGAACGCGATCGTAAAGTCCGCGTCGAGGCCGTATAAACCGTAGGAGGACTTGTGAAACGCATTTTCATCGTCTTTACGATTGCTTGTTTCGCCGTGGTGGGTTTTAGTCAAGGACGCGGCCAACGTGGCGGCGGAGCCTCGGAGCAGGCCGCTTCGGCACCCGCTCCAAATCTGAATTTGCCCTCCGGTGATGCGAAGCGCGGTGAAACGTATTATCTGAAATATGGCTGCTGGGAGTGTCACGGCTACACGGGACAGACGGGCAATGGCGCTCGGTTGGCGACGACCGTTCTGAATGCGAATGGTTTCGTGAACTACATTAGGGCTCCGAGAACGAACCAAATGCCGTTGTACAGTGCGAAGGTCATCTCGGATCAAGATGGCGCCGACCTGTTCGCGTACATCAAAACCTTCAAGAAGCCGCCCGAAGCCGCGGACATTCCTCTCCTCAAGCAGATCATGAGCGAGAAGTAGTAGCCACAAAAAGCACAAAAGGCACAAAGAAGTCGCAACTCCTTTGTGCCTTTTGTGCTTCTTGTGGCTTCTTGTTTGTTGTAAATTCTTCGCAATATATCCAGGAGGCATTCATGAAACGCCGTCGCTTTCTCAAAAGTGCTGCCGCCAGTGCCGCAGCATTGGTCGCCGTACCCGTTGAAAAGACACAAGCACAGCAAACTGCAGCCGCACGTCCGGCGGCGGTAGTGCCGAACGCGGCACAGCTCGCTGCCGACACAGCGACGCCTCGTGTGGAAATCGACCGAATCGTCGAGCATCCAGGATCCGATTTCATGATGGATGTCATCAAGAGCTTGAATTTCGAATACATTACGACGAATCCGGGCTCGAGTTTCCAGGGCCTCCACGAATCCATCATCAACTACGGCGGCAACACGAAACCTGAGCTATTGACCTGCTGTCATGAAGAGTCGGCTGTGGCAATGGCTCATGGCTACGCAAAGATTGAAGGAAAGCCGATCATGGCGCTTTTGCACGGCACGGTCGGTACACAGCACGGTTCAATGGCCATCTATAACGCCTACGCCGATCGCGTGCCGATATATCTGGTCATCGGCAACCATATGGACGCAGCAGTTCGGCCTCCCGGCGTAAATTGGTATCACAGCGCCCAAGACATGGCGGCGATGATTCGAGACTACACGAAGTGGGATGACAATCCTGCCTCCCTGGGCGCGATGGCGTCGTCGTCGATCCGGGCATATCGAATGATGATGACTCCTCCGATGGGCCCTGTCGCGATTGTCATCGATTCCGAAATGCAGGAAAACGCCATGCCTGCAGGTGCCCGGCCGCGCATTCCGAAGCTTACTGTGCCGGCACCGCCCCAAGGCGACATGGCGGCCGTTCGTCAAGCGGCGAAGATGCTTGTTGCCGCGCAAGCTCCACGCATCAACTGCCAGCGCGCTGCGCGCACACCCGAGGGAATGCGCCTCGTTACACAGCTTGCCGAACTTTTGCAGTGCCCGGTAAACGGCAATGGCGAGCGCATGCATATTCCATCGCGCCATCCAATGGCGGGTACTGGTTATCAAGGCTATCCGGTAGACCTCGTTTTGGATCTCGAAGTCCAGGGGGGCGGTGCTCCGCCGGCCAATGCGAAAAGCATCAGCATCAGCTCGCTCGATTTGTTCATCAAGAGCAATATTCAGGATTTCCAGCCGATGTCACAGGCCGATCTGCCGATCGCAGGCGATGCCGAGGCAACGCTGCCTTGGCTCATTGAGGAGATCAAGCGAGAGATGACGGGGGATCGAAAACGTGTTTTCGAGGAACGCGGTAAAAAGATTGCCGAAGGGCACGCAAAACAGCGAGAGCAAGCGATCGCCGATGCGCGGTATGGTTGGGACTCGAGTCCGATCAGCCTTGCGCGCCTCGCGGCCGAACTTTGGCCGCTGATCAAGAATGAAGATTGGTCGTTGGTTGGCTGGCAAGGTTTCATCGGAGGGTGGCCGGGGCGTCTGTGGAACATGGACAAGCACTATCACTACATTGGCGGACAAGGTGGCGGCGGTATCGGTTACAACGCACCTGCCGCGGTAGGCGCGGCTCTGGCGAATCGGAAGTACGGAAGATTGTCGGTCAACATCCAGACCGACGGCGATCTGAACTTTGCACCGGGAGTGCTATGGACCGCTGCGCACCACAAAATTCCATTGCTGACGATCATGCACAACAATCGCGGTTACCATGCCGAAGTGATGTTCGTGCAACGCATGGCCGCCGAACGCAATCGCGGTGTCGATCGCGCCCACATCGGCACGCGTTTGATCGAACCGAATATCAATTACGCCAAGATGGCCGAGACCTATGGACTAACCGGCATCGGCCCGATCAGCGATCCGAAAGACATGGCCGCGGCTTTCAAGCAGGGTATCGAAATCGTCAAGCGTGGCGAGCCTGTAGTGATTGATACGATCACGCAGCCGAGATAAGCAAATAGGAACACAAGAATTCCCAATTCCCAATTCTTAATTCTCAATTCCCGTCCGCTGAGAATCGGGAATTAAGAATTGGGAATTGGGAATTTTTGTGTTCCTGCTATCGGAAACCGGAGGAACAATGACAAAGTTGCTTTTTTCTGTAGCGCTGCTCATGTTGGTACTGGTTGTCCCGGCCCAAGCGCATCATGCCTTCGCTGCGGAGTTTGACTCGACGCAGCCGATTAAGCTCCAAGGTGTTGTTACAAAGATCGACTGGATGAATCCGCACACGTGGGTTTACGTCGATGCAAAAGATGAAAAAGGAAATATTCAGCATTGGCAGTTTGAGACCGGAGCACCGAATGAGTTGGTTCGTCGTGGTTGGAAACGCAATGATTTGAAAGTGGGAGACACCGTGACGATCGATGGTTTCAAGGCCAAGAAGCTCGTCAGTAACACCGGCGTACTCACCGGCAATGCTCGTTCGATAACGCTGCCTAGTGGACTGAAAGTCTTCAGCGGGTCTGCCAATGATGCAGGTCCCGCAGTTCAGCCGTAATGTCGCGAACGAGCACTATCGACGTTTCCGAGATTCTCGACAAAAACAAGATCAGCGGGTTTCAAGTCGGCGTTTTCCTGATCTGTGGTCTTTGTCTGATCATGGACGGGTTCGACGTTCAGGCCCTCGGCTATCTTGCCCCCGCAATCATCAAAGATTGGCAACTTTCGCCTGCACAGATGGGCCCCGTACTCAGCGCGGCTCTGTTCGGAATTCTTGTCGGTTCATTCCTGTTCAGCATGATTGCCGATAAGATCGGACGCCGTCCGGTACTCATTTTTGCGACCTTCTTTTTCGCGGTCGTTACGTTGATGACGGCCCGCGCCGATAACCTGGCTGAACTGAGAACCATCCGGTTTATTGCAGGCATTGGTTTGGGTGGAATCATGCCTAACGCGGTGGCGCTCGTCGGAGAATACACGCCCCGCCGGCTTCGCGTTCTGATGATTGTTGTTGTGAGTAACGGATTCAATCTCGGTGCGGTCATTGGTGGGTTGGTTTCGGCATGGATGGTCCAGGATTTCGGCTGGCGCTCTGTCTTTTATGTTGGAGGCGCTATTCCGCTCGTCATTGGGTTGTTGATGGTTTTCCGGATTCCGGAATCTCTACAGTTCCTCGTGTTGCGCGGTGCCAAACCCCCGAGGATCGCTGCCTGCATAAAGCGAATCGATAAAACCATCAGGATCGATGAGTCTACGAAGTTTACTGTGCGCGAGGAGAAGACCGTCGGTGTGCCTGTCCTGCGGCTGTTCGCTGATGGAAGAGCCATGGGCACGATTCTGTTGTGGGTCGTAAACTTCATGAACTTGCTCAATCTTTACTTCATGGCGAGTTGGCTGCCGACGATCGTCAGTGCATCCTATTCGCTGCGTGCCTCCCAGCTCGTGGGCACGACGCTTCAGATTGGCGGTGTGATCGGGACGTTCGCCTTTTCCTGGTTAATTGGACGATACGGGTTCGTCCCCGTGCTCGCCACGGCGTTTGGTACTGCTTGCGTCAGTATTGCTTTGATCGGGCAACCCGCACTCGCGCTGGCTCTCTTGTTCGCCGTTGTGTTCGTCGCGGGATTCTGTGTCGTCGGTGGCCAGGGCGCGGTTAATGCTCTGGCTGCCACGTTCTATCCCACTAATCTGCGATCGACCGGTGTTGGAGCTGGCCTGGGTGTGGGGCGCGTGGGTGCGATCGTCGGTCCCTATGTGGCCGGTGCTCTCGTAGGTGCCGGCTGGACAGCACGGGAGGTCTTTTATACCGCTGCGGTACCTGCCTTGATCTCTGCAGTGACGATGATTTCTCTACGTTGGGTGATGAAGCCGAAAAAAGTTTCGGTTTCAGAGTCGGAAATCCTGGCGCATTGACCAAGTTTGTGAATCAGGCAAGTATTCCAAATTTATTTCGGTGGTGGTGGTTGCTTTTCCGAAGGCGTAGTGTTCATCAAGCCTTCTTTCACTTCCTTGTTATTTTCCGTGCACACATACTCCATGATCTCGTCTGCGGCGGGCATCAGCTTCCAGACGCGCGTGTTTTTCCACGAACTTGTAAAGGCTTTGGGATCCGCAACCGTGATCTCGTAATTCAATGTGTCATAGCTTGGGCGCGTGAAGCGCTCGACCAGATGCAGTTGATCCGAGACTGGGTGGCCCCTCGTATCCAGGTTCATCATCGGAGCTCCAAAGAAAGGCCCAACCGTATCAACTACCAACGTATCACCTTCCCATCGACCGATCGAATGTCCATACCATGTTGTCTGGCGCACGTCCTCCGCGGCAGGATGCTTGCGGCCGTCAAGATATGCGACATGGAACGCGAAAAACGCTTCGTGAAGAAATACGATTTCGTTGGGTCTATGAATGATCTGGGTCGGTATCGGCGAGTTCATTGAACGCGTGTAGCCGAGAGGATTGCACTGCGCGGTTGCATCGTAGTGATTCGGATCATGCTCGGGATCGAAGTTTTTCGTGTACTCCGCCGCCCAAGGTGTCATGGGTAGTTCGGCCCCTGGCCCTTTCTGGCTGCAGCCCCGGACAGCTGCGCCGCAGCCATCATTCTCGCCGTCTTTACTCATATCGATTACGAAAGGGTGATCCCACAGGCCGCTGAGGTCCGGCTTACCATTAGAGAGTCGCGGCACAGGTTGGCCTTGCGCCGGCCGGCGGGTTTGCGCCGAACTGTGTCCTGAAACTGCAAATATCAGTACGAGGATCGATAGAGGAATCCGATTTCTCATAGCGTCTCCTTAGGGAGCCATAGCATACATCATCGAAATGGGTGGCGGGCCAGCGCGACTATAGCGTGATATCCTGAGGGCCACCTCTGCTGGGAGCCGAACTGTAGTGCACGATCAACACAAAAATCCAAAGTCTGATATTGAAATCGCGCAAGAAGCGCACATGATGCCGATCGTCCAAGTGGCGCATCGCAAGCTTGGCATTAACCTGAGCGATCTCCTTCTGTATGGACATTTTAAAGCGAAGGTTTCTCTCGACTATATAAACACCCTCAAAGAGCGGCCGAACGCGAAGCTGATTCTCGTGACGGCCATTACGCCCACGACCGCAGGCGAGGGAAAAACAACAACAACGGTCGGGCTTGGCGATGCCTTAAATCGCGCGGGCAAGCAGACGATTATTTGCCTGCGTGAGCCTAGTCTTGGTCCCTGCTTTGGGGTCAAGGGTGGAGCCGCGGGCGGTGGGTACTCGCAAGTGGTACCCATGGAAGATATCAATCTGCACTTTACCGGCGATTTTCATGCGATAGGGGTTGCGAACAATCTTCTGGCCTCGCTTGTGGACAACCACATTTACTGGGGCAATTCCCTTGGTCTCGATGCTCGGCGGATCTCGTGGCGACGCGCAGTCGATATGAATGACAGATCTTTGCGCGAGATTGCCATCGCACTGGGTGGAGTCGGAAACGGATTCCCGAGGGAAGACGGATTCGACATTATCGCGGCGTCGGAAATCATGGCGGTGTTTTGTCTCGCCGAAAGTCTGTCGGATCTGAAACGGCGTTTGGGCAACATCATCGTCGGACAGACACGCGATCGAAAGTACGTGCGGGCCTCGGACTTTGATGCTGCAGGGGCCATGGCGGTTCTGCTCAAAGACGCATTTGCGCCGAATCTGGTGCAGACGATCGAAAATAATCCGGCATTCATCCACGGTGGTCCATTTGCAAATATTGCCCACGGCTGCAATTCGGTTATTGCCACAAAGACCGCACTGAAGCTCGCTGACTTTGTCGTGACGGAGGCGGGGTTCGGTGCCGACCTGGGCGCAGAGAAATTCATGGACATCAAATGCCGGAAGGCGAAACTCAAGCCGGATTGCGCGGTCATCGTCGCAACCATTCGTGCATTGAAAATGCATGGAGGTGTCCAGAAGGACGCGCTTAAGCAGGAAAACGCCGCAGCGGTTGAGAAAGGCTTCGCGAATCTCGCGCGCCACATTGAGAACGTCCGGAAGTTCGGCGTGCCGGTCGTTGTCTGCGTGAATCGTTTCAGTGCGGATACGCAGGCCGAGGCTGCGTTGCTGCAATCGCTATGCAATAAGCTCGAAGTTGAGTGCGTCACTTCCGATCACTGGGCGAGAGGTAGTGAAGGCGCTCTCGACCTGGCGAATACGGTTATCAAGACGCTCGAAACCAAGCCGTCACAATTCAAGCCGCTTTACCCCGATGACCTCTCGTTATGGAAGAAGGCGCAGGCGATTGCCCGTGATGTCTATGGCGCGGATGACATTATCGCTGATCAGAAGATTCGTGATCGCTTTAAGGAACTGCAGGAGCAGGGATATGGTAATTTCCCTGTTTGCATCGCAAAAACACAGTACAGCTTCAGCACGGATCCCGATCTTAAGGGCGCTCCGAAGCATCACGTCGTTCCGATCCGTGAAGTTCGCCTGTCCGCTGGAGCCGAATTCGTCGTTGCGATCTGCGGCGACATCATGACCATGCCCGGTTTACCGAAGATTCCTGCCGCTAACAAAATCGATGTTATGGCGGACGGACGCATTGTAGGTTTGTTCTGAAATCTCAAAAGAACCTGAACATTTCTTAGAGGTTTTATGGAAAGACGACAGTTGGGTCGCCAAGGCCTGGAAGTTGGTGCAATCGGTTTGGGCTGCATGGGCATGTCTTGGGCTTATGGATCTGCCGATGAGTCGGACTCCGTTCGCGTCCTGCACCGCGCCATCGAGATCGGTGTGAACTTTTGGGATACGGCCGAAATGTATGGTCCGTTCAAGAACGAGGAACTGCTGGGCCGTGCACTGAAGGGAAAACGGCGCCAGGACGTGGTCATAGCAACAAAATTTGCAATGAAGTTTGGACCCAATGGGGAGGTACTCGGTCTGGATAGCAGCCCGGCCCACATTAAATGGTCGATCGAGGGTTCGCTGCGTCGACTGGGAACTGATTATATAGATCTTTACTACCAACACCGATTGGACCCGAACACTCCAGTCGAAGATACCGTCGGAGCTATGGCCGACCTCGTAAAAGCGGGCAAGGTGCGATACATCGGTTTATCCGAGGTGGGGCCATCGACGATACGTCGCGCACACGCCATCCATCCTCTTACGGCAGTTCAATCCGAATACTCGCTCTGGACCCGAGATATCGAAAAGGTGCTGCCGACGATGCGCGAATTGCGTATCGGACTCGTAGCGTACAGCCCCATTGGCCGCGGCTTCTTGTCAGGAAAAATCAGAAAGCCGACTGATCTTTCCGAATCCGACTGGCGGCGCACCAATCCTCGCTTCCAGCGTGGAAATTTCGAGCACAACTTGAAACTCGTCGAAATCGTTGAAGAAATCGCGGGGGCGAATCGAGTAACACCCAGCCAGATTGCGCTTGCGTGGGTGCTGCGTCGTGGGAACGATATCGTTCCGATTCCGGGTACGCGGCACGTCCAGTATCTCGAGGAGAACGCGAAAGCGGCGGGCATCATATTATCCGAAGCTTCGTGGGCCGAACTCGACAAGGCCGTGGATTCGTTCAACGTGGCGGGAGCACGGTACCTTGAAGCGGGATTGAAGATGCTCGATACCGCGTAGGCGGGGAACAGGAAAGCATTACCGCGAAGGAGGCACAGAATGCGCACGATTGACGAAAACAGCATTACATCTGCGGCCATTGAACAGATGGCGACCACCAAGGATCCGCGCCTTAAGGAGATCATGGAGTCGTTGGTACGGCATCTGCACGCGTTCGCGCGTGAAGTCGACCTCAAGCCTGAAGAATGGCTGGAAGGGATCAAGTTCCTCACCGCTGTCGGTCAAAAGTGCACGGAGTTCCGCCAGGAGTTCATTCTGCTTTCAGATACTCTCGGTCTCAGCTCGCTCGTAAATGCCTTGCGTGACCGGCGGGCGACCGAGCCTGGGACGAAGTCGAGTTTGCTGGGGCCGTTTTATCGGCAAGATTCTCGGCCGATGAAGCTTGGCGATTCGATCGCCGAAAATCCAAAGGCTCCATTGATCGGGATTTACGGCCGTGTGCTGACAGCTGATGGCCGGCCCGTGCCGAATGCCGCGCTCGAGGTCTGGCAGCCGGACGAGGAAGGATGGTACGACATGCAAAAAGAAGATCCTTCCAAGCAGAATTTGCGCGGCAGGTTTATGACAGATGCAGACGGCAAGTACTATTTGCGCACCGTGGTGCCTCGAGGATACATGGTTCCCATGGATGGGCCGGTTGGGGGCCTGATTCGTGCACAGGGCAGGCACGGTTATCGCCCCGCCCATATTCATTTTGCCGTAAGCGCTCCAGGTTATCGCGAAGTTGTGACGGCACTCTATCTCATGGGTGATGATAACCTGGAGTCCGATACCGTATTCGGAGTTACGCAGTCGCTGATCGTGAGTATCAACGCCAACGACGCGGATTCACCTTTCCGGGATCTGCCGGCGATCCAGTTTGATTTCAGACTTGCTGCCGCCACAACGAAGGACGTTTCCGGCAGAGTCGGCGCCGATCCATCGCAGATCGTGACAAAATTGGCGGGCTAATTGTGGACTTTGCGGATTACGCTAAGAACAAAACCGCCCGCTACGAAGTGAACGCCAATTACAACCATGCGGTCCTTCATTTTGAGGATGGCAGTTATCTGCACTTCGAGCACACCAGCCGCACCAATAGGTGGGCTCGCGCATCCGCCGATGGCACGACAGCAGACGCGATTTGCCGGGCGCTCCACCAGTTCAGGCTGAATGCAAAACATCTCCAGCTTTTTTTCGAAGACGGCAGCGACGCAGAGTACACGTTGAAAGCTGCCATGTAATGTTAGTATTCGTTCATATGAAATCACTCGAGCAGCGAAAAATCAGGCCTGTCGCGGTCCTGTGCCTTTTTCTCATCTGCAGCTTCTCTCTAATCGGATTCGTTCACGGTGCGCTGACCACCGCAATGCCGGAGCGGCTCACTGATAGCGAGTTCTGGAAGTTATCAACGAGTTCTTCCGAAGAGGACGGAATTTTTCGTTCCGACAACCTTCTGTCGAATGAGCTGAATTTTCAGGCCGTCATTCCTGATCTGTTAGTGAATGCCAAGCAAGGCCGAGTTTACATGGGGGTCGGCCCGGAACAGAATTTCACGTACATCACAGCGTTGAAGCCGGCGATGGCCTTCATCGTAGATATTCGCCACGGCAATCTCGATGTTCACCTGATGTACAAGGCATTGTTTGAGCTGTCCAAAGATCGGGCCGAATTTGTTTCGCGGCTTTTCTCTAGAAAACGGCCGGGCGGAGTCAGTGAAGAATCGACAGCGCGGGAACTTTTCGCAACGTATCTGGCTGCTGATACGAGCAGAGAACTATACGACGAAAATTTGAAGGCAATAATCGAACATCTGAAGACGAAGCACGGCTTTGCGCTTTCCGACGGGGACATTGAAGGTATTCGTTGGGCACTCAGCAATTACTATCGGTTTGGCCCATCTATCAGTTACAACTCGAGCCCCGCGACTAACGCGCCTACTATTGTCGGCGCCACCGGTTTTGGCGGCGGCCGCGGCGGGGGCGCCGTGACCTACGCGGATCTGATGATGGCCGACGATGGAGACGGGCAGTTTCGCAGCTATCTTGCCAGTGAGGAGAATTTCGCATTTCTTAAAGATCTCGAGACGCGGAATATGGTCGTGCCCGTTGTCGGCGATTTTGGTGGGCCTAAAGCAATTCGTGAAGTCGGCAAGTACCTCAAGAGTCTCGATGCGATCGTGGCCGCCTTTTATTTATCGAATGTTGAGCAATATCTCGCCCAGGATGGAAAGACCTCGGCGTTTTTCGCAAATGTAGCAGCACTCCCTCTTGATGAGTCGAGCACGTTTATCCGTTCTGGGGGCCGTGGTTTCGGTGGTGGTGGATTTGGCCGGCGTGGCGGTCTTGGTTCTGAGCTGGGAAACATCATGAGCGAAGTCCGCGCCTACATCAGCCGGTAAAAACTTTACCCCGCGGCTACAGATTCAGCAGTTTCTCTAGAATGCCGAAGTCCACAGGTTTGACCAGATGATGGTCGAATCCTGCGGCTTTGGAGCGCGCGCGGTCCGTGTCGCTACCATAGCCCGTAAGTGCAATCAGCATAAGCGAGTGATTGCTGTTACTGGAACGCAACTGTTCGGCAACTTCAAAGCCAGTCATGCCGGGCAATCCGATGTCTAGTAACACGACTGAAGGATTGAGCCGCGCCACTTCAGCCAGACCTTCCTGTCCGTCGTGCGCAATGTGCGCTTCGTGACCCATGATGTCCAACATCGCCGCCAGCGTCTCTGCCGAGTCGGTATTGTCTTCCACCACAAGAACTCGTTTTCTTTGACCGGCGACAGCTGTTTGAACGGTTTTTGACACCTCGGGCAAAAGCTCGCCGGACATTAACGGTAAGCGCACCGTGAACTCGCTACCGAATCCGGCTCCGCCGCTGGCCGCCGCGATAGTTCCGGAATGCATCCGTACGAGATTCTGTGCGAGGGTCAGCCCGATTCCGAGACCGCCTTCTGAGCGAGCGAGTGATCGGTCGCCTTGTACGAAAAGCTCGAAAATGTTTGGAAGCAAGTCCGGCTCGATGCCCCTCCCGTTGTCACAGACGCGGAGCACCGCCTCCTCCTTTTCTCGGATGAGCCTCACAATCACGCGCCCACCGGCAGGCGTGAATTTCACAGCATTGTTTAGCAGGTTGGTGACGACCTGTTCGAGTCGCGTGACGTCAGCAGATACGGGAACCGGCACCCGTTCGAAATCGGCGGTCAGCTGTAATGCTTTCTTATCAGCCGTGGGACGGATGGCTTCCACGCTGCGCTCGACCAAAGTCCTGAGATCTGTGGGTTCCTTCCGAAGCTCGATCTGACCGCGGGTGATTCGGGCGATATCGAGGAGGTCGTCCAGCAGGCGGCTCATGTTGTGGACTTGACGCTCCATCAGGTCGCATGTGCGATCGACGCGCTCTGGATCCCGTTTGCTGACGCGAATGATCTCTATTGCATTGCGGATCGGAGCCAATGGATTCCGCAATTCGTGCGCGAGCATGGCAAGGAATTCATCCTTTCGCCGATTCGATTGTCTCAGCTCCTCTTCCGTGCGCTTTTTGTCAGTGATGTCACTCAGCGTACCGACCCACTCTCTTACCGTGCCATTCGACTCGAGGATCGGAACCGCCCGGCCCAGGACATTGCGGTACCTTCCCGCGGCAGACAATACACGAAACTCAATCTCGTGCGGTGTACCGTGGGCCAATGAACGATCCCAAACTTCCATCACTCGCTGGAGATCATCCGGGTGCACTTTTGTAATCCAACCCCGTCCAGCAACCTCCTCTTTGCTTTGTCCGGTGAATGCTTCCCAGGTCGGCAGGTCCTCGATGACTTCACCTCTAGAATCTGTGCTCCAAACCACTTGGGTAGTGGCTAGCACGAGCGAACGGTAACGCTGTTCGCTGCGGTCGAGCGACGCTTTCGCGGCCTCGCTTCGTGTTTCAGAAACCGCCATGATGAGACTCGTACATGCCGCAACAAACATGAACAGTTGCAGCGATATCAGGTTCTGATGCGTGGATCCGAGAGCGAATGGACCAAGTCCTTGCACCGTTTTGAGGATCGCAATGCTCGCAGTGATAAATATTGTGATTGCAGTACCGCAAGTACCGAAACGTAATGCGGCGAAGATCAAGAGCGGGAAGACAACGTAAACCGGTGAGTGGTAAGGGGACTCGAGCGGGATTCGCCGGTCGAAGAGAAGAAACTGCAACGCAACGAGTATTACGACTAAACCTAAAAACGACGGTAAGCCACGCGAGTACAGACGGCGCCGAGCCTCTCCTGACGCCAGGGTAAGCACAAGGGGCGCCACAATCACGTCACCCATCGCGTCACCGAGATACCAGAGGCCCCACAGCAGGCTGAAGTTGTTCCAGGGCTGCACTCCCGTCAGACAAAGACTCACTACACCGATTGTCGCGGCCACGGCTGTGCTGAAGAGGGCACCGCAGAGAATCAAGGCGAAAGCGTCTCTGAAGCGTTCGAGTGAGGGCCTGAAGCCCACGGTGCGGCGCAGCAGGTAGGCGCCTACGATGGCCTCTAACGTGTTTCCGGCCGCAATCCCAATCGATGCCGCGACGGGAGTATTGGTTGTAACGTTAGCGATGAACGAGGCAACAGCAATTGCAGGCCAGATCCGATTTCCGAAGAGAATAATCGCACATAACGCAATTCCGGTCGGTGGCCAGACTACAGTGACCTGGTCGGCGACGAAGGCCAGCGTTAATCCCCATTTCGCGGTCGCAAGGTACACGACCGCTGTGATCAACCCACACAATATGTACTGAGGGCGTCCCGTCTTCATGGAAAACCAGCGCATTATTGTAATGCAGATGCGGCTCTCGGCGTTTTTGCGTTGAGCGTAACAAAGATCGGCGAGAGATCGCCGTCGATAGGAATAGCCTATCGCGAAGATAGAAACAATGTCTTAGACGGCTCGAAGAACGAGGAGCACACTTGAAGTGACTTCACGTAAGCTTACGTGTGTCTGATTATAAGGAGGACAATATGGCTGAGCTCAAAGGAAGCAAAACCCACCAGAACTTGAGAGACGCATTCGCCGGCGAATCCATGGCAAACCGGCGGTACCTGTACTTTGCAAAAGTTGCCGACGTAGAGGGATATCCTGAGATCGCTGGAAACTTCCGTGATACTGCAGAAGGTGAAACCGGTCACGCCCATGGTCATCTGGATTACATGAGAAAGGTCGGCGATCCCGCCACTGATCAGCCTTTCGGCGATACCGTATTAAACTTGAAATCAGCTGTTCACGGTGAAACCCACGAGTATACGGATATGTATCCCGGAATGGCGAAGACGGCGCGACAGGAGGGCTTTGCAGAAATCGCGGACTGGTTCGAGACATTGGCAAAAGCCGAGAAGTCGCACGCAGGCAGATTCAGCAATCTTCTCAAATCGATTTCGTAAGTTTGAGTGCGACGGTGGAACACAGTAAGAATATCGCTTATCAGCCAACCGATGGCTTGTCGTACGACCCGGCGGAAGAAAAGTACTGGGATGCGGCTGCACTAGACGAGGAGATCCGGCGAACGTTTGAAATCTGTCATGGCTGCCGGCTCTGCTTTAAATACTGCGACAGCTTTCCCAGTCTTTTTTCCGCGCTCGACAATAACCACGGTGGCGATGTGCGAAAACTCACCGCCGCCGAAACCGCGAATGTGATGAACGCGTGCTTCCAATGCAAGCTGTGCGAAGTTCAGTGCCCATATACTGAACGCGACGGCCACGAATTCAGGCTGGATTTCCCGCGGCTCGTTCATCGATACATGGCTCAGAGGACGAAACGCCAGGGACTGTCCTTGCGCGATCGCGTCCTCGGTGATCCGGATCGCGTCGGATCTCTTGCCCGTGCCAGTTCAGGTGTCGCGAATATTGCCAATCGCGTGCGCCTGCAGCGAATTGTTTTGGAAAAGGTTCTCGGTATTCATCGAGACAAATTGCTGCCGGATTTTGCTGACAGTACATTCGAAAAATGGGCTGTACGAGCCGGAAAAGTCAAGCCGGAGGCAGGTGGCGAAGTTGTTTTATTTCAGACGTGCTATGTGCAGAACAACGAACCTCAGATTGGGCGCGACACTGTCGAAGTGCTGGAACGGAATAGCGTCGATGTCCGTTGTGCTCGTGGACTACAGTGCTGTGGCATGCCTGCCTGGGAGCGCGGAGACCTGGAATCACTTCGCCGGCATGCCGGCGCAAACTTGCAGCTCCTCCTTCCCTTTGTCGAAAAGGGCGCCAAGATCATCGCGATCAATCCAACCTGTTCGATGATGATGCGCAGAGAACATCCCTCACTTGTCAGTCCTCAGGACCGGCCCGCCGCAGACAAGATCGCAGCAGCAGTCATGGATCCAAGCGAGTTCCTTTGGTCTATACGAAATGAACCGCGGTTCAATACAAATTTTCGCAGCGCGCCTGGTGAGAAAGTGGCGTACCACGCACCATGCCACTTGCGCGCACAAGCCGTGGGCTTCAAAGGCAGAGACCTTCTGCGGAAAATTCCCGGCGTTACGCCATCGACAGTCATGGAATGCTGCGGCCACGATGGAACCCATGCCATGACAACGGAAGGTTTCGAGCAATCCATCCGCGTAGGTAAGCGGGCATTCGAGGGCATGAAGGAAGGAGCTTCCGAAATCTGGTCGACCGATTGCCCATTGGCTGCTCTGCAGTTCCAGCAACACGCGGGAGTCCGTCCACTGCATCCAATGACCATTTTGGCGCGGGCGTATCGCGAAGACGGTTTTACTCGCAAGATTTCTACGAAACAGGATTCTCAAGATGAAGGCAGTTGAGCGTAACGAAATCATCGACTACGTGACATACCAGGCGCAGCGCGATTCGTTTCGTGCGGAAGTCATGAAAGTCAAAGCTCCGCGCCGAGTGCACATCGGCGATCATCTCACCCTCCTGTTTGAGAACCACTCGACAGTGCGCTACCAAATCCAAGAGATGATTCGGGCCGAGCGGATCGTCCGAGAGTCCGACATCGTTCACGAACTCAATACATACAACGAACTCCTGGGCAAGGATGGGGAGCTAGGCTGCACGCTCCTTATCGAAATCGACGATCCGGCTCTTCGGGACGAAAAGCTTCAAGAATGGTGGGAACTTCCGGACAGGATTTTTCTGGAGCTTTCCGATGGAAAACGCATCCGCGCAACATTTGATGAACGCCAACGTGGCGAACATCGGCTCAGTTCTGTTCAATATTTGAAGTTCGATACCCGGCGCGAAGTTCCAATTGCAGTCGGCGTTGATTTGCCGGGTTTCGGGACTCCGACGCGCCTTACCGACGAACAGAGAGAAGCGTTGCGCCATGATCTAGAATCAGCGGCATGAAAAAATACAGCTTCAAAGCAGAGATTTATCCGGGCGACGGAGGCGGAGCGTACGTACTCTTTCCGTATGACGTCGAAACAGAATTCGGAACGAAGGGTAAGGTACCCGTGAAAGCCACTTTTGATGGTGTGCCTTATACCGGTTCGCTGATGAAATATGGCAACCCGCAGCATCTGCTCGGAGTATCCAAGGCCATACGCGAACAACTCGGAAAGCAATTGGGCGACATGATTGATGTCCAGCTGTGGAAAGATGAGGAAGTCCGGACCATCGAAGTGCCGGTCGAGTTCCAGAGGCTTCTAAAGAAAGAGGGACTTCTCCCGCTCTTCGACAAATTGAGTTATTCCCACCGCAAGGAGTATTGCCGCTGGATCACCGAAGCCAAGAAAGAGGAAACGCGGTTGAGGCGACTCGAAAAAGCCGTCGAGATGCTCAGAAAGGGTATCAAGACGCCAGGATAGGAAACGGGAATCAGAAAAAGAATGTTCAATTCCTAATTGGGAATTAGGAATTGATGCATTTTGTTCCCCGTCCCATCAATTTGGGGAATAGGCCATTCCTTCGCGCAGCGTTTGTTCGCTGACGAGAAATCGTAGCCGAAGCTTTTCCTTGTCGGCGTCTGTGTCGAGGATTGCATCGAATTGCTGGCCGCCGAACCCGCCGATCACTTTCCATTCGTACTTTGTGAAGAGAACGCCTTCGTAGCCGCTGCCTCCGACTTCCATGCGTTCCTCGCCGTTCAGATACAACAATGTCGCCTTTGAGACCAGGTCCAATTTTTCTTCGTTGCTTAAGAGTGAGCTTCCCATGAGGAAGGTGAAGCCCCATCGCGTGCCCGTCACAGCCAATAAGGTATCACGACTCGTAGAGTTGTCAGCCAATCCGGTGTATGCTGATGTGCCACGCCAAACTCGTCATCGCATATTTAAGGAGGCCCATGACAAGAAAACTGTTTACTTTAATAGCAGCACTGGCGCTTGCCATGCCGGCGTTCGGCCAACTTGCTGCACCCGGCGCCGACAACTCGCCCAAAGTTGGAGACATGGCGCCGGATTTCCAGATTCCCGGCCCGACGCGCGGAGCCCCGCCGTCGAACCTGAAAGACTTTGAGGGTAAGAAAAAGGTCCTGTTGATGTTCTTCCCGGGTGCATTCACTCCTGGTTGCACGACAGAATTCACGGAAGCCGGCCAGAGCTTTGACAAATTCCAGGCAATGAATATCGAGTTGCTCGGGATATCGGCAGATTTGCCTGGCGCTCAGGCCAAATTCAAAGAGACCGTCGGCGCGAAGAATACGTTTGTCAGCGACAGGAGTCTTGCGATCGCACAGAAATACGATGCGGCAGCTCCGAACAACGCGAAACGTTATTACTTTTTGATTGATGAAACCGGCAAGATTACGTGGAAGAGCACGAACAATTCGTTGATTCCCACAGATAAACTTTTGACGGATCTCGGGCAAGTCGCGAAGAAATAGTCGCCTATCCATTTTGCGGCGCGCCCAGTTGATTATGTCTTTCAATGGCGCGCCACACTCCGCTATTTAACAGGCTTTCCACGCATCGATAGAATTTTATTCGGATCCAGGTTTCGATCGACTGTCACTCCCACGAAGGCTACAAGCATTTCATCCCAGCTTTGATCGCCCCATCGAACTGTTTTTGTAGGATCGGGGTTGAATATATTGTTTGGGGAGTTATCCCAGTGCGCCGTTACATCAATACGTGTGCCTTTTGGCAACTCGATCGGCTGGTCCTGGACATAAATCGTTTGCCACAGGTAGTTGTATCGCGGAACGCTTACGAGTGTTTGCGATTTGCCGTCCGGAAAGGTCACCTTAATTTCCATATCGATTCCACGCATGTGCAGGTGGGGCTGCGTATAGACAAGCGTCGCCGGTTCGTTCAAAACCGCCCACGTGGTGCCGGGATGTTTTGGCGCGTTGGGTGGAATTTCGAAATTGAAGTCCATGACCATTAGATTGAGCAGTCGTTTTGCCGGCGGTTGTTTGGCGAAGACGAACCCGACCTTTGTTTGATCCACGGATTCTTTTCCATTCGCCGTGTAATGCATTTCCAGGAAAATGTCGGATCCTGCCGGGATCATCCGCCCAGCGCCCTTTTCTGGATAAAAGTATCGTTGCGGATGCATGCCTGGCACGTAACCCAGGAACCAATCGTTTTGCATATCGGCCGTCGCTGCGGCGTTTTCGCTGGTTATAGCTCGGCCTTTTTTCTTAGGCGGCATGTAAGGTTCGCCGGGCTTGGCATCCCCCATCCATTTCGATCCCGGAGGACGAACGATGACGCTCGCATGGTGGACGACGCTCCGATTACTCGGCCGAATTTCGGCGTCCGCAATCCAGGTGTCTTTTGGAAATTTTGCCGGGAGAAGAATGTAGATGTATTCGATCGTTCCCGTAGCTGGGATTGAGTAAGCGTGCGGCATTTCGTAGACGACATCGGGCTTGATGTTCCATCCGTCGGTCCACTGGACTAGTGCTGGTTTATCCTTCGCTTCTCCTTCCGGGGCGCCCGCATCGACCCAATCTGATATTGTCTTGATGTCAGCATCGCTCAACCTGCGTTCGTTCATAAAGTGACCAACCTGGGGATCGGCAAACCACGGCGGCATTTTTCGCGTGAGGACCGCCTCCTTCATCGCTTTCGCCCATGGCCTGGCCCCTTCATACGTGAGGAATGACATCGGACCGATCTCCCCCGGGCGATGGCAAACCTGGCAATTCTTTTGCAGAATCGGGAGCACGTTCTTATTGAAAGTAACCGTATCTGCCGGCGAAGCAAGTGCTGCCGCTCTCAATACTAAAAGGGCGAGAACTAATCGCATGATGGTCCTCCTTGCAGGTTTATGCCTTTATAGCCGCGCCTTCGCTTCCAGGCAAAGCTAAAAGCACACGTAGAATAAAGCTCGTGTTTGTCGCAGGGAAGAATCTGGGGCAGACTCGACTATTTCGCCATATAAAATGCACGAGTGAACGATTTCCGAACGGAACGAACGCAACGGTGGTGGCTCATGGGGCCGGGACTCGGGGTGGCACTCATTGCTGCCGTGAAACTCGCGCTGCATCTGTATGCCGGACGGCGTTACGGTTACTTCGTTGACGAACTTTACTACCTCGCGTGCGCCCGGCATCTCGCCTGGGGGTACGTGGATCAGCCGCCTCTGATCGCTGGGATCGTACGGATCACGCGGGCGACGTTAGGCGATTCGCTACTGGCCCTGCGGTTTCCCGCAGCGCTCGCTGGCGCGGGCATTGTAGTGATCACGGGCCTGATGGCCCGCGAACTGGGTGGCTCGCGCTTTGCCCAATGTCTAGCGGCGTTGTGCGTAGTGCTGGCGCCAGGTTTTCTGGCGCTGAATCACTTTCTATCGATGAATGTTTTCGAGCCCGTATTTTGGATGGGCTGTGCCCTTCTGTTGATGCGGATCATCCAGACCGGTAACGCGAAGCTCTGGCTGTGGTTCGGTTTATTGGCAGGACTGGGGCTGGAGAACAAGCACTCAATGCTGATCTTCGGCTTCGGCATGGTAGCGGGACTGGTGCTGACGCGCCAGCGCCACTGGCTGCGTTCGCCGTGGTTCTGGGCGGGAGGAGCGATCGCGCTTGTCATGTTTCTACCCAACCTGCTATGGAATATCCAAAACCACTTCCCTTTCCTAGAACTCCAAGCCAATATCCGGCGCAACGGGAGGGATGTGGCCCTCTCACCGATATCGTTTTTCGGCGAGGAGACTCTGGCGATGCTGCCATTAAGCTTACCAATCTGGTTGGCAGGCTTGTGGTATCTCTTCCTCGACACGGAAGGCGAGAGGTTTCGTGTACTGGGCTGGGCGTGGTTAGTGACAGCCGCGGTCATTATGGCGTTCAGCCCGCGTATCTATTACTTATTCCCGGCGTACCCGGTTCTGTTCGCAGCCGGCAGTGTGGTATGGGAAAGGCGGCTGTCGCGAATCCGCACTCATACAATCCAGTGGGTCTATGTGACGCTGATGGCCCTCATGTCGGCTCTGATCGCACCGACGGTAATTCCGCTGCTGCCGCCTGAGACCTACATTCGTTACGCGGCGGCGACACATCTACAGCAGCCACGTATCGAAAATCACCGTCTCGGGCCGCTACCGCAGTTGTTCGCCGATCAGTTCGGCTGGGAGGAGATGGCGGCAGCAGTCGCGGGTGCGTATAACAACCTGCCGCCGGACATTCGCACCAAGACCGCTATCTTCGCCCAGAACTACGGGCAGGCCGGGGCCATCGATCTTTTCGGTCCCAAGTATGGCATTCCCCCGGGCAGCACCATTAGCGGGCACCAGAGCTATCATCTCTGGGGTCCGCATGGTTACACAGGGGAGAGCATGATCGTGATGGACGACAGGCCGGAGCGGCTGGCCGAGATATTCAACACATTCCGGAAAGCCGCACGGGTATCGCACCCGTACTCCATGCCATACCAACACTTTGATGTCTACTACTGCGAAGGACTGAAGCAACCCCTGAGCAAGTTATGGCCGCAACTTAAGAGTTGGAATTAGGCGCTCCGCATTCATTTGTTGTCTCAATACTGGAGCAGCAACACGCGTAGAATAAAGCGCATGTTTGTCGCAGGAAAGAACCTGGGGCAGTGGGCGCTCTTCGCTGTTTTTGCGGTTGTTCTATATTTTTGCTTCCGGATCATTGAGCCGTTCCTGATGCCGATTCTGTTGGCTCTCATCCTATCGACGCTGTTGGCACCGGTGTATAACAGGCTTCGGATCGACCTGAAGGATCATCGAGGCACCGCAGCCCTCTTGGTTTGCATTGGGCTGACGCTCGTAATCATGTTGCCGATTCTTCTCCTTTCAATCTCAATCGCGCATGAGGCCAACGAAGGTTACCAGCAACTCAAAGATCCGGAGACGGTGAAGAAACTTACGGCCTTGCTTCATCCGTCGACGAATCCTGTGCTTAAACGCATTGACGCATGGCTGCCGGCTGCGTGGAAATTTCAGAATTTCGATTTCAGCTCGCAAATCGGTGTACAAGCACAACGTTTGGGAATGGGTGTTCTAGGTGCGGCCACCACGGTTGCAGCGGGTGCATTCAGTTTTTTAACCGATTATTTTGTGATGCTCGTTGTCCTCTTTTTTCTTTTACGAGATTCGGCGTATTTTGCAAAAGGCTTGCGAAAGTACAGTCCTTTATCTGAAGAAGATGAGCGTCATTTCGTCGAAACCTTCCGAACGGTCTCGCAAGCCACTGTAGTTGGGAATTTGGCGACAGCTCTCACGCAAGGAACAATCAGCGGTTTTATATTTCTCGCGCTCAGTTTGCCGAATCCGATACTGTGGGGAGCATTGACGGCTCTTCTCTCCCTGGTTCCACTGGTCGGCACTGCTCTCGTTTGGGTCCCTTGGACGATCTATCTCTTCGCGGTTGGATCGACGATTAAAGCGATCATTTTTCTGATTACTCAGATCGTCGTAGTTGGAGGAATCGATAACATCCTGCGTCCGCTGCTGATCAGTCAGGTGCAAATGCATACGCTTCTCGTCTTTTTCAGCATCCTCGGTGGCATAGGGTATTTCGGAATTCTCGGAATGTTTTTGGGTCCGCTGGTTTTTGCAATTGCGTTATCGTTTTTAGAGTTCTATTTGAAGCCGCCGAGTGCAACTGTCGCGAGTGATCCCGGCCGATAATCAAACATTCGAGTCATGCCGCTTTGGGAACAGAAGCGATAGCCCGACCGAGGTTCCAAGGATGGAAGCAATTAACAACAGCGAGACGCCGACAGGGAACTTGCCGCCGAACCAGCTGTCCAGCCATACCATTTTTAATCCAACAAAAACCAGCACGACGGCCAGGCCGTACCGCAGGAGATGAAATTTTTCGAAGGCACCGCCTAACATGAAGTACATCGATCGCAGTCCCAGAATGGCAAAGATATTCGAAGTGAAAACCAGAAATGGCTCTTTCGTCAGCGCGAAGATTGCGGGCACGGAGTCAATTGCGAACACAATATCACTAGCTTCGAGGCATAACAAAGCGACCGCAAGGGGCGTCAGCCACACATGACCATCCTTCTTGAGAAAAAAATTCTGCCCGTGAAAGTCGCTCGTTACCGGCAGAAATCGTCGAACCGCGCGAATTAGGAGATTGCGTTCCGGGTGGACTGCCTGGTCCGAAGTGAACGCCATCTTCAGTCCCGTGAAGATGAGGAACAATCCGAAAATCCAAATGACCCAGTGAAATTGCATGAGTGCGGAGCCGATCGAAATGAAAATTGTCCGGAACACGAGTGCGCCAAGGATTCCGTAAAACAACACACGATGCTGATACTTCGCAGGAACGGCAAAGTAGCCGAGAATGACGATGAAAACGAATATGTTATCCACGGAAAGCGAATACTCAACGAGGTAGCCGCTCAGGAATTCAAGTGCTACCTGCCAGGCAACGGCGTTTGCATCGAAGCCGGAAAGTCCTGTCAACCGCGGATCCCGAGCGAAATTCCAGCGCGCATAAACGTAAAGCGCAGCGTTGAAAAGCAGTGCCAGGGTTACCCAGACGACACACCATGTGGCGGCCTCTCGAAAACGCACTTCATGCGCATCGCGATGAAAAACTCCAAGATCGAGGGCGACCAAAGCTAAAACCCCAGCTGTAAACGCTAGGTACAGCCACCAGTACTCTGCGAGCGGAAAAAGAATAGGCATAATCTTGAATTTAATGAGCCCCGGTTTAGGAATTTTAGAACTGCCGGAGGCCATCCCAGGCCATCCCACTGCAGCACATCCCCAGACGCTTGCCGCAAAAAGTATCCCAGTTGTCCCCTATCTGCTGGAATAACAACTTTCATTAATCAGCGTCTACTAACCGCGAATTTTTGCAACGCGCTTGTCCCTGAATTTTCCTTTTTGGGTTGACAGGAACGTTACCGGAGTCGTCTCATTAGGCCTTATCCGCGGCTTGTCAAGCCATAGAGGCAGTAGGGCTTATTGGTGGGCAGAAGTAGAGACGGGGAACGCGGATGAGGTTCGGAGTGAATTCCCGTTGGAGGGCTCAATGGCCGTCAGGATGACGCAGCATTACAGAATTGACGCGCTGCTTGGCCGCGGTGGAATGGGTGAAGTCTATCGGGCATTCGACACGAGGCTCGGACGACCCGTGGCCTTAAAATTCCTTACGGCGCTCCCAGGAAACGAGGCGGCTGTCCGAAAATTCCTGCGGGAGGCGCGGGCAGCTTCCGCGCTCAATCACCCCAACATCATTACGGTCCACGACGTGGGAGAGAGCGAGGCGGGCCAGTTCATTGTTATGGAACTGGTTGAAGGCCGGACCCTGCGTGAGTTGATCAAGGAACGCATTCCATTAGAAGCCGTTGTCCCTCTACTGGTACAGATGGTTCGAGCTTTGGCCGCAGCCCATCGCGCCGGCATCGTACACCACGATATCAAGCCGGAAAACATCATGGTTCGCCATGACGGATACCTGAAATTGCTCGACTTCGGGCTTGCGAGGCCGTCCTTATTGGGCGATGACGAACAGGCTTCACGAACGGTCACTTACGACGCATCCGGAAAATTAATTGGAACATTGCGCTACATGTCGCCTGAGCAGATACGCAGCGGGGCGGCTACCAGCGCGTCGGACGTTTTTTCGCTGGGAGTTGTCTTTTACGAAATGATTAGCGGGCGGCATCCATTTGATGCCGATACGATGATTGCCGTTTTGAATGCGATTACGTCCGAAGTTCCGATACCGCTGACTCGCCTCAATCCTGAAACGCCTCACCCGCTCGAAGAACTCGTCTCCGCAATGCTGCAAAAGGAGAGCGCACTACGCCCCGCCGCCGAAGAGGTTGACGCGAGACTGGCAGCGCTCGATCAGCATAAGGGCAGTACGGCTCCGCGGGCGCCCGTCATGCCGAAGGGCGTCTCAGTTGGTCGCGTTTGGGAGCGGGCACAATTGCAGGAGGCGTTTGAAGAGGTCACTCGAGGGCCCGGCTTGATGGTTTGCGTCGCTGGAGAGTCTGGGTTGGGAAAGACAACCTTGGTCGAAGAGTTTCTTCAGCAGCTTGGTGCCACCACGCCCTGGCGCGCGGACATCGGCCGTGGTCGCTGTTCGGAGCGCCTCGAAGGAACAGGCGCCTACCTGCCGTTCTTGGAGGCTTTGGAAAACTTGATGCAGGGTCCGGGCGGTACGGCAGTTGCCCGCTTGATGAAGTTGTTGGCACCGACCTGGTACACGCAGATCCGGACACTATCCGAGAACTCCGCCGCTTCAGCCCCAGAAAAAGCCTCGTCGCTGGAACGGTTGAAACGGGAACTCATCGCTTTCCTCCAAGAAGTTTCCCGGACTCGCACAGTTATATTGTTTTTCGATGATCTCCATTGGGCGGACGCGTCAACTGTCGATTTGATCAATTATCTTGCTGTTCGGTTTGATGTTATTCACGCGTTGATTCTAGGGACGTATCGACCCGAGGACCTGCGCCTTTCAAAGCACCCTTTCCTACAGGTGAAACTGGACTTACAAAGCCGCGGGGCATGCCGCGAATTGGAACTGCCGTTTCTTGGAAAGGTGGATACTGAAAAATTTCTCGAGGCGGAGTTTCCAGGCAATCAGTTCCCGCGTACTTTCTCAGAGACCATCCATTCCAAGACTGAAGGCAATCCGTTGTTCCTTGTCAATGTGGTCCGCTACCTGCGCGATCGAAACATCATCCAGCAATCGTCGGGACGATGGATTCTTGCACAGGCGCTCCCAGCCATCGAGCGGGATCTGCCCCAGTCCGTACGCAGCATGATTACCAGAAAGATCGATCAACTCAGCGAGACGAATCGGCGTTTGCTGTCGGTTGGTGCGGTGCAGGGCAGTTCTTTCGACACAATGGTTCTTTCCGATGCGTTGCAAGCTGATCCGCAACAAGTCGAAGAGTCGCTGCAGGAAATGGATCAGCTGCATGGACTCGTCCGGCTTGCAGGAGAGTCGGATCTGCCCGATGGGACGTTCACGATCAAGTATCGTTTTGTCCACGTCCTTTATCAGCACACCGTTCTGGCCGCCCTCACTCCCACTCGTCGAGTTGCATTAAGCGCCGCCGTAGCCAAGTCTCTGTTAGGGCACTATGGTGCTGAAAACGCCATCATCGCTGGAGAGCTGGCCTTACTGTTCGAGGCCGGAAGAGAATTTGCCCGCGCTGCGGAGTACTTTCTTGTGGCAGCGCAGAATGCGACTCGTCTATTCGGTAACCGCGAAGCCGCTGCCTTGGCGAATCGCGGAATTGCGATGTTGGCCCGGTTGCCACAGTCCGAAACAGTGGCACGGCAGGAGCTCACACTGCGCGTCACGGTTGGCGTCGCGCTAATGAGTCTTAAGGGTTATGCCGATCCTGAAGTCGAAGATGCCTACAAGAGAGCTGAGACGCTCTGCGAACTCCTCGGCGAAAGCATCGCTCTCTTTCCGATTCTTTGGGGGCTGTTTACTTTCCATCATGTTCGTGCCGAGATGGACCTCGCGATGGCCCGTTCCGATCAGCTGTTACGCCTGGCGCACGAAAGTAACGGGTCGGATGCACTCATCCAAGCGCACAATGCGCGCGGGATCACGCTCTTGGTGATGGGAAAGGCGGAATCGGCTTTAGACGACTTCAAGCAGGTCATGGCTATTTATGACCCGACTCGGCATGCATCGAATGTTCTTCTCGTGGGCCATGATCCCGGTGTGTTGTGCAAATGTTATGCCGGCCGCGCCTTTTGGTATTTGGGTTACCCGGATCAGGCACTGCAGTCGGCTATGGAGGGATTGGCGATTGCGCGGACTCGCCGACATCCATACAGCATTGTGTTCGCAACGGCATTCGTTAGCTTCGTCGAAGATCTGCGGCGGGATTTCAATAACGCGTTGAAGTATTCAGCGGACGCAATCCGCCTCGCCGATGAAGACGGGTTTCCGGTACTCAGTGGACTCTGCGGCATTGTCCACGGTTGGGCTCGAGTGCACCTGGACCGTTCCGCCGACGGACTTTCAGAGATATATAGTGCTTTGGAGATATTAAAAGCGACCGGAACAGAAGTGACTCGATCTCACAACATGATGCTCCTGGCCGATGCGCTTTGTTATCTTCAACGATTTGACGACTGCATCAAAGTTGTCGATGACACTTTAGCGTGGACTGAACGAGCCGGCGTCAAGGATTACGATCCAGAACTTTACCGTATCAAAGCGGCCGCCGTTTCGGGCTCCGGGACGGGGGCTGCAGCCGAACGAGAGTCGGCCGCAGAGCTGCTAAATCGGTCATTGACAGTGTCTGAAAATTTTGGAAATCGATCCTGGCAGCTGCGGAGCGCGATGGATCTTGCGGAATTGTGGAACTCGGATGAGCGTGGACAGGCTGCCCGAAGCCTCGTGGGCAGTCTTTATCGGACTTTTACAGAAGGTTGGGACACTTATGATCTCTCCCGCGCTCGTAACACTTTTGGAGACTCCATCTCAGGCTAAATGAGCAATCTTTTTCTTGTCGCGTTGTTGATGTTGGTTTCTTTAGGTACAGCCGCGGCCCAGTCCAATGTTTCTCACGGCGAGATCCGCGGATTCATTACTGATCCTTCCGGTGCCGTCATTCAAGGCGCACAACTAACGATCACGAACGTGGATGCCGGAATTTCCCGAACCGCATCAACCGACACCCAAGGGGGTTATCGCTTCCTGCTGGTGCAGCCTGGAACGTATGCTGTTCAAGCAACCTACACAGGATTTCAAACGCAATTGCGGAGTGGCTTGGAAGTGACTGTCGGACAAACGGCGGTCGTTGATTTTTCCCTGCAGGTAGACGCCCTTCGCGGCAGCCTCACGGTCGTCGATGAATCTCCTGAGATTGATTACGTGAAGGTTCAGCAGTCCAACACTATCGACACGAGGACGATTCGAAATCTTCCAATCGATAGGCGGACGTACCTGACGTTCACATTGCTCGCACCCGGAGTTGCCGATTCGAATGCCCTCGCCGACAACACGGATTTCCGGGCCATCCAGGCGGCACACAGCGGGCTGTCCTTCTATGGAAGCAATGGAAGAGGAAACAGCATCACTGTTGATGGCGCGGAGGCTAATGACACCTTCGGAGGGGTGCGGCCGACGCTGAGCCAGGAAGCAGTCCAGGAGTTCCAGATCAATCGCAGCAACTATTCCGCGGAGCTGGGTGGAGCCAGTGGCGGTGTCATCAATATTGTCTCGCGATCCGGTGGGAACATGGTTTCGGGAAGCGCTTTCGGTTTCTTCCGAGATGATGTGTTCGATGCGGCGGACCCTTTTGCCATCGCGTTGGTGGGGAACACGCTACAACGGATCAAACCGCCCTCAGATCGCCAACAATACGGCGGCACTATAGGTTTTCCGATTCGCCGGAACAAAACGTTTTTTTTCGGATCCTATGAAGGTCTGAATCGTGATGAATCCTCAGCGGTTCCTGTCCTGACAGATTTTTCGATCTTTGACCCTACGGCAGCTCAAAGGTCCATCATTCAATCGTTGGCGGCAAATCCCAGTACCACGCCGGTTCCATGCATTTCGCTGCCGGAAGGCCCGGCATCCCTTCCGCCGGCGCAGTGTGCGACGGCTTTACAGTCGGCGCTGACAAGCACCAATTCCACTCGCGACTTGTTTCGGCAGAACAGTGGCGTTTTTCCTTTCCTTTCGAACACAAATGCGTTTTCAGTTCGCTTGGATCACCTCCCGAACGAACGCAATCCTCTGTTCTTTCGATATAACTATTCGCTGCTGGCAGAGGACAACCAGAACACCCGGGCGCTCGTGGGTTTCACGCGGTCTAACAATGTCGACACACTCGACAGCACGACAGCAGGTGGGTGGACGCACATTTTTGGACCTAATGTCCTGAACGAACTCCGGCTGCAATGGAACTATCGCAGATACGCTGTAATTCCCAACGAGCAGTATGGTCCTGAACTCAACGTTACTGGGTTTGGTTTTTTCAACCGCGACATCACCCTTCCTAGCAGAACCTTCGAGAGGCGCTATGAAATTGCGGATAATCTGACGCGCGCCACCAACGCACACAGAGTCAAGTTCGGCGGCGTGCTTCTCATCCGCTCGACGACCTCGGAGAACCATACCTTCCTCGGCGGCCGTTTCTCTTTCGGAGCTTTGCCGGGAGGGCTTGTCAGTCCGCAGCTAGGTGTGACACCGATTACATCGGTACAGGCGTTCGACTTGGGTCTGCCGCAGTTATACCAGGTAGGTTTTGGAGATCCTGCAATCTCCAGCACGAAGCCATTCGCCGGCGTCTATATTCAGGATTCCTGGAATCCCATACGTGGTCTGACGATCGATTACGGTGCACGCTACGAGCTTGATGTGCGCCGATCGCCCCTGCCGACGGATAAAAACAATTTTGCTCCCCGGGTTGGGTTTGCATGGGACCCGTTCAATACAAAACGGAGTGTCGTTCGCGGCGGATATGGCATCTTCTATGCGCCTATCTATTATCAAATCGACTGGGTGGTGAACGCACTCAATGAGATTAATGGATACCGCCAAATCGCGCAGGTGTTGACGACTTTCAATGGCGCGGATCCCTATGGTGTAGCGGGGCCGGTAAATATTTTTCGCACTCTTCGCGCCAGTGGCGTTGTAGGCATCCCGACATCCAATCGATCGGTGACGCCCGACGACCTGAAGCAGTTCGGGATTCAGGTGACACACAACCCTCCTCGGCCTCCTTTGACCGTGTTGTTCCGGAACGATCCCAAGTATCACAACACCTATTCGCAGCAGGCGAGCCTGGGAATCGAACATCAAATCGGTCCGGACTGGTCGGTTGCAGCGAACTACATATTTGCAAGCACACTGGGTATTCCGCGTTCGCGTGATGTCAATATTCTCCCGCGGCCCATTGGTCCCGCCGGCATTCGCGACTGGAGTGCCGCTGCAGGTTGTACTGGCGCTGCACTTGCATCCTGTTTTCGAGATCCGTCATTGTTACAAGAAAACGTATATGAGCCGTCGGCGCGCGCGTTTTACCACGGGATGATTCTCGAGATCCAAAAACGGTTCAGCCGAAAATTTAGCATCACTGGAAATTACACCCTCAGCAAAGCAATCGATGAGGTCACAGATTTCAACAGTGACTTCCAGCCGAACGATCAAACCAATCTGAGGGCGGAACGTGCTCTTTCAGCTTTCGATCAGCGCCATAAAGTGGTCCTCTACGCATATCTGGAAGGACCCCCCGGTGGCGAGTCCTGGTGGCAAAAGGTGATTAGTAATTTCGACCTGACGCCGACATTGCGCGGTAACAGCGCCAGACCATTTAATCTGCTGACTGGCACAGATCTAAATGGCGACCGGCACGCGACGACAGATCGACCGGCGCTGGCCGGCCGCAACACTGGTATCGGCCCCAACTTCTGGAGCGTCGATTTTCGGCTCACGCGCCGCGTGAGTATCGGGAGCGAACGGCGCCGGTTGGAGCTTATGCTCGAGGCTTTCAACTTACTCAATCGGCCGAATTATGCGAGTGTCAACAATACGGTCGGGCCGAACTTCGCTCCGCCGTACAGAGTCGAAGCCCGGAAGGATCTTAATCCCAGCCAACCTCTAGCCTATACGTCTGTCACAGATCCTCGACGTCTGCAGCTTGGCGTTCGCTTGAGCTTCTGATCCATGACAAAAGGACGTGTCAGCGTTATCGAATCCGGTACCCCTGCAGCGGACGCATTCGACTCGCTTTACCGCCTTGTCGGTTTAGGCCCGCTTTCCATCAGTTCGTATCTGCATCTTCAGGGATACGAAGTGAAGTTCTTTGCCATGTTTGCCAGTACGCGCCTTGACGATCAATTCATCTCGTCTTCTCAGTACGTCCTTGTATCCACGATGACGCACACGTCGAAGCTTGCCTATGCACTGGCACAGCGTTTTCGGAAATCGAATCCTGAGGCTGTGTTCATACTCGGCGGGGTCCACGGCGGTGTGCTTATGCAGGATGCCCTCCAGTACTTCGACTTCGTGGTGATCAATGAAGGAGAAGCAACTGTTCTGGAACTGCTCCGCTTCCTTGACTCAAATCCCAAAGCTGAACCAACCGGTATTCGTGGACTCGCTTTCAAAAATCGAAAGGGAGAGATGGTTCATACGGGAGACCGTCCGTTTTTGCAGGACATCGACTTTCCCCTGAATCCATCGCTCGTCTACGAGTACCCGACAACTCTTCGCGATTTGCTACGCTGCGGCCGGTTGCGGTATCCGACCAACTTGATCCATTTCTCGCGAGGGTGTCCGTATGCCTGTAATTTCTGTCTGGGAATGCGTCAGCTCGGCAAACTCTACCGCACGCGCTCTCCGCGCACGGTCATCGAAGACCTGAATCGGTTTCGACAGATGACCGGTTCGCAAGACGCAATTTTTCACGACAACGAATTTACGATTGATCGTGAGGCCACGAAAGAACTGCTTCGTGAAATCATTCGTGCGCGTCCCGGCGTTCGATACTTCACCGTTTTCGCGCGCATCGAATCTACGCGCGACGAGGAACTTTGGCATCTTTTCGAGGAAGCCGGTGTGACGTTGGTGGTCTTCGGAGTCGAGTCATTGAATCAATCGAGTCTTGACGGCTTCAATAAGAGGAGCGATCTGGATGAGATCCATTCCGCAATGGCCCGAATCGAGCGATTCAAGACGCTCGTCGTCACAAGCTTCATCATCGGTGATGTGGATGATCCATTGAAGGAGCTGGCTCTGATTCGACAGTTCAAAAAAGATTACAGCCGGAAAATCAGCCGCGTTGTTGTGGCTTCACTGATGGAGTATCCCCATCAGGAGAAACTGAGGGGCCAAAAACAGCTCATACCGGATGAACGATTCATCCATCACGACTGGAACTACTACTCCGGAGACTATCTATATTTCTATCCGCGCACCGTGCGGCCCAGCGTTTTGCAGGCGGAATTGTTGAAGACGATCCGAACGAATAACGCGATTCCATCCGGATCCATGTGGAATTTCTATAGGCGTGCGTCGGACGCGTTTATACGTTATTCGCATCGGCCAATCGGCAAACGCATCGAGCGATACATTGATTTTTTGCGGGACATCGAACGCGATAAATACAACGGCGATGGACGTTTGATTTTCGATGCTCTATCGCCGGACGACAAGCCTCGAGAACTGAATCTGTGATGGACGGTAGTGGCTTGCTCCGAGAGGTATATGCTTTTCGATCGTAGCGAAACCGGTCTGGAATCGCTTGCCGCCAGCCTGTTGGGAACCGCCAACATTCGGATTGGTGGGAACAGACCCTGGGACATCTGCATTCATGAAAAAGGTTTCTATCAGCGCGTGCTCCGGCACGGATCGATCGGACTTGGGGAAAGCTATGTAGACGGATGGTGGGATGCCGAGCATCTGGATGAATTCTTCGAGCGATTGTTGGCTACGAAATTGGATGAGAAGGTTCGCAGCCGCTGGATCGACCTGTGGCAAAAGTCCGAATCGATGCTGCTCAACCGCCAGGGCCGTTCCAGAGCCGCGGACAACAGTATTCAGCACTACGATCGAGGCTCAGTTCTTTATCAAGCGATGTTGGATAGCCGCATGGTGTATTCCTGCGGTTATTGGAAGAACGCTTCTTCTCTCGAGCAAGCTCAGGAAGCCAAGCTCGACTTGATTTGCAGAAAACTGCAACTGACACCACGGATGCGAGTTCTCGATATCGGCTGCGGGTGGGGCGGGCTCGCGCGGTACGCTGCTGAATCCTACCAGGTGAACGTTACGGGTATCACAGTCTCGCCGCAACAATGCGAGTTTGCCCGTCAGACATGTAAAGGTCTTCCAGTTGATATCCGACTGATGGACTATCGAGAGTTAACGGGAACTTACGATCGCGTCGTTTCCGTCGGCATGTTCGAGCACGTCGGTTCGAAAAATCACAGGACGTATATGGAGGTCGTGAGCGGGTGTCTGAGCCCCGAAGGACTATTGCTGCTTCAATCGATTGGCGGCAGCGAGACTTCGGATTCTATCGATCCATGGATCGACAAGTACATATTTCCCGGTGCGGTTTTGCCGTCGATCAAACAGATCGGCGCTTCCGCTGAAAACATGTTGGTGATGGAAGATTGGCACAGTTTTGGACCGGATTATGACCGCACGTTAATGGCCTGGTTTGAAAACTTCGATCGTAGCTGGCCTGAGCTACGCGTTCATTTTGATGACCGGTTCTACAGGACGTGGAAATATTATTTGCTCTCTTGTGCGGCTACCTTTCGCGTGAGGAAAAACCAGCTCTGGCAGATCGTTTTTTCAAAGGGAAGACGGGGTGTTTATACTGCCTGCCGGTGAAACGACCTGTGTAGGGACAATCTTTACATCCCAAATCAGGCCTAGCCAAGAGAACAACGCCAGGCCAGCGTATGTAAAATCGATTTCCCACCATCGAAAGCCCTGTTTTGCGGAGATCGGATAGTAATGATGGTTGTTGTGCCACTCTCCGAATGTGATCAGCGCCAGAACGAAGCAGTTTCGACTCTGATCGCCTGTTTCATACCGTTGCCGCCCTATCAGATGCGATAAGGAGTTGATCGTGGAGGTTCCGTGGAACAGGAACACCGTCGAGACGAAGAACCCCCAAACAAGCAACTGAGGTCCACTTGTATTTAGAGAAGGTACTGCGAATCGAAGAACTGACCCTAACGTGTAAAGGGCCATTCCCAGAACGGCCGGAACCAATAAGTCGAATCGGTCTAGGAAGACGAGCTCCGGGTACTTTGCAAAGTCTTTCACAGTGCTGATGTCCGTATGGAAGTATCGTTTGGACAAGACCCAACCCACATGGCTCCACCAAAAACCATATTTGTAAGGTGAGTGAATGTCTTCGGAACGGTCCGAATGCTGATGGTGATGACGATGATGTGCGGCCCACCATAAAGGACCTTTCTGTGCTGCCGCGCAGCCAAGGACAGCAAACGCGAATTGACACCATCGAGACGTTTTGAAGGACCGATGGGAGAAATATCGGTGATAGAAGGCCGCGATGACCAACATGCGCGAAACGTAGAGACCCGCCGCGGCGCCGATCGCTATCCAGCTCCATCCCACCCAAAACAACGAAAAGCAGGCGACATGCATAAATATAAAGGGCACCGATCGTGCCCAATCGATCTCCGTTGTGAGTGTTGCATTCGAGTTGGAGGTAGGGCTTGAAGGTGTGATGAACCAGTCACGTGGACGAGGCCAGCGGAAGCCCCTGGTCATGGGAGTGAATCCTTTCGACTACACCACCTGCAGGGATTGCGGCCAGGCGGTTGTTAATAAATAAAATAAAAAACAAACATGATAAGCGGCGCTTCAAGCCGTTTCAAGAGACGGGCGGCGTTGCAGAATTCATTGAGTGTTGTTTATCGCACCGGACGGATAGGAAATCCTTTCCGCATCGTCTCACCTTTTGTCCTCGGCCAGCGGTATTCGTCTGAAAATTGTTGAAACTGCAATCGGGAAAATGGGAACGAGCCTTGCACTGTCTGCGGGCGTACCTCGAAATCGGAAGGAGTACGTTTAAGGTGGGAATTCCTGCAAAACATGAATTGCCGCGCCGCTTCAAGATTGGCGATCAAGTCACATTGGCGGGGGCAGGCGGTGTCAGTCTCAAGCAAGAGGGTGTGATCGAGATTATCGAGGGCTCCCTCGAGCACATGTATCGTTATCACATTCAGTTCTCGAATGGATCCTGGGATCGATGCCTTGGCTTCGAATTGATGCTGGTGAGCCCCGAGACCTTCCAGCCACTCCAGGCCGAGTGAGGCGGGGCGATGCAATCCCGACATTGCCCCAATTGTCTTTCCCCAGTGGTTCTACGATCAAGAAGGCGAGGGCCTATGGAAGCGGGCCTGAAGCTGTTCTGGATTTATCCGTATCGCTGCCGTGAGTGTAGCAACCGATTCTTCGGTTTCCGGCCGCCAATTCTGACCGAACTTCGCAGAGCCGTGCGCAAGTCGAGCTGGAAAGCTCGGTTGACCTACATTTTTGGATTTGAAGAGCACCGCTGATTTTTAAGCCGTCTGCCGACAAGCAAGGCCATCTCAAGTGACTGCTCGTAATTGAGCCGTGGATCGACGGGTGACCTGTAGGCTTTCTTCAGATCTTCTTCGGTAAGTCCGCTCGATCCGCCGATGCACTCTGTGACGTCTTCGCCGGTAAGCTCGAAGTGAACGCCTCCGAGAATGCTGCCCAAATTGTCATGGACGTCGAATGCTTCATTGAGTTCGTTGAGGATTCGATCGAAACGCCGGGTCTTGATGCCTTCGCTCGTTTCTTCGGTGTTGCCGTGCATCGGATCGACGAGCCACAGCACCGTTTGACGCGTCCGGTGAACAGCTTCGACGAGACGCGGCAGGTGCTCGGGAATTTTGCCGGCGCCGAAGCGATGAATCAGAGTCAGCCGCCCGGGTTCGTTGTGTGGGTTCAGAAGCCGGATGAGCTCGGTGAGCCATTCCGGCGTCATGTTTAGACCAATTTTGACCGCCACTGGATTGCTGATCCCTCGCGCGTACTCGACGTGCGCGCCGTCAAGGTCGGCCGTTCTCATCCCGATCCAGGGGAGATGCGTCGAAAGGTTGTACCAGCCCGAGTGCGATGATGGCTGCCGCGTTTGAGCTTGCTCATAGTGCAACAGCAGCGCCTCATGACTTGTGTACAGATCGATACGACGCGTGCTCGTGTCCGAGCCGGCCACAGTTTCCAGAAACTGTAGGGCTTCGCGCACCGAGATCACGATGGCCTCGTATTCGCTAGCGAGCGTCGAACTGTGCGCGAACTCGAGGCGCCAGTTCTCCGGGTGATGCAAGTCCGCGAAGCCGCCATCGGCCAGTGCACGCAGGTAATTGAGGGTTAGCGCCGCGCGCTCATAACCTCGCAGCAACAGATCGGGATTGGCTACGCGATCTTGCTCCGTAAACCCGGAGCGATTCACCAAATCCCCGCGGTAGCTCGGCAACGCCACGCCGTCGCGCACCTCCTGAGCGGCGGAACGAGGCTTAGCATACTGTCCCGCAATGCGTCCGACGCGCACGACGGGTTTCTGCGCGGCATAGATCAATACCAAACTCATCTGCAGGAGAATCTTCAGCTTTGCTGCAATTGCCGTAGGATCGCACTGGTCGAAACTCTCGGCGCAGTCGCCGCCCTGTAGCACGAACATCTCGCCGCGCGCAGCCCGCGCCAACTTCGTTTTAAGCGCATCAACCTCCCACGGCGTCACCAGCGGTGGCAAGCGTGAGATGGTTTGCACTACTTGTTCAAGATGCCCCTGATCGGGATAAATGGCCTGTTGCTGCGCGGTTTTGTGCTGCCACGATGTTGGGGACCAATCCTTCACCAGTTCAGGATGAAGGAGGTTCCGCGGTTGCGCAAGGGGAGAGAAGCACGGGAAATTTGAAATTGGACGAATCCGCATTAACGGATTCGTCCAATTTCAAATTTTTCTCACCCCGAGGATCCATCCCTCAATCGAAGCGATGCCGCGTTGTTCTTCTTCGAGGTTTGGCTCGAAGAAGGTCCGGAGCGTTCCGTCCAGATCGGCTCGTCGCAGCGTTTCGGCAACGCAGAAGGCATCGTGCTGATGCGGATCGCGGTCCTCTTGTGGAAAGTTTTTATTCCACAAGGCTGGGTATATCTCAGCGATAACGGATTTCCCGACGGGAACACTCCAACCGTCAAAGGGCCAGAAGTGTACTCGATCAGCAGCGTGAGTGCGGATATAACGAAGCCAAGGAATCCCGGAGTGTGTGGATTTGGCTACGGACCCTGTAACATCGAAGTGAAAAACAGACTTGGCTTTGCAGCAAATTTCGGTGAATCTTCTCCAACGCGAGTTGCCGGATCGTGGATTCTCCTCGCGGCAGAAATCGACGTAGTTGTGCGGATGATCTGTGGGCCAGTGTTTCTGAAAATCATCCAGGAATGCAGGCCAATCGTGAGGCAAGTTATGCAGTTCGAAATATTGAACAGGAAACGAGAAGCCATGATCGATGCCGATGATCGTTGGCTCGCGTGCGCGTAATTGCTCCACCAGCCATTCTGCAATACCCTGTCGCGTCCAGTACCTCCGTGGGCTCGATGGCGGCTGAACTTCCTTGGCAATCGAACCACGTTGGGCCATGTACACCCGCAGGCCTCTCAAGCTTGAGGTCGGAGTTTCCGCGCCTGAGTAGTCGATTCCGATGTATCGCTGAAACCAGCGCACGCCCGGCGAATCAATTATGGGAGCCACTGACGATCTTACGGCTCGACGATCAGGCCGTAAACCGAAATGTCACGAAATTACGCTCTTCACGGTCTGTAATAATCGGGCTGGAGAAAATGGTTTTTGCAGGAGTGCGCGGACGGGCCCGCTGAGTTTCCCGTCTTTTCCCGTCTCCGTTTCAATCGAGCCACTTGCCGAAACCACACGCACGTCGGGATTCAATTCCGCGAGCCTTTGAATCATTTGTGCGCCGTCCATCATCGGCATATCTACATCTGTGACGACGAGGCGAATTTCGGCGCCATGTCTCATGTAGACGTTGATCGCTTCCGTTCCGTCGGCGGCAACAAGCACGCGGTATCCGTAGTTCTCCAGGATGGTGTGGGCGAGATCACGGATTGCCGCTTCATCGTCGACGACCAGAATCAGCTCACCATGACCCGCGGGGAAATCGACAGGTTTAACATCCTCTTTCTCTTGAAACCCGGAAACCACAGCCGGCAAATACACTCGGAAAACTGTGCCGCTGTTCACAGTGCTTTCCACTCCGATATGGCCCCCATGGTTTTTCACAATTGCACTTACCGTCGAAAGGCCAAGACCGGTACCAGCACCGGGTTGTTTTGTCGTGAAAAACGGATCAAATATCTTCGGAATATTTTCGGGAGGGATACCCTCTCCGGTGTCGCGCACTTCGATGCGGACATATGTTTCCTGCTTGGCGTCGGTGTCGCGATCGCTTTTGTGATTGGTGACCGTGATGGTCAATGTTCCGCCATTCGGCATCGCATCTCTAGCGTTGAGACACAGATTCATCAACACCTGTTCTACTTGGGTTTTGTTGGCTGAGACAGTCCACAAATGTGGGGCTACATCCGTAATGATACGAATGGATTTCGGAAACGTCCGCTCCAGCATTTTGTCCAAATCGACGATCAGGCGGCCAACGTGTACCGTGATTTGCTGGCCTTCCACCCCGCGCGCGAACATCAGGATTTGCTTCACAAGGTTAGCGCCACGCCGTGCGCAAAGCTCGAGCACGGCCAACGTCGATAGGCAATCACGGTTATGATACTTGTCGCGAAGAACTTCCACTCCCATTACGATTGGTGCCAGCACGTTGTTCAGATCATGCGCGATTCCGCCCGCCAGGCTTCCCAGATTTTCCATTCGTTGTGCGCGCAGGAACTGTGCTTCGAGCTGCTTCTGATCCGTAACATCGGCAATGAGGCCGTCGACTCGAATGGTTTGGTTGTCCGCATTACAGACGGGCTTCATCTTCAGAGATATCCAACGCGAGGTTCCGTCGGGCCTCGCTATTCGATATTCACACGACACGTTCCGCCCAGCCTGCATGTTGCATTCAACAGATGTGACGACTTCACAGTCTTCGGCCGTGGCGGCGTCCTTCCAAAATCTTGGATTTTCAAAGAACGTCTGCTGGGGCAGCCCGAAGACTCGTTCGCATGCCGGCGAGATCTGAAGTAATTTGTCCTGGCGAGGGTCATAGGAAAAGAAAACTTGATCCAGGTTGTCGAAAATATTCTTCAGTTGCTCGACCGTCACTTGAAGTTGACGTTCCGCTTCACGGCGGGCGTTCTGTTCTTCTTTTTCTTTCAAAGCCCGCTTCACTGCGGGCAGCAGACGGCCGAAGTTAGGTTTGATTACATAATCCGTTGCTCCGGCCACCAAGCTCTCGATGGCTTTCTCTTCGCCAATAGTTCCCGAGACAAAGATAAATGGAATATCGGGGCGGCGTTCGCGTGTGATGGCTAAAGCACGTTTGCCATCAAACGATGGAAGAGTGAAGTCGCTGATGATCAGATCGAGCGGGCCTTCCAGTGCCTTCCGAAAACCGGCTTCAGTGTCGACTCGAACGGTCCGGCAGGGCAGTGCGCCGGCCTCCAAAGTGGCGCAAAGCAGTTCGGCGTCGTAAATGTTGTCTTCCAGAAGCAGTATTTTAACCGGCGTCTTCATGGCGCTAGAACGCATTGGAATACCCGCAGGTTGAACGCGAATTTCAACTGCCTATCGCATCCTGCCGAAACAGCTCAGGAATTTATTGATCTCAGGTAGCGGAGGCTATGAGAGGGGCAAAATTTTTGCAAATGAATTTAAAATTTTATGTACTAAAAGACGGGGTAAACACGCTTCGAAGGGAAATT
>Ga0114129_10000233_pt1 | contig 62134 bp, 55 predicted proteins | sample RhiMetdeltSRZDD1_FD_80071 | JGI IMG/M metagenome (GOLD analysis project Ga0114129, IMG submission 80071) | Populus rhizosphere microbial communities from Tennessee, USA - Rhizosphere MetaG P. deltoides SRZDD1 (version 2) (version 2) | ecosystem: Host-associated > Plants > Roots > Rhizosphere >...
CTGATAGTCACTCGAGATCTCCGCCGGCAGGTCGGTGACGGTGACTGCCGGTCCAGGCGCGAGTGCGATGGCCCGCTCGAGCGCCCGGGCCAACTGCCGGACGTTGCCGGGCCAGTCGTACGCCATGAGCGCTTCGAGCGCGGATGACGTCAGCGAGAGCGAGCGGGTGCGACGATGGCGTGCGGCGAAGTGGCTGACGAGCAGCGGAATGTCGTCTCGCCTGGCGCGCAGCGGCGGCACGTACACCTCGACTCCTGCCAACCGGTAATACAAGTCCGCCCGAAACCGGCCATCGTCTACCATGCCTCGAAGACTGCGATTCGTCGCGGCGATGACACGGATGTCGACGTGATGCGCCTGCTGCCCGCCAACCCGTTCGATTGACAAGTCCTGGAGCACGCGTAGCAGCTTGGCCTGCGCGGTGGCCGATAGATCCGCCACCTCGTCGAGAAATAACGTGCCCTTGTCCGCCAGCTCGAATTTGCCGCGCCGGCCTTTCACGCCGGTCGCGGTCCGATCTTCGATGCCGAAGAGCTCGGCTTCGAGCAGCGTCTCGACCAGCGCGGCGCAATTGACGGCGACGAACGGCCCACGATGGCGATGGCTGTTGGCGTGGATTTCGCGCGCCACGAGTTCCTTGCCCGCGCCGCTCTCGCCTTCCACGAGCACCGTGAAGTTCGTGTCGGCGATGCGCCCGAGGCGATCGCGCAGTTCTTTCATCAACGGACTTTGTCCAACGAGCATCGCCTCCCCCAGGAGCGTTCACGAGGTATCAACAGTGATGCCAATCTGCGTTTACGAGCCGGCGCCCACACGTCCTGCGGATCCCGACAATCAGCGGGTAGTCCATTCCCCGCCGTCCTCGCCCCAGTGCAGACTCCACGGAACATCGGCCCGTCGCTACCCAATCGGCCGAGATTGCCCACGCGGTACGGACTCACAACTCATCCCAGGATCGCGAGACGACGTTGTAGCGGAGGATGCGAGTGCGACCGGTTACCCCGGCGACCCTGATTGCGTACTGGACCGACCGGGCCGAGCGCAGGAACAACGACCCCGCGGTACAGCTTCCGGATGGCGAAAAACTGGCCATGTCGCTCGCGCCGAACCGCACGGCGTCAGGTGAAGGCGGCTCGCCGCTCGGCCCGCGAATCGAGCTGTCGACCGCGACCTGCACGCCGGGAAACATAGCCTCGAGATCGTGCGGCCCGTCGAAGCATCGGTCGACGCCTGACGTAATCTCGGACCGCCGCACGCCGTTCCCGTTTCCATCGCCGCACACTCGCACCATCCAACGGCTTCCCACCCGATCGAAGACGAGGGAGACGACGGTGGTGCGCGCGGCGGCTTGCTGGCGGGCCAGGCGGAACCGGGCCGCGACGAAGCCGGCCGCGTGCCGGGCCCGACCGGCGTCGAGACTGCCGGACGTCACGGGAAGCACGACGGAGACGATCGTCGTGGCCGTGAGAAGAACGAGGAGCAACTCGACGAGCGAGTAGCCGTCTGTTCGACGCGCGCCGCCCCTCATCGCTCCGACGACTTCGGCGGCGCGACGGTCACGAGCGGCTTGAGCTTCAGGAACGTTTTCTCGCCGATACCTTTGACGTTCATGAGCTCCTCGATCTTCTTGAAGCTGCCGTTCTTCTGCCGGTACTCCACGATGCGCGCGGCGACAGCCGGTCCGATGCCGGGCAGCTTCGCCAGATCAGCCGCGGTGGCAGTGTTCAAATTCACAAGGGCGGCCGCGGCGGGCTGGGACGCGGTTTTCTCCTGCGGGGCGGCTTGCGCACCAGCCTGGCTCGAGATTCCGGCCAACAGAAGAACGAGCGCGATCACACTCGTCACAGACAATCTCCGCATGGTGCTCTCCTCTCAAAAGTGACGTGCCTCTGATCAGTTGGGAGCAGGACCGGCCGAGAGCGCTGTCAGTGGTGAAGTCGGCACTGCCACCGGACGACCGGCCTGATCCCGGCGGACGATGAGGCAAACCGGCGGCCACGGCAGACGCGACGCTCGATCGCTGCAGTAACTGATGGAGAAATCAGGAGTTGCGGGAGTGCCGGGAATCAGACGCGTTCAGCGCGCCTGGACGAACGTTGCCGCGTTGACGCCTGCAGTTTCCGGATCGGCCTGTGAGCCGGGCTGTGCCGCAACCGCGGGTGACGTCTTGTCAGGTTCGCGCGCGCGAAGTTGACGCCCCGGTCCGGTACCACTCGACCGTGGATCGCAGCCCGTCTTCGAACGGCACACGCGGCTCGTAGCCGAGCATCTGACGCGCTTTGTGGATGTCGGCCTGCGAGTCGCGGACGTCGCCCTCGCGCGGCGGGCCGAACGTCGGTTCGACGTTGGTCTGGAGAATGTCCTGCAGTACGCGCAAGACTTCGAGGAGCGAGATACGGCCCCCCCCGGCGACATTGATCACCTCACCGGCCGCCTGCGGCGCATCGCAGGCGCGCAGCACGCCCGTCACGACGTCGGCGACATAGGTGAAGTCGCGGGTTTGACGGCCGTCCCCGTGCACGGCGGGCGCCCGTCCCTCGGAGAGCGCCTCGATGAAGAGCGAAATCACGCCGGAGTACGGCGAACCGGGCTGCTGGCGCGGCCCGAAGACGTTGAAGTACCGCGTGGTCACGGTCTCGAAGCCGTACAGCTTGGTGAACATCTGGCAGTACTGCTCGGCGATGAGCTTCTGCAGCGCGTACGGCGAGAGCGGAGCCGGGCGCATGTCTTCGCGCTTCGGCAGGACCGCGGCGTTGCCGTACACCGCTGACGACCCGGCAAACACCAGGCGCTTCACGCCGGCGTCACGCGCGGCGGCGAGGACTTCCAGCGTCGCGTCGACATTCGCGCGATGCGATCCGACCGGATCCTTGACGGAACGCGGCACCGATGGAACCGCCGCCTGGTGGATGACGAACGTGCAGCCGTCGACGGCGCGACGGGCAATGGCCGGATCCGCGAGATCACCTTCGACGAGGTCGACGGCCGACCCGGCCGGCAGGTTCTCGCGTTGTCCCGTCGAGAAATCGTCGGCGATACGGACCGATTGTCCCCGGCGCAGCAATTCCTCGACGAGGTGCGACCCGATGAATCCGGCGCCGCCGGTGACCAGGTACGTCGGCATTCAGCGCGGCCAGCCGGTCTGCGGCAGGCCGGGCGTGATCTTGAGAGCGTTCTGGAAGTAGATCTTCTTCAACACCTCGTCGGGCAGGTCGACGCCGTACATCTTCCAGAAGGCGTGGTAGTCGCGATAGTAGTCGAAGTACTCGTCCTTCGTTTCGAGCACGCGCCAGTAGGTCGGGTACTCACTCGGCTCGAATGCGTCCTTGCCGAACATGACGCGGTCCTGATACTTGACGAGAAAATCGTGCGCGCCGCGAGGCTGGCGGCCGATGTCGTACAGGACGGCGCCCATTTCCGTGTAGACGTTGGGCATCTCGTCGAGCAGCTTGCTCAGGCGCGCCAGATCGTTGCCGTGCCAGCCGAGGTGCGCCATCACGAAGCGGGTCTTCGGGTGCTTCTTGAACAGGCGATCGCGCTGCGCGATCAGCTCTTCGAAGCGCGGAAACTGGTCCGGCGGATAGCGCCGATCGCCGAACAGCGACAGCTCCAGCCAGCGTTCGTTCTTGAAATCGATCGGCTCGAAGAACTCCTGCGGCTCCGCCGTGTGGATGAACACGGGGATGTTCAGGCGCGCGCAGGCGTCCCACACGGGATCGAGGTCGGGATCGTCGACCTTGAGGAGCGAGCCGTCCGCCTTGCGCGTGCGCAGGCCGAACGCCTTGCTGATTTCGCCGACGCCGACGGCGCCGGCTTTGAGATCGGCCTCCAGTTGCGCGATCGCCTTCTCCGCCCAGCCCGGTCCGACGTTGCTCAAATTGATGCCGGTCAGGACGCGGACGCGCTCCTTGTGCGGCGACGCGCCGAGCGCTTTCATCACGCGCTCGAGGTTGGCGCCCGAAACGTTGTCGGCGGCGACGAACAGCCGCACGTTCAGCTCGTCGAGCGCGGCGATCAGCCCGGCAATGCCTTCAGGCGTCCCCAGCCGGCCGGCTGCATGGCCGTGATAATCGATGACTGGAAACTTCGCCTTCTGCGTTGCGTGCGCCGGCGTGACCAGCGTGTTTCGCGGCCGGTAATCGACGATGCTGGGCGGCGGGAACTGCGGCGTCTGACACGTCCCCGGCCGGGTCATCGTCATTCCAGCCGGACACTCCTCGCCTTCCTTGATCTGAACGCTGTTTCCGCGACCGCCGCGGCCGCCAGCCTGCTGGCCGCCCGCCGGCTGCCCCTGCTGTTGCTGCTGTTGCTGTTGAGCCGGCTGCTGCGCGACGAGAACTGCAGCGCCAATCGCAATCGCAGTCGCGGCGCAAGCTGCCTGCAGGGTTTTGCTCGGCATGAACACTCCTGTGGACACGTTGACCGTGTCCGTTGGCGATTGTACCGGAGTTCGAGGATCGCCACCTGATGGACTCAGTGTTGAGTCCTGCAGTTCGAAGTTCTAAGTTCGAAGTTCCAAGTTCAGGCGCCGAAGGCGCCTGGAGAAGGGTTCCGCCGCAGCGAGCCGTAAGCCGAATTCTGTCCGCCTTCGCGACCTTGCGGTCGCTCCGGCGTGACGATCATTCCTCTAGGCCCGGCATTGCTGACGGGCTCGAGCGACCTACCCGGAGGCCTCGGACGGGCCGTCCTTTTCCCGCGCGCGCGGCGTTTGCCGGCGCCGGGAGCACCTCCCTATTTGGTCTTGCTCCGTGCGGGGTTTTGCCTGCCATCTGCCTCACGGCAGACGCGGTGCGCTCTTACCGCACCTTTTCACCCTTACCTGCTGTTGGCAGGCGGTATGTTTTCTGTGCCACTTTCCTTCGGATTGCCCCGACCGGGAGTTACCCGGCGCACTGCCCTGCGGAGTTCGGACTTTCCTCCCCGCTTTCGCTCCTGACGGAGCTACGGCGAGGCGATCATCTAGCCCGCTGCGGCGGAATTCTCAATCATAGCATGTGAGATCTAGAGACCTGAGGGATCTGAGGATCTGAGGATCTGGGGACCACAACCTTTCTTGCCAGACAGAATGCTCTTCCCCAGCTCCTCAGATCCCCAGCTCCTCAGATTCACTGATCATTTTCTTGTTTGATTCCGTACTGTTCGAGCTTCTTGTAGAGGTTGCTGCGCGGCGTATCGATGACTTCTGCCGTCTTGGAGATGTTCCAGCCGAACTCACGCAGCTTGTCGACCAGAAAGGCCCGTTCGGACCATTCCTTGAATTCGCGCAGCGTCGAGGGTTTCGCGGCGCCGGCGCCCGGTGCGGCTGGCGCGCCCGCCGCGGCCGGCCGCGCGTCGGTCCGTACCACATTTCGCACGTCGTCGGCTTCGATGACCTCGCGGTCGCTCATGATCAGGAGCCGCTCGACGACGTTGCGGAGCTCGCGAATGTTGCCGCGCCACCGGGCCTGCCGGAGCATGTCGAGCGCCGCGGGCGCGAATCGCGCCGGGCGACGATTGTTCTCGCGGCTGAACTGGCCGATGAAGTGCTGGACGAGCGCCGGAATGTCCTCGATCCGCTCACGAAGCGGCGGCACTGAAATCGGAATCACGCTCAAGCGGAAGTACAGATCTTCTCGAAACCGTCCGAGCGAAATTTCTTCTTCGAGATCCTTGTTGGTCGCGGCAATCACCCGCACGTCCACTTTGATCGTGCGTGACGATCCGAGCCGCTCGACCTCGCCTTCCTGCAGGACCCGCAGCACTTTGGCCTGGGTCTTCGCGCTCATGTCGGCGACTTCGTCCAGGAAGATCGTGCCCCGGTCGGCCATCTCGAATTTACCGACCTGCTTTTCCGTCGCGCCGGTGAACGCGCCGCGCTCGTGCCCGAAGAGCTCCGATTCAATCAGCTCTTCCGGAATCGCCGCGCAGTTCACTTGAACGAAGCGTTCCTTCGCGCGGAGGCTGCTGCGATGGATCGCGCGGGCGATCAGCTCCTTGCCGACGCCGCTCTCGCCCAGAATCAGAACGGTCGCATTCGTCGGCGCCGCGCGGCGCACCTGGTCCATGATCTGCTTGAGCGCGGCGCCGTCGCCGACGAGCTGGTGCCGCGTTTCGAGCGCCGATCGAAGCGTGCGGTTCTCGCGCCGCAGGGTTCCCAGCTCGAGCCCTTCGCGCACCGCGTCCAGCACGTAGTCCTTCGACAGCGGCTTTTCGATGAACCGGAACGCGCCCAGCCGCCCGGCTTCGAGCGCGGTCGACGCCGTGCCGTGCGCCGACACCATCACCACCGGCAGCGTCTCGTTCATGCCGCGCAGCCGGCTCAGCACTTCGAGCCCGTCGAGGCCGGGCATCTTGATGTCGAGAAAGACGAGATCGGGATTCTCGTGCTCCGCGAGCGTGAGACCTTCCTGGCCGGACCCGGCCGTGAGGCACTCGTGCCCTTCGTATTCCAGCGTCATCCGCATCGTGTCGCGGATGGCGGGCTCGTCATCGATGACGAGGATCCGGGCCTTCATGGAACCGAATCGGGACTGATCGTGATAATCGTCCGCGCGTCGGCCAACTGGTCGTAAATCATCACCGCGACCGTCGCGCCCGGCGGGAGCGACGCGACGATCGCCTGGTATTCCGCGACGCTGGCGACGCGATGCCGGTTGATCTCGAGCAGCACGTGACCGGCGCGGATGCGGGCGAGCCGCGCGGGACCCGCGGAATCGACGTCGACAATGAGCACACCCTGCAGATTCGACGGAATCTGCTGGCGGGCCATCGTCGCCGCATCTAAATCCTTGACGCTGATGCCGAGCGGCCCCATCTCACTGGAGGCGGCCGGCCGTACTTCGCGCGAAATCTGCGTGCGCGTGCGCGTCGACGGCGGCAGTGGACGTTCGGTCAGCTTCAACGGAATCTGTCTGGTGACCCCATCGCGCCACACGTCGAGCGTTGCAAGGGTGCCAGGCTGCCGGCCCGCGATGTACCGGATGAGATCCTCGTCCGACCGGATCTGCCGGCCGTCGGCAGCGGTGATGACGTCATACGGCCGCAGCCCGGCCCGGTCGGCCGGTGTGCCGGGATTGACATCCTGCACGAGAGCGCCCCGCTCCGGATCGACTGCGAGCGCGCGGTGCAAGCCCGGCGTCAGGTCCGTCAATCCCACGCCGATGAACCCGCGCGCCACACGACCGTTGTCGCGAAGCTGCGGCAGGATGGCCACAACCTGGCCGATCGGAATGGCGAAGCCGATATTCGACGCCTGCGCGCTGATCGCGGTCGTCATGCCGACGACCTGGCCGCGGCTGTTGATCAACGGGCCGCCGCTGTTGCCGAAGCTGATCGCGGCGTCCGTCTGGATGAACGCGTCGAGACTCTGATCGAACAGCTTCCGGCCGAGGAAGCTGACGACGCCAACCGTCACCGAGTGGACGTACCCGAGGGGATTGCCGATCGCGCAAACCCATTCGCCGACGCGGAGCGTGTCGGAGTCGCCGAGCGGCGCGACGGGCAACGGCCCCGTCACCGCGATCCGCAGCAGCGCGACGTCGATGGCGGGATCGACGCCGACGAGATCCGCTCTGAACGAGCGGCCGTCGCCGAGCGTGATCGTGATGCGGTCAGCGCCTTCGACCACGTGGAAATTGGTCAGGATGAACCCGGCCGGGTCGATGATGAAGCCGCTGCCGGAGCCTTCGTGCGGCGCGCTCGGATCGTCGCCGATGTCACGGCGCCAGCGCGGCGCCGTACGCCCACGCGGATCCGTCCCGCGTGACGCGGCGTCCACGTTGACGACCGCGGCGTTCATGCGCGCGGCCACCGCGGCAAAATCGATTGGCTGTCCGGGGACATCCGGTGTTGCCGCGGGTGCTGTCGCCGCGGGCGTCGTCACCGTCGCAGTCGCCGCGCCCGAGCGTGCGCGCAGCACGTCGGTTCCGCTGGCCGGCCGGGTGCCGGTCGCGATGACGCCGAGCAGGAAGCTGACGATCGCGGTCAGCGCAATGTATCCAGCCGTCTGTCGCGTCATCGGCACAGGCCCCAGGAAGTCACGGGCATCACGAATTCGTCTCTTTTCTCATTATAAGTGCGAGAAAAGCGGCTTCGTCGATCTGACGCACGCCAAGCGCGCGCGCTTTGTCGAGCTTGCTGCCGGCGTCGCGGCCGACCACGAGCCCACTGGTTTTTCGGCTGATGGAGCTGACGACTTTGCCCCCGAGTCTTACGATTGCGTCACCGGCATCCTCGCGGCTCATCGATTCCAACGTTCCTGTGATCACAAAAGTCTGTCCGGCGAGCGGCAAACTGGCATGAGTCGCCGGTTCAGCACTCTCGTCCACCATCCGGACGCCTGCCGCTGCCAGCCGGTCGATGACGGCGGCGTTGGTCGGCTCGTCGAGAAACGTACGGACCGCTTTTGCGACCACTGGTCCGATGTCGGGCACCACCTGTAAGGCCTCGATCGAGGCGGCCCGCAGGGTGTCCATCGATCGAAACGCGCGTGCGAGCGCGCGCGCGCCGCCTTCGCCGACGTGGCGAATGCCAATCGCATGGAGGAGGCGCGACAACTCGCGATCCCGGCTGGCGTCGATCTCGGCGACGAGGTTGGACGCAGACTTCTTGCCCATGCGCTCGAGCGCGGCGAGCTGATCGGCGGTCAGCGCGTACAGATCGGCGTAGTCCTTGACCAGGCCCGTCGAGACGAGCTGATCGATGAGCGATTCACCCAGGCCGTCGATGTTCATCGCGCGCCGCGAGGCGAAGTGTTCGAGTCCGCGGCGGATGCGCGCCGGGCACGACGCGTTTTCGCAGCGCCACACGACTTCTTCCTCAGGCTTGACGAGGTGGCTGCCGCAGAATTTGCAGGTGGCGGGCATCTGCCATTTCGGCGGATCGCCTTGTCGCGCTTCCAGCACCGGACCGAGCACTTTCGGAATGATGTCGCCGCCTTTTTCGATGCGCACGAGATCGCCCTCGCGGATGTCGCGGCGCGCGACCTCCTGCTCGTTGTGCAGCGTGGCCATCTGCACCGTCGTGCCGCTCAGCCGCACGGGCTCGAGCACCGCAAACGGCGTGACGGCTCCGGTCCGGCCGACGTTCGTGTCGATCCTGATCAGCCGCGTCACCGCCTGCTCGGCGGGAAACTTGAACGCGACGGCCCATCGCGGGAACTTGGCCGTCGTCCCGAGCTGACGGCGCAGGGCCAGATCGTCGAGCTTGACGACGACGCCGTCCGTTTCGAAGTCGAGCGCGCGCCGCTCGTCGCGCCAGCGCCGGCAGCAGGCAATCAGCGCGTCGAGCCCGGCACATTGTTCCCAGTGCTCTTCGACCGGACAGCCCCACTCCGTGAGGTGCCGCAGCGATTCGCTATGGTGCCTCACGGGCGGCTCGGCGTCCGCCGGCACGACGATCTGATACGTGTAGGCACGCAGCCCGCGCTTCGCCACCGCGCGCGAGTCGAGCGTCCGGAGCGCGCCGGCGGCGGCGTTGCGTGGATTTGCGAACGTCGGCAGCCCCGCCTGTTCGCGCTCGTCGTTCATGCGCAGGAACACCGCGCGCGGATAGTAGATCTCGCCGCGGACCTCCATTCGCGATGGCGTGTTGCCAGACAGCGCCTGAGGAATCGACGGAATGACACGCACGTTCGACGTGACATTCTCGCCACGGATCCCGTCGCCGCGCGTGACGCCGCGGATCAGACGTCCGTTTTCGTACGTGAGCGCGAGGCTGACGCCATCGATCTTGAGCTCCGCGACGTAGTCGAGCGGCGTCTCCGCAGGCCGTCCGAGGGCCCGGCACGTCCGCGCGTGAAATTCGGCCAGCTCCTCTTCGCTGTAGGCATTCTCGAGGCTCAACATCGGCGCGAGGTGCTCGACGGTCTCGAACCCCTCGCCCGGCCGGCCGCCAACGCGCTGGGTCGGCGACTCGGGATCGCGCAGCTCGGGATGCTCCGCCTCCAGCGCCGCCAGCTCGCGCATCAACGCGTCGAACTCGGCGTCGGTGATTTCCGGATTGTCCTGAACGTAGTACCGCTCTTCGTGATGGCGAATCAGGTCGCGAAGTTCGGTGATGCGATCGGCGGGCGTGGACACGGGACGAGGCCTCCGGGGCTCATAGCCTCATGGCCTCAGCGCCTCATCAGCTACCGATCTCTACTTAGCACGTAATCCGTGAGCGCCAGGAGGCCGTCGCGCTCCGTTGAGGCGGGAAAGGCTGCGACGAGATGCTGCTTCGCGCGCTTGCCGTAGCTGATCGCGCGCTCGAACGCCGCCTCGACCGCGCCGTGTCTGGCCAGGAGATCCTTGATTGTCCGCCAGGTGTCCGCGCTGATGTCGCCGTCGGCGACGACCCGCTGGATGAGCGCCCCGACGTCCGGCCCGGTCCGCTGGAGAAGCAGGATGACGGGCAGGGTGACCTTCCCTTCGCGGAGGTCGCCGCCAATCGGTTTGCCCAGCGCCGATTCTTCCGCCGTGTAATCCAGCACATCGTCGACGATCTGAAACGCGATCCCGAGGTCGAAGCCGTAGTCGCGGAGGGCGCTCCGCTGTTCCGGGCTGCATCCGCCGAGGAGCCCGCCGATTTCGGCGCAGCCCGAGAAGAGATAGGCCGTCTTGCGGCGCATGATCTCGAGGTGCTCGTCCTCGGTGATCGTCGCGTCGCCGGTCTTGGTCAGCTGGTACAGCTCGCCTTCGATCATCCGCAGCGTCACCTCGCAGAGCAGGCGGACGACCTCGAGCGTGTCCTGCGTCAGCGCCATGGCGATCGATCGAATGTAGAGGTAGTCGCCGAGGAGAACCGTCAGATCGCTGCCCCACCGCGAATGCGCGGTCAGCCGGCCGCGGCGGGTATGCGCGCCGTCGATGATGTCGTCGTGGACGAGCGTGGCGGTGTGGATGAACTCGACGACGGCGGCGTTCAGAATCGCACGCTCGCCGGTATAGCCGCACAGCCGCGCGGCCATGAGCAGGACCGCGGGTCGCACCCGTTTGCCGCCGCTCATCTGGACGTACTTCCCCATCTGGGGAATCAGCTCGACGCGCGACTCGAGATGGCGCGCGAACTCGCGCTCGACGCGCTCGAGCGCCTCGCGGACGGGCTCGAAGATCTCAGCGAGACCCGGAACAGAGGCCGCCGCGGATTTCACGGGAAGTGGTCTCGCCTGAAGGCTCACGCTGACAAAACCTGCGGGCATCAGACCATAGGTTTCGCCGGAGTGTCAACGCGGCGACCCGATGAACGCGTGGAAATTCGCCGCTACGCGTGCGCTCATTCGATCGGACGCTTGCGATCGCAAAGCGGCCAGATGATGCAGAGTCTCCGCCACCCACGCCGGCTCGTTGCGCCGGCCGCGATGCGGCACCGGCGCGAGAAACGGCGCGTCGGTTTCGACCAGCACGCGATCGTCGGGGACGAACGCCGCCACGTCGCGGAGCGTCCCGGCCTTCGGAAACGTGAGGATGCCGGCCAGCGAAATATAGAAGCCCAGGTCGAGGGCGCGCCGCGCGTCCTCGGTCGTGCCGCTGAAGCAGTGCATGACCGCGCGCACGCCGCCGCCGCCCGCCTCGCGCAGCACCGCCAGTGTGTCGTCGGTCGCTTCACGCGTGTGAATCACGACCGGCTTGTCCATCGCGACCGCGAGCGCCACTTGCGCCGCGAACACCTCGCGCTGGACGTCACGCGGCGTGAACTCGTAGTGATAGTCGAGTCCGATTTCGCCCACCGCCACGGCGGCCGTGGCGTCGACGGCCGCCCGCGTCACCGCGGCGGCATCCGCCGCCCGGCCCGCGTAGGCGTGGGCGCGGTGCGGGTGCACCGCCGCCGCAAACCGGACAGACGGCCACGTGGTCCGGACCCGTTCGGCCCGCGCCAGCTCGTCAGCCTCGTCGGCCGACAGGATGCACATCGCGGCCGACACACCCGCGGCCTGCGCGCGCTGGACGACGTCAGGAAGATCGGACGTGAACGCTTCGTCGGCGAGATGGCAATGAGAATCGATCACCGCACGCGCGTCCCCGGCGACGGCGGCAGATCGAACGCGACGAGAATCGGCTTGCCGCCTTCAGGGCTCGCCGCCAGCACCATGCCGTTCGATTCGATCCCCATGAGCTTCGCCGGTTTCAGGTTGGCAACGATGGCGACATGGCGGCCGACCAGCGCGTCCGCTTCATAGGCTTCGGCGATACCGGCCACGATCGTGCGCTGCTCGGTGCCGAGATCGATGGTCATCTTCAGGAGCTTCTTGGAATTCGGCACCCGTTCGGCGGCGGTCACGCGCGCCACGCGCAAATCGATCTTCATGAACTCGTCGATGCCGATGCGGCCATCGACGCTGGCGGCCGGGGCCGGAGTCGGCGCCGCGGGAGGTGCAACTGGCTGAGGCGCGGATTCCGGCTTGGGTTGATCAGTCACGCTTGTCTCCTTCGTTGTCACGGCGATCTCATCATCCGGCGGTTCGAGCCGCGGCCACAAGGCGTCTTTCCGATGCAGGAACCGCTGGCCGCTGCGCACGAACGGCGAATCACGATCGAGGTGAAGCGGTCGCTCGCCGCCCGGCGGCGCGCCCACGCGTCGAAGAATCTCGTCGCCCGATCCGGGCATCACGGGACCCAGGAGGATCGCCGCCACGCGCAGCGCTTCGTTCGCCGTCCAGAGCACCTCGTCGAGCGCCGCCTGACCGTCCGGCCGCTTGGCCAGCGCCCACGGCTCGCTCGCGGCAATGTACTCGTTGGTCGCGTCGACGAGCCGGAACCCCTGCCGGCAGGCCGCGTCGAGCGAGAACCGATCCATGGCCTCGCGGTACTCTTTCACACAGCCTGCGGCGACAATCGTCATCGCTTCGTTCGGTGGCACCGCCTGCAGCTGGCTCTTACGGTAGCGCTCGGCCATCGCCGTTACGCGATTGACGAGATTGCCCAGGTTGTTCGCGAGATCGACGTTGTATTTCTCTTCGAAGCGATCCCAGGTGAAGTCGCCGTCCGATCCAAACACGATCTCCTTGGCCAGGTAGAGCCGCAGCGGGTCCGGTCCGAACCGGTCGGCGGCATCCAGCGGGTCGAGCACATTGCCGAGCGACTTGCTGAGCTTCTGCCCCTTCGTCAGCACCCAGCCGTGGCCAAACACCTGCCGCGGCGGCGCCTCGCCCGCGCTCATCAGCATCGCCGGCCAGACGACACAGTGGAATCGTGTGATGTCCTTGCCGACGAGGTGGAGATCGGCCGGCCACCACTTGTCGAAGAGCGCCTGATTCTGGCCGTACCCGACGGCGGACGCGTAGTTGATCAAGGCGTCGTACCAGACGTACACGACGCTGGACGGATCGAACGGCACCGGGATTCCCCAGTCCTGCCCCGCCCGGCTGACCGAGATGTCCTCGAGCCCGGCCTCGAGGAGACGGAGCATCTCGTTCCGGCGTGATTCCGGCACGACGAACGCGGGTTGATCCTCGTAGAACTGCAGCAGCCGATCGCGATAGGCAGACAGACGGAAGAAGTAATTCTTTTCCTTGATCCATTCCGGCTTGCGCAGGTGGATCGGGCACAACCCGTTCTCGAGGTCCTTCTCCTGCTTGAACGCCTCGCACGAAATGCAGTACCACCCTTCGTACACGCCGTCGTAGATGTCGCCGGCGACGCGGGATCGTTCGAGGAGCGTCTGTACGGCCGTGCGGTGACGCGTCTCGGTCGTACGGATGAAATCGTCGAACGAGATGTGCAGCCGCGACCAGACCGAACGGAACTCGGACTCCATCCGGTTGCAGTACTCGACGGGATCGAGCGACAACTCGCGCGCCTTCCGGTAGACGTTCTGCGAGTGCTCGTCATTGCCCATGACGAAGTGGACGTCGTAGCCGGCAAGCCGCTTATAGCGCGCGATGATGTCGGCGGCGATCTTCTCGTAGGCCGTCCCGAGATGCGGCTTGTTGTTGACGTAATCGATGGCGGTCGTCAGATAGAAGCGCACTGAGTCATTTTATCCACGCCCGCAGCGCCTCTGCCTGAACCACCTTCACGGGACGGCCGGTTGCCGTCGCGACCCGCACGCAGTCCTCGAATTCAGGAGCGGCGTTGACGATCTCCCCGCGACGCGTCGCAATCTTGACGCGCACGGTGCCGCCGGTGACGGCGACGTCGACCCACTTGCGATCGAGCGTCTCGCGCCACATCTCCTGGAACCGCACGCCCAGCGTCGTCGTCTCGCGAAAGACGAGATCGCAAATGGCCTCGCGCTTGTCCGGCGGCGCGAGCACCGTCAGAAGCGTGCCCGGACGTCCCTTTTTCATCTGCGCCGCCGTGAGAAACACATCGAGCGCGCCGGCCGCAAACAGGCGATCGCTCACCGGACCGAAGAGCTGCGGGCTCATGTCGTCGATCTCGCATTCGAGCTGGACGATCGATTCAAGGCCCGGCGGCGTCGCGGACGCCGCGGTGCGTTCGCCGATCACGACCCGCAGGACGTTCGGCACTTTCCCCAGATCCCTGGTGCCCGCGCCATACCCGATTCGCTCGACCGTCATCGCCGGCATCGGCCCATAGGCGCGCGCGTACGACGAGATGATCAGCGCGCCGGTCGGCGTCAGCAGCTCGGACTTGATGCCGCTGCTGTAAACGGGCGCGCCCGCGAGAAGCCGAAGCGTCGCCGGCGCCGGTACCGGGAACACTCCGTGCGCCATCTCGACCATTCCGCCGCCGACGTTCAACGGCGAGGCGACGATGTCGTCGATGCCGAACCATTCGAGCGCGAAGACGGCGCCGACGATGTCGACGATCGAATCGACGGCGCCGACTTCGTGCAAATGCACCTCGTCGATCGACATGTTGTGAATGGCCGCTTCGGCCTCGCCGATGCGGCGGAACAGCTCGATTGCGCGCGCCTTCCCCGCGGCGCTCAATGCCGAATGGCCGATGAGATGCGTAATCTCCGCGAGGGATCGATGCTCGTGGCTGTGGAGCTGCTCGTGCCCGCCATGATGATGGCCGTGATGGTGCCCGGCGTCCCCTGGGTGATGTTGATGATGATGACGATGACCATCGTCGTGGCCGGCCGCCGCGACGAGGTCGACGTGGGTCGCGGTGATGCCGGCGCGGACGACCTTGATCGCCTTGAGCTCGTGGCCCACGCCCACACTGCCGAGCGCCTGCGTCAGCGCCTCGAGGGGCAGGCCCGCATCGAGCAGCGCGCCGAGCACCATGTCGCCCGCCGCGCCCGCGAAGCAGTCGAAGTACATCACCCGTGCCATGAGCCCCATCCTGACTCTTTCATCGAGCAGTAGTGCGTATCCGCAAGGATGACATGATCGACCACGTCGATGCCCAGCACGCGTCCAGCCGCAACCAGGCGCCGGGTCAGGTCGAGATCCTCGCGGCTCGGCGTCGGATCGCCGGACGGGTGATTGTGAAACAGAACGAGCGCGGCCGCGCCGGCAATCGTCGCCTCGCGAAACACGTCGCGTGGATGCGCCAGGCTGGCATCGACCGACCCCACCGAAATCAGTTGCGTGCGGACGAGACGATGGCGGGTGTCGAGCATCATCACGCCGAAGCGCTCGACCGGGTGCGCGCCGAATTGCGGCAGCAGAAACCGGGCCGCGTCACGCGGCGTCAGAAATCGCGGCCGCGCCCGCGGCGAGAGCAGCAGCGTCCGCCGGCCAAGCTCCACCGCAGCCAGGACGCGCGCCGCGAGCGCACGGCCGACGCCGGGCACCTGCGTGAGGTGCTCGGCGGTGAGACGCGTCAATCCGTGCGTCCCTCCCGCAGCGGTCAGCAGCCGGTTGGCAATCGCGAGCGCGCTGGCGCCGGCCGTCCCGTGGCCAATCACGATCGACAGGAGCTCGTTGTCTCCGAGCGCAATCACGCCGGCGCGTTCGAGCTTCTCGCGCGGTCGATCCCCAACCGCCAAATCTTGCATCCGCTCATCCTTTCTAAACCCGAGGGGCTTCGCCCCTGCGGGCACCCCTACGGCGTCGCTCGCGGGGACCCCAGAAGCCCCGCTCCGCTCGCCGACTCGCTCGCTCCCGCTCGCTCGTTTGATCTCGACGAGGGTCTGTCGAAGAGCCAGGAAAAACTATCGGAGAGCGCCACGCTATACTGGACAGCCCTTGAGGTTCCGGTCCCTTCCTTCGAGGACGATCCGCCTCGCCTGCTGCGGTTTCTTTCTAGTCGGGCTGTCGATCGGATGCGCCGAGCCGCCGACCAAGGAACGTCACCAGGCCGACGGCGCCGTTGCCGCCGCGAAAGCCGCCGATGCGGCGACATACGCGCCAGAAACGCTCCATGCCGCCGAAGAAGCGCTGAAGAACTACGATGACGCCGTCGCGCGCGGCGACTACCGGCTCGCGCTCAACTACGCGATCGACGCCCGCGATCGAGCCTACGAAGCTGCCAAGCAGGCAAGTAATGACAAGGCCGCGGCGCGCAGCCAGGCCGAGCGACTTGCCACCGAGTTCGAAGTGCTCCTCAAGAGGGCCGACACGCGCCTCGCCGGTGCCGCCGGACCGCGGCCGTCCGCGCCAGCCGCAGACCGACTGAAAGCGGTGACGAAGTCCGGCCCGGCGCTCTTGCAAGAAGCGCGCTCACGACTGGCGAAGCAGGACTATCGCGGAACGATCAAGCTGCTGACACCATCCGTGGAGACACTTCGGCACGAGGTCGGCGTCCCGCAGACGCCGCCGCCGCGCCGGGGACGGTGAGGCCGTTTCACTTTCTGCAACCCGGCTGCTGCCCGTCGATTTTAGGTTTTGCGCGTCACGGCAACCACTCGATTTGGCCGATGACTTCCGCTTCGCCGGTGAGCCAGAGCCCCTCGTTCGACCAGGTAACGCGCTGCGTCCCGCCGGGCGCGATGATTTCGAGCGATCGGTTCGCGCCCCCAAACGCGGCGGCCGCGACGGCGGCGGCGCACGCGCCGGTGCCGGACGCCTGCGTGGGTCCGACACCGCGCTCCCAGATCAGAATCCGCACACGGTCGGGACTCTCGACGTCGGCCAGCTCCACGTTGGTGCCATCGGGAAACACCGGATGCACCGCCAGAGTCGCGGCGATTGTCTGCAATCGCTCCTCCGTCGCGGGCCCGAGGACGACACACTGAGGATTGCCGACGCGCATGACGATCGCGGCAACCGACTCCCCGTTCACGTCGATTCGTTCTTCGCGCAGGTCCTCGACCTGGCCCATCGCCGCGCGGAACATGTACCGATTACCTTCGCGTTCGAGGAGCGTCAACTCCTTCATCCCGGCGTCCGTGCCGATCAGCACGATCTGCCCAAGCTTGAACTTCCGGCGATGCGCGATCCAGGCGGCCGCGCATCGCACGCCGTTGCCCGACAGCTCCGAGAAGGTGCCGTCGGCGTTGAACAACCGGCTACGCGCACCCGCGCTGTTTTCGGCCAGGACCATCATCCCATCCGCGCCAATGCCGCTGTGGCGCGCGCACACCCGCCGCGCGAGCGCCGGTAGATCGTCCATGCCGACGACGGCTGCCGTCGAGACGAGCAGAAAATCGTTGCCGTGCGCGTGGGCTTTGATGAAGGTGAGGCTGTCTCGCACTAGCGGTTGTCACTTCTTACAGAACGCCAGCAGGTGCCAGCCGAAGCGGCGAACCCAGGCGCGCGGCAGCGCGTTGAACGTGCCCACGAAGGCCGCATTGTAGACCGTGCCCTTCCAGCCTTTGTGCAGGCGGCTCGTCACGGGAAACCGCTCGGGAACAATATCGACCGATGAAAACCCGTGGCACAGGGCGCGGAACTCGGCGATCGAATAACGCTTGAGGACCGGCGCGTCCTCGTGCTCGAGCGGCACCTTCATGACTTTGGAGAGCAGCTGGAGCCAGGACACGCGGTTGTACACCTGGAACATCGCGGTGCCGCCCGGGCGCAGCACACGCCGGCACTCGGCGACGACCCGACGGTCGTCCGCGGCGTACTGCACGACGCCGTGGGCGTACACGAAGTCGAACGTGTCGTCGCGGAACGGCAGCGCCTGTCCATCGGCGGCGGCGACGCCGGCCGTGAGGCCGTGTTGCGTCAGGTTCTCCCGGGTCAGGGCCGCGGCGCGATCGGCCAGGTCCACGCCGAACACCCGCGCGCCGCCCTGGGCGAATCGCACCACCTCAACTCCGGCGCCGCATCCCACGTCTAATACCGCGCGGCCGTGCCAGGCCTTGAAATCGACCAGCCTGAGCAGGTGGTGCAGCTTTTCGAAGTGATAGGCATCCAGGTCGGCGAAGAACTCCGGACTGCCCGGAGGATGCGTGCTGATTTCGAGATCATGAATCCGTGTATTCCAGTACTGCCGGACCGCCGCCGACGTGGTCACGGGCGAATACTATAGGTGACCGCTGCTGTATGCCGAGAGATCTCGAGGCTCTCGCCCAGACGAACTACGACGTGCTCGTCATCGGCGCCGGGATTCACGGACTGTTCGCGGCGTACGACGCGGCCTCGCGCGGGCTGTCGGTGGCGCTCGTCGAACGCGCCGACTTCGGGAGCGGGCTCTCGTTCAACCATCAGCGGACGCTGCACGGCGGCCTGCGCGCGCTGCAGACCGGGCGGATCCGCAAGACGCGCCAGCAAATCGTCGAGCGGCGCACGTGGGCGCGCATCGCCCCGCATCTTTTGCGGCCGCTTCCCTTTCTCGTCGCGACGTCGGGCTGGACGACGCGATCGCGGTCGGCGGTGCGGGTTGGATTCGCGATTTACGATCTGGTCGGCCGTCACCGCAATTCCGGCGTGTCGCCCGAGCTGCATCTGCCGAGAGCGAAGCTCGAATCGGCCGCGGCGACGCAGCGTCTCTTCCCCGGCGCCAACCCGCGGCTGTCCGGGGGCGCGGTCTGGTACGACTACCAGATCCGCCATCCTGCTCGACTGACGTGGACGGTCGCGCTGGCCGCGCGAGAAGCGGGTGCGCGTCTCATCAACTATGTCGAAGCGGTCGGGCCGACGGGCGCTGCCGGCACCGGCGTGCGCGTGCGCGACGTCCTGACCGGCCGGGAAGCCGATCTCGAAACGAAAGTGACGATCGCCGCGGCCGGCAGCAGCGTCGGCGCCGTGCTCGCGTCGTTCGGCATTCAGGGCGGCCCGCCGCTCCTGCGCGCGATGAACGTCCTGCTCGACCGACCGGCACGCGACATCGCCACGGCGGCGCCGGGAACGAGCGGCCGCATGCTGACGGCCGTACCCTGCCAAGGGTACGTGCTCGTCGGGACGCATCAGTCTCAGGAGGTCGTCAACGGCCACGAGCAGGGCCCCCCGGAACAGGCGATCGACGCGTTCCTCTCCGACGCGAACGCCGCTTTTCCACGGCTGAGCGCGAAACGCGAAGACATCCGCCTGCTCCACTACGGTCTCGTGCCTGCCGTCGCGCGCGGGAGCCGGGTCGAACTGCTGCCGGAGCCGGTCGTCGAGCGGCACAGCGGAGCCGGCGGCTCGCGGCTCATTTCGCTCGTGGGGGTGAAGTACACGACAGCCCGGCGCGCCGCCGAAGATGCCGTCAACGCCGCCTGCCGGGAAATCGGCGGCCATCACCGGCGATCGCGAACGGCGACCACGCCGCTGCCGCATGCAGGGATCGCCGACGTCGAAGGCCGTCTCGTAGAGACGCTGCGCGCACTTGGTGTCGATCTCGACCGCGAGATCATCGACCACCTGACGGGTTGGTACGGGACCGAGGCCTCCGACGTCGTCCGGCACGCGGTAACGTGCAACCGCCTCGAACGGATCACCGATCGCTCGCCGGTGATCGCCGGGGAGATTTCGTACGCGGCCGAACAGGCAGACGCCGTCAGGCTTGCGGACGCGGTGCTTCGACGCACGCCGCTTGGCGCGGCCGGACATCCCGGGACCGAGGCGCTGGCGCGCGCCGCCGACGTCATGGCGCAGTCGCTGCGATGGTCCGATTCGCGCCGAGCAGAGGAGATTGAAACGACCGCGGGTGTCTTTTTCCGAAAACCATGAAAAAGACACCCGCGGTCCTTTCTACTGCACCGTGTACGCCTTGAACACCCAGGTAATGCCGCCGGTGAATCCCCAAGTCGGATCGCGCTCGGTGACGCCGATGATCAGCGCTCCGTCAGCGCGGACAGGTCCGCGGGTGAACCGGGCACCGGCGCGGACGATAGAGCTCGTATCCGTGCCGGGAGGCGGTGTGCCCTCGCGCGTGCTCCAGCGCCCGTTGATCTCACCGACGATCTCGACGCCGGCCGCAACCGCGCGCGCGATTGAGAACCCGTAGGTCAGCACGTCGTTCTGCCGATCGCCACGCGTCGGATCGCCGAGGATCCCGAGACCGAAGTTGCCGACCAGGCGCACCGACTGCACGGTCTTGCCGATCGCGAGACTGGCGTTGAAATCGGTGGTATCGAGACCGAGCCCACTTTCATTGCCGGCGTTCGGCAGCCGCGTCCAGAAGCGAAGCGCCATCGCCGGGCTCTGGCCGGACTCGGCGAGAAAGCGCACCTTCGCGCCGATTCTGAGATCCTCGAAGTCGCTCGTCGAATCGCCGGTGAACTGGACCATCCCGGCGAGCGGCGCGGTCCGATCCCACGTGTCCACGACCAGCCGGTTGCGAATGCCGCCGTCGACCTGGATCTCCGCAATCGAGCTCACGCCGAAGCTGAGGCCGAACTGGCCGATCCTCCAGAGCTGGCCCTTCAGGCCGGACGCGGGATAGAACGCGTCCTGGAGGTAATCGACTCCGGCCTCGAGCAGGATGTTCCCGGCGGGCACGGTCTCGGGATCTTCGGTGACGAGCGGACGCGATTGCGCCCAGGCAGGCGCACCGGCGCCCATCAGGCCCGCCAGGGCGACCACAGCAACCACGATCTTCTTGACGCTCACGGAACTCTCCTTCCCATCAGGTTCAGAACAGGCGCCGGCTGTCGAGCAGAATGGTGACCGGTCCGTCGTTGACGAGATCGACCTGCATCTGCGCCTGGAACACGCCGGTCTCGACCGTGAGGCCGGTGCTGCGCAGGCGGCTGACGAGATCGTCGTACCTGGCCTTCGCCACGTCAGGCGGCGCCGCGGCATCGAATCCGGGCCGCCGCCCTTTCCGGACGTCGCCGAGCAACGTGAATTGCGAAACCACGAGGACCTGTCCGCCGACGTCGACGACCGAGCGATTCATCCGACCGTGCTCGTCGCTGAAGACACGCAGCTCTCGAATTTTCGACGTCGTGTAGTCGATATCGGCCGCTGTATCGCCCTCCGCCACCCCGACGAACGCGACGAGGCCCCGGTCGATCCGGCCCACAACTACGCCGTCGACGGTCACGGCTGCTCGTGAGACACGTTGGATGACGGCGCGCATGAGACGGAACTTCGAACTTCGAACTTCGAAGTCAGACGGAACTCGGCTCGGTCATCGCCGCCGCGGCCTCCGGGACAGGATGCAGGCGCGTGTCGAGCAGATGGCTTGGCACGACGTGGCCGATGGCGCGGATCATCGAGTGTTTGATGTCCGGGTGCTCGAGCTCGAGCTCCGCAATGAGCCGCTTGATCCGCTGACGCTTCAAGCTGAGATCGCCGCACGCCGGGCAGCAACAGCCGATGACGGGCAGCCCCGACTCCTGCGTGTAGGCGCGGGCTTCGGCCTCGGAGACGTAGACGAGCGGCCGAATGACGATGTGTTTCTTGTTGTCGGAGACGAGGCGCGCCGGCATCGCCTTGAGCGATCCCTGAAAGAACAGGTTGAGCAGCACCGTCTCGATGAAATCGTCGAGGTGATGGCCCAGCGCGATCTTGGTCGCACCGACGCCGGCCGCCAGCCGGTACAACACTCCCCGTCTGAGCCGCGCGCACAGCGAGCACGGCGTCTCGCCATCGTCCAGAATGTCGTCCATGACGGCGCCGATCGTCGTGTGCTCCACCCGGCATTCCCAGTTCCGCTGGGCGCACGCGCCGGTGACGAGATCGTGGCGGAAATCGGCGTAGCCGGAGTTGACGTTGACCGCGACGAGCGAAAAGTCGATCGGCGCCCGTCGTCGCAGCACGTCCAGGATCTGCATCAGCGCCCAGCTGTCCTTGCCGCCCGACAATCCGACCATCACCCGGTCGCCGTCCTCGATGAGGCCGAACTCGGTGATGGCGCGGGTCACCTTCTTGGCGAGACGGGTTTCGAGCGGTGATCGATACATACTGCGATGAAGTAGTTTTTCACAAAACTAATCAGTCCCCAAGAATCGGCTCCTCACGTCCGGCGTCGGCACCATGCACTCATCGCGCCTCCCGAACCACGCGTAGCGGTGTCGCGCGATCAGGTCGTACACCCAGTCGCGGATGGGTCGAGGCACCACGATGAAGATCCAGACGAGCGGCCACGGGAAGCGCAAACCCCGAGCGATGCGCAGCGCGGCGGACGAGCGGACGTACAGTCGCCCGTCATCCACCAGCACGATGCTGTCCGGCAGAGACGCGCGATCGACCTGCGCACCGATGAGCCGATCGGCGGCTGGCGACTGCAGGGGCGCGAACTGAAACCGCGCGCGCGGATCGCGTTCGATGATGAAACGAACCGATCCATTGCAGAGGTTGCAGACGCCGTCGAACAGGACGACAGCCACGTCAGATCATCACGAGCTTCCCGACCACGCTGGCCCAGGAAAGCGGCGCGATGTCCTTGCGGCCCTGCTCCCCCAACCGCTCCGCCAGGCCCGGGCTTTCAGTGACCTCGGCACACGCCTGCGCCAGCGCGCCTGGATCCGGCGCGCACACGAGTCCGTTTTCGCCGGCCCTCACGAACTCCAGCGGACCGCCGCTGTCGGTGCACGTGATCACCGGCTTCGACGACGCAAACGCCTCGACCGTGACGAAGCCGTAGTCCTCGCCGTGCGGCACGAACACCACCGCCCGGCACGCAGCCAGGTGACCGACGAGCGCCGACTCGCTGAGGTGCCCGGTGAAGGATACCCGTCCGTTCAGCCCGAGCTCCCGCGAGAGCTGTTCGAGCCGCGGCCGCTCTTCGCCGTCGCCGCCGATGACCAGCCGGGCTCCACGAGCCTCGGGCCGCGCCATCGCGCGCAACACCAGCTCCGGCCGCTTGAGCGGCGAGAGTCGCGATGTGAAGAAGAGGTAATCGCCGTACGAATCGCACCGGTACGCGCGCTGCGGCGGCGGCGGATGGAGAACTTCCCCTTGCACGCCGTTCCACCGCGACAGCCGATCGCTCACGGCCTGCGAAATCGTGAACATCTTCTTTACGTGGCGCTTGAAAAAATATGTGTCCGCCGCGCGAATGAACGTGCGACGGACGGTTTCCTTGATCCGTCCCTGCGGCGAAATGCCTGCGGCGAACCGATCCCAGAGGTCGTAGTACTCCCGCATCGTGTGCACGAGCCAGCAGACATGCGCCGGATGGCGAACGGCGTAGCTCGGAAACCGCAGCGAGATCACCTGATCGACGCGCTCGCCGGTTCCTGTCATCCCGACGTCGGTCAGCCAGTTGGCGAGGTACGCCGGTCCCTGCCGGCCGAAGCGGTTCGACGGCGTCGTCACGATGCCCGCCCGATGGCCCGCATCGATGAGCGCACGCTCGAGCGAGCGCGCCAGGACGAGATGGCCGCCCTCGGTCAGCGGCGGCGCGGAGGTGACGATCGTGATAACGGCCACGATCAGGAGTGGCGCTCGAGGAGCCTGGCCGGAATGCCGACAGCCGTCGCGCCGGCCGGAATACTCTCGCGCACCACGGCGCTGGCGCCGACGATCGCGCGATCGCCAATCGTCACGCCGTCCAGAATCTTCGCGCCGGCACCGAGCCAGACGCCGACACCGACATCGATCCCGGCCGATCGGCGCTGCTGGTGCAGCACCGCCTGCGCGTGATCGGTGAAGTCATGATCGCCGCCGACGAGATACGCATAGGCCGCGATCAACGTATCGGAGCCGACGCGGACGCGGCTCGCCGAGAAGATCTCGCAGTTGAAACCGATGTTGGCGCCGTGCTCGATGACGATGTCGCCGTTCTTGCACGAGAGAATCGTATTGCGCCCGATGAACACGCCGGAGCCGATCTGAATACCTTGGTTCGACGTGCCCTTCGCATCGAGCAGACAGTTGTCGTCGACAACCACGTTGTCGCCGATGTGGATCTTGTGCGGGTGCCTGAGGACGACGTTCTGGCCAAAGACGACGTTCGTTCCGCAGCTGCCGAGGAGCCAGGGATAGCAGATCTTCCGCAGCGCCAGACCGGCGGCACCGGGCACGCCCTGGGTGAACAGCACCACGGCTTCGTATTTGAGGAGCGCGGCCATACCCGGCCGCCCCACAATCAGCGCGCTGTACTTCGCCCGCGCGCCGCCAGCCTGCCGAAAGAGCTGATCCTGGGCCCGCGGAATGTCGCGCGCGGGCGCCGTGTCAAATCCATCTCTGCTCACGGTACCACTCCAGCGTGCGGCCAATGCCTTCCCGCAATCCGATTCTCGGCTCGAAGCCGATCTCCCGGCGCGCGCGGCTGATGTCGAAGGCGCGGCTCTTCCGGAAGAAGTCTACACGCCGCCGGTACAGCGGCGGCGAGATCCCGAACGGCGCGCAGACGAGCTCGCAGGCCCCCGCCGCCAACCACACGGGCCAGACCGGGAAACGTCGACTGGGAGGCGCAACTCGAGCGACTTCGGCCGTGATGGTCACCAACTGCGACAGCGTCGTCAGCTCTCCGCCCGCAAGGATGTACGTCCGGCCGGCAGCCGCCGGCATCGTGGCGCACAATCGGAACCCTTCACAGAGATCGTCAATGTAGGTGACGTGGTAGAAGTGGCGGCCACTGCCGAGCATCAGGAACCGGCCTTGAGCCACTTTGCCGAAGACCTTGAAAAGCCGGCGATCGGCCGGCCCGTAAATGCCGCTCGGGCGGACGATGACGAGCTCCACCCCGGCTTTGCGAGCGGCCTCTGCACCGATCCGCTCTCCTTCCAGCTTCGTTTCCTGATAGATGTCGCCGGGACGAAGCGGCGCGTCTTCATTCGCGGGAGGGTTCTCCACGTCGCCGTGGACGCCCACGGTGCTGCACTGGACGACGCGGCGCACGCCGATGCGTTTGGCAATTTCGACGATCGCGCCGACGGCAGTCGCATTGACCGCGCGATACACCGCAGCCGGAAGTCCGGCTTCACGATAGAGGGCGGCAATGTTGTAGACGACCTCCACGCCCGTCATGGCGCGCTCGAGGCTCGCTGCATTCGTGAGATCGCCTGCGACGATCTCGATGCGCGCGCCCGCAGGCACGCCAACCTTGGCGCGATCGCGGACGAGCGCGCGCACGTCGTCGCCGCGCTCCGCGAGAAATCGCGCGAGCCGCCCGCCGGTGAAGCCTGTGGCACCGGTAACGAGTGCTTTCACCGCTCGGCCACCACGGTGACCGGCGATCCGAGAAGACGCGACAGCCCGAGAGCCGACAGGCCGCGCTCGACTGTTCGAGTGAATCCGAGGCGTCCAATCGCTTTGTGAAACGCGATCGGCAGCACGAACTGGCGGCGGACCATGACAATGCGAAATCCGTGTAGACGGAACGCATCGGCGACATCGTCTTCGGCAATCACGCGATAGGCCTCGACACGCCGGCCCAACGCGCCTGCAATCCGTCGCGCGCCGCTCTCGACGGCAGCGAGGCTCGCGCGCGCGGGGAAATCGACGACGACCCGCCAGCGGGCAACGCGGCAGAGCTCCCCCACGCACGCCCGCCAATCGACCGCGTGCATCAGAACGCGCAGACAGACGACGGCATCCGCGCTTCCAGACGCAAACGGCAAGGCATGGGCGTCGGCGATCCCGAGCTCGATCGCCACGGCAGCCTGCGCGGCTTTCGCGCGCGCGACGCGCAGCATCTCGGCCGAGGCATCCACGCCGATGACACGCGCGCCCGCCTCGGCGAGGCGGATTGCGGCGCGGCCCGTTCCGGTGCCGACGTCGAGAATCGTGCGATTTCGGCCCGGCGCCAGCGCTTCCTGGAGCAGCGCCTGCTGACAGTCGAGGAGGTATCGGCCGATGGGTCCGCCGAACCGCAGCGCGTCGAACCCTTCGGCGACGTCGCGGCTGGCGTAGTGAGAATAGCTGTAGTGATCGCGCGGCACGTCGGCGTGCGGCTCGGTCGTCGAGCTCACGCGACGCCCCCCGCCGCCTCCGGCCGGGAATGCCCGAGAAGCGCTCCTACGGCCTGCTGGGTTCGCGCGAGAAAGGCCTCGTCGCTGTATTTCGTCTCTGCCAGCGCGCGGGCGCGCGCGCCAACCTCGCTCGCACGTGCCGGATTGGCGAAGGCCGCCAGGATCACCTCGGCAAACGGCCGCGGTGAGGGCTCGGCCAGAAAGGCCGTCTCATCCGAAAGCACTTGTGTATGCGTGCGCAAGCGCGTCGCGACGATTGGCCGGCCGGACCGGAGATATTGATAGATCTTGAGCGGCGTGTTCGTGCCGGTCGAGCGCGGCGAGGCGAGCAGCGTCGCGGCGTCGAGATACGACGGAATCTCTTCCGCGGGCCGCTGCCCGGCGAAGATCACGGCGTGATCGAGACCCATCGATCGGACGCGCGCCCGCGCGCGCTCCACCTGGTCCGGGTCGCCGCCGACGAGCACCAGCCGCGCGTCGGCCCGCCCGGCGAGCACCTGCGGCATCGTCTCGTATAACAAATCCAGTCCCTGATAGGCCTCGAACGTGCCGGTGTACATGACGACGGGTGCATCGGGCGCGATGCCGAGCGCGTCGCGCACCGCGCGGCCGCTGCCGGGCTTCGGCTCGTCGCCGGACCCGGGCGCGTTCTCGATCAACACCGTTGGCACGTCCGGATCGACGGCGCGGACGGTCGTCTCGAGCTCGGGGCAGATCACGATCACGACGCGTGATCGTCGAATCATGTGACGTTCGAGCGCCGCCAACAGACGGGCGAGCCACGCCTTGCGCTGGTAGCCGAAGTTCGCGACCTGCTGCGGCAGACTCGAATGCATGTCGTAGAGATGCGGCACGCCCAGCAGCCACGCCAGCAGCACGCCGAGCGCGCCGCCCTCTTCATGCGAATGCACGGCGTCGTACCGGCCCGTGATCGCCAGGCGCAGCGCCGTGAAGAACAGCGAGACGTCGAGCGGCACCTTCGGCCACGACGGTCCAATCTTGACGCGTCTCAGGAGCGGCGGCCGGACGCATCTCACGATGCGAAGTCCCGGCATTTCGACGTCGCGGCCGAACGGATAGGTGGCCAGGTCCACCGTGTGTCCCAGGGTCGTCAATGCGCGAATGCGATTGAATTCGGAAAACGGGGTGCCGCGGGGCTCGAAAAACGGCTCCGGGGCAATCATCAGGATGTGCATGCGCGTCGGCCCGGCCGCGCGGGCGGATTCACGACGCGTACATGCTACACTACGCCGCTCGCTTTTCTCCGTCACGTGCCGGCGCCAACCATCCGGATCTCACGCGCGTGAAATGAACAAACAGCCTTCGGGCGAGGCCCAGCCGCGCGTCGGACGCCAGGCGCTTTTTTGGACTCTGAAGATTCTCGTCAGCGGCGGGCTGTTGTACGTCCTGCTCTCGCGCGTCGACCTCGCGCGGCTCTGGTACCTCTCGCGGACGGCGTCGATCGGCTGGCTTGGCGCGGCCATTCTCTGCTACTTCATCGGGATCGTGATCAGCACCTGGCGGTGGGGTCTGCTGCTGGAGGCGCAGCACGTTCCCGTGCGGTTCACGACCCGTTTGAAGTCGTTCCTGGTCGCGACGTTCTTCAACAACTTCCTGCCGTCGAACATTGGCGGCGACGTGATTCGCATCCGGGACACGGCCGGGCCGGCGGGATCGAAGACGCTCGCCACGATGGTCGTGCTCGTCGACCGAGGAGTGGGCCTGCTGGGCCTCGTGTTCGTCGCGGCATCGGGCGCGACCGTCGCGGCCCGGATGAGCGCCGCGATTGGACCGATGGCGCCCGGGCTCCTGTGGGGTGTCCTCCTCGGCGCGATCGCCCTGGCGACGCCGATGCTCCTCTTGCCGCACGGCGTCGGCAAGCTGCTCCGTCCGCTTCGAGCCATCCATCAGGAGTGGGTCGAAGAAAAAATCGAACGGCTGACGACCGCGCTCTCCAAGTTTCGCGATGCGCCGAGAGCGCTTGGCACGTGCTTCGCCGGTGCCATCCTCGTTCAGTCGAGTCTCGTCGCCTTTTATTGGGCCATCGCGGTGGCGCTCAACCTCCACATCTCATTGGCGCACCTCGCGATCGTCGTCCCGATGTCATTCGTTGTGCAGATGCTGCCGATGTCCGTCAACGGTTTTGGCGTGCGCGAAGCGACGTTCGGCTTCTACTTCGCGCAGCTCGGCCAGCCGCTCGAGTCCGCGCTGGCGCTTTCATTCATCGGCGCCGCGCTCATCATGCTCTTTTCAACCTCCGGCGTGCCCTTCCTGCTGCGACGGCGTTCATCCGCACCGCAATGAACTAGACGTCCGGGCGTGCGTCACGGCCATTTTTCAATTTCGTACAGGATCGTCTCCCCATCGCTGACGATGAGCCGCAGGTAGTCCTGGTAGGCGGGAAACCGCGCCAGGAGAATGGCGCGCTTTTCGGGATCGTTGTACGTGTTCAGATGAATGACGACATAGCGAGCCTGGTGCTCGCGAAGGATGCGGAATGATTCCGAATCGGGAAAACCGTTGATGGGCACGGCCATGTCGCGGAAATCCTGAGGAATGAAATCGCTGTAGCCGTTGATCAACGGCTGCCAGTGCCAGATCGACGTGAACATGTACCGCGCGTGATGAAACAAGTCGGATGACTTGTACGGGAAGTGGAATTCGACGACGCCGCCACGCGGCAGTTGTGCGAGCCGCCGGTACGCCTCCGGGAGCGGGACGGGTTCACGAAGATCCCAGGGAACGGCGGCCACCTCGATGGCCACCGCGGCAACTAACGCGGCGGCGAGCCAGCCGCGGCGCCGGTCCGCGAGCAGGCTCGCCAACCCGAACCCGGCGACCACCGCCAATGCAAAGACCGCGACGACGCCAAATCGTCCCGGCGCGCGCAGGAACGACATGAACGGCACACTCTCGGCGAGCCAGGTATAGAGACCGGCTGCCGGTCCGAACGAGGCCCAGACCGCGAGCATCGTCACGGCCAGATAGAACGAGACGATCCGCGCCGGACTTCGAATCGACGTGCCGTCGCGGGCCACTCGCGATCGCATCGCGACCCAGACACCCGCCATCGCGAAGAGGCAGACGATGAGCCCGGGAAACAGCCCTTCGCGCATGGGTCCGAGACGACGCAGCCATCGGTCGTTGATCCACTCATGGACACGAGACGGCGACGAGAGGTATGCGCGCAGGTTCGCCGAAAAGTCGCGCGCTTCGTCGAGGTTGACGACGCGCCGCGCACCGGCTTCGGCGCGAAGCTGCAGATACGGCCGCAACGCGGGCGCGACAATCACGGCCGAGACGATCAAGGCGGCCGCAAGGCCGAGCCAGTAACGCCGGTGATCGGGCTGACCAACCGCAAACCAGATTGCCCCAAGGCCCACCGCCAGCCCCGCGAAGATGCCGTAATACCCGCACGAGAGCGCCGCTGCGGCGAGCGACAGCCCCAGCACGACGCCACGTCCCAACCCCGGCGATTCGGCAAAGCGATGGAACGCGAGCATGACCGCCGGAAACACCCAGACCATCAGCAGTTGGATGTGGGCGGTCTTGGCGGCGACATACGGCGAGAAGGCGAACGCAGTGGCCGCGACGAGCGCCGCCGTCCAGGATCCGGTCAGATGACGGACGAGCGCCCACATCGCCACGAACGCGAGCACGAGAATCACGAAGACGACGACGTTATGCGCGGCGAGCGGATTGCCGGTGACGAAGTACACCGGCGCAGCGAGGGCGCCGGCGACGAGGTTCGCTTCGGAATAGGCCAGCGTGCCGGTGTGCGGATAGAAGATGTTGGCGTCGAAGACGTGCCGCGGATCGGTCAGCAGCGCGTGCGCGACCCACGCCACATTCCACACGCTGAACTTGCCATCGTCAGTATCGACGCGGGCAACGGAGCCGGGCCGGATGATCGTGGGATACGTCAGGATCGCCGCGAGCACGGCGCCAAGGGCGACGGCGATCAGGGATTGTCGCATCGGCGCGTCGGTTACTGGAACATCATCGGCCGGACGAGCACGCCGAGAAAGCGCGTGTCGCCGGACGGGCTCGGCGGGGGCGTGAAGCCCGTGCTGCTCGAGATCGAGACGACCCACACGCGCGCGGGCACTTCGCGATCCTTTTTGTACGGAAACCCGGGCTGGAGAGTGAACGAAATCGTCTGCGGCTCCCCGGGCTTGAGGTGCACGGTTTGCGTGCGCCCATCGACCTTCACGGTGGCGTCGGTCGCGACGGGACCGGCCGACAGCACGACCTGGAATCGCCGGCACTCGACCGCGGCCTTCACCAGAAACTCAGCGCGTGAGTTGCCGCGGATCCAGAAGCTCTTCTTGTCAGCTTCCTGAAGATAGGAATTCTCGTCCAGATAGTAGATCTGGAACATCTCGACGTCGCCGACGCCGTTGCCGCCGTATTTGAGTCCGACACGTGAAGCCTCGGTGTTGATCGGCAGGTCATTGACGTTCGTCAGCTCGACCGGAAGCCAGCGCTGCAGACCGGTCATCGAATACCGTCCCGGGCGTGCGGACGTGTAGAGCGGATTGAGCACCATGCCGGCGACGAAACTGCCGCCCACGACGGCCGGAATCATCGCCACGACGATCGATTGGATCGGCGGAAAAAGAAACAGGCCCGCTCCGTAGGCGCCCATGAAGTATCGATCCGCGACCGACCCTCCGCCGCCGTAGTACGTGTACGGCCAGAGGATGAGCTGCACGCCGATGTGCGCGAGCACGCCGCCCAGCACGAACCATTGCCACGGCGCGCGCTTGCCGCGAGCCAGCAGAAACGCGAGCGCACCGAACACGAGGGGAAAGTAGTACGGCAGCAAACCCGAATTGCGGCCCACGACGAAGTACATGATGTTCGCGCGCAGGTTCGTCCAGAAGACTTCCGGATCGAACAGGATGTCCGACTGCGCCTCGTCGCGTCCGCGCGCGGCGCAGATCTCCAGCCCGACGTTGGGCTGCTGGAACGGGTATTTTTCGTAACAGGTGTGGCGCTCACCACCCTGGTAGTTCCATTCGCCGCTGATCGACACGTTGACGGCGAACAGCGCGATGGTCACGACCCCAATGACCGCGGCCGCCAGCACCGCGCGACGCCACTCCCGCCGCCACACGAGCCACGCCAGCATCGGCGCGGCCATGACGACATTCGTCGGCTTGGAAAACGCCATCAGCCCGAACAGCAGCGCCGCTACGAGATCGCTGCCCGGACTGCGCACCCAGCCCGGTCGTCCCGGTGGCGGCGGCGAGACTTCCTTGAAGAGCCAGAAAAAATACGCGCCCATCCCGAGCGTCATGTTGAACAGCTCGGGCATCATCCACACCACATACACCGGCACGGCGGTGGCGAAGATGTACGCGAACGCGATCAGGAGGCTGACGACCGTTCCCGATCGCGCGGCCAGGAACTGATACGCGCAGCTGAACGCCAGCGCGAGGAGCAGCAGATTGAAGACGAGAAACCCGGGCGTCCCGAGCGTGCGCACGAACGGCCACGCGAAGACCGGATAGATGTACGCCTTGCCGAAGAACAGCCGCGACGGATCCGGATCGGGCTGGCCGCCGATCGTCCGCCCCTTCTTCAGAAACACGCCGCGCGGTCCGGATCGGAACTCGCGCAGCATGCGCAGCAGATCCTCCTGGCGATACGCGAGGTCGCCGTCGGAGGCGAGCGAGTGCGCCATCAGGTAGTACGTCGCTTCGTCGCTGAAGATGTTCGCGTCGGAGCGGCCGAAGTCCACGCGCGCGACGATGATGCCGTAGAGCACGGAGAGCGCCACGGCGGCGACCCATCCCGCCGCCACGGAGCCATGGGCCCTCTCGGCCCTCGAGGCGCTCACGTCGCGGCTTTCTCCGTCAGGAACGACAGATCGGCCGCACGGGCGATGTGACGCCGGGTCGGCCGCGAATGCCGGTGCAGAATGGCGTACAGGCGTTCCATCTTCTTCACGAACGCGTCGATATCGTAGTGGCGCGCCGTCTCGCGTGCCCGCGCGCCGAGCTCACGCCGGCGCTCGGGACGATCGATCAGCTCGATCACGCGATCGGCCAGCGCGACGCTGTCCCGCTTGGGCACGATCAGCGCGTCGGACCCGTCGGTCAGCACGTCGACGAGCCCGTCCGCATCGGTCGCGACGATCGGCCGGCCGGCGGCGAGCGCCTCGAAGAGCGTGAGCGGCGTGCCCTCCCAGAGCGACGGAAACACGCTGACGTCGAACGCGCTCAGCACACGGGCGACGTCCTTGACGAACCCGCCGAAGACGAATCGGTCTCCCAACCCGAGCGCGGCCGCCTCGGCTTCGAGACTCGGCCGGAGAGGCCCTTCGCCGAAGACGAAGAACCGCGTTTGCGGCCTGGCGTCGAGCACACGCCGCGCCGCGCGGATGAGGTACTCGTTGCCCTTCGAATCGTGCAGCCGCGTGATCGTCCCGATCGCCATCTCGTCCGGCACGATTCCCAGCTCGTGCCTGATTTGCGCGAGCTCCTCGGGCGATCGCTGCTGGCTGAACTCGGCCACCGGCGCGCCGAGATAGACGACCCGCACCCGCTCGGGCCGTACGAGCCGCGCGCCAATGACGAATTCCGCCGTACTCCGCGAGACCGCGATGGCCAGATCGGTGTAGCGCTCCAGGATCCGGTCCGCGACCTTCTGAAACCACGGCGTGGAGGTCAGGTTCGCGTGTTCGTGCAGGACCACCGGCAAGCTGCGCCGCGCCGCCGCCAGCCGTCCGAACGTCGTCGCGCCGTAGCCGTGCAGGTGAAGAATGTCGATCTGCTTGCGATCGATCACCTTGAGCAGCGCGGGCAGCGTCGACGGATCGAACCGCGACTTTTCGAGGTACGTGATGTCGATGCCGAGAGCATCGAGGGTTTCTTCCGACAGATCGCGCCGCCGCAGGCTGACGAGAGAGACCTGAAAACGGGACGGATCGAACCGGGGAATCATCCACGCAAACAGCCGTTTGACGCCGTGCATGCGGGACCCCTCCCATCCGAGGTGATCACATACTTGCAGCACCCGGATGGGGCGGTCGGCGCCTGCGGTCGGCATCTTGCAAAACCCTCCCGGTTGCCGTCACAATAACGGCCCCCTAGCGAAAAAGATACCGCCAGATCATAAAGTCCGGCCGTGTTTGATTCGATAGCAGTTCCAGTCGTTCGTGTCCATTGCAGGGATTGAAGCCATGAAGACCTCGAGCGCCCACGCTCTCCGCGCGTTCGTTCTGCTCCTGCTCCCGGCGCTCGTGACCCTCGCGGGCTGCGAGCGTACCAAGACCGCGAGTCCGTTGAGCCCGCTGGTCGCAGGCCCGATGGACGGCGTCACAGTCAACGCGCCGGTCCTCGCCGAGCCATACACGGGCCAGCGGCTGAAGGACACGGAACAGCCCATCACGCTGGTGATGGTCAACCCGAACAGCAATGTCGATCGGCCGCTCAAGATTTCCCTGCAGGTGGCGGCCGACACGAGCTTCACCGGACCCGCGTATACGCAGACCGGCATCAGCCTTTCACCCGATGGCTATACGCGAATCCTGCTGCCGGCCAAGCTGCCGGGGGGACGCAAGTACTACTGGCGTGCCAAAGCCGACGATGGCGCGAACACGAGCGAATGGGCGGTCTCGAACTTCGAAGCGCTCGCGCCGATTGTGTTCGGTCCGCCAGACCCGCGATCTCCAACGGCGAACGAGCGAGTGCCGACCAACACCCCTGAATTCACGATCGGCAACGCGTCCACGTCGGGACCCTTTGGCAACCTTTGGTACAACTTTCAGATCTCCGATCGGTCGGACTTCGCGTCGGTGTTCACGAACGCCGAGATTCCTTCCGGCAACGGCGAGACCCGCTACACGATGCCGCCTCTACCGGCGCCCGATCGGCAGTTCTTCTGGCGGGCGCGGCTGATGGATCCAGAAACGCTCGGTCCGTGGTCCCGCGTGGAGACCTTTCGATCGCCGCTGGCGCCGGCGCCGGCTCCCAGACCCGGTCCGCCCAGCGGAGGCGGGTCCGGCCCGGTCGGCAACTGGCAGGACTGCGGCTCGCTCACGGTCAACAAAGAAGCGCTTGTCGAGTGCGTGCATGGCGCCGTGAATCCAGCTCGCACCGAAGAAGGCGCGTTCGAGGTGACCAAGCGCGTTGCGTGGCTGCTCCGAGGCGAAGGCGCCGGCCTGCTGATCAAGAACGGCGGCGAGAACATCGTTTCGTGGATGGGCTACTCGTTCTCGGCCGGACGCATCTGCTACCCGGATGGCCATATCTACAAGGTGCTGTCGGACGTGCCCTCGACGAACGGACCGTCCTGGCAGGACAACGGATTCGTCGATCGCTCGCTGTACGTGCCGGCGATCAATCCGGGAGGCTGACCTCGGGTTTCGTTGTCGCGATGCTTCTCACAGTCGAGATGCAACTGACGAAACCCGAGGTCTTCAAAACTTAAAACGTACCCCGGCGCCGCCCTGGAAGCCGCCGAGATCGAGATTGACGAACTCGGAGATGTCGCCGCTGGCGCCGCTGAAGCGGAGGAAGCCGCCGGCACCGATGTTTTTCGTGAACATGTATCGGAAGTCGGCGCCGACCTGGATGCCCCAGAATCCCTTGTCGACAACCTGGCGGTCAGCCGTAACGACCGGGCCGCTGGGACTCTCGGTGACGGTGACGTTGGACACGATTTCATGCTCGACGCCGGCCCGCACCGGACCCGCGAACACCATGATGTCGACGTTCTCCATGAACTTCGGCATGCCCGGCAGCTTCGGCAGCAGGTATGCGCCAAGGAGCGCGAACCAGTTTTCCTTGTGCACCATGTCCGTCAGCTCGCCTGTCACCGTGCGCGAGTTGTCGGGAAAGATCGTGTCCGGAATGCTGCCCGTGAACGTGGCATTCGAGTTCGCTGAGTGCCGGCTCCAGCTGATGCCGGCGGCCCAGTTCTCGTACACCATGGCGCCCGCGGTGAAGTCGAACAGCCCGCCGCCCTTCACCGGCGTACTGATGTCCAGTGTCGCCGTTTCCTCCAGGTACGGAAAATTGAACTGCTGCGTTGCATCCTTCGAGCCGGTCGTGCCGCCGAAGCTGATGTTCACGAAGATCTTGTCCTGCCACATAGTCGGCACTTGCGCGAACGCCGTGCCGCTGCCGCACACTACGGCCCCGCAGATCGCTGCTGCAATCGTCTTGACCATTCTTACCTCGCTTGACATGAAAAGCTGTGAGGGCTATCGACCGATAAGCTCGTTGGCATTACAGAAAAGGAAATCAATCGGCGTCTCGATGGATGCGGTGCGTTATTATACGACGCGCCTGTGCGATGGACCGGCTCGTCGTGCAAGAAAAACCATCACTTTGAACGAGGTTAGAAGCTGAATGCCCAAAAAGATTCTCCTGGTGCTCTCGATCGCGGCTGTCGGTGTGGTAGTCGCGTGCGGTAAATCCGACCTACCCATCTCGCCGACGTCGTCCGGATTGGGCGGCGACGCGCTGGCCGACGGATCGACGCTGAAGATCAACGCGCCGACGCCGATCGCGCCGACCAACGGCGTGCAGATCAGCCGTGGCGCTCCGTTCGTCGTGACCTTCACAAATGTGAACGGACGCTACGCGAACTTCCCTGTCACGTACGAGCTCGAGATTCGCAACGCCGCCACCGGCGCGGTCGTCGCCAACAACAAGTTCCTGGCTCAATCAGGGGCGAACACGTCGTTTACGGTGCCCACGGAGTTGACGGCGTTCGACACGATTCACAACTGGCGTGTCCGCGCGACGTACAAACAGGGGTCCCAAGAGGGTTTCGGCCCCTGGTCCGCTACCGCGTCGTTCAAGTCGCCGCTTCGAGCCTTCCTCAACGCGCAGGCCAGCTCGGCGTTCGACCCCCTCACCGACGGCCGCACCGTCGGCATACAGAGAGGCGGTGATTTCATCCCGAACGTCGGCTGGCAGGCGGGGTCCACTGGCTCTGGCATCGACTATGACATCGCCACCTGCATCAGTTGCCGGGTCGAGTTCGACGTCACCAATGTCAGCGAGGGCGAAGGCGTCTGCTGCAACGCGGACATGAAGTTCTTATCGATGGGAGACGCCAACGCATTCGGTAGTTTCGGCGCGTTCCGAGACCATGATTGGAAGATGCACTTGGTGCAGCGAGGCGATGGCGACGGCACGGGGCTCGAGATCATCTGGCGCAACGGCGGGACCGATGCCGGGGGCGGCAATCCCGGAGACCATCGCATCAAGATGACGTGCTGCGGCCCGGACTTCAAGGACTCGAACGTGTTCCACTTCGTCGTTGAGTGGAGCCCGAGCGGTTACAACATCACTGTCGGCACCAACGGCGGGCCGCAGGTAGCGTACCTCGCTGACGGATTTGGCGGCATTCCCTACGCGCCGCCGAATCATCGCATCTCGCTCGGGTGCTACCCGCGGGGCGAGACGATCCCGGGGGCGATCTATCGGAACGTCTCGATCACACCGCGGTAACGCAGGTTATTTCAGAAAGAAAGAGGGCGTCTGAGCTCGTGCTCAGGCGCCCTCTTTCTTTTTGGACGAGGAGAAAACTACCGGACCGCGCCGCGGATGCGCGACGGACCCGGCTCGGCGCGAATCACCCGCACCGTGTAAAAGCCGCTGTTGTCGGTGAACACGTCGTCGTTGATACCCAGCCGCAGTTCGCCGTTCATCGGCATGCTGATCGGGCTGCGGTTGGATCCAATCGGGAACGGCGCGCCCGTGCCTACCCGCGCGACCAACCCGCCGACCGGCATCGATCGCACGGGGTAGCTCGCACGCCGCGCGAGGTCCGCATTGCCGTCGGGTCCGGCCGAGACCGCAGGTCCGACTTGGATCTCACCGGTGGTCTCGAAGACGATGCGTTCGCCGCGGGTCACCGAAATCCCGGTCGACGTCCAGGGACGGTTCGCGTCAACCCGGATGCTGTCCTCGGGGGCGACGTTCCCCGGCCGCGGCCGCCCCGGCCGGTCGATCCGCTCGCCCTGCCGCTGATCGAAGTTGTAGACACGTCGCGCGCTCGCCGGGTTGAAGTAGAGCCGCGCCAGCTCGGTCAGGTCATGCTTGCGGCGGCCGCCCTGCTGCGCGTCGAAATCGAACCAGTTGTCCACGATGTCATGCAGTTTGCCGCGCATGACTGTGCCGTTCCGAAACACGAACACGTGCCGCTCCAGCTCGTTCGGGTTGTTGTCGACATTCGGGAGCTGGTCGAGCTCCCGCATCGACGGATCCCCCGGGACGAACTGAATCAACGCGATGTCGTCGGATGGAAAGGTCCGCTCGCGCCCGTCACGGACGACGGTGAAGTCGGTCGTGTGGCGATAGACGAGCGACCCCGAGACACGGTCGCCGTTCTTGAGCACGAAGGTGACGTCCGCGGTGGTGGCGCCCACCAGGGCCACGCCAAGTGCCGCGGCGATCGCGACGAGTGCCAGCTTTCGAATCATCTCCCGCCTCCAATCTTGTCGCTACGTCTAAAGTGCAACTCTCATACCAGCAAATGCCGTGGAACTTCAGGCGTTTGGCCCTGGGACATGAGAACAATCGAGGACAGTACGACCCCCTGCTTTCAGGGGCCGAGTCCCGCCGGCACGGCATAAAGGGTCACATCCCCCGACTTCATGAGCACTTTCAGTCCCTCGATTACGGACGGATGGACGCGATTCCCCTCACGCCGCACGAGAACGTGCGTGACGTGATATTTCCGAAGGATTTCCAGCGCGCGACCCGGATCGCCGTCCGCCGATGCATAGAAGAAATTGACGTCGTTCAGGCGCTCTTCCCCACCGACTGCTGAATAGCGGATATCCCAGCCCAGCACGATTCGCCGCTCGGAAATCACCGTCATCAGCGACGGCGCGAGCGGCCGATCGTGAAGGAGCACCGTCGTCTCGGGATCCGTCGCCCTGAGCAGGTATCTCGCGACGTTTACCTCGCCGTGGCTGAGCATCGCGCGCGGCGGGCGGCTCGCGTCGTGCCATTTGCGCGCGAGAAAGTGCACGCTCGACGGCAGAATCAGTACGACGGCCAGCGCTGCCGCGAGCCCGCCGGCGGTGCCATGCGTCCGGGCGAAGCGCACCAGCGCGAGCGCCGTGAAGATCCACATCACATACAAACCAGTCAGGTAGAAATTGATCGTGTCGACGTAGGGCTGTGTCGTGAGCACGAACGGAATCGCCAACCCGGCGATCACACACCACCCGAGAAACCGCCACGGCGCGGCGTCTGTGTCGAGGCGCCCGCGGACGGCTCTCCACACGCCAGGGGCGCCGATCCAGCGGATTCCCGTGCCGACGAGCAGGAACACCGTCGTCGCGGCAAGCAGGATGACGGGCGTGCGCAGCGTCGCGATCGGAATAACGCGCGCCGCGAGCGCGTCGACGCTCTCGACGACGCCAAGCTTGATCAACATGCGCTTGGGCAGCAGGAAGAAGTCGACGACGAGCTGCGATCGCCGGTCCGAAGGATCGAGCGTGAAGATGTCGAGGACGAGCGGCACGGTGAAGACGAGCGTCATGCCGGCCGTCGCGGCGAATCGCCACCGCGCCTTCCAATCGCGTCCGCTGAACACGGCCGCAGCCGAGAGCGCGGCCATGACGACGATGTAGGCGAACGGCTTGAATTCGAACATCACGGCGATCAGAAAGGCGCTGATGACCAGCCAGCCGCGCGACTGCCGCTGGAAGCCGCGCACAATCGCGTAGAGACCCGCGAGGAAGACCGGCAGCGTCGGACCCCACGTGTTGAAGTAGAGGACGTGCATCGAGGGCGAGAGGAAGTTCGTCGGCCAGAGAACGAAGTCCCAGTCCAGGTTCTGATGCGGCAGCAACCAGGCCGCCAGATACGAGAAGTCGCTCCCAGCGAGAATCAACACCATCGAGAGCAGCGCGACGGACGAGGAACCGAGCGCGCGGACGAGCAGGTATCCGACGAGCGCACCGATCGCGAGACACGTCGGCCAGGCGTAGCCAAAGTAAATCGACATGATCGGCACGCCGGCGAAGCGGTGGATCATCGCGAGGACGAGATGCGGGTAATACGCGGCGTTGAGCTTGTGGCCCGCGTAGTACGAGGCGGTTGGCGGCACCGTGTGCGTCGCTTCCGACGCTTCCGCGGCGTAGTAGGCCATGTCCGCCGAATCGTAGTCGCCGTAGAGCATGAGACCGGCCGGCGTGGTCGCGAACCGGTGGCCGAATACGAGGACGCCGAACGTCGCGCAAAGGACGAGCAGCACAGCACACGCCGTCAAATCAGCGCGTGAGATCGGCGCGGCTCGCGCCTCACCGCGCCACCAGGCTGCCAGGGCCGCGCCTGCCAACGCCGTGGCAAGGTACGGAAAGATGGAGACGAGGCCGGCGTAGCCGAGCAGATCGATCAGGACGGGCGTGGCGGCGCTGCCCACGCCCAGCGCGATCACGACGCGTGACAGCCAGTCGAGATCGCGCGTCACCCACGCAGCGATGATGCCGCCCGGGCCCAGCGTGAAGAGGAACCAGGCCAGCTCAAAGCGCAGGAGATCTGGAAGGACCGGCAGAACGACGCGCAGCGCCAGCCACGCGCCCGCGCCAAGCAGCGCGCCGATCGCGAGCCGCGCCGCCAGGGGATGCACCCGAGGACCCATCCGCGGCGTGTACAATAACAGGCTGCTGAGGAACGCAGCCTGAGGGCAAAGGGCAAAGGGCAGAGGTTAAGGGCACCGGATGTCGAAAGACAGCTTCACGCTGCGCTATCTCGCGCGATCGGCGGCCGGGGTTCCCCGCGATCTGGCCAACTCGCTGGTTCTGTCCAAGATCAAAACGATTCGCCCGACGGTGCTCATCTACAACTGCACCTGGGTCTGCGATGCACGCTGCGAGATGTGCAGCAACTGGAAGTGGGGCAACCGCAAGGAGGACATGACGCTCGAGCAGCTCGACGGCGTCATGAATGCCGGTTTCTGGCACGCGGTCGAGAACCTCAATATCTCAGGGGGCGAGCCGACCACGCGGAACGATCTCCCCGAGATGGTCGAGTTGTTCCACCGCCGGCTGCCCCGGATGCGGAAGATCGGCATCAACACCACCGGTCTCACCCCGACCCGCGCCATTCCCATGCTGACCCGGATCGTCACGTTCTGCGCGGAGAAGCATCTGCCGCTCAGCATCCGCGTGTCGCTCGACGGCGTCGGCGACGTGCACGATCAGGTGCGGCACGTGAAACGCGGGTTCGAAAAAGCGTCGGCGACGATCGAGGCGATGCAGAAGCTGTCGGAAAAGCACTCGAACTTCCAGTTCGGCCTGGCGTCCACGATCTTCGCGACGAACCTCGAGGACGCCGACAACATCCTGCAGTGGGCCCGATCGAAGAAGCTCGACGTCGTGTTCAACATGCTGCGGTTCACCGACGGCATGCTGCACAACCGCGAGCTGGAGGAGAAGATCAAGTTCCGCGAGCGCGAGGAAGCGTTCATGCGGAAGTTCTTCCTCGATCGCGTGGCCGAAGAATCGGTGCTGAGCGGCCAGGCGTTCCTCTACCTGCACTATGCGGACATGATCGCCAACGGCTATCACCGGACGATGCCGTGCCCGTTTCAGCGGCAGGGACTCCTGCTGAACCCCAACGGCGACCTGCTCTACTGCGAGAACTCGAAGAAGATCGGCAACGTGCTCGACACGCCCGCCGCGGAGCTGTACTTTGCCGCGGAGAACCTCGCGCATCGCGAGGCGCTGAAGCGCGACACGTGTCCGACGTGCCTCAGCCCGTGTCAGGTCAATGTCGCCGCGATGAAGCAGGTCGTCCCGTACGTGAAATTCCTGCGTCGCGCCTACAAGGTGAAGCACGACCCCGGCCGGCATCTGGAGACCTTGCCGGAACCCGTCCGGTAGGTGCGTCCTCGCCTCTCCACCGCCCTTCGACTGGTCGTCGCGCTCGGCCTCACGCTGTGGGCCTTCTGGGCCGCCGATCCGCGTCAGGTCGCCGACGCGTTTTCGCGGACGTCCTGGCCCTGGATCGTCGCGGCGTGTCTGCTCGTGCTCGTGGATCGCGCGCTGATGGCGCAGCGATGGCTGGCGCTGCTGTCACCTCTCGGATCGCGCCGGCCGCCGACGGCGACGCTCATCCGCATTTTCTTCGTCAGCACGTTTCTCGGCACATTCCTCGTGCAGAGCGTCGGCAGCGATGCCGTGCGCACGTGGTCGCTGGCTCGCGCCGGCACACCGGCGGCGCAGGCGCTCGCCTCCGTGCTCCTCGATCGACTCCTGGGCGTCGTCTCGATTCTGGTGAGCGCGGTCATCGGCGTGGCGCTGGCTCCGTACGTCCTTCGCGAGGCCGCGGTGGGATGGGCGTTTGCCGCGGCATCCGCCGGGTGTCTCATCGCTCTCCTCTTCGTCTTCAGCGCGCGTGTGGACGACGCCGTGCGGCGCATGATCGCCCGGCTGCCGGCCGGCCGGCTCCGCGATCAGATTGGCAAGCTGCTCGACGCGCTGCAGACGTATCGCGTCGCGCACGGACTGCTGGCAGGCGTCCTCGTGGCTTCGATTGCCGTCCAGGGCCTTCGCATCCTGCAGGCGTGGTGCCTCGGACGCAGCCTGGGTCTCGACGCGTCGCTCACGAGCTACTTCGCGTTCATTCCGATCATCCTGCTCGTGATGCTGCTGCCGATTACGGTCAACGGCTTTGGCGTCAGTCAATGGGCGTTCGTGTGGATGTTCGGCCGCGTCGGCGTGACGGACGCGAATGCGTTCGCGCTGTCGGTGCTCTTCGTCGCGCTTGGTGTCATTGGAAATCTGCCGGGCGGACTGCTCTACGCGTTCACGACTGACAAGAGCATGGGGCAACGAGTAGAGGTTAAGAACGAGTGAGCACCATGCCCGCGGCTCCGGATCGATCCCTCTCCGTCATCATTCCGGCGTACAACGAGGCCGAGAACATTCTCGCGACGCTGGAGAACATCACGACGGCGTTCGAACCGCTCTCGGTCCCGCACGAGATCCTGGTGATCGACGACGGCAGCCGGGACCGGACGGCCGAGCTGGTCGAGCAGGCACGACAGCGATATCCGGCGGTCCGGCTGCTGAAGAACGAGCGGAACATGGGATTCGGCTGGTCGTACCGCCGCGGGGTCGAGGCGGCGTCGCTCGCGCACATCGTGATGGTGCACGGCGACAACGCCTGGGGCTGGGCGACGCTGCGCGAGTTCTTCAGTCACACGGGCGAGGCCGATGTTATTATTGGCTTCACGCGCGACATGCTGAAGTCGCGCACCTGGGCCCGGACGGTCATCTCGAAGACCTTCACCCTGCTCGTCAACCTCATTACGTGGCGGCATTTGCGGTATTACAACGGGCTGCAGATTCACCAGGCCCCGGTCCTCAAGAGCTTGCAGATCGACTCACACGGTTACGGGTTCCAGGCCGAAGTTCTCGTGAAGGCGCTCCGGCGCACACGCACCTATCTCGAAGTGCCGATGGATCTCATCGAGCGCGAGAAGGGCGAAAGCAAAGCGTTTCGCATGAAGAACGTCGTCGACGTGCTCAGCACGCTGAAGCGGCTGGCCGCGCTCGAATGGGGGCGACATGAGTAACCCGGATCGCGCGCGACCGAAGGCGCCGCTGACGGCGCCGTTCGGCGGCCGCCGACGGAAGATCGTGCCGGTCGCCGAGTTGACCAGCGTGCGCGAGCAGTTCCGCGATCGGACCATCGTGCTGTGTCACGGCGCGTTCGATCTCGTGCACATGGGACACCTCATCCACTTCGACGAGGCGCGCGCGTTCGGCGACATGCTCGTCGTGACGATCACGGCGGATCGGCACATCAAGAAAAAGCGATCGGTGTCGTTCACCGAGGATTACCGGGCGCGTCACGTCGCGTCGCTCGAGATCGTGGATTACGTCGCCGTCGTCGACGAGCCCTCGGCCGTGGCAGCCATCGAAGCCCTTCGGCCGGATGTCTACGTCAAAGGCCCGGAGTATTCGAATCTGCTGCTCGACAAAACGTCGAACATTTCCCACGAAAAGGAGCTGATCGAGAGCTACGGCGGCCGGATGCACTTCACGTCGGGCGAGACGTTCTCGTCCACGAAGCTCTCGCACTTCCTGTTGTCGTCGTCCGAAGCCGTCCAGGAAAACCCGCTCCTGCGCAACGACCGCGTCCTGTTTCGCGACGTCGCGGCGCTCGGGTTCACGCTCGAGGACGTGAAGGAATTCCTCGCCGGCGCGGCGGGACTCCGCGTCTGTCTCCTCGGCGAGACCATCATCGACGAATGGGTGGACGTCGAGGTCACGAACATCTCGCAGAAATCCCGGTGCGTGGCGGGGCTCGAGACCGCGCGGGCGCGGCAGATCGGCGGCACGGGGATCGTCGCGCTGCACCTGGCGAGCTTCGTCAAGAGCCTGCACTGCTTCACGAACGGCCTGACGGCGAAGGACGTGCCGGCCAACGTCACGGTCACGCCGATCGCCGAGAGCCCGCTCGTCAAGACGCGCTTCGTCGACAAGGACACGGGCTATCCGCTGTTCGAGGCGAAGCAGCTGGCGCTGACCGGTATCCAGCGCGATGTGCTGCCGGATTTCGACGACTACGACCTCGTCCTGGTCGCGGATTTTGGGCACGGGCTGCTCGAAACGTCGGCCGTCAACGGTGAGATTGTCCGGCGCCGGCGCGCGTTCGTCGCGGCGATGGCGCAGGTCAACTCGAGCAACTACGGCTACAACCTGCCGACCAAGTACGTCGGCGCCGACTACTACAGCCTGAACCGCACCGAGGCCGAGCTGTGCCTGCACGAGCAGGGACGCGCGCTGCCGGAGCTGGTCGATCGCATGGCGTCGCTGCTCGGCAGCGACGGGCTGTCGGTCACGGATGGGGCCAACGGCGCGATGGTGCGCGTGAAAGACGAGCGATTCGCGCTGCCGACGCTGAGCATCAGCGCCGTGGATACGATCGGGTGCGGCGACGCGTACTTCGCGCTGAGCAGCCTGGCGTCGTGTCTGCGGCTGCCGGCCAGGATGGTCGCGCTCGCCGGCAGCATCGGCGCGGCCGCCATGGCCCAGCAACGGTGCAACGAGCGTCCGATCACCGAGCAGGAGTTCCTGACCATCGCCAAGATCGTCATATGACGCCGGAATCCTGGGCCGAGTACGTCGACACGATCGCGACCGGCCTGCGGGGCCTGGTCGCCACCGATCGATCCGGCAAATCGCTTCCCCCGCTCGATGCCGTCGCCCAGTGGGTCACGCTGACGCACCAGGTCCACGAGCGTGACGGCCAGCTGTTCCTGTTCGGCAACGGCGGCAGCGCCGGCATGGCCAGCCACATGGCGACCGACGCCTGCAAAAACGGCAAGCTCCGCGCGATTTCGTTCAGCGACGCGTCGATGCTGACGGCGACGAGCAACGACCTCACATTCGAGGAGACGTTCTCGCTGCCGCTCGAACGGCTCGCGCGGCGCGGTGATCTCGCGATCGCGATCAGCAGCTCCGGCAACTCGCCGAACGTCGTGAAAGCGCTCGAGGCGGCCGAACGGCTCGGCGTCGAAGCGGTGACCTTGACGGCCAAAGGCGCCGACAATCGCGCGCGGACGCTCGGCCGGTTGAACTTCTACGTACCGCTCCGCCGCTACGGCTGGGCCGAATCCGCGCATCAGATCCTCCTGCATTTCTGGTTCGACGAATACCTCAACCGATACGGCCAAGGAGCGATGTGAAGCTCCTCGTCACCGGCGGGTGTGGGTACGTCGGCACCAAGCTCACCGAGGCGCTGCTCGCGCGCACGCCGCATCACGTAACCGCCCTTGACGTCATGTGGTTCGGTAACCGGCTGACGCCGCATCCGCGCCTGACCGTGCAACCGCTCGACGTCCGGAAGATCGATGACGTCGATCTGTCGCCCTACGACACGGTCTTTCACCTCGCCAACATCGCCAACGATCCGTCGGTCGAGCTCAACCCGTACGCCTCCTGGGAAGTGAACGTGCTCGCCGGCATGCGGCTCGTCGATCGCGCGGCACGCCAGGGCGTGCGGCAGTTCATCTACGCCTCATCGGCGAGCGTCTACGGACTGAAGATGGAACCGCGCGTCACCGAAGACCTCGACCTCTTCCCGCTCTCCGAATACAACAAGACGAAGATGGTCGCCGAGCGCGTCGTCCTGAGCTATGCCGACAGGATGGTGACGACGATCATCCGTCCGGCCACGGTATGCGGTTTCTCGCCGCGCATGCGTCTCGACGTCGTCGTCAACATGCTGACGATGCAGGCGCTCACGCGCGGGACGGTCACGGTCCTCGGCGGCGACCAGACGCGGCCCAACATCCACATCGACGATCTCGTCGATCTCTACCTCTACGCGCACGAGCATCGGCTCGCCGGCGTCTACAACGCCGGCTTCGAGAATCTCAAGGTCATGGACATCGCGCGGCTGATCACGCGCGACGTGAAGGCGTCGATCGACGTCCAGCCGTCGAACGATCCGCGGTCGTACTCGGTGTGCTCGGACAAGCTGCTCGCGACCGGCTTCACGCCAACGCGCAGCGTCGCGGCCGCCGTCGCCGAGATGACGGCGGCATACCGCGACGGCCGGCTCGTCGACGATCCCGTTTGTTACAATGTGCGCTGGATGCGGCAGCACAACTTCGCGTAGGGAGATCGATTGCTCAGGCTGATCGTGCCGCTCGCAGCGGTCGCCATCTTCTTCGCGTGCTCGTGGACGACGGTCCGGTTCTTTCATCCGCGCGAGCCTCGCCGCTTTTTTCTCCTCTACGCGCTGGTCCTCCTGGTCGCCACCACCGGAGTCATCCTGCACTATTGGCCCATCGTGTCGGAGGAAGACGCGTTCGGACTGCTGGCGGCGCTGCTGCTGCAGCTGCTCGCGTGCCTGACGATGTGGAATGCGTTCTACAGCCTGCTGTGGGGATTCTCGGGCAGCCTGATGCACGACCTCTTCACCGATGCACATCTGCGCGATCGGGAGCGTCTCATCAAGTCGTACGAAGGCGACGGCGAGATGGACCGAATTCTCGCGCGTCGCGTCCCGAATCTCGTGCGCGGCGGCTGGGTGGCGACCGACGGCCAGTGGCTGACGCTGCGGCCCAAGGGGCGGCTGATGGCGATCGGGACGCTCGTGTCGTTCAAGGTGTTCTCGCTGGGGATGGGCGGGGGTATCAAGTAGTCGATGCTGTCGCAGGTGGCTTTCGCCTCGGCAATTCTGCTGTTGTCCCAGACGGCCATGGTGGCGGCGCTGGCGGCGCTTCGGCCCAAGAGCAACATCTACGTCACAATCGTACTCGTCGCCCTCGTCACGTCGCCGGTCGTGTTCTACTCCGATGCGCTGCTGTTCGGACGCCGGCTCACCGTCGAGGGCCGGCTGTTCCTCGTGCTCGTGCATCTGGCGCTGGGTGGATTTCTCTTCCACTTCATCACCCTGCCCGACCGATCCGTGACGCTGCGCCTGCTCGTCGAGCTCGAGCGCGCGCCCGAACATCGGCTGTCCGTGCCGATGCTCGCCGGCCGCTACAGCGTCCGCTCGATGATCGGTTCGCGGCTGACGCAGCTCGCCGACGGGCAGTTCATCGCGATTGATGCCAGCGGCCGTTTGACGCTCCGGCCGCGCGGCAACTGGTTCGGCCGCTTCGTGACCGGTGGACGGCGGCTGTTCAGGATTACGAGTGCGAACTAACGGAGGGCGGATTGATCTCCAAATCCGCCATGCCGGGCGGACTTGGAAACCCGTCCGCCCCACGTACGCAATATGTCCAACAAAAAAATTTTGATTCTCGGCGGCGGCGTCGCGGGCTCGGCGATGACCTACTTCCTCTCGGAGAAGGGGTATGACGTCACGGTCATCGAGCGCCATCAGCAGGTCGGCGGTCTCGCGCGGACCTGCACGTATAGCGGGCACCCCTACGAGTTCGGCCCGCACATCTGGTTCTGGCCCGGCGGCAAGGACGATCCCGTCAACGCGGCGATCGTCAAGCTGACGAACGACGAGCTCTTTTACATCGACCGGCGGCTGTTCACGTTCGTCGAAGAGGATCGCCGGAAATATCGCTACCCCGTCCACTACCAGGACATCGCGGAGATGCCCGGCCGTGATCGCATCTACGCCGAGGTCAAGGCGAACCGCGACGAACAGCTCAAGCTCGTCCAAAGCCGGCTGCCGGAGCTCGGGAAGTGCAAGTTCGCCGACTATTTCACGGCCGCGATTGGCGCGACGCTCTACGAGAAGTTCATGGCGAACTACACCTGGAAGATGTGGAACATTCCAGGCCACGAGCTCGAGACCTCGATGGTCTGGGCCGATCGCTTTCATCATGCCTACACCAAGCAGTCGCCGGAGAGCACCCGCGGGCTCAGCGGATACGATCCGTTGAAGTTCGAAGATCACACTCTCGGCAAGGGGATTCGGTTTCAGGTCTATCCCAAGCACGGGTGGAATGCGGTGTGGAGCGCGATGGTCGCGCGCGCGACCGTCATCCGCGACCGCATCGTCCGCATCGAGGACGAGCACACGCGACCCTATGTCCGGCTCGCGAGCGGCGAGAAACACTATTTCTCGGACTATCACACCGTGTACTCATCGATTGACATCGACGAGCTGTGGGGCGAGGACACGCTCCCCTACACCGGCCGCATGATGATCCCGCTGCTCATTCCGGGACTCGGGCACGCGTTCCCCGAGGGCGCCGAGTCGCTGCACTACTCGTCATGCGAGTTCCAGACCAGGGTGACGGAAATGAAAGTCATCACGCGGCACGAAAGTCCCGACACGCTGATCCTGATCGAAGTGCCGATTCTTCCGGGCGCGTCGAAATTCTTTCCGCGCAACACCATCGATTACGCGCTCGAGCATAACCTTTTTGCCGAGAAAGCCTACCCGCAGCAGTCCGAGCAGGCGTTCGCCACTTACTATGACTATGTCGAGCGTGGCAAGAAGATTGCAAACTTGCGCTACGTGGGACGCCATTCGGAATTCAAGTACTGGGGCATGCCAGAGACGGTCCATTCGGCGTACCAGAAGTCACTGGAGTTCCCGCCGGTCTGATTGATGGCAGGAGCTACGCCAGGACCCCGCCGGGCCGCGGTGCCGGTTCGTCCGCGCGTGTTCGCTTCCACAACGGGACACAAACGCGAGCCGCTCGCCGCCACGATGGCCGTGTTCGCCAAGCTGGGCTTGCGCGATCTCGATCTCAATCTGCATCCCTTCGTCGAAAGCGACCTCACTGCGCCGGCGGCGGCGGAGACGGCGGCCGCGCACGGGCTACGGATCTGGGCCGCATCGGGCGGCTGGTGTGACTTCTTTCAGGACTCCCCGGCGATCGACGACACGTTTGCATCCGTCGCCAAGCAGGTCACCATCGCGACGCGGCTCGGCGTGCCGCAGCTTCGGCTGTTCTTCGGCCGGCGATCGTTCTTCGAGTACACCCGCGCGGCGCACGAACGCGTGTGCCGCAACCTCGCGCGGCTGTCTCGATTACATCCGGATTTGATGTTCGTCTTCGAGAATCACGACGGCGCGTCGCTCCACCCGGAAGTGTGCCGCGAGATTCTCGAACGCGTCGGCCGGCCGAACATCTGGATGAACTTCGATCCCATCAACTTCGCGAGAGTGCACGTCGATCCGATGGCCGCGCTCGAGGTCGTCCGCCCCTTCGTCGCGCACGTCCATCTCAAGGGGCTCGACAACGGCAAGTTCTGCGAGTTCGGGTCGGGGCAGATCGATCTCACCCCCGTGATCAGCACGCTGCTCGCGGCAGGATACCCGGGCGCGTTCAGCGTCGAATACGAAGGCGAGGACGACGGGACCGTGCGGCTGGTCCAGGGGATGACGAGAGCGAAGGCGCTGATTGAGAAGCTGACGGCGTAGCGGCGGACTAGGGAATCAGTCCGCCCTACGTACGCGCGGGAAGCGGCGCTTTTTGGGTCGATCCCGACGTCGTCGCCTTGAAGAGGTTGCCGAGGATCGTCGGATACGCCTCGCACGGCGTCCAGCAGTGCGAGCAGCGCTCCTGGACGACTTCGTCGCGCAGCTCCCGGCGGCGATCGGCATCCCACAGCCCCTGGAGATCGAATTTCGCGTCGCGCAGGTTGCCAATCTTCTCGTCCCAGATCGAGCACGGATACAGATTCCAGTACGCGTCGATGAAGCACGACGACGACAGCGCCGTGCACGGCAGCGGCGACTTCCCGGTCTCGTAGTACTTCGCGATCAGGGCCTGATACCGATCCTCGAGGAACTTGACCGGGTGCAGCCCCATGCCGTTCTCGCGCCGGTGGTGCTCAACGGCCTTCAGGATCTCCGTGTGATGGCTCGCCAGCCCGCGCCCGAGGTTCGCAAAATAGTGTCCGGACTCGTGGCCGATGTTCAGGTGCAGTTCGGTCCGCTTGAAATCGGGAATGATCTTCTGGATGGCCGCAATCGTCTCGTCGACGTAGCCCGCGTTCTTTTCCATGAGCGTCATGCCGACGACGGTCTGGAAATTCGAACGCTTGAGCCCCCGCAGACGTCGGAACGTTTCGATGCCGCGATCCCAGCTGCCCGGCAATCCGCGCAGCTCCTCGTGCAGGGGCTTCGGCCCGTCGATGCTGATGGTCGTCATCAACCGGCCGACGCCGCGCTTGAGGACGTTCTCGACGAGCGCCACGGTCTTGTCGCCGAACCAGCCGGTCGTCGGAAAGTTCAGCAGGAAGAGCGATCGGCAGCTGCGCTGGATCGCGGCCACCAGGTCGTCGAGATCGCGGCGCATGAACAGCTCGCCGCCGGTGAGATGCACCCAGCGGAACTGCGGCCAGCGCGTGAAGAACTGCTCGACCTCCGCCGGCGTCATCTCGTGCACGCTCTTCTTCTCCCAGATGCTGCACATCTGGCACCGGAAGTTACAGTGATACGTCGCGACGAAGGTGACCTTGTACGGCAGCGACGGTGAACGGAGATTCGCGCCGAGAATCGCCGTGCCGAGGCCGATCTGCTTTGTGCTGAGCATGCTGCGGTCGATCGATCCGTCAAATCGTACCAGACGATCCCACCCCGGTCAACGCAAACAGGCCATAAATCATTGATCGTAGAGGACTAATTCGCCTATCCTGACTGCCGGCGCGGGCAGGTCCTTTGACCTTACCCTAACCTCTGCCCTCAGCCCTTTGCCCTGATTTTGGCTCCCCAACGCGTTACCGTCGTCATTCCCACTCGGGACGAGGAAGGCCTGATTGGGGAAATCGTCGACGCCGTCCGGCCGCACGCCGACGAAGTGCTCGTCGTCGACGGGCACTCGCGCGACAAGACGCGCGAGATTGCCGCCGCGCGCGGCGCGCGGGTCGTGCTCGATCACCGTAAGGGCAAGGGTGAGGCGCTGCGGCTGTCGATCACCGAAGCGACCGGCGACATCGTGGTCTTCATCGACGCGGATGGGTCGCACGATCCGCATGACATTCCGGCGCTCGTCGATCCCATCAAGGCCGGCAACGCCGACATGGTGATCGCGTCGCGCGGACGCGGCGGCAGCGACGAGCTGCACGGGACGATCGAGCACTTCATCCGGTACGTCGGCTCGCAGCTCATCATGCTCGCGATCAACTACCGGTGGAACGTGCGGCTGACCGACAGCCAGAACGGCTTCCGCGCGATCCGCCGCGACGTGGCCGGCCAGCTCGACCTGCAGTCGAACCTCACGACCATCGAGCAGGAAATGCTCATGAAGGCGCTGAAAAAAGGGTTCCGCGTCTCTGAGATTGCGAGCCACGAGTACGAGCGCAAGTGGGGTACGTCGAAGGTCGTGGTGTGGAAGCTCTGGTTCGCCTATCTCTGGTCGTTCGCAAGGAATATTTTCTGACCCGATCCCGCGCGCTGATCTGGCTCGCCGTCATCACGGGCATTGGCGGCGTCTTCCGGTTCTACAACCTCGGCTGGGGCGCCCCGTACTACCACTTCCACATCGACGAGCACTTCGTCTACCAGGGCGCGGATCTTCTCCGCGACAGCATCAGAAAGGCAGCGGAGTCGCCGAAGTTCTTCATGTATTCGCCGCTGCCGATGTACCTGCTGAATGTCGTGCGCGTGGTGTACGAAGCCGTGTTCCACACGCTCGACCTGACCGTGCCGCGCGACGAGGTCATCTATTCCATCCTTGGCCGCGGCATTTCAGCCACAGTCGGCACCGCGACGATACCGGTGCTCTACGCCGTCGGCGCGCGAATCGCGGGCCGCGAAGCCGGCCTCCTGGCGGCAGGACTCCTCGCGTGTGCCGTCATTCACCTTCGCGAGTCGCACTTCTTCAGCGTCGACGTCAGCATGACCTTCTTTGCGGTGCTGTGCTGGCTGTTCGCGCTCCGTCTGGCGGAGCGGGGCTGGCTGCGCGATGCCGTCGCGGCAGGCCTGGCGCTCGGCGGCGCCATCCTGTGCAAGTACTCCGGCGCCTTCATGCTCGCGGTGATCGGACTCGCCTACGTGCTCTCGCCCCGCCGTCCGCGATGGGGCGAGCCGGCGGCCGCGTGGATCCGCTGGGTCGCCGTGGGACTCGTGCCCATCATCGCTGCCGGCGCCCTGTTCGTGGCGCTCGATCCGATGATGTGGATGTACTTCGACAAGTTCAAAGACGACATCCGAACGCTCGTCGTCGAACCGCTGACGGGCGCGACCCGCCCGATCTGGACGGCGCAGTTCGCCGACCTGTCGTCGCCGACGGTGTACTGGTTCACGAATCTGCTGTGGTTCGGGCTCGGACCCGCGCTCGAGATCTGGTCGCTTTGCGGGCTCGTCTGGCTCGCGACTCGCAAGACGCGGATCGCATGGGTCGCCCTCGCGTTCCCGCTCGCGTACTTTTTCTCCGCCGGACGGACGATCGCGCCGTTCGTACGCTATGCCGTGCCGCTCGCTCCGGCGCTTGCCATGAGCGCCGCCGCGTTGAGCGCCGATTTGCTGAAACGTCCCCGCGTCCGGCTGGTGGCGATCGCCGCCACGGGACTGGTCGTCGCAACGACGGCGATCTACGCCGCCGCGTACATGAACGTCTACCGCGAAGACGACAGCCGGCTCGAAGCGTCGAAGTATCTCCGCGGCAGAGTGCCGGCGGGCACCCGCATTCTCGTCGAGCCCTCGCACAACACGCCGCCCATGGGTTCCTACCTCACGGCGCCGAGCTTCTATCAAGACTACGTGTTGTGGAGGAGCCAGGAGAAGGACGACTACTATCATCTCGTCTCCCTGGACGTCTACGACCTGCTCTACAAGTCGCGCAACGACGACGAGAAACGGAAGCACATTCAGGATCGGCTCGCCGGCGCGGACTACATCGTGATGGACGACACGTACCTCCAGTTCTACGAGCATTTGCCGGTGGCCCAGCATCGCGTCGTCAAGCAGTACTACCGCGATCTCATGGCCGGCCGCCTCGGCTTCCAGCTGCAGCGGACCTTCAAGGTCTACCCCTCGCTCTTCGGTTGGGACCTCGTGGACGATCGCGCCGAGCTCACGTTCCGCCTCTTCGATCACCCGCGCATTTTCATCTTCAGACGTGCCGCTCCCTCACGTCAGCCCTAGGACGAAGGCGTGGACAGTCCTGCTGCTTGCGACCGCCGCCGCAGGCGTCGCGAGCAGCCTCGCGGGTCCAAGCGCGCTCACTGCATCGGTCTTCGTCGCCACGGGCCCGCGCGGTCCGGCGGTTTACACCGGACTCGATCCGGGGCCATCCGCAGAATCCGTCGAGCGGCTGGCAGGATTCACGGCGCCCCAGCCGGCCCGAATCACGTGGGACGGATTCCTCAAATGCGAGGACACGCGCGAGTACGAGATCGGCCTCTTCACGAACGGCCCGGCGCGCGTCGTCGTTGACGGCCGCATCGTGCTCGACAGTCCGGCGGGCACGGATCAGGTACCGGAAAAAATCCAGCTCGCGGGGGGTCACCACCTGTTTTCACTCGAGTACGAACAGCGCCAGCCGCGGCCGGCGCTCGACGTGCGATGGGACGTCGGCAACCCGTATCGCCTGGAGAACATCCCCGCCGCCGCGTTTTCGCCGTATGCAATGGCCGAGTGGCGCTGGCGGCTTCGCCGCGTCGCGCCGATTCTGACGGGCGCGGTGGCAACCATCTGGAGCGGAGTCCTGGTCTGGCTCGGATGGCGGACCCTGCGACGTCATTTGCCGGACGGCGGAGCGCTCCCGCTCTCCCCTGCGCTCACGACCGTATTCGCCGCGTTTGCGCTGCTGTTCGTCGTCGGCATCTGGTGGGGCTGGCCGGCGCTCTGGGCGCCGGACGAGCTGGATCCGCCGGCGATCCTCCACGCCGTCGGCGAGCGATTCGGGAACGGATGGTTCGACAAGTACCCGCCACTCCACTACTACCTGGTCTCGCTGGTTTACACGCCGGTGCTCGTCGCCGGCCGGCTCGGCTGGCTGCACGTCGATTCCGAGCCCGTGCTGGCGCTGTTGTTCCTGCAGGCGCGTTTCCTGACACTGGCGATGGCGGTCGGGACGCTCGTGGGAATCGCGCTCCTCGCCGCGCGCACGCTCGGCCGTGCGTACGCGTGGCCCGCGGCGCTCTGCGCCGGCGCGTTTCTACCGTTCGTCTTCTACGCGAAGACGGTCAACGTCGACGCCCCTTACGTGTTCTGGTTCGTCATCTCCTGCCTCTTTCTCGTCGAGGCTCACCGCACCGCGAGCGTGCGCGACTGCGTCGGATTTGGCATCGCAGCAGTCGCCGCGCTCACAACGAAAGATCAGGCGTACGCGCTGTACGTCCTGCCCGCATTGCACCTCGCGTGGCGGATCGGCCGATCGCGGCAGGGGCTGCTCGCGCTTGTCGCGGGTACGATCGCCGGCCTGGTCGCGCTCGCCGCGATCTACAACGTCTTTTTCAACTCCGTCGGTTTTCGCAATCACGTCGATCTCATCGTCGGCCCTGCCAGCGCCGGCTATCGCATGTTCCCGATGACGCCCGCGGGCCAATGGGCGCTCGCGAAGGTCACCGCCGGTCAGTTCCTGTGGACGGTCGGATGGCCTGGAGCGTTGCTGCTCCTCATCGGTCTGGTGCCGAGGTCGCGCACGCCGGCGGAGCCTTCGGTGCCCGTCTGGATCTTCCTCAGCGCTGTGTCGTACTACCTCACGCTCATCGCCATCATCGGGTATGTCTACGATCGGTTTCTGATGCCGGTGACGACGCTGCTCGCGCTCGTTGCCGCGATCGGAATTCGACGATTGATCGACCGTCAGCCGCAGGCTGGCCGCGCCGGCACGTGGGCGGCGGGGTTGCAACCGGCGGCCGCAGCGCTCCTGATCGGGTGGCTGCTCTGGAGAACGGCCTCGGTCGATGCGCTGCTCGTCCGCGACAGCCGCTACGCGGCCGAGGCCTGGCTGCGCGCGAACCTCACGCCCGCCGCATGGGTCGCGACCGTCGAGGAGTTCGGGTACGTGCCGCGCGTCGAGCGGTTCCGGCACCGCCAGATCGAAGCGACCATCGCGGAAACGCTCGCCACGCGGCCGGACTTCATCGTCGTGAACACCGAGTTCCTCGCGCGATCGCCGGCCGATTCTCCGACGCGGCTCTGGCTCGACTGGCTTCAGACAGACGGCGGACCGTATGAGGTGGCGTATCGCTACAAGGCGCCGCTCGGCTGGTCCGCCCTGCGCTGGCAGACGCGCTTCACCGACCGCCGCGAAGACGATTTCACGAACCTCGACAAGGCCAACCCGGAGATCGTGATCTTCCGCCGCCGGCCGGACAAAGGCTGACGGGCGTCAATGTGCCAGCCGGAACCCTGCCAACGCCAAACAGACTCAAGCCAACCTGCCCGACGACGTTCCAGAGTGCTTGGGCCTGGTGTCCATCACGCAGCAGCGCCAGCGTGTCCAGGCTGAACGTGCTCGTCAGCGCGCGCTGATGCACGACGTGATTGAGCATCGCGGGCCATCGCGCCGAGCGCGCCCCCAGCGCCAATCAGAATCCAGGTTGTCACGAGAGCATCGCCTCTCTGACTGAGATCCGACCCGTGGACACTCCTACGGCCCGTCGTAGGAGTCATTGGCCGATCAGTCAGCGGCGGTTAAGGGTGGACTCCACCACCGGCTCCGATTGTGGCTTGCGCGAGCCGGCCCGATTCCGGGTCGGAGTAAACTGATAGGTCGGCCTGGTGAGGCCGGCCGGGACGCTCCCCGACCGATTGCCGTGATTACAGCGAAAGCTCGTAAGCGAACTCTCAAAGCTCTGGCGTGCCTTTGGCTGGCCACTGCCTGGGCCTCCGGCTGCGCGAAGAATCCGGCGCAACCGACTCAACCACCTCCGTCAACGTTCGGACCGCCTGAGCTGTCCTGTCCGTCGAACATCACGATGCCGGTCACGGGCAATGGCAAGACGGTGCCGTATCCCGCGCCGTCACTCTCCGGCGGGATGCCGCCAGTCGTCGTCGGCTGCTCGCCGCAGTCCGGCGCGTCGTTCGGCCTCGGCAACACGACCGTCAGCTGTACGGCGACCGATGCGGCCCGCCGGCAGGCCACGTGCTCGTTCCAGGTCACGCTGACCTCCATCGCCTCTAAGGCATCCACGTTTCTCGCCTTCGGCGACAGTGTGACCGAGGGCGAGAACGGCCTTCCCGGACCCAGCGCCGCGTTCCGCGTGCAGTGGCTCGATCTCGATCACGCGTACCCGACCGTGCTGCAGACGATGCTCAAGAGCGAGTTTCCGACGCAGAACATCCAGGTCATCAACGAGGGGCTGGGCGGCGAGCGCGCGAGCGAGGGCGCGGCCCGGCTGCCGTCCGCGTTGAGCAAGTATCATCCGGACTCGGTGCTGCTGCTCGAGGGGTACAACGATCTGATTCACGACGGCGCCGCCGCCGCCGGACCGATTTCCGACGCCATCCGGCAGGACATCCGCATCGCGCGCAACAGCGGAATTCAGTTCATCTTCGTGAGCACGTTGACGCCACCGGGACCCGGCCGGCGCATGTTGTCACCAGCCGCGATCCAGCAGACCAACACGCTGATTGCTCAGGTCGCCGCGGCGGAACACGTCGTGCTGGTCAATCCGTACGATGCGTTTCTGGGCCACGAATCGCAGTTCGTCGCCGATGGGCTCCACCTGACACCGGACGGGTATCACCTGCTGGCGGAAAAATTCTTCGACGCGATCCGGACCTCCGTCTCGAGCCAGCCGATTCCCTCAGCGATGATCCAGTCGCCCTGGACGCCTCAATCGTCGTCGCGCCGGTCCCGCTGAAACAGCAGCCGAAGAGGCAGCCGCTGGCCGGTCGACGGTTGCAGGAAGCTGCTGCTGCAGAGCCACCAGCGATTCTTCTCGTATATCGCCGTCAGGAAGCAGTCGCCTTTCGATGTGCCTTGCTTGCCGGTGGCAATTTCCGTGTCGTGAAAGACGCACGGCGCCGTGACCTCGGCTGCCATCCGATCCGCGCTGATCCAGATGTTCGCCACTTTGGCTTGCGCAGACTGGATCACGAAGGCCGCCCGGTTGCGTTCGATGTCGTGGAGCTCATCGACTTTGCCGCGGCAGGAATCTGAAAAATCGACGAGGCACGCATCCGGACTGATCGTCGAGTTCCCGAAATAGTCCACGAGAAACGCCAGGGACATCTTCGTCAGTTCCGCTTCCGAATCGTGCGCACGGAACGGCGCTGCCGTCTGCGTGACCCGGTTCTCGCGGGTGACGGTGAGGGAGTTCTGGGTCTCGGTGTACCGTTCGACGACGGCCAGCGTGATGGTGACGTCGACGGGAGTCTGCGCGCTGCCCTTCGCAAGCTTCCAGCGCACGGTGCGCCCCGAGCCGCTGAACGTGCCCGCGTTGGCGGACCACTCGTACGTCAGTTGATCGACGGGCGTCTCGGCGTCAGTGACGTCGGCGGTGACCTCGACGTCCTGGTCGACTTCGACCCGCGTGACCGGAACCCGGATCGCATTGATCACCGGCGGGTTGTTCACGACCGGCGGCGGTGGTGGGGGCGGAGGCGGACTGGGCGTGTTCGGGCCTCCACAGGCCACCACGCCAGCCGCCACAAGCGACATGACCGCGATCAACAGGCGTCGCACAGACGATCAATTTTTCCACATCCGGGCCTCGAGCCGGTTTCGCGGGTTGGGGTCAGACCGGAGTCAGACCCCTGGGGTTCGAGGTCTGACCCCGGTCTGACCCCAACCCCGCGTCCAGCACCTCGCGGATGACATACACGGGCTTGTTCTGGGACTCGTGGTAGGTGCGAGCGAGCATTTCGGCGAGCAGACCGACCGTGAAGAGCTGGACGCCGGTAAAGACGAGCAGGAGGCCGCCCATGAGCAGCGGCCGCTCTCCCACGCGGGCGGCCGCGGCCGGGTCGCCAAACAGCTTGACGAAGGCCAGGTACGCCACGATGACGGCGCCCACGAATCCCATCGACATCCCGAGCAGCCCGAAAATCTGCAGCGGCCGGGTCGAGTAGCTCAACAGGAACTTGACGGTCATCAAGTCGAGCAGAACCCGAATCGTTCGCGAGATGCCGTAGTTGGATCGGCCGTGGACCCGCGCGCGGTGGTTGACGGGCAGCTCGGCAATCCGGACGCCGATCTCGCTCGCAAGCGCCGGCAGGAACCGATGCATCTCGCCGTACAGCCGCAGCGGCTTCACGACCTCGGCGCGAAAGACCTTGAGCGAGCATCCGTAGTCGTTCAACCGGACGCCCGTTGCCCACGAGATGACGCGGTTGGCGATCATCGACGGCAGCCGGCGATTGAGGAACGCGTCCTTCCGATCCTTGCGCCAGCCGCACACGATGTCGAATCCCTGATCGACCCGGGCAACCAGCGCCGGGAGGTCGCGCGGATCGTTCTGCAAATCGCCGTCGGCGGTCGCGATCAGGCGGCCCTGCGCCAGCGCGAAGCCGGCGGCAAACGCCGCCGTCTGCCCGAACCGGCGCCGGAACCGAACGACGCGTAGCCGTCTGTCCGATTGGTACAGGCGTTTGAGAATCGCGAACGACTCGTCGGTGCTGCCGTCGTCGACGAGGACGAGCTCGTACGAGCGGCCCCAGCGCTCGAGCGCCTCGGTACACTCCCGATACAACTGCTCGAGGTTGGGGGCTTCGTTGTGGATCGGAATGACGACCGACAGCTCTGGGCTCACGGCTTGGCGAATCATTCTACGCCGCGCGCCGCCGGCGCCATATCACGTAGATGACGCCGCCGACGGCAATGGCGACGGCCAGCCAGACCGAGACGAGCGCCAGGTTGTGCCGTATAAATTGAGACGCCTGCTCGCCATACCAGTACGCGAGCAGGGCTTCCCCGCCGTACCGGAACCCTCGTCCAATAGTCGCAGCGACGATGAACGTCAGCGGACGCACACTCGCCACGCCTGCGAGCAGCACGAAGATCTTGAACGGCATCGGTGGCGGGAGGATCGACGGAATGACAACGGCCAGCAGCCCGTACCGGCGAAAGAGCTCGAGGCCGCGCTCGACGTTGTGCGCCTTGAAGCGCCGGCGAAGGACGACTTCGCCGCCCTTGCGGCCGACGAGATAGAGCGCATAGCAGCCCAGTACCGATCCGACGGTCGCGAACAGCGCGTGCGAAATCCAGAGCTCCGGCCGTTTGATGACGAGCACGACGATCAGAATGTCGGTGACTTCCGGAAGCGAGAGAAAGGACGAGTCGAGGAAGGCAACGAGCACCAGCCCCGGCGCGCCCAGACCTGCGGCGAAGGCGCCGACGCTCTCGACCAGACGCTGCATTTAGAATGAAACGGCCGTCACCGTGAGATGCCGCGAGACAACCCGGAAATTATAGCCGACGCCGTCGACCGTCCGGCCGATCGCACGCTCTTCCGGATCGTCGTCATCGCGGCCGCGATCATTGGCATCGCCGCGGCAATCGCCTACGCGCGGCTCGACCTCACGCTCAGCCACTACGACGCGCGCGCGCATCTCGTCGTCGCGCGACGCGTCCTCGACAGCCTCACGCCCGGCTGGCGGCAGCTCGGCGCGTTGTGGCTGCCGCTGCCGCATCTGCTCAACCTCGTTCCCGTCCAGTGGGACTGGGCGTATCGATCGGGCGGCGCCGCCGTCGCGATCTCCGTGATCTCACTCGCGTATGGACTCGGCGCGCTCGCCCGTTTTCTGCGCCGCCACGGCGCGGCAACGTGGACCTCCGTCGTCGCGCCGCTCGGGATTCTCGCGAATCCGAGCGTGCTCTACCTGCAAAGCACCCCGATGACCGAGCCGCTGTTCATCGGCGTCGCGCTGGCCGCGCTCGATGCCGTCGACGTCTGGATTCAGCGCGCCGGGCGCGGGGACATGACGAGGGCCGGATGCTGGCTCGCCGCGCTCGCACTGGTGAGATACGAAGGCTGGCTGGTAACGGCGGGGCTTCTTGCCATTGCGGCGATCGAGATCGATCGACCTCGGCATCGATCGCTTGCGGCGCTGGCGATCTATCCGGCTGCGGCGATGATCCTGTTTCTCTGCCTCAGCCGCGCGGCCACCGGATCCTGGTTCGTCACATCCGGATTCTTCGTTCCAGAAAATCCGTCTTTGAACAAACCGATGGCCGCGCTCGATCAGATGGTCACCGGCCTCCGAGATCTCGCCGGCACCGCGATTCCTGCCGCGGGCCTCGTCGGGGCCGTGATGTGCGTCCGGTTGCTCACGCGCCGCAACACCGCGGCGCTTCCGCTCGCGCTCGTTCTGCCTGCGCTTCTGCCGCTCTCCGCCTTTGCAGCCGGACACCCGTACCGGGTTCGCTACATGGTTCCGTTGATTGCGGCGTCGTGGGCGCTTGCTGGAGTCGGCGTGAGCCGGCTCGCGGGATTCCGTCAACGCATTCCCGTCGTCGCACTCGCGGTGATCGCGGTGATCGAGGCACCGCCTTTCGCAACCGGCGTGCCGATGGTCATCGAAGCGCAGCGAGAGCGGCCGCAGCAGCGCGAGCGTCAGGCCGTCACGCGATACCTGGCTCAGGCGTACGACGGGACGCCGATTCTCGCGAGCATGGGATCGCTCGGCCACTACATGCAGGAGACCGCGGCGATCGGACTCCAGCTTCGCCAGTTCCTCCACGAAGGGAACGGCGACTTGTGGATCGGCGCACTGGAGCGGCCGCGGTCACACGTGCGATGGGTTTTGATAGAGGAACGGGCCGAAGGCGGCGACGTGCTTGCCGGACGGGCTCGCGAGGATCCAGCGTTCCTCGACGGTTTCACCCGCGTCGCCGAGGGAGGCGGCGTGGCACTGTATCGGCGAGATCAGTCGGCCAAAGGCCGAAGGCCATAGGCCTTTGGCCTGACTCAAAACCTGACGAGGAATCCAAAGTTGAGTGCGCCACCGCCGAGATCGATCTTGTCGCCCAGGAAGCCGGCCGCGGCCCCGCCCGTATCGCCGGAGCCCCACTGATAGCGTCCTTCGAACGTGAGACCGTAGATGTCGCCTTTGATCGGGATGCGCACACCGGCGAGGATGATCGGACCGACCGCCCAGCCCGTCGCCTTGTACTGATCGCCGAACACCTCGAGTGTCTCGGGATCGACGAACTCGCCGGTCTCCGTGTATCGGAAGTTCATGAGGCTGAAGCCGCCGCCGACGTACGGCTGGAAGTCGCTCGGACGGCCGAACGGCAGAAACCGGCCCACGACGCTGATGGGCGTGATGCGGAGCGACAGGTTCTGCTCGATGTCCGGATGTGAGGGACGCAAGCCGTGCTCCAGATCGCGGTACCGGCTGTGCGCCGTGCGCGAGTAAAACGAGGCGCCGGTGCCGAGCTCGAATCGAGGCGTGATTCCGAGATTCCACTCGCCGAAGATCGTCCAGCCGTGAAACGAATCCGGATCGAAGAGCAGCGACGCCGTGGTCCCGGGAAACCCCACGACGTCAGGCTGATTGAGATCGGCGACCCACACGTCGCCCGTGACGCGGCTGTCGAGGTTGCGTGGAAAGAATCCGCCGACGCCGAGCTGCAGGGACTGCACCACCTGGGCCGGTGCGGGTGTCGCGATCACCATCGCGGCGAACACGAGCGAAATCGTACGGACGAGTGATCGGATCATGGAGGTCTCCCCGGATGAGACTTAAATCCGTTTGAATATCTGAAGGAGCAGAATCGATGCCAAAGGACGCGCTGCCGATCAGGCCGCTGCGTCCGCGTGCCGCTGCCGCCGTGTCATCTGACGAGTGCAGATCGTGATGCCCGCCCGCGCTGAAGCGCCGGCCTACACGCTGTACGCCTCGTGAATGACCTCGAGCATCGGCGCGTGAAGCGGACCGTTCGACGCGACGATGCGGCCCGCGAAGAGATCGATGGGCTCATCGGCGTAGCCCGTCACGCGGCCGCCAGCCTCTTCGACGATCAGCACGCCGGCGGCGATGTCCCAGGCGTGCAGCTGCTCTTCCCAGAATCCATCGAACCGGCCCGCGGCAACGTAGCAGAGATCGAGCGCCGCCGATCCGAGCCGCCGCACGGCGCGTGAGAGGCCGAGGAAGCCGGCAAACACCTCGACCTGCCGGCGCTGCTCCTCACGAATGCTGTAGGGGAATCCGGTGCAGAGCAGCGCATCGATCAGCGCGGTCCGGCTCGACACGCGCATGGGGACGCCGTTCAATCGCGCGCCGCCCTCACGCTCCGCGGTGAACAACTCCTGCGCGACCGGATCGTAGACGACGGCGATCTCCGTCCGTCCGTCGACTTCGAGCGCGATGGACACGCAGAAAAGCGCCAGACCATGCGCAAAGTTCGTCGTCCCGTCGAGCGGGTCGATGATCCAGCGCCACCCCTCGACTTCGCCCGGGAGGGCCGCCGCTCGTGGTCCCGCGCCATGCTCCTCGCCGAGCACGGCATGGGCCGGAAACCGGCTCGCGATGAGCTCGCGGAACGCCTGTTCGGCCGCGACGTCGGCGGCGGTGACGAGATCGATCGGGCCCTTCTTTTCGATCCGCGGATCCTGCCGGAACAGCTCGAGGTGGATGCGTCCCGCGCCCAGAGCCGCTTCAATCGCCGTGGCGAGATAGATCGGATCGAGGGCCAATCAGGAGGACAGCTTCTTGCTCATCCGGACGACCATGCCGCCCTCGGGCCGTCTGGCAATCGACACGTCGTCCATGAAGCTGCGCATGAAGAAAATGCCACGGCCGCTGGATTTGAGCACATTCTCGGGATC